>Ga0073928_10000560_pt1 | contig 85125 bp, 73 predicted proteins | sample PaiPotPPA55metaG_FD_76969 | JGI IMG/M metagenome (GOLD analysis project Ga0073928, IMG submission 76969) | Iron sulfur acid spring bacterial and archeal communities from Banff, Canada, to study Microbial Dark Matter (Phase II) - Paint Pots PPA... ...
CCGGACTGTACTCTTGAAAGGGCATCGATTCTCTCCTCTGCCCCTTTTTGCCTCACTTCCCCCAGTCATTCAAGCTCAAAGCTTGATCAGTTGCGACACAGACTCTGAAGCCGTGCCCTGACGGGTGCGGCTGAAGGTACGCCGGGCTTAAGCCCGGCGCCTACAGTTGCCGGTTGCGTGTCGGTGTTTTGGGGCACAGTATGCTGCGCCCCTATACCGGACGGATCACTGTCAGGCGCCGGTATGAGAGGAGCTTTCGGAGGAACTCAGGGCGTTGTTCACCATCTCACGGGCTTCACTCACGATCGCATTCAGATGTGCCTGGCTCTTAAAGCTTTCCGCGTAAATTTTGTAGAGGTTCTCGGTGCCGGAGGGGCGGGCCGCGAACCAGCCGCTTTCCGCAACGACCTTCAGGCCACCGATGGGGGCGTGATTCCCTGGCGCCGCGGTCAGTTTGGCGGTGATGGGCTCGCCCGCCAAGTTTGACTCTTTTACCGAGTCCGGCGAGAGCTTCTGCAATTTTGCTTTTTGCTCGGGCGTAGCAGGCGCGTCGATGCGCGTGTAGAGCGAGGCGCCGAACTCCGCCGTCAATTTGCGGTAGTGCTCCCCGGGATCTTTACCGGTGCGGGCGGTAATCTCGGCCGCGAGCAGGTCCATGATTGGCCCGTCTTTGTCCGTCGTCCACACGGTGCCGTCGAGCCGAAGAAAACTAGCCCCGGCGCTTTCTTCCCCGCCGAAACAGCACGAACCATCGAACAGGCCCTGCACAAACCATTTGAAGCCCACGGGGACCTCGGATAACTCGTGACCGAGCTTTTGCACGACCCTGTCGATCATGCTGCTGCTGACCAAGGTCTTTCCAACTGTGACTCCGCGTGGCCACAAGGGGCGGTGGTTGAGCAAGTACTGAATCGCAACTGCGAGGTAATGGTTCGGGTTCATCAATCCCGCACTCGGGGTGACGATTCCGTGGCGGTCCGAGTCTGGGTCGTTGGCGAAAGCCACTTGGTATTGGTCTTTCAGCGCGACCAGCCTGGCCATCGCATAGGGACTGGAACAATCCATGCGGATCTTGCCGTCGTGATCGACGGTCATGAACGCGAAAGTCGGGTCGATCACGGGATTCACGACGACGACGTCCAGGCCGTAGACCGAGTTGATGGGCTCCCAATATGGGCGCGCGGCTCCGCCGAGGGGATCGACGCCAAGTTTGAGCTTGGCACCGCGAATGGCATCCATGTCGACGACGTTTTTTAGATCGCGAACGTACGGCATCATCAGATCTTCCTGATGCGTGCTTGCGGCTTGGATGGCTTTGGTGAACGGCACGCGCTTGACTCCGACATTGCCGGCTCGCAACAATTCGTTCGCGCGGCCTTCAACCCAGTGCGTCACGTCGGTGTCGGCCGGGCCGCCGTGAGTCGGGTTGTACTTGAAGCCGCCATCCTCGGGCGGGTTGTGCGACGGCGTGATGACGATGCCGTCGGCTAGGTGATCCTTTCGACCACGGTTGTAAACCAGAATGGCTCGCGAGATGACGGGGGTCGGACTGACTCCGTCACCTTGCTGTATGACCGTTTCCACATTGTTCGCGGCCAACACCTCGAGGGCGGTGCGCTGCGCGGGTGCCGAGAGCGCGTGGGTGTCCTTCCCCATGTAGAGCGGCCCGTCGGTTCCCTGCTGTCGACGGTAGTCGCAGATCGCCTGGGTGATCGCCAGGATGTGCGCTTCGGTGAATGTGCCGTGCAGGGGCGAGCCGCGGTGTCCACTGGTGCCGAAGCTAACGAGCTGGTTGGGATCCTGGAGGTCGGGATGGCGCTCAAAATAGTCCGTCTCCAGGCGAGCGACGTCTATCAACATCTCCTTGGGAGCGGGCTTGCCTGCGAGCGGGGAAATTGTGGCTTCGCCAGTTCCCGCCGCGGCTGAATGTGCGTCTGGGGTATTGGGCATAGTTCCACCTCCAATGTCGGTTGCGTATTCGGCGATGGGTCAGAAGCGTATCACGCAATGGAGCGAGACTTCTGGTTCGTTAGGGCTGAGGTGGTCGGAGAAATGAGGTCGCTATTCCTCCTGCATCGTCCAATAACGGCGCCAAGGTTCTCAGTCTCCAGGATGCCGAAAGTCGGCAATTGCCGAAGATCGGCGTTATTCGACGTAATGGAAGCCTTGTAGATTCAGCAAGTTGGTATTGGCACACGAGTTGCCCCTAGGGTTGAGATTGGATTCCCACTGGAACGAGTTTGTACGCCTATCGTACCTTGTCGAGCGCCACCGCAAGGGTGGCGTCAGCTGTATCTCTCACGAACTTTGCAAAGGTGGACGCCAGGAAATGCTCAATGAATTGAACCGCAGCCAGGTTCGAACCATCTATTGGTTTAGATTTCATGCCGTACTGGGGAATCGCAAACCTCTGAAGGAGTCGCAATGATGTCGCCAGACAACGCAACGGCGGTAGCCCGGACGCCCATAACGCCGACGGCTTCGACGCCCGCGGCTCAGCCGGAGCACGTTACGGCACCGCCGGAGAAGCCGGCATGGCGAAAATATGGAGCTCCCGTACTGATAGTCCTCCTTGCGGTTATCGTGGTAGCCACGATCACGCGGAACTGGAATGCCTGGGAAGGCGGCCACGTAGACCAAGTTACTGACGACGCTTACGTGCGCGGGGACGTGACGCCCCTCAGCACGAAAGTGGCCGGGATCGTTGCGGATGTGAAGGTCGCGGACTATCAGCAGGTCCACAAGGGTGACCTCTTGGTCGAACTTGAGGATAGCGACTACGTTGCGAATGTGGCTCAAGCCAGTGCGGCGGTGGAAGCGGCGAAAGCTGCAATCGAGAACAATCGACGCCAGCGCGAACTTGAGGATTCAAAAATCAACCGGGCTCTCGCGGGTGTCGACCAGGCGAACGCTCAAATCATCGCGGCGCAAGCCGGCCAAGACGCGGTCGAAGCGGATGTCGTTCGCACACAGAAGGAACGCAAGCGACAAGAGGCGCTGTTGCAGACAAATTCAAGCACACCGCAAACGGTCGAGCAGGCGGTTGCCGCCGAACAGCGGCTCGCTGCTCAGTTGGCGAGTACCAAAGCGGACCTCGAACAGGCAAAAACGGGGCTGCGCAGCAACGAACTGGCAGCCGAGGCGGAGAGGCGCACCAAGTCGGTTTTGGAGTCCCAGGACATGCAGCTGGTCGCGGACCTGCACGCCAAAGAAGCGGCGCTCACTGTCGCGAAGGTCAATCTCGGGTACACGAAGATCGCTGCACCTGGTGATGGCACGGTAGGCGAGCGGCAGGTGCGGCCCGGCCAGTTGGTTTCGCCCGGAACACAAGTGATCGCATTCGTCAGCAATATCAAATGGGTGCTGGCGAATTATCGCGAGACGCAGTTCACCAACGTGAAAGTCGGCGATGTAGCCGAGATCCGCATCGACGAATACCCGGGAAAAATCTTCCAGGGCAAAGTCCTGGAGATCGCGCCGGCTAGCGGCTCGCAATTCGCGCTGCTGCCACCCGACAATGCAACCGGCAATTTCACAAAAGTCGTGCAGAGAATCCCAGTCAAGATTGCGTTCGACGATTCCAGCATCGCAACTACCTTGCGTCCGGGGCTATCGGTCATCGCCACCGTCCGGACGAGACGCTAGTTGGAGCGCGCGATGGCTGCGTCAACCACAGTCGTACGTCTACCTCCACCGGCACAACTCGCAGAGGGCGTCGCGAAAATAGCGCCGCTTAACCTTTCGAACAGCCCGCTGCTCGGCATCCTAGGCGTCATCATGGGAGCGGGGATTGTCACGCTCACGGGCCGCATGTTTTCGCTGGGCCTTGCAGATCTCAAGGGCCACGCGGGCATCAGCTTCGACGACGGCGCGTGGATCAACAGCGCCTACAACATTGGCCTGATGTTCATCGGCCCTTTCACCGTGTACCTGGGCGGCCTGATGGGACCGCGGAAAATTCTATTCTTTGCGGCAACGTCGTTTACCGTGGTCTGCGCGCTTCTTCCACTCATCCACAGTTACAGCTTGCTCATCACAGCGCTCGCGTTGGCAGGGCTGACCTCGGGGACTTTCTACCCGCTTACCCTTACTTTTGCGCTGCGCAATATTCCGCTTAAGTTCCTTCCCTTCACCATCGCGCTCTACGCGACGTTCGTCGACGGCGCCGTGAACATCGCGCCGACGCTTTACGGCTGGTACCGAGATCATCTCTCCTGGGAATGGATGTTTTGGAATTCGGCGATGATCACGCCGCTGATGATGCTGTGCATCTATTACGGGATTCCGCCAGCACCCCCAAGAAAGAAATCCGGCCCAGCGCCGAGTTTCGCGGGCTTTCTCTACGCCAGCGCAGGTTTTGCGATGGTGTACGCAGCAATCGATCAAGGCGAAAGGATCGACTGGTGGCGCTCCGGATTGTTCACGGCGTTGTTCGTGGGTGGTTCATTGTTTCTGTTGAGTTCACTGGTGATTCGCTTCCGTAGCCCCAACCCACTGGTGGACTTGCCCTATCTACGTCAATGGAACACTTTGCTGCTGGGCCTTGCTCTCATCCTCTTTCGTTTCAACCTTCTCTCTACCATTATTCTCGTCCCACAGTCGCTCTCGATACATGGCTTCGAGGCTGATCAAATTGGGCCAGCCGTTATCTGGAGCGCCGCTCCCCTGCTCCTTCTGGCATTCGTGGCCGGGCTCTTACTGCTGGAGAAAATGGATTCCCGCCTGTTGATGGCGGCGGGTTTCACGTGCATGGCGTTCGCGGCCTGCCTGAATGCGGAACTCACTAGTGCGTGGTCCGCATCGAACTATTACCGCACCGAATTGCTCTTGGGAGTTGGACAGTCGTTTGCGTTTATCGGCCTGGTCGCAACCATCATCCTCCAAGGAGTCTTCTCGGGAGGACTATCCAAGCCGCAGTGGATTCTGACATTTTCCGCGTTTTTTCACGTTGTGCGACTCTTCGGCGGGGAGATCGGCGCGGTCTTCATGGGCCACTACATTGCGCATCAGGAAAAGCTGCACTCGAACCTCCTTGGCCTGCACGTGGAACGCGGGAACTGGATCACGGATGGCGCCATTCGGATGGTAACAGGTGGGTTGTTTGCGAAATCCTCCGGCGTGGACGCCGCAACGGGACGCGCGATCGGAGTCGTGAGCGGTCAGCTGCGTCTTCAGGCGTATACGCTGACCTTCATCGATGGATTCCATTTGCTGGCGTGGTCGTGTGTGATCGCACTACTGCTCACAGCCTTACTGCGCAAGGCACCGCTAGACTACGGCGACCTCAGTATCATTCAACCAGTGCCTGCACATCAGGATGCAAAATCATGAACCCCAGTTCAGCCATGTTGGAGTTGCGGCCGGCTTCGACCAGCCTTCCACCCTTGAGGAGAAATGCAATGACTGGAGCAAGACTTCTCCGGATATCGTCGATCGTGGGTGCGCTTCTTGTTTTCGCCACCTCGGCCCCAGCCGTGCCACCACGGCACATCAAGCTCGCCGAAGCAGTTCGTTTGGCGCTGGAGCAGAACCGCACGCTCAAGATCGCGCACTACAAGGTCCAGGAGAATGAACAGCAGAAAGCCGGAGCGCGATCGGCTTACTATCCGACCTTGACGAATGAATCGAACGTCCTGCATATCACCGAACTACAGAATCTTCAGATTCCTCAGGGAGCTTTCGGCAACGTAGCGGGATCCCTCGTTCCCGCTCAGAGTACGACGTTGCCACAAGGCAAGGACACGTTCATTTCGAGCGGCACGATGCTCGCGCAGCCCTTAACGCAGTTGCTGCGCATCCATCAACAAAATCGGATTGCGGCGGCGGATGTCGCAAGCTCGCGGGACGAGTTGAAAAATGCTGAAAATGAAGTCGCACTGCAGGTGCACGCACTCTACTTCGGCATCCTGGTAGCGCAACTCCAGAAAAAAGCCGCGGAGCAGGAAACTTCGTTTGCCACGGAAACTCTACGCGAGAATGAAAACGATGTCCGCAACGGAAGCGCCCTCCAGGTCGCGCAGATCCAAAGCCGAGCACAGCTCCTGCAAGCGCAGCAGACTGTCCTAACCGCGGAACTCCAGATCGAGGACTACACGGTCGAGTTCAACGACCTGCTCGGGCTTCCGTTGGACACCAAACTCGAATTGGACCCGGAGGTCGACACCAATTTTGAAACGCTGACGAAAGCCGACTACGTGGAAGCGGCCTGGAAAGAGAATCCCCAGATCCGCTCGGCCGAGGAAAGTGTCGCGAAAGCGCGGGCGGGCGTGTCAGCCGCAAAAACAGCCTACATTCCCGATATCACAGCGTTTGCGCGCTACAGCTACCAGGATGGCGTGCCGTTCTTTGTCCACAATTTCGGGACCGTCGGGATCAACATGAACTACACACTGTGGGACTTTGGCAAACGCAAGGCTACTGTGCGCGAGCGCGACGCGCAACTTAGTGAAGCTGAACAGAATCTCGAGCATCTAAAAGAGGAGGTCGCCGTCGAGGTTGAACGTACCTACAACAAGCTCGTACGCACCAAGAGCATGGTCAGCGTAGCAACGCAGGTAGTGGAGCTCCGCCAGGAGAGCGAGCGCCTGGCAACCGATCAGGCCGCCCAGGGGGTAGTTCTGATTTCGGACGTGAGGAACGCCGCAGCCGCGAACTACAAGGCAAAAGCCGACCTCCTGCAGGCCACTCTTGGATATGTGCTGGCGCGTGCAGAGCTTGAGCGCACGGTTGGGCGTTCCCCCGGATTGGCGACGCCATAAAAATTCGCAACCATCCGCCGGCAGTTTCAAATGACGTTTACAAATTTCCGATCGAGGTAGCACGAGATGAGCATCCAAGTGAAGCCAACTAGAGTCGTCATCATCGGCGGAGGGTTTGCCGCCGTTCAGTTCGCAAAAACTCTTCGCCACAGTCTGCGCGCTTCCGAGTGCGAGATTCTTCTCTTCAACCGCGAGAATCACATGGTCTTTCATCCCCTACTGGCGGACGTCGCCGGAGCCTCCATCAATGTAGACTCGGCCGCAGCCCCGCTGCGCCAAATGCTCCCTGGAGTCGGTTGCCGCACCGAGCGCGTGGAAATGATAGACCTGGCTGCTTCGGAAATTGAATTTGACGACGGATACGGCGCGCTGACACGCCTGCACTACGACCACTTAATGATCGCCTGTGGCGCGGAAAGCAACCTGGGAATCATCCCAGGAATGACCGATCACGCTTTCCCGTTCAAGGTCATGCGCGACGCTGTCGATCTTCGCCAGCATGTAGTACGTCAGATGGAACAAGCCGAGGCCGCGAACGATCCGGAACGCCGCCGTTGGCACCTCAACTTCATCGTCGTAGGCGCCGGGTTCAGCGGCGTAGAGGTTGCCGGCGAAATCAACGAGCTCGTTCGCAGCAGCACCCGCTTTTACCACAACTTTCGTAAGTCTGACGTGGTAGTCACTATGGTGCATTCCCAGGACCAGGTCTTGCCCGAAGTAGCACCCACGCTGCGCGAATTCGCCAGAAAAAGGATGGAAAAAGCTGGCGTCACCATTATGTTGAAGACCCGCGCCGTTGCCGCCACGCACGAGGGAGTCACGCTAGACAATGGGCAGCTGCTACGCGGAGGCACGGTAGTCTGCACCATCGGAACCTCGATCTCTCCCTTAGTGCAACGCCTCGACGTTCCAAAAGAGCGAGGCCGCATACGTACAACCCCCGAAATGCGAGTCGAAGGACAAACCAACGCCTGGGCCACCGGCGATTGCGCGCTCATCATCAATGCCTTCGACAACAAGCCGTCAGCCACAACGGGCCAATTCGCGGAACGCCAGGGCCGCCAAGCCGCGCTAAATCTTGTCCGCGTTCTAAAAGGCCAACCCACCCAACCGTTCCGCTTCAAAGCCCTGGGCCAACTCTGTTCCATCGGAGGCTACGAGGCCGTCGCGGAAATGTTCGGCATGCGCATCTCGGGCTTCCTGGCCTGGATCATGTGGCGAGGCGTGTATCTTTTCAAATTACCGACCTGGTCCCGCCGCTTTAAGGTCAGCCTCGACTGGGCATGGGACGTGATCTTCCCGCGCGATCTCAGCTTCCTAAGTAGCGATGCGGACAAACGGCTCACCCATTCCTACTATCGTCCAGGCGATTTTGTTCATCGACAAGGCGAGCTGGCGCGGACCTTCAGCATCATCGAGGAAGGCGAAGTAGAGGTCCTGCAAACCTCGGAACAAACGCACAAAGACGAAGTTATCTACGTTCTGAGCAAAGGTGACTTTTTCGGCGAGGCCGGCCTCTTGGGGAACGGCTCCTATGGAGACAGCGTTCGTGCTCGCACCCCGGTTCGCCTCGGGCAAATCGGCAGCGCGCTATTCGCGCAACTCGCAGGCTCCTTCGCACCCCTGCGCGACCTGCTAGCGCAAGCGGTGACTCGCCGCCCCGGCGACTTTTGGCGCCGTTTACCGCTAGCCAAGTCGCTTCTAGCCAACGAGCCGCTCGAGTCCCTCATCGACCCGCTCCCTGCCAAGCTCCTTAGCAAAGAGACCACGCTGGCGGACGCGGTGAAAGCCCTCAATGAGAGCGCGACCGGCGAGCTCCTTGTCCTCGACGATAAGCAGCGGTTGTGGGGAACGTTCGACAGCGACGACCTCTATCAAATTGTCGCGCGCATCGCCGCCACTGCCACCGGCGGGGAGGGAGACGTCATCAAGCACAAGATGGCCGATCTTCTACCCAGCGAGCCGGTGTATGTAACTCTCCAGGATTCCGTCCTCATAGCATCCGTCACTATGCTCAACCACAACACCTCTTGGTTGCCGGTCGTTCAGAGCAAAGATGATCTTCGGCCGGTGGGTACCGTCCGCGGAATAAGAATCAGCAACCGCATGATTCAAAAGATCAGCCCCACGGAGTTGGATCGCGCCCGAGCTGCGGGCTGAGTCTATCGAGGGAAGTGGCGACGGGAACGGGAAGTCCTAGCAGGGCTGCGGAAAAATGCAACAAAACGAAGAAAAGCTCCCTTCAGGGGGCCCTTCGTTCCTCAGGATAAACTGAAGCCCGTTGGGAGCATGCAGTCTTCGTCAGCGTCCTTCGAGGCTCAGGATGAACTAAAGCACCGACCTCCTGAAGAAAAAGACTTTTTCCCAACCTGCTAGAACTTGAAGGCACCGGAGGAAACCGCCCGGCCGGCGCAACTCCGGCTCCGGTCGCCGCGTCAAGACCTCGACGTTACCGTCAACTCCCCGCCATGAAGCGGCCACCCTTGCTTCGCAGTCAGGCCCGACCCGCACCCCTTTTCTATTGAAAACAGGAGGGATGGCTGATCTCCGCCGAACGCCCCTCATTGGACACCAGGATGCTTCAAGGAACAGTGGGAGATCACCATTGAGCTACTCATACGAATTTGAAAAGCGCAGCACGCGCGCATACGCAGAAGCACCCAATCGCCGGTCGCAAGTTTCTGGAGCACGCAACACGACCGCACTCTCAACCTCGGGCGGTTCGGCTGTCCACCAGCGCCGCACCGTCGTCCGGTCTCGACCCGAGGGCGAGGGATGGGAAGCTGTCCAAGAGATGTATCAGGCCTCGCGCCACAAATTCATCGGGCTGGCCTTCTCCATCTTACGCAACAGAGAAGACGCCGAAGACGCTGTTCAGGACGCTCTGATCTCGGCCTATATCCACGCGCGCTCTTTCGAAGGCCGGTCCGCACTTGCGACCTGGTTCACCCGCATCGTCTTCAATGCGGCTCTCATGATCCGGCGAAAACGCAAGTCTCTCAACACCGATTCCCTTCCGGAATCCTCCACCACCACGAATGAAACTCCGTGGACGGAGAAGATTCCGGCTCCGCAACCCGATCCGGAAACGTCCTACGCGGAACAAGAAACGCTCCGGTCCATTGACGTTCTGTTGTCGAAAATGAGTCCCATACTGCGGGAGGCATTTACGATGGCGTACTTCAATGAAATGTCGAACGAAGAGGCCTGCGAACTGTTAGGCATCGCCGCAGGAACGTTCAAGTCCCGCGTCTTTCGCGCCAGGCAACAACTCATGAATAAGGCCCAACGTGTCCTGTCTGCCCCTATCCGCAGCAGAGTGAGGCATTCCCGAATTGCCAGCAGCAAGAGTGAGTTTGCGGGCATGGCAGCCGCACCCGGTGAGTTTGCTTCTCCAGAAATGGCGTTCTCATAGCAGCACGATGCGCGCTGCCTCAGCGGAATTCGAACGGTATCCGTCGGAGAAGCACGCACGAGCGGCACTCTTTCAATTCCGGAGTGTAGGGATCTTCATCAGCGGCGCGACTGAGGTTTCGAACTAAGAATTCTAATTGTGGGCACTCTAATTGTGAGCACTCCGATGCAAGGCCAGGGCCGTTTCCATTTTGTCGCGGGCCTGTGACACGGCTGCTTCAAAACTGGGTGACCGCAGGGTGTCGGCTGCCGCTTGCAGGGGCTTTTGCGCGGCATCCATCGCCTCGCCCGCCAGCGCCAAACGAACCGCCTCAAATTCTGCCGCGTGGACCCGTTGTGCCGCGTCTTCGATGATTGCTCTCAATTCCAGGAGCGCGCCATGGGCCTCGCGCGTGGCAAGTGCACCCTTGTTAATCGCTCGCTTCATGATCTCCTCCTTAGCATGGGAGAGTGGAGTCTATACTCGAGTGAGCCTCTCGATTGTTAGAGACGGCAGTCGCAGGTGGAGTTTCATTTTCTGGCAACCGAGTTTGCAAGGGCCTGTGGTCCCGAGTTGAACCAAACTAGAAAAACCTGCAGGGCACAAATTCGCCAAGACTATCGGAAAGAAATTGAACAACGGCGAGCGAGGCGGGTTATTCGCTCAATTCCTTATATTCCATAACCTGCGTAGAAGCAAGACACGCGACTAAAAGAGTTGGGAGAGTGGGTTGAGCCTCTGCGCGATTCGAAGTTCGCGTGCGGCTTCTTCGCACCGGCCGTCCTTTTTCAGAGCGATCGATAAACTAGAGTGTGCGCCGCGTCCTGTGGATTCCAGGCGAGGTCCGACGGCACTCACAGCCAGGAACGACCGTGCCACGGGAGTCTGTCCGCAACACGTGAAGCGGCGCTCCTGACTTGCGACGAAGGCTCTAAGGGCCGAGACGACGAGCGCAGTCGAACAGAATTTCGGACTCCCACGGCGGACGGCGCAGATTTTTCGGGTGGGTCAGGTCGGTGGGAATTCGTCCAGCAGACTTCAGGAAAACGGCGGCGGAGTGTTTGTAAGCAGGAACTGGATCGCGAAAGGCGACATTGCCGAGATATTGCAGAGCGTCGGAGAGTGCGTAGTATTGTGGGTCGCCGGTTTGCCAGAGGCGGTCGCGTTCGGCAAATTTTTCTGGCGCTAGGGTCGCAAGACCAAGCAAATAGTCCGATCCGTACTCGATCATGTCGATGCCCAAATCGTTTCCGGTGTAAATTACAAAATCGGGACGATGTGCGTCTCGCAAGGCGAGTCGTTCGAGTTCCACCAAGCGATCGAGGGAAGAATGCTTCATTCCCTTGATCTCAGGAATGTCCATCAGACGCTGGACCGTTTCCTGATCAAAGATTTCGCCATTCGGGGCGAACATCCGACCCAATTCGAAAGCGAGGACTCGCGGATATCCATTGCAAACTGCCTGATAGATGGACGCCTTTTCCTGGGATGATTTTTCGTGGAGGCGGCTGGTCTGGAACAGGATCGGAGTGCCGCCGGAACCTACGATTTGGTCCATCTGGCGACGGTAGAGGGGGATAACGTCGCCAACTTCATTCTCGATATACGCTCCGGCTACGAACGGCACATCTTTGCCTAGGGCGTCACGCGTCCATCGCAGGACATCCGCCTTTTGCATATCGGTCAAATAATTTACGTAGCCAGTATCCATGTTCACGGCGTTCATCAATCCCGCGCGATGGGTGGCTTGGAGATGAAGAGCAAAAGCGCCTTCGGCGATGCGGCCATCCTGTTCGAATGGCAGGAGCGCGGCGGCGATGCCTTGCACCTTGCGCTTCGGTTTTTTTCGGTCGAGCAGGGACTGGATGTTCATCGCTTGGCCTTCGCGGCAGCCAGCCGCACCATCATCTCGGAGTTTTTGTAGTGGCCATCCAGTGGATAGCATCCTGATGGCAAACCGTTTCGCGGGGCGGTGGTGCAGTCGCTGAATGTGCGGCAAATTCGCTTGTGCTGGAGGGGACGTCCTTGCGCGACGTCCAGAAGTATTTCCGGATAGGTCAGAGTCATCCGCCCCAGACCCACAACGTCGACCCACCCTTCGCGCAATACGGGCTGAGCCACATAGGGCAGAAAATCCTGCAGATAGCTGTAGGCGGTGCCCACCACGATCAGATTGGGAAACAATCGCTTCAATTGTCGAGCGACATTGAGCTGCCGGCCCACTTCAATCAGCGGATCGTGCGGAGGCAGGTATCCATCCGAAGGGGGAAACAAAGCGGGGCGCTGGAGATGTGGATTGTAGTAAGGGCTTCCCGCTGTAAGGTTCACTAACGGAATTTGCAGCTCTTCGAGCAAAGAGAGAAAACGAATCGGCTCGGTCAGGTCCGCCTGCGTCGGATCTTGCGGATCGAGACCGAATCCCCAATTGAAGGGAATCAAGTGTTCGTAGTCATCGGGAATTCCGGGGCCGCGCTTACCGTTCGACGACCGCGCGGGGTCCGGCCGGAACGGAACGGTATCGAACGCCGAGAGGCGCACGCCAATCTTCAGGCCAGGCGCATTTGCACAGATGCCTTGAACTATCTCGCGGAGGAAGCGAGTGCGATTCTCGAAACTGCCTCCATACTTACCCGAACGAGTGTGTGCGCTCAAAAATTCGTGACCTAGATAGCCGTGGCAGTGCTTGATATCCACGAAATCGAAGCCCAACTCCCAAGCCGCGCGAGCTGCGCTGTGAAAATCCTCGATGATAGCTTCGATTTCCGCGTCGGTCAGGAGGGGATAGTCGTCTGGCAAATTCAAGCGGCGATCCAGAATCGGGTGGCGATAGAGAATGCGCGGCTGCGGGTGGTCGTGAACATGGGGCCGGCAATAGCGGCCGGAATGTGTGAGTTGAATCCCGATGAGCAGGTCGTCGTCTGAGCCCATGGTCTTGCGGTGCTCCGCAACCAACACGGCGCGCAACCGCGCGATATTTTCGCGCGTGTGAGGCGCCATGACCAATTGGTTCGGATTCGCGCGGGCGGAAGCTGTCACCGCGACGGCTTCTCCGCCCCAGATGAGCTTGGCGCCACTGGCTCCAAATTTCTGCCAACGACGATAGGTGAGTTCACTGGGGTTGCCGTCCGGCGTTGCATCCCATCCTTCCATGGGATTGATAGCGATGCGATTGCCGATTTTGATTCCGGCGCGCTGCAGAGGAAGCAAAAACGGAGAGTCCGCTGTGGGGGCAAGCTCGAGGTCGCAGGGGACGGCTACTTGCAATGAACGCAAATGCTCTTGAAATCGAAGGGCGTCCTTCACAGAGCCGAGCCGCAGAATGGCCGGATTGCTCACTGCGCATGCCCCCGCTTTGGGAGCGCCGCCGTCACTGCGGCTCCGACGAGCGCCACCGCAATCAGCGTGAGAAAACCACGCGAGTAGGTACCACCAGCATCGCGCAAACGGCCGACCATCCAGGGAGATACGGCCTCCGCGACTCCGTCGGCGGTCAAGATTACCCCCAGCAACCTGCCGAGGACTTGCGTGCCAAAGATTTCGGCAGTCATGAGAGGAATGATCATATAGTCGCCGCCGAGCGCGATGCCGAACACAATTGCAAAAACGTAAATCGCGAATGGGAGGTGCGAAAGCAGGAGAAGTGGAATCGCCGCGGCCACCAAGGTATAGATAGACAGCATCACGTATTTCTTCGGAAAGCGATCGGCGAGCCATCCCATCAACAGGCGGCCGACGATACTGCAGGTCAGCACCAGGGAAAGAACGCGTGCGGCCGCAGCCTGCGAATAGTGCTGGTCGAGACTTAAGAAGAGTTTCAGATTTTGCTGCGTACCACTGACCGCCGCGATCGAGCACATGCTACCCGCAATCAACAGCCAAAAAGGGAGCGTCCGAAACGTGCGGCCCGCTTCCGACGAAGCCGCGCCGGTCCGAAGTCTCTGTGGTTTCGGCGGCTCTTTCACGAAAAACGCCATCGGGAGCGCGATGACAATGATCAACAATCCAAGAATCTTGAGGGCGACCTGCCAGCCGAAATGCTGAATGAGCGTGTGCGAGATCCATGGGACGGCAGCGCCACCGAGGCCGATGCCCAAGTACGCGAAGCCCATCGCTTTGCCTCGCGATTTGTCGAACGAACGTGAAAGCAATACCTGATTGGGTAGCGGTCCGCCCAACACGTAGCCAAGCGCGTTGAGCATGTAGAAAAAATAAAACATCGCCAGTGTCGAAATGCCGCCCAGGCCGACGAGCGCGACGCCTGCTAACACGATCCCAGCCAACATGATGCGGCGCGGCGAAAAGCGATCAATTAGCCAGCCTGCTACAAAACCGAATGCAGGGCCGATTACCAACTTGCTGAGGGCGTTGCCGGAAGTGACCTGAGCGCGGCTCCAACCGAACTGCTGGACTATGAAGTCATAATAGAAAGGAAGGCCCCAAACGGTGAGTCCGACGACGCAGAAGAGGACAACGAAAGCGGTTGCCGCGACTTGCACATTGCGGCGGGGAGACTCCAGGTTAGAGGTAATCTCGACAGTTGTGGCCACCGAAGTGCCGGTATTGTACACTCCCGGAACAAAGTCGCAAACGGATTCTCCGGCATTGGCGCACGCCGCGGCGTCGCCCGAATATGGAAAACGCAAGCAACAGCCGCGTTTTAAGGACTTGATCATTCCACGCGAAAACTAAACAATCCCCCTTCGACGCCTTACATTGCGGAAAGCCAAAATTCGGAACCGAGTCAAGTGAGGCACTCATACGTGGCCAACGTGGAGGTGAAAATCTTTCCGATTGAAGCGCTGCGCGAATTCTGCGCACGCGTGTTTATGCATTTCCGAGTGCCCGAAGATCAGGCCACGCAGGCCGCGGATGTACTCGCCGCAGCGGACCTGAGAGGCATTGACTCACACGGTGTGGCACGCATGAGCAGCTATGTTGGCGTGCTGAGCGAAGGGCTGATTAATCCAAAGCCTGAAATCAAGGTCGTGAGATCCACGCCGAGCACCGCGACGGTCGATGGCGACAACGGCCTCGGCTTAGTCGTAGGGCCACGCGCGAATCAGATGGCCATCGAAATGGCGGAAAAAGCCGGATCTGGCTGGATTTCTGTTCGAAACACCAATCATTACGGTATCGCCGGGTACTACGTTCTGAAGGCGGCCGAGCGCGACATGATCGGCTGGGCGATGACCAACTCCTCGGCGCTTGTAACACCGTTGTGGGGCATGGAGCGTATGCTCGGCACGAACCCGATTGCGATCGCGTTCCCTGGCAAGAAAGAGCCGCCCATCGTCATTGACATGGCTACGTGCACGGCGGCGTATGGAAAAATCGAAATCGCTCTGCGGAAGGGGGAGAAAATTCCCGCGGGTTGGGCGATCGATAACCAGGGACGAGCCACTACCGAGCCTGCCGATGTGCTTGCGGGCGGAGCGCTATTGCCGCTGGGATCGGATCGCGAACGTGGGGGACATAAGGGCTACGGGTTAGGCATGATGGTTGACCTTTTGAGTGGAGCGTTGAGTGGGGCGAATTGGGGGCCCTTTGCTCCGCCTTTCGCGCTGCGGCAGACCATTCCGACTCGAAGTGTTGGCAAAGGAATCGGACACTTCTTTGGAGCGATGCGGGTCGATGGATTTATTGACAGCGATTCGTTCAAGTCTCAGGTTGACGAATACATCCGAGTCTTTCGCGCTACGAAACCCGCGCCGGGTACGAACGGTCCGTTGATTCCGGGTGATCCCGAGCGGGAAGCCGAAGGCATACGGCGCAAGAGCGGCGTGCCGCTTGTTTTGCCGGTCGTAAATGACCTCCGCGAAATCTCCAAGAAGACTGGTATACCGTTCGACTGATCGTCGTTTCCGTTGATTGCTTGCCGCGCTAGGGTGAAACGGAACCAAACTGATAGCGCGCGATAAATCTGCTAGTCTCTCAGACCGTTGGTGAATCGAGGGAAGATGGCCGTCATGGCGGTCGATCCGGCGGTTGCTCAGAGCGCGCGAAAACGAATTGCGTGGCGCATTCTTCCCTTTCTCTTCCTGCTTTACATCATTGCATTCCTGGATCGCATAAACGTGGGCGCTGCGGCGTTGCAGATGCCTACGGATCTGGGCTTCGACGATCGAGTGGTAGGTCTTGGAGCCGGAATGTTCTTCGTCGGATACCTGGTCCTCGAAATTCCGGGCGCATTAATTGCCGAGCGGTGGAGCGCACGGCGGTGGATCGCACGGATCATGATTTCCTGGGGAATCCTAACCGTGCTGATGGCGTTCATTCGCACATCCCGAGATTTCTATGTTGTTCGTTTTCTTGTGGGCGCCGCTGAGGCCGGCTTCTTCCCCGCGGTTATCGTTTATATCTCCCACTGGTTTAGAGCTGAGGATCGCGCGAAGTCGGTGGCGAGGTTTTACGCCGCGAGCCCACTTTCGTATGTCATCGGGTCCCCACTCGCCGGTGTGCTGCTGGGGATTTCGTGGTGGGGTCTGCGAGGGTGGCGATGGCTATTTATATTGGAGGGAATTCCCGCGGTCATATTTGGCGTTGTCACGATTTTTTACCTGACGGACTGGCCGCGCCAAGCCAAATGGCTACCAGATGACGAGCGGAACTGGATCAGTGGCGTCCTCGATCAGGAAAAACAGGCAAAGCAAAAGATCCGTTCGTACACGGTTTGGCAAGCGCTCGTGCAGCGCGACGTCATCCTGCTGACGTGCTGTTACTTCTGCGCGACTACCGGAGGGTACGGGATCGCGTTTTGGCTCCCGACGATTCTGAAGCGCCTTTCCGGGCAAAGCGATATTCGCGTCAGCTTGTTTGCGGCCCTTCCGTATGTTGCGGGCTTCGTATTGCAACAAGTGAACAGCTGGCATTCGGACCGAGGGCAGGAGCGGCGCTGGCACGCTGGAGTCGCAATTTTTCTTTGCGGAATAAGCCTGCTTCTCGCGGTGGTTTTCGGATCGTCAAACATGACCGCCGCAGTCATCTTGTTCACCGCATCAGGAGGTTGCTATTTCTCGTTTCATCCGTGCTTCTGGGCAGTTCCGACGGCTTTCCTCACCGAATCGGCTGCCGCGGCATCGATCGGGTTAATTAATTCGCTGGGAAATCTCGGCGGCTTCGTAGGCCCTTTGGTGATGGGCTATCTCGTCCATCGAACTCATTCTTTCCGTGCTGGACTGCTGTATCTGGTGGGGAGCCTGTGCCTTTCGGGCGTTCTAATGCTGGCCGTCGGAGTGGGACGCCGGCGCGTTTCTCCGTTGGAGTTCAGTGAATCTCAGGTTCAGGGATAGACGCGGTGCCTTCCAGGAAATCAAAATCGCATCCTTCGTCGGCCTGCGTGATGTGCTCCATAAACAATTTCCCATAGCCTCGGGGATAAGTTCCTGCCGTCGGCCGCCAGGCTGCGCGACGAGCGGCAAGCTCATCGTCGTTCACGCGCATGTTGAGCTGACGCGCGGCGACGTCGAGTTCGACAACATCTCCCTCTTTCAGCAGGGCGAGTGGACCTCCGACGAAGGATTCTGGTGAAACATGCAGGACACAAGCACCGTAGTTTGTGCCGCTCATCCGCGCATCAGAGATGCGAACCATGTCTCGAATACCCGCTTTGAGCAACTTTTGCGGAATGGGAAGATTTCCCCATTCCGGCATTCCGGGCGCCCCTTTCGGGCCCGCGTTCCGTAACACCAAGACGCTATCCGCGTCGACGTCGAGGGCCGGGTCATCGATACGCGCATTCATTTCGTTGTAGCTGTCGAAGACAATTGCGCGACCCTCGTGCTTGAGGAGCCTGGGGTCGGAGGCCGAAGCTTTGATCACGGCCCCTCTAGGAGCAAGGTTGCCGTAAAGAATCGCTAGTCCCCCGGACGGAAGCACCGGATTATCGGTGCTGCGGATAACGTCTTTGTTGAATATTTCACCGTTGGCGATGTTTTCTCCGAGGGTCTTCCCTGTGATCGTCGAGCAACTTAGATCCAGGTGCGGAGCCATCGCTTTCAATAGCGCCGGTAGCCCACCCGCATAGTAGAAATCTTCCATCAGGTACTTTCCACTCGGTCGAATATTCGCCAACATCGGAGTCTTCCTGGAAAATTGATCAAAGCGATCAAGTGCGAGTTTAATTCCCGCGCGTCCCGCCAAGGCCACGAGATGAATCACCGCATTCGTCGAACCTCCTAGCCCGAAGGTCGCTGCAATCGCATTGTTAAAGGACGCGTCCGATAAAATGTGGCGTGGCTTGAGGTCTTCCCATACCATTTCCACGATGCGCCGCCCGGAACAATTGGCCATTTTGGGGTGGTTGGAATCAACGGCAGGTATTGAACTCGCGCCGGGCAAGCTGAAGCCCAACACTTCGGTCAGGCTGGTCATGGTGGATGCCGTGCCCATAGTCATGCACGTTCCGGCGGATCGGGCGATGCCGTCTTCGATTTGCGTCCAGGCTTGTTGATCGATGTTGCCGGCGCGGCGTTCCGCCCAATATTTCATGACATCGGAGCCGCTGCCCAAGATCTCACCGCGCCAGTTGCCGCGAAGCATCGGTCCGGCGGGAACGTAGATCGCGGGGAGATTCATGCTGATGGCGCCCATCAAGAGCGCCGGCGTGGTCTTGTCGCATCCCCCCAACAGAACGCATCCATCGGCCGGATAGGAGCGCAACAACTCCTCGGTCTCCATCGCCAGCAGGTTGCGATACATCATCGTGGTTGGTTTTTGAAAGGTTTCTCCGAGGGTGAACGCGGGGATCTCCACCGGGAAGCCTCCGGCCTGCCATATACCCTTCTTAACATCTTGCGCACGTTCTCGAAGAAGGCTATGGCAGGGATTGACGTCGGCCCAGGTGTTGATGATCGCGATGACGGGCTTCCCTGCATAGTCCGCCTGCGTACAACCCATCGAAGCGGCGCGCGAACGATGTCCGAACGAACGAAGGTCATCCGGACCGTACCAGCGATAACTCCTCAGGGATTTGGGATCTCGTGACGACATGTCATCCTTCCGAGAGCAGGACCTCGATCAAAAGTCGTAGAAGTTTGAAGTCACCCGGTCAACCGTGTCAAATTCTAAGCTACTCAATAGCTGGTCTTGGGGTGGTTTGATTTTTCTGAAGCGCGATTTGCTAGCGACGCGCGCTGCTATTATGGTGAAATGTTCAGCGGTTTGACGCAAGGCCATGACAAAAAACTCCATCATTGTGCTCGCCGATCCAGCAGAACCCCAGATTGCCAAACTGCGCGAGTTATTGCCCGAACAAAAAATTATTGTCGGGAACTCGATGGACACACTCAGACAAGGCCCATTCAAAAAAGGGGCGGCGGAAGTGAGCGTGCTCTTCAATTGGTCGGGCTCTCTCGCTCTGATGAAGCAGGTGTTCGCGGCGTGTCCGAATTTGCTTTGGGTACATTCTCGTTCTGTCGGGCTGGAGCGTACGCTCTTCCCCGAGTTGGTGGAAAGTGCCGTACCGCTCACGAACGGGATTGGAGTTTTTAGTCCGGCGTTAGGTGAGTTTGTGCTCGCTGCCATTTTATATTTCGCCAAAGACTTTCGCCGCATGATTCGCAATCAAAACGCCGGAGTTTGGCAACCCTTTGACGTGTGGCCCGTAGCGGACCGTACCGTCGGAATTATCGGATATGGAGACATCGGGCGCGCCGTTGCCGCGAGAGTGCACGCGCTAGGGATGAAAGTTCTGGCGGTGAGGCGACATGCTTCGATGCAGGGCGGCGCTGACCCAGTGGTTGAACAAGTCTTCCCTCCGGAGCGTCGCATCGAGATGCTTTCGCGCTGCGACTATGTCGTCGTAGCTACGCCGTTGACTTCAGAAACCCGCGGAATGATCGGTGCGCCAGAGTTTGCGGCGATGAGGCCGACCGCGGTTGTAATCAATGTCGGCCGCGGGCCAGTGATCGACGAGCAAGCGCTGGTCGGCGCACTCGCCGATAAGCGAATCAAGGGCGCCGCGCTGGACGTCTTCGATCAGGAACCGTTGCCTCCAGGTCACGTTTTCTACAAGTTGGATAATGTCTTACTTTCGCCGCATTGCGCCGACAATACGCCTGACTGGCTCGAGCAATCCATGGAGCTTTTCATCACCCAGTTTAAACGGTTCCGCAACGGTGAGCCGTTGCTCAACGTCGTCGATAAGAAGCTCGGATATTAGGCGGTCACGCTCGTACAAGACCTTTGAATTGATATTCATAAAAAAACGCCGGAGTAGTTCCAAAAGAGAACTGGGCGGGCAACGGTTACCCTGCATCTAACCTCTCACCCACTTCTGACGACCATCATTCGGGCGAGTTCTCTTGACAGATATAGGTGCGATAGATAGGGTTTCAAGTTCCAGGACCCTCGCCAACATCCCCCGCTCGTCGCTCGGTGCTTTCTCGAATTGATTTCTTGCCAAGGAGAGAATTATGGCCGTCTATGTCCCCCTTCCCGGTAGCAAACGAAGTCTATTGCCCAATTCGCGGCCGGCTGGTCCGATTGATCCTTCGGAGATTGCCAGTTTGACAGTGCGTGTCCGTTCGAGTGGCGACACTGCAGCCTTGGCGAAACGGGTTTACGACCAGGCTAGCCAGCCCCTGGCGAGCAGAACGTATTTGACGCGGGACGAATTGGCGGCGCAGCACGGTGCATCGAAGGACGACCTGGACAAGATTGAGGCGTTCGCCCAAAAGCACAACTTGTTCGTGGTTCACCGAAACGCAGCCGAGCGATCCATCGTGCTACGGGGAAAGCTGAGCGACCTGCTCGCGGCGTTTCCTGCCGACGTACAGATTTACCATCATTCGACGGGAACGTATCGCGGGCGGCGGGGAGAGATCTCGATTCCGCAAGAGCTTGACAAAATTGTCACCGGCGTGTTTGGTTTCGACACGCGGCCGAAACACCGGAGTGCGCGAGTCCAACACCTCGTGAAGAATGGGCCGGGCGGAGCGAACGGTGTTGCGGCCACAGAGTTCGCTACGCGCTACAACTTCCCGACCAGCTTCAACGGCGTGACGTTGGATGGCACCGGACAGACGATCGCAATCATTGAATTGGGCGGCGGATATCAAACCAGCGATCTGCAAGTTTTCTTCAAGGAAATCGGAGTCGCACTGCCAAGCGTGGTGTCGGTCTCCGTCGACCATGCAGCGAACGATCCGACAACGCCGGATTCTGCCGACGGCGAAGTGATGCTGGATATCGAAGTGGCAGGGGCGGTAGCCCCGAAGGCGAAGTTCGCGGTGTATTTCGCGCCCAACAATGGAGACCAGGGATTCATCGATGCTATCAGCGCGGCGGTACACGACACCGAACGCAACCCGAGCGTGATTTCGATCAGCTGGGGCGGGCCCGAAGTAACCACTGATCAGCAGGGCGTGAACGCGTATCACGAATTGTTTACGGCCGCAGGAGCGCTGGGCGTTACCGTGTGCATCGCCTCGGGAGACCACGGCACTGCGGACCTGGACGCGCAAGATTGGGACAACAAGATTCATGTGGATCACCCCGCGTGTGACGACATGGTGCTGGGCTGCGGCGGGACCCAAATTGATAGCGGCAACGATGTCGTGTGGAATGATGGGACACCGTTTGACGCCAGCGTGCCGGGAGGCGGCGGATGGGCCAGTGGAGGCGGCATCAGCGAAGTATTCGCAGTGCCTGCATACCAAACGGGCGCGAATCTTCCAGTATCGATTGATTCGGCGAAGCCGGGGCGAGGAGTGCCGGACATCGCGATGAGCGCGACAAATTATTTCACCCGTGTGGATCGCTCGGAAGGAGCTTCGGGCGGGACCAGTGCGGTAGCGCCATTGATGGCCGGACTAGTGGCGCTGTTGAACCAGGCGAAGCAGAAAAATGTGGGGTTCTTGAATCCGTTTTTGTATTCAAACGTCTCCAAAGGCATCGTTCATGATGTGACCAAGGGAACCAATGCGATCACGAATACGGTCAAGGGCTACAACGCGGGGCCGGGATGGGACGCGTGCACGGGGTTGGGAACCCCGGATGGGACAGCGATTTTGAATAATTTGTAAGGCACACCCAGGGACGTCCGATTCACCTGGAAGCGAATGTGACCTGCAGTCTCGGCGTCGCCATTGCCAACGGTCCGCCCTGGGATGTGGACTTCAGCATCGATCCCGGCGCTGCAACTGGCATTACCAGGCGCCTTCTTTGCCTCCCCACCACCAGATAAGGCCGAGAGTGGCGGTGTTTTGTTCCTTGCTGAGAACACCTTGCGTGCTGGTGAGGAACGACGGCTGATTTGAAAAATCGCGGCGCCATTCGTAGCGCATCAGGAATCCTTCGCTCAATTTATAATCGAAGGTGGCGGTTGTTTCCTTCAATGCCTGATTCAATCCGCTGAACATACCGCCCCGGTCGGAGAGATACTCTGCGCGAGCGGCTGCCGCGAAATGTTTGGAGAATTCGTAGCGGGCATAGCCTGCCGTGCCATCCACATGAGAGGGAGCGGCTGAGCGGCCCGGCGCCTGGATGCGCCAGAGGCGCTGAATGACGTAGTCACCTTCGAGCGCGAAGCTCAGTTTTGGCTTGGCCTGCCAGGTAACGTAGCTGTCGAAGATGTGGAGAAGGCCGTCAGGCGCCGGAGTAATCGCCGTGAAACTCAGGCCTGGTTGGACGGGAATAGGATTTGTCGGAGCGGTCACCACACGGTCGGGATGCTCCTGGCCGAGATAATAATTCACGACCCAGGTCACGGACTTTTTGGGTTTTGCGGTGAATCCAAAAAGCTCGTCTTTGAATCCATTGGTGGCTTCCACCTGGTTGGTTCCGTTCACGATCCAGTAGTTGAGAGAAAAACGATCGTTCACCGGATAGGTTAAGCGAACACCCATGTGATAGAACGGCAGGAAATCGAAGTAGAACGAACGCGAATAGTTCATCTGATCTTTGGTGTAGTTGCCTTCGATTCCCAGCGAACTGCTCCATTTGCCGAAGTCGATGGTCAGGCCGTTGCCTACCGCCGCCACGTAGGTTCCGTAAGCTTGAAAAATATTCTGATAGATCGATGGGCGGGGTTCGTTGGCGGGATTGCCTTGCAACGTGTCGGTGGCCTGGCCGTATTGCAGATCGAGGCGCGCGCCGAAGCGGCGTCCGGCGCTCACGTCGGGCTCATGATCGAAAATGACTGATGCCTGGTTCAAGTTGAAGTTGTTGCTGAGGACATCGTAGGCGCGAAGCAAATTCACGCGGCCCACCGGAGCGTTGAAATTATATTCGTAGTAGCCGTCGAGGCCGAGATTGATGGTGGTGTCGCGAAGGAAGTTGAGTCCCTTTTGATCTGGTGGGACAGGCGCGGACGCGTCGACGCTCGAATAACTCACGGGCGTCACTGCGGCAGGAGTGACGCTGCTAACGGGAGGCGCCGCAGCACTGTTGGACGCCGAAGCCGAGGCGGCGGGGGAATTTGCGGTCAGCAGACGCTTTAGCTCCGCGACTTCCGCTTCGAGGGCTTCAACGCGCCGCTCGAGGTCCGCACGGGCATCGGGCGATTCCGAGTCTGCGGTGCGCCGAGTTTCAGCCCGCGCGTCAAGTTTGTCCGCATACGCGAGAAGAAGCCCGACGATGAACATACAGATCATGGAAGCGCTGCGACGCGCGGATGGCCTGCGATGGATTCTGTGAGTCTCGGTGTGGTTCGGCATGAGTGGGTTCCCTTCTGACTGCTCGGGTTTCCCGAGATGAAGCAGGTTGAGTTATATTGCGTTGGAAGTTTACGCGGCCATTCCCCGGAGGAAATCGTTCCATGCGCAAAGATATTCGCCGATCGTTAATCGTAGCCATCCTCGTCGCGGGGAGCGCCATGCTTTCATCCTCGGCGGCCGCGCAGCAGGAAACGCAACAGGTTCCTCAGCAACTTCAGCCGCCCGCCAGTGAGGGGTTACTGCTCCGGGTCCACGCGAAGGGCGATCAAATCTATACCTGCAAAGGGGACGCCGCGCAATTCACATGGGTGCTGAAGGCCCCGGACGCGCAGCTCTTCGATAAGGATGGAAAACCCTTCGGCAAACATTTTGCCGGTCCAACATGGGAAGCCAATGATGGCAGCCGTGTGAGCGGCAAAGCGGTTGCGAATGCGCCTTCGCCCGACGCCGAATCGATTCCGTGGCTGCTGGTCAACATCGTCGGCCACAGTGGCAGTGAGGGCGTGCTCACGCGCGCAACAACAATCCAGCGGCTAAACACCAAAGGCGGCAAAGCGCCTGCCGCCGGATGCGACGCGGGACACTCGGGCCAGGAAGTCCGCGTCGCGTATTCCGCCGACTATCTCTTCTACGCGCCCAAGTGACCGGCAGAGCGCGAGCAACGTTAGTCGAGAAAAAGCACGCTGAAAATGCGAAAGGCCCCACGAGCCGCGTGGCTCGTGGGGCCTTTCTTCTTGCAAGAACGAGGGCAAACCGCATTTGGTCGGGGAGTGGTGGGTTGCGGCTTGCCCCAGTTTGAGGCGGGTCAGGGAGGGGCTACTTCGTGGTCATCGCGACAAGGACCTGTTCGGTGGTGCGGGGTCCCTGAGCGATTTCGTTATGGGGAAGCTTGGGTGCGGAGTAGCGAAGATCCATGCCCAACTCGGCCAGATGCAGGTCGCGTACAACGCGCATTCCGCCAACGCGCTCAACGGTGATGCTGCTGGGGGCGTCGCTATTCTTCGTGTCGGTGGCTGAGGTCACAACGATTGCGAAACCGTTCGGACCGTGAAGGATGATCTGCGCTGGGACCGACGCGGACTTCAGCGACAAGGTGTATTCGCCGGCGGGAAGCACGGCTTGGGCCCAGCGAACGTCTTCAGTGAGGGTGAAGCGGCCTTTGTAGGCGTCTTGCGCGGCGGCGGGCGCCGGGGAGGCGCAGACGGCGATCAATCCGATCGCGATGATGGTGAGGATGCGGCTCAGATTATTTTTCATGGCGGGTCTCCTTTTCGAACGTTGTGCTTGGCTGCACGTTTTTAGAAGGAGCATCTTGCGGGCCACACTGGCTCGCGCGACGTCGATGCAAAACCGGTTGATGGTGAAGGGTTTGCGGAAATCCGGCCAAGAGCACTCGCGGCAAAACTATCCGATCGGATAGTTTCGGCTATCTATCGAGATAGAGAAACAAGAATGCAAAAAAGGAACAAGGGAAATATTTAACGCAGAGGGCACGGAGGATGCGCAGAGAACACGAAGAGTGTGGAGGTGCAGAGCAACGTTTGAGCCAGTGTGCGATTGGCGATTTCGAGTCAGGCTTTGTTGCGTTTCTTTAGGGTGAGGCGAAGATCGAGATTGCGGATCAGGCGGTGGAGGTAATTGGAGTGAACACCCAGGAGGCGAGCGGCTTCCGTGATTTTCCCATCGGACTGATCCATGGCGGTAAGGATGAGCTGACGTTTCAACTGGCGGACCGCTTCGTGATATGTCGATGAGCGCATCGATTGTGCGGGCGTTTCGTGCAACGTTTCGGGCAGATCTTCAGGAAGGATCATTCCCGACGAACCGAGAACGACAGCTCGTTCGACGGCGTTCTCCAGTTCGCGGATGTTGCCGGGCCAATCGTATTGGCTGAGCAGCGCGCCGGCGTCGGGAGAGATTCCGAGGATGCGGCGATTACATCTCTCGGCGTATTTGGCGGCGAAATATCCGGCGAGTAGCGGGATGTCTTCCTTGTGGTCGCGCAGCGACGGCATGGTGATGGAGACGACGTTGAGCCGGTAGTACAAGTCTTCGCGGAAGGTGCCATCCTTGGTGGCCTTCTGGAGGTTTTTGTTGGTGGCGGCGATGACGCGAATGTTCAGCGGCATCGAGCGCGTGCCGCCGACTCGCGTGAATTCACGCTCCTGCAGGATGCGCAAGAGTTTCGCTTGCATTCCCGGGCTGATCTCGCCCATCTCGTCGAGGAAGATCGTGCCGGTGTTGGCCATTTCGAGCTGGCCGCGTTTCTGGCAGACGGCACCGGTGAATGCGCCGCGTTCGTGGCCGAAGAGTTCGCTTTCGAGCAGAGTTTCGGTGAGCGCGGCGCAATTGATGGCGACGAAGGGTTGATCGCGGCGGGCGCTGTTGCGATGAATCGCGCGGGCGGCGAGCTCTTTGCCGGTGCCGCTCTCACCGTAGATCAGCACAGTGGAAGAGGTGGCGGCGACGCGCTCGATTAGTTGGTAGATTTCGCGCATTTCCGCGCTGTCTCCCACCATGTCATGATCCAGATTCACTTCCGCGCGCAGGCGAAGGTTTTCGCTGCCAAGCCACTCGACTTGGCGTGCACTCTCCATGGCCATAGCGGCAACGCCCGCGACGGCCGTGACCAGCTGAAGATCGTCGTCCGTGAAACGCACCACCGGATTCGCAGTGTCGAGATAAATCAATCCCACGGCTTTGTCCAGATTCAGCAGCGGAACGCAGATCAGCGAGTGAACCGGAGGGGTGCGCGGGGTTTCGCCGGGGTCGTTGCTAAGAATACCGATGTGCTCCTGAAAAACTTGTTGCGCGAGGTCGCGGTCGACGTGAACGGGGTGCTGTGGACCAGCGACACGGTCCCAGGCGACGACCGACGAGAACTCCTCAGGATCGGTGCCGGCGAGAATCGCTCCGCGCTCGGCGGGAACGACGTCGAAGATCATGCCGAGGAGTTGCCACTGCAGCGATTCGACGTTGCGGATCGAGCCGATGGCCGTGGCGATTTTCAGCAGCGTTTGTAGATCGCGCGCGGTTCGTTCGCCGCTGGGCAGCGCCGCCAGGGCTTCGGGATGGAGATAGCGCGCGTCTTCGCGCCGGAGCCGAGTGGTGGCCGCGGCGTTGTTGGCGCTTTCGCTCAACTCAACGGGATTCGGAAAGGTGGCGGTGGGCTCATCCCGTAAGAAGAGAAACACGGAACCTCCGACAACGATCTGGTCGCCATGGGCCAGCGGACGTTCGAGGACGGGAAGACCATTCACGAACGTGCCCGACAGACTGCCGAGGTCCTGGAGCGCGCATTGCCCGGCGTCAAAGGTCAGACTGCAGTGGCGCGGGGAGACCATACTATCGTCGATAATCAGATCGTTTGAGAGCTCGCGCCCGATCAACAGGGCGCCATCCTTCAAGGGAAAGACCGAGTCGCGTAACGGACCGCTTATGGCAGCGAGTCTTGGGTTCACGGGTAATGGCGACGAACGAGAAATCCCAGCCTTCTGCAGAGCACGGCTGGATGGCTGCATAGTCTACCCCGACTCCTAGTTGTGCGCTACTGGTCTTCCGAACGGGGCGGACAGGGGTTGCAGGACGGATCGCATACGGATGGGTGGGGCGTTATACAGTTACCTTAGGCTTAACATCCCGTTCCAGTACTCCGTATTGCTGCCTTGGTGCGCCCGTTTTTGGATTTGCTGCATTGCGTAAATTTTCACTTGCGGGCGCTGTGGACGGTGGTAGGCTTCCCCATTGGGTTGCGGAGGCTAGAAGTGAGTGCAGCAGCTAGATTTTCGGGGATTGAGTCCCGGCGAAGCACCCGGATCGATCGGACCGTGCCGCTGGTTGTTGTGGGCCAGACGAAGCTGGGTTTGTCGTTCCAGGAACGGACTTCGGCGGTGAGTTTGAATTTGCACGGGTGCCGTTATCCGTCTCGGCATGACTATGCGGTGGGTTCGTGGATCGGATTGCAAGTGCTGGAGCCGAATGGAGAGACCAGCACGCCGGTGATGCGCGCACAAGTGCGCTCGATCCATCCGCCCATGAGTCCGCGGGAACTGTATCAGATTGGTGTGGAGCTCGAATCGCCGGCTAATGTTTGGGGCGTGCCTGCGCCGCCGGACGACTGGCTGAAAGCGCTGGCAGCAAACGGTCCGCGAGTGCAGGAGCCGACGGGAGCGGCGCCCGCGCGGGAACCGGAAGCAACAACCTCCGCGCCTGCGGCAAAATCAACACCTGCGGAACCCGAGTATCGCAGCACCGGAGTTACGGCGTTTCCCTCACAGCCTACGGCCGCCGCGGCGAAGCCAGAGCGCGTGGTCATTACTTCGGATCAACTGGTGGCAGCCGTTCACGGCAAATTGCAGACCGCGGCCGATAAGGCCGTGCACACCGCGATCAACGATCATCTAACGGGTGCGGTTCGCCAGGCATTGAGCAAGATCGATGATGTGTGCAAGGCCAGTGTGCACCAGATCGAGGAGCACTCAGAGCAGCGTCTGGACACCATGATGCGCACGGCTCGCGAGGAAGTGCTGAGCCGCATGGAAGTGCGGCTCGCGGAAGACCGGACGCGCTGGGAAGAACACCAAGAACAGTTTCGGGGCCGGACGGAGGAGTTGGCGGAACGCCTTGGGCAGCTTGCCGCGGAGACGCAGCGGTGCCTGACCGAGGCGCAACGGATGCTGGAGAAAACCAGTAAAGAAGTGGAGCCGCGGATACGCGAGCAGTTGACCCAGTCGGTCGCACGCGTGACTGAGGATTTTGAGGCGGCGGCAACCCGCGTTTCCGACCGGCAACTCGTGCGCCTGATGGAAGACAAATTGATGGTGACGCGCGAGGCGGCTGCGCAGATGGACGCCAGCAGCGCGGGGGCGCGCGCGCAACTCCAGAGTTCCGCAAGCACCACGATGGAGGAGTTCAAGCGCCAATCAGAAGTGCAGGTGGACCTGATCATTTCGGAAGCGACGCAACGCGTGATGTCTTCGCTGGCGGCGCTCGAAGCGGAAAATCGCGCGGCGTGCGAAACGCGGCGCCGGACGATTGAAAGTGACGTGGCGCGCGCGACGGAGCAGTCCACGGAACAATTCCGCACGGGCATGAAGGCGTTCTTGTACTCCTGCCTGGTGGCGGCGGTGGGCGCCGTGGACGAACACGCGAAGTCCACGCTGGACGGACTGAAAGATCCCGGCAAGGCCATTCGCGAGATTGGCAGCGCGGGCAATACAGGCAATGGCACCGCCGATGGCGCAATGGCGGCCGCGAGCGACATTGATGCAGGGCGGCAATCGTCGTAACGCCGAATTTTCCAGGTTCTTCCCTTCGTGGTTAGAGTTAGCGTGACTGTGGCGCCGGGCTAAAGCCCGGCTACATTACCGTAGAGTTTCGACCAGCGCGAACGAGCGAACTTCGATCGCTTCCGTTCACTGGGCCCAGGCTAGGCCATCCGGTTGCTTGCCCGTTGGGATTTCACTCGTGACCTCTAGGGATTTCAGGTCCACGACGGCGACTTTGTCTTTACCGCTTACGGCTACGAAGGCTCGCGAGCCATCGGCTACGATCAGGATGCCCGCGGAGCCACCACCCAGATTCAAGCCTTTGATTTCTTTGTGCGTTGCGGCGTCGAGAATCGCGAGATTCGATCCCTTGGGAGTTGCGGCAGGCCCTAAGCCGGAAATCAGAACGCGCTTGCCATCGGGAGTGAACTTCAAGCGATTCGCGTGATTCACCGAGATTGGGAAAGTCTGAATGGCTTTCTTGCCCGCGACGTCGATGATCGTGACGGTGCCGTCCTGCGCGTTTGCGCCCCAGATTTCCTTCCCGTCGGGCGAGACGTCAAAACCTTCCACACCTTGGCCCGAGGGGATGTTCGTTATCTTCCAGGTCTTTCGAGGCGCTCCTGGACTGGGGCCCGGACCCGGCGGAGGACCGCCGCCAGGAGGCGCAGCTTGCGGGGAGAACGAGGGCATGACCTGCTCGATGATGCTGATGGTGCCGGAATTGACGTTCGCCGTAAAGATGCGATCGAGGCTTTGGGAAACGAGGATCATGTGGGTGCGATCCTGACCGGTGCCGAGAACCCAATCGATTTTTTGCGTGGCCGGATCGTAGCGGCCGAAAGCCTTGTTGGTCTCGGCGGTGAAGTAGAGTTTGCCGCCGGCAAAGTCCAGTCCATGCGCGGAGTGCAGCGCGCCGAGATTGATGGCGGGCAGCGGCTTTTGAGCGGCGAGGTCGACCACGGAAATCGTGTTTAGATTGCTGTCGTTGCCTCCGTAGTTCGAGATGTAAGCCACTTTGCCGTCGGGCGACGTGACGATTTCGTGAGGATCTTCGCCGACGGGAACGCGGGCGACGATTTTCAAGCTCGTTGGATCGACAATGGCGACGGAGTCGTCACTTTTCTCGAGGATCAGCAACGCGGGCGATGGAGTTTGCGCAACAGCCGATTTTGCAGCGAACAACAGTAGGAGGACGACCGGCGCTACCGTTCGGAAGAATGAAGATTGTCCTGTATAGGCCGCTAGCATGGTTGCACTTCCTTTCGCGAGAGCCACAATTTTTTCGAACGATCGATCCACCAACATTTTGCCGAAGATCTATTTAGCGGAACTCGGTTTAGCCAACCCCTCTTGGACGCGCGGAGGCAGCGATTTGATCCGCGCGATGTAGGCGGTGATGGTCCACAGCTTCTGATCCGAATCCCATTTGCCGTTCGCGAACATACCCGAAAGGCGGATACCGTGTTTAGCTATCCAGAAAATTTGCGCTTCGGAGTACTGCGTGCCCGTGGAGGGAAGGTCCGGGATCGGCGGGTACAAGGTGTCACTGGATTCGTTTGGCTTTCCAGGCGTGCCGTGGCATCCGGCGCATTCGTTGAGGTAGAGCTTGCCGCCCGCGACCAGATTTTCGTCTGTCGGAGCAACGGGATTCGGAACCTCAGGGGCTCTGCGGCGGACCGATGCGTGGACCGCGGAGTACATGAACGATCGTTCCCACTGTGACGGCGGCAGGTCGGCTCGGACTTCAGCAAGTCCAAACTTAAGATAGAGGAAGCCACCGATGGCGAGGACCAGCAGTGTCGTCACGACGCCGAGGAGGAAGTGTTTCAATTTGTGGCTTCCTTTCGCGCGGTGCGCTCGGACGTGAACCTAGTTAGCGCCACGGATCCTTCGAGGCTTCGCGCGCTCCTGGGCAAGAAGGTGAGGCTCGAACCATCAACAAAATCGCGTCGGGAAGCTGACGGTGCAGAGTCCACCGCTGCTCAATCGGCGCCGGTAGCCGACGACGCTTTGTCTTTCAGCTTGAGTTTGCCTTCCGCTTTGTTTTCTTCCAGAAATTCACGCAACTCCTTTGCCGTGTCCAGCAGGCGAACCCACTGCTCGTAGTACAGCGTCACGGGAAAACGCCCCAAGCCATAGACGCTCACGCCTCCCTTTTCCCCGACACGGAAATCGAGTTGGCCCGTGCGGTGCCCCGGTTTTTGCTTCTCGAGCACTGCGAGACGCGCTTTGAGTTCCTCGTATGACGGCTCAGCCATGTACCCTCCTTGGTTGATAGGTGGACGTTCGCCATTATACTCACACTCCCGCGTTCGGCGGTCCGAGGAAGTGCATCCGCAGTGGGTTTACACGCTGGATGAAGGCCGCAACTTTCGACGATGATCCGGGTTTAGGTTACGGCCTTCGCTTAGCACGGGCGTTCAGTAAGGGTCAGCTGTCTACGGGTACCAGCGATTTGCCGGCGAGAATCGATTACGATAATTGTGTCCAAGCTTGCTGAATTGCAGCGTATTCCGCGGGAACCAAGTCCGCGGCATGGGGGAAAAGCTTAAGAAGAGGTACGAGCACCCTCTGGCGCACTTTTTCCAGAGTGTTGACCCGCGTTGCCCTCCAGCTACCGCGATGTCAAACTAAGGACGTGCCCGGCATCAACGCCGACGGTGGGCAACCATTCCCAAGTAAAGTCTATCTTCTAGTCATGGTTCATTTCGCGCAGTTCGGTGCCTTCGGGAGCTGCGTGATACGAAAGCAACAAATTTATCGCATGGGCGGGTTCATGAAGATCAATGGGTTCGGGTGGAGTCGAGGTGCGATTCTGGGCACTTCCCTTTTAGCATTCGCGCTGCCGTGGTTGAGCGCATCCGCGCAAACGCCGGACGCGCAGGCGGTGACCACCGCGCAGGCCGCGACCGCCGCGCAGGCCCCAGTGGTTCCCGCTCGCGTCACGCGAACGGTGGACGAGGGCAATCGCGTGCCGCTGCACGGAAACGTGCATCCCATGGCGCGGCCGGAATTTGATCGCGGCCCAGTGGCGGATTCCGAACCTGCAAGCCGCATGTCGTTGTTGCTGCAGCGTAGCGCGGACCAGGAAACGGCGCTTCGCCAATTGCTCGAGCAGCAGCAGGACAAAACTTCCCCGAACTACCACAAGTGGCTCACGCCCGATCAGTTCGGAAAACAATACGGTCCGGCGGACGCGGACATCCTGGCGGTCACCGACTGGCTGACCTCGCAGGGCTTCATCGGGATTAAGGTTAGCGCCGGCCGCACCACCATTGAGTTTTCCGGAAACGTGGGCCAGGTGCGAAATGCGTTTCAGACCGAAATCCACCACTTTTTCGTGAACGACAAGATGCACGTTGCGAATGTGTCCGATCCGCAGATCCCCGCGGCGCTTGCGCCTGTGGTGGCGGGCGTGCTCACTCTGCATGACTTCCGGCCGAAGGCCCAGGTGCACCAACTCGGGACGTTTCGCAAGACCAAAGCAACCGGCGAGGTGAAGCCGCTGTTCACCTTTGCTGGCTGCGGCACGGGCAATGCTCCGGTGCCTTGCTACGCCGTCGGGCCCGGTGACTTCCAGAAAATCTACAACGTGCCCTACGTGGCAGGGACAAGCGACGGCACCGGCGTCACCATCGCGATCGTGCAAGATTCCAACATCAACGTCGCCGACGTGCAGCAATTCCGCGCCCTCTTCGGACTACCCGCCAACTTCACCAGCAGCAACATTATTTTGAACGGCCCCGATCCCGGCATCCAAGGCCCAAACAGCGCGAGCGGTGACGAAGTAGAGGCCGACCTCGACACCCAATGGGCGGGTGCCGTAGCGCCAGGCGCAACGGTCGACGTAGTCGTTTCCGAAGATTCCCTAAGTATCGGAATGTTCGGCATCGATCTTTCCGCGATCTACATCATCGACAATAACATCGCGCCGATTCTGACCGAAAGTTTCGGCTCCTGCGAAGCAGGCCTCGGAGTCACCGGCGAACAGTTTTATCAAGCACTGTGGCAACAAGCCTCCGCGCAAGGTATCACTGTGATTCTCTCCTCGGGTGACAGCGGCTCGGCAGCGTGCGATCCAGCGGCCGCGCCCGCCAATCAGGATGTCGCTACGCAGGGGCTCAACGTGAGCGGCCTCGCATCCACGCCATATAACGTCGCCATCGGCGGGACCGATTTCCAGAACGGCATTGTCCCCTCGCCCTTTTGGACCACCACCAACGGAACGAACGGCCCTCTCACGCAGGTCTCCGCGAAATCTTACATCCCGGAATCCACCTGGAACGACTCCTGCGCCGCCATGGCCATCGCCGGAAATCTTAGCCTGGCCACCTGCACCGCCACAACCATCAACGCAAACAACACTTCCGGTGCTCCGATGTTTGGGACCGATGTAGTCGCCGGTGGCGGCGGACCGAGCAGTCTTGTTACGACGGGTACCGGTGCCGGCCCCGTGAATCCCAAGCCTGTCTGGCAAACGGGCACGAACGGCAACCCCGCCGACGGATTCCGCGACATCCCTGATGTTTCGTTTTTCGCGGGCAACGGCTTGAACGGCAGCTTTTATATCATTTGCCAAGAGGACGCTAATGCAGGTACCGGAAGCAGCACCAGCTCGTGTGACCTGAACTCGCCATTCAACGATTTTCAAGGAGTCGGAGGCACGTCCGCCGGCGCACCCGTCTTTGCTGGCGCCATGGCCCTCGTAAACCAGAAGACTGGGCAGCGTCAGGGTAACGCCAATTTTGTGCTGTACCAGCTCTACAAGAAAAATACGGCGGGGACCATTTGTACTTCGAACACCACCACTGTGACCGCGACAGGCTGTATTTTCTACGACACCGTCACGGGCAACAATTCCGTGGCCTGCCAGGGCGGGACGCCCAACTGCAGCAACACCAGCACAGCCGCAAATCAATTCGGCATCCTCGTCGATCCTGCTCACCTCACGAATCCAGCTTGGGAGACGACTCCTGGCTACGACCTCGCAACCGGCCTCGGCTCGCTAAACGTGGGAAACCTGCTGACGAGTTGGTCGAGCGCGACGTTCACGGCGGATACCGTGGCAATTACGAGCCCAGCCACCAACACGGTGAACATCACGCACGGAGCCACTGCCAACTTCACGGTCAAGGTAACGCCGACAACCGCAACCGGGGCGGTATCCCTCGTCGCCTCTCCGCCAGGCAAGGCGCAAGTGGGCATTGGATCGTTCTCGCAGTCCAACGCGACCTTTACCCTCAGCGGGGGCACCGCCGCTATTGCTACCAACGAGCTGCCAGGCGGTACGTCGTACCCGGTGGTCGCCACGTATTCCGGTGATGGCACATTTGCCGCAGGAACGTCTCCCTCGATACTTGTGACCGTGACGCCGGAAGCAAGCAATACCGCCGTGAACGTGGTCACCTTCAACGCCCAGAACAATCCCGTCATCAATACCGGCAATATTTCGTTGCAGTATGGCTCGTCCTATATTTTGCAAATCGCCGTCTCCGACAGTTCGAACCAACAATGCGCCAAAGTGGTGGTGGCCTGCCCGACCGGAACGGTAACCCTGAAAGACGGCACCTCGCCGGTGAACGACTTTAGCGGCCAGAGCACCGTAGCGCTGAATAGTCGGGGAATCGCCGAGGACCAGCCCGTCCAATTTGCTGTCGGAGTCCACAACCTTACCGCCGCTTACTCGGGAGACAACAGCTTCACAGCCAGCACCTCTTCGCCAGCAGTCGCCGTCACCGTTACGCAAGCTACCACAACGACCACGGCTACCAGCAGTGCGCCTACGGTTCCCATCGGGCAGTCGATAACCTTGACAGCCGCGATTGCTACCCAGAGTAGTGGTGTGGCGCCGACCGGCACCGTTTCCTTCATGCTCGGCGGCAAGTCCATCGGCAGCGGCACAGTATCGGGTACTGCGGGAACGTCAGCGGCCGCGAGCGGCACCGCGACGGCGACCGTTTCCTTCCCGTCAGCCGGTGCCCAGAGCATCACCGCCGTGTACTCCGGCGATACCAACTACGCAGGGTCCATGTCCGCGGCAATTACCGTCACAGTAACAGGAGGAACGCAGGCCACCACTACGGTGGTGACGCCAAGTGTTATGTCGATCGCGTCGGGCGGCAGCGTCACCTTCACTGCAAAGGTGACCGGCACCACCAACAACACGGCCGGACCCACCGGAACCGTGCAATTCATGAACGGGACCACCGCGGTGGGCACGGCAGCGACTTGCATGCCCACCGCGGGCACGGCCACGACGCCGGGAACGTGCACCGCCACGCTGACGACTACGTTAGCTCTTCTGACGCCTCCTCTTGCGCCCGTTGAACCCGCGCACCGGATTCGCAACGTGCCGATTGGACCGTTGTGGATCATTGGCGGGCTGATGCTTGCTTCGCTCCTGCTGGGTCTGGGACGGATAGGGGTTGCGCCGCTGACGAGAAGGCTTGGATACGCGTGCGCCGGCTTGCTGCTCCTGTCGTGCCTCGCCGCCGGGATCACGGGATGCGGGGGTGGTAGTAGCTCAACGCCGCCACCGACACCTACGCCGCACACCGACAGCATCACCGGTGTGTATAGCGGCGATGGAACATACGCAACATCGACGTCGGCAGCGGTTACGATTTCGATTCAGTAGAAAATCGGCGGCAACGATAACGGCGGCTGCGAAGTTTGCGGCCGCCGCTATTTTTGAGGGGACCCTTCCTGCTTCGGCTAGCTAATCGGGCTAATTGATCGAGGGTGGAAAAAACACGTTCCAAAAGACTGGCGAGGGCGTCGAGAATTCCACGGGCACAAGTGAACCTTCCCCTGTGGTTTGCGGCGGGCGCACCACCTTGGCCTCGACCTTGTTCTGCGTCCAGGTGTTTTCGACAGTGACCTTGGTGCCTTCAGCCAAAGGCTCGGACAGAACAATCATTGCGCCACTCGCGCTCACCGTGTGGGTATTACCTGGGATCGGCGGCTTGCCCACAACGTACACGACCACCGAGATGCGCAGCAGCACACGTTGCGCGCGACGCCGTTCCTCCGCGGTCGGCGGACGATTCAGGGCGGGCCGGGCGGACGGCACCGGCAAAGTTTTCGCATTCGTCAAAGGCTTCATAGTTCCAGACCCCAGAAGTCCATCTCCGGCGCGACAAGCTCGACACCGTACTCCCAGCCGCCTTCCGGGCGTTGCGTTCCCTTCCAAACAATCACCGCGGAGTTGCTCGTCTGCGTCGCGACGTTGGTCAGGGCCACGCGATGCTCAAGATTCAGATCGTGGTCGAGCACCACCATGCACCCGTAGGGATTGACGACGCGCGTATGAGCGTCCGCGCTGCACCGCCGCCCTTTTGGATCGTCCCACTCCAGGCGAATCGGAACACGCGAGTTCATGCGCCGGCCCCGGCGATTCTCGCTGTGGCGCGGCACTACTTGCTTAAATTCACGGCTCTTTACAGGCATCTATCCCTCGACTAGGCCATGCTAAAGTTGAGGTGAGAGAGGGTCAATGGTACGCGTGCGTCGTCTCGTACCATTGGGTAGCTGGTCGAAGGGACAGGTTGGCCCGTGCCGCCCGTTAAATCTGTGAAGAATTTGTGAAGAATCTGATCGTCAATGCGGATGACCTGGGTTGGACTGAGGGCGTGAATCGCGGCATCGCCGAGGCGCACCGCCACGGGATCGTAACCAGCGCGTCGCTGCTGGCCAATGGCTCGGCCTTTGCCTCCGGTGTCGAGGTGGCGCGGTCTACGCCCGGGCTCGGCGTGGGCGTGCATTTGAATTTGAGCGATGGTCCGCCGGTAGCTGCGCGGGAGCTGGTCACCAGTCTGGTGAACGATGCGGGGGAGTTCGAAGGTGGCCCGGAGAACCTGCTGCTGCGCATCGCTAGCCGCGGACTGACGCCTCATGAGGTAGAGCAGGAATGGGAGGCGCAGATCGAAAAAGTGCGCGACGCGGGAATTCAACCCACGCACCTGGACGGACACAAGCACGTCCATATGCTGCCGGGACTCTTTGAGATTGCCCTGCGGCTGGCCAAACGCTATCGGGTCGGCGCCATTCGCGTTGCGCATGAAGCCTCCAGTTTGCGCGCGGCGCTTTCGACCGGCGAGGAACTGCACTCGGCAGCGGTGCTGAAGCAAGGGGTGCAGGCGCGCGGATTGAAATTGCTGGCGCGCGATGCCCGCGAGCAAGCGGAACACGTGGGCATCTCCACGACGGATTATTTTTGCGGCATCGCGCAAACCGGGGAGATGACCAAGGAAGGGGTCGCGCAACTGTTGCGAAACTTGCCGGACGGCACCACGGAATTGATGTGCCACCCGGGATACGCGGACGAAGCGCTGCAGAATACGCCGACGCGATTGCAGGCTTCCCGGCAATCGGAACTGGAGATTTTGACCGATGTGGAGATCAGAAATCTTGTCGCCTCACAGGGGATTCGCCTGATAGACTATGGACTTGTAGCCGGCGAAACATGAGAACTGACTCCACAATTCGCTACTCGGTGGTCGTGCCATTCTTCAACGAGCAGGAAAATATCCCGCCCCTGTACATGAAGATCACCGAAGTCATGGATGCCCTCGGCGAACCCTACGAACTGGTGTTCGTGGACGACGGCAGCAGGGACAACACCTTCAAGGTGCTTTCCGATATTTACGAGCACGATCATCGTGTAAACATCATCCGGTTGCGGAGAAATTTCGGCCAGACCGCTGGGCTTAAGGCGGGATTTGATTTCGCGCGCGGTGAGATCATCATTTCCATGGATGGGGACCTGCAGCACGACCCCGAAGAGATTCCGCGCTTTCTCGAGAAAATCGAAGAAGGCTTCGACCTAGTCAGCGGCTGGCGCTACGCGCGGCGCGATCATTGGCTGATGCGCCAGGTTCCCAGCCGCGCCGCGAACTGGATGATGGCAAAGTTATCCGGGATCGATCTGCATGATTTCGGGACCACGTTCAAGGCTTATCGGCGCGAAATTATTCAGGAAATTCAGTTATACGGCGAACTGCACCGCTTCATTCCAGCTCTGGCGGGCTCCACGGGGGCGCGGATCACGGAAGTGCCGATCACGGATCTCGCGCGGAAGAATGGCAAGAGCAACTACGGCATTGGCAGAACGCTGCGCGTCTTCCTGGATTTGATTATCGTGAAGTTTCTGCAGGATTATTCGACCCGCCCGCTGCAGTTTTTTGGCCTGTTGGGAGTTGCCGGAGTTTTGTTGGGGTCTTTGGACGCCGCTTATTTGTTGTACGAGAAGTTCGCGCATGGCGTGACCATCATGACCCAGCACGGGCCGCTGATGCTTGCCGGAGTCGCGCTTTTCGTCAGCGGAGTGCAGTTCGTGTCCATGGGCCTCCTCGGCGAAATCATCGCGCGCACGTACTACGAATCACAGAACAAGCCTATCTACGCGCTACGCGAAGTGAAGAGTCATCGCAAGGAAATGGGCGACTCTACAGAGCAGACTCGCCCTTCCGGCAATTCTGAACGGTAACGTCAATTTCATTTGAAAGTCTCCTCCGACGTAACACAGACACTCTTGTCTGTGTCCCAGCCCAACACAAGCATAGATGCTGAATAACTGGACCGTCGTGGCTGCAACGGCATACTCTAAATTGGAGACGCAATCGTGAGGACCGTACGATGAACCGCGAACAGTTTTACACACTGATGGGTGGGGAAGGCACGCTCGACTACGAACTATATCTGAACACCAAAGCGCTGCTCTCCTGCCAGACAAAATTCGAGGAACTATGCAACGCGGACGAACTGCAGTTCCAGATCGTACATCAGGTCGAAGAGCTGTGGATGAAACTGATCGCGTACACGCTGCTCGATATCGACGAATACCTGCAGCAGGAAAACACCAATCGAGTGATCACCCTGTTTCGCCGCGTGCACACAGCCCAGCGGCTTATGACTCAGCAGATTGCACTGTTGGAAATCATGTCACCAAAGGAATATCAGGTCATTCGGCAGCGGCTGGGCAACGGAAGCGGCCAGGAATCACCGGGATTCCGCGTCCTGCTGAAGATGTATCAGCCGCTGTGGGCCTCCTTCAAGGAACACTACCTGGACAAGCATGGACTTACGCTGGAAAAAATCTACAACTCCGAATATTCACACGGCGACGCATACGTAGTAGCGGAAGCACTGGCGGAATTCGACGAACTGTTTCAAAAATTCCGGTACGAGCACATGCAACTGATTCACCGGACGATCGGCTTCGGCTCGAAGTCGCTGAAGGGCAGGCCCGTCGAGATTCTGGAAGATGGCATGCGCCACAAGTTTTTTCCAGAACTCTGGGAGATACGCGGCGAGATGACCGACCGCTGGGGCGCAGAGTACGGAACAAAACGCGACCCGCTGGGCGGCCATCACTAAAGCCGTCGCTAAAGATGGCTCAATGTTCGAACTGTGAGCGCCCACGACGTGTCATCCCGAGCGGACCGAGGGATCTGCTTTCTGCAAAATCCCGCTACCACGTTTTCCGTCATCGCGCCCACTAATCAAGGAAGTATCCGCCGATAAGCTCCTCGGAAGAATAACAGCGGCTCGCCATCAAACACCTCGGTGCTTTCGACTTCGCCAATGAAAATCGTATGATCTCCCGCGACGTACGACGCGGCAACGTTGCACGTAATGTGCACGAGAGCGTCTTCGAGAAGGGGAATGCCGCTCGGGGTCCAGCGATAGCGAATGCCGAGCTTGGCTTCCATGTCGAGGTTCTCTTCGGTCTGCGCGAAATACCTCGAAATAGCCACCTGATTTTCCCGTAGGACGCTTACACCAAAGCGGCCCTGTTTCTTCACCATGGGCAGCAGGTGCGCGCGTTGATCCACGCAAATCAGCAGAAGCAGCGGTTCGAGCGAGACCGAAGTCACAGAGTTCGCGGTCATTCCATGCGCCCTGCCGGGCGCACGCTCGGCGGTCACTACGGTAACCCCAGTAGCAAATTGTCCGCAGGCTAACCGAAACTCGGCTTGAGTAGGAGCTTTCGTCGGCATATTTGCGATTTTTGAAGATATCACACCGGGTGGTGGAATCCCTGCGAAAGCAGTCTTTTGCTCCTCCGGACCAGGCATTATTTGAAACGAATGAGAAATATGACGCCGATCAAAACAAGGATAGCGATGGCGATCAGTGCGACAACCTGGAAAAACTGCTGGTCCCTGGGACGCTTGCTCGTTACCAAGACCTCGTCCTCGGCCGAAACGAAGCTGAAGCGCTCTTTTTTATAGGACCTCCACAGCAGCAACAGCGGGAGTATTACGATGACAGAGTAGACCCCGGCAAACACGCAAATCGCTCTCAGCAGATGCGCTGCCCTGTCCCGGGCGTCGCTATATTGCCCTATCCACGCGAGCGTCAACCAAAGTCCCAGCATCTGAATGGAAAGCTCAGCAAAGATAAACATTTTTATAAACGATTTGATCTTGAGTTCGTCAGCCTTGGACTTTACAAGATAGCCGCGACCCCGGACTCCTCCGCCAAAAACAACCACGCGGCCGACCGGGTCATCTCTAAACGATCGACTTGCAATGGAGTCAAGAAGGCCCATCTGCATATTCTCCTTGGGGAGGTTCCTCAGGCCTGGTTGCCTTCCCAGTTTCGCCTCGCAAAACTCCGCCCGCTACCGGCCGCAAGTACGGGTGTGATGGCAGAGTTAATGCCGAATCAGATGGCCTTGTAACCTAGAGCTGCAATCCGGACCGCAGTCCGCATTCCACGAAGCGTCTTACGTATAATGGCCGTCTCGATTGCGGCATTGCCGGTTGCAGCTACGCAAATACGCAGTCACGTGGAATAGACAAAACCGGAACGAAACGGAGAAACGCAGATGGCGCGAACGGTGGCGATTTTGGGCGGCACGGGACCCGAAGGAACCGGCTTGGCGAATCGCCTCGCGCGAGCTGGCGAGCACGTCGTAATCGGCTCACGCGACGCGCTGCGCGCACAGGAAGTGGCTAAACAATTGCGCGAGCAGATCGGTGGGTCGGCGCAAATCAGCGGCAGTGATAACGCTTCCGCCGCGGCGCAGTGCGGGGTCGCGGTGCTGACCGTTCCCTTCTCCGGCCTAACGCCGCTGCTCAAGCAATTGAAACCGGTCTGGAAGCCGGGCACGATCGTCATTGACACCACCGTGCCCCTGGCAGCGTCGGTTGGCGGCGCGCCGACAAGAATGTTGGGTGTGTGGCAAGGCTCGGCCGCCGAGGCCGCCAAGGAGCTGCTGCCGCAAGGTGTGAGCATCGCAGCGGCATTTCACAATCTCGGCGCGGCGTTGCTGGCGGGCGACGCGACAGTCGATTGCGACGTCCTGGTCTGCAGCGATGACGACAAAGCCAAGCAGGTAGCCACCGAGCTAGCGGAGAAAATTCCCGGAGTGCGCGCCTTGAACGGCGGGAAGCTCGAGAATGCACGGATCGTGGAATCAGTCACCGCGCTGCTGATTGGTCTGAATATTCGTTACAAGGTTTACAGCGCAGGCGTGCGTTTTACCGGACTGTTTTCGTAGACGTTTTCGTTCGGAACGGAACGATCCTGCCGCGATGAGACGCAGCCGTGCTCCGACCTAAAATCGCAGCAACGCACGCGCAAGTTTACGTTTGTCAGTCCGAGACTTCATCACCGTCGGCACGACCGCTACTCTCATGTCCAGCGTTTGCACTGCCTCCACTTGCGACTCATCTGCTGGATCCACTACGAAGGTGCCCGCGAAATCTGCGTAGAGTTTCGCCACGCCGTGGGCTGATGATTCGTAGCCCAACTGCTCCAGCATTTTGTCGGATGGACCCTTTAGGGATTTGCCGCCGACAATGGGGCAGACGGCGATTACATCTTTGCGCCGCGCGCGCAGAGCTTCACGGATCCCGCGGACCGCGAGAATCGGCCCAATACTGATAAGCGGATTGCTTGGGCAAATGACGATGCGATCGGCGTCGCGAATCCCTTCCAGCACGCCGGGCGCAGGGCCGGCGGACTCCACATTCTCAAAATGAATGCCGCGCACAATCGGCTCCGCGCGACGCTTCACTAGATATTCCTGGAAATGCAGCGCGCCTTCGTCGGACTCAATGATCGTCGGCACCGCCTGGTCGGACATCGGAAGGATGCGCGACTTCACCCCGAGTGCAGTACGAATCGACTCGGCGGCGTCGCTAAGCGATTTGCCTTCGGCCAGCATCGCCGTGCGATGAATGTGCGTAGCTAGGTCGCGATCGCCGAGATTGAACCAGTTGACGCGCCCGAACACCGCCAACCGCTTCAGAGCGTGAAACGTCTCGCCGCGGAAGCCCCAGCCTTTTGCTCGATCGATCACTCCGGCCAACGTGTAAGTCACGATGTCGAGGTCGGGCGAAATCTTCAGGCCATGAAGCGTGATATCGTCGCCAGTGTTGACGATAGCCGTGAGCCGCGCCGGATCGGCAACATCGTAGAACCCGAGCAGCAACTTCGATGCGCCCACGCCGCCAGCCAGAGCGGTAATCGACATTTCCCTCGTGGTTTTCATGCGGAAAGTGGTTCCCATGCCGAAAGTAGGATGACGGGTTACAAGTCGCGGCTACACCGCGAAGCCGTCTCCTCCAGCAAGTACATCGAGCCGCTTACGAATCGCGGACGACACGAACTCCTCACGCCCAACGAATTCCGGATAGAGCGCCAAGCGTTCGCGCAGCGTGAAGCCACGCGCGGAGGTCTCGGCGTCGAGCTTGCTGATTTGCGGCCACGCAGCCTGCGGATTGATGAAATCTTTGGTGACCGGCGAGATCCCGCCCCAATCATTAATCCCCGCCTCCAAAAGCTGCGGAAAATCCGCATAGCTGAGATTGGGCGGCGCCTGAATGTTCATCTGCGGTCCCAGGACCAATCGCGCGATAGCAATCGTTCGAAGCATATCGTCAAGTGAGGGCTCCGGATGATTCGCCAACGGAATGTCTGGCTTCGCGCGAAAATTCTGCACGATCACTTCTTGAATATGACCATATTTTTCCTGAAGCTCGCGAATTGCGAATAGCGAATCGATGCGCTCTTCCGTCGTTTCGCCAATACCGATCAAGATTCCAGTCGTGAAGGCCATCGAAAGTTTGCCGGCTTCCTCTATGGTGCGAAGCCGCAGCGCAGGCACTTTGTCCGGAGCTTTTGCATGCGGCAAGTCGCCGCGCATCAAGCGCACGCTGACGGTCTCCAACATCAAGCCAACACTGGCATTCGAATCCTTCAGCCGCTCGAGCGCAGCGCGATCCATCACGCCAGGATTGGCGTGCGGCAAAAGCCCGGTCCGCTCCAGAACGAGCTCGCACATAGCGGCGAGATAATCGAGCGTGCGCGCAAAGCCTTGTTGCCGCAGAAATTCGCGCGCTTCAGGAAAAATGCGCTCGGGCTGGTCACCAAGGCTGAACAAAGCCTCCTTGCATCCCGCGCGGCGCCCTTGCTCGGCAAGCGCTAGCACCTCGTCGGGAGTCATGAAATGCGCGCCAGGCTCGCCGGGATCTTTGCGAAAAGTGCAGTACCCACAATAATCGCGACAAAGCGTGGTGAGCGGAATGAAAACCTTCTTCGAGAAGGTGACCGTACTTCCCTTCCCCTGCGCGCGCAGAGCACTCGCCGCACTCAGGAGTTCTTCCAACGGAGCATGCAAAGCCAGCTCGAGCGCGCCGTGGCGCGTAAGTGGCTGCGCGCCGAGCGTCTGGTCAATCGTCGGCGCCGTCGCCGCGCCCCCGACGGTTGAGCTTTGCATTGAGCATTCTGTCCGCATATTCAATCAATCCCCGAACGCATCTTGGTCGTAGGGTTTCAGGATGCCAGCTTCCCGAAGCGTTTGCCACCCGCTCAGCGGAACAAATCCTCGCTCGCGGGACGTATGATGCGAGCAGCAGGATCCAGCGCCCGCCTGTACCGGTAGCCCCGCACTATGACCGCGGGAATGCCGCCGGCCTTGGCCATCAGTAGCCCGCCAGCAGCAGCAAGTTCATCGGCCACAGCGAGAATCGTAGCCTGCAGCGGCTTGCCATGCAGATCGCGCGTCCCACGCAAGTCCACAAGCGCGGGAACACCTGCCGCACCGATGGCAACATTGGTGAGCCCCAGCCGCCAAGGTCGCCCGAAGGTGTCACTGATGACCACCGCGATTCGCTTACCTGTCAGCTTGCCTAGCGCGACCGCAAGCTTGTGCGCGGTGCCATCAGGATCGCGCGGCAAAAGCGATACAACGTCGTGCCCGGGAATGTTGGAGTGGTCCACACCTGCGTTTGCGCAGACAAAGCCGTGATGCGTTTCCACGATCAACACCGGATCGCTGCGAACGATGCGCTTTGATTCTCGAAGGATCACTTCGACGAAGCGCGCATCCTTCTTTAATCTTGCTCCCAGTTCTTGGGCTTGCGGCGACGCAACCACCTCGGAGAGCGCGATCAGCTGCCCTTCCGCCTTGGAAACGATTTTCTGCGCGACCACCAGCACGTCGCCGTTCTTGAACACCATGCGCGCACGCCCCGCGGCAGCGGCGATCACCTCTGATAGATCGTCGCCCGCGTCAATTTCGGGCAATCCGGGAATAGCGTGAATCTCGACGGGCGCAGCGGTACGCGGTGCGTTCCGGCTACTAAATCGGGGCGGTGGGACTTTCCTCATCGGCGGATGAACAGGAAGTCTATGTGAAGACGCGCGAGATTGCATCGTACGACGGAGTGAAACCTCTCCGGACGGACCTGCTTGTCGTGAAGCGGGCACCCTGATACAAGGTTCCGTGCGGGCGCCAAAAAAATCACGGCACGACTTGCGTCGTGCCGTGAGATTGCGCAGGCCAGCTTCGATCAGCGATTGGGATGATCGTTCTTCGGCGGTTTATTTTCCTTTTCAGATTTTCCGCCCTTAGCCGCCGCCTTTTCATTGACCTGCTTTTGTTGCAGCTGTTGCTGCTGGGTGTCGTGCTTCTTCTCCATTTGTTCCAGCTGCTGTTGCTGTTTTTGCTGAACTTGCGCCTGCTTTTGCTGGTCGTTCACCGCCTGTACCCGTTGCTGCTCCTTGACCTGCTGTTGCTCGACTTTCTGTCGCTCCACATCTTGTTGCTTGCGCAGATTTTCGAGTTGTTGCTGATGTTGCTGCTCGAGTTGCGCGTTGACCGGGGGGTTTGTGGTGGCCGGACGCGAGGCCGCTGGCCGATCCGTGTACGCACGCTGAGTGTTGTTTGCCGGAACGTTTCCCGGAACATTGTTGGGCACATTTGCAGGGTGATTGTTCGCATTCGGTGGAACATTGCCGGGCACATTCGCAGGGCGGTTGTTCGCATTCGGTGGAACATTGCCGGGAACGGTACCCGCGGTATTCGCCGGCCGCCCGTTCGCGCCGGTAACATTGCCGTTCGTTCGTTTCACCACATCGTTATGTGGCGGTATCGCTGTGACCGTCCGCGTCGCCGGGGCGATTTTCACATTCATGCGTGCCGAAGCCTGTGCATTTGCCGGCTGCAGTTGATGATATTGCGTAACCGCCAGCGGTCGGCCCCCATTTTCCCGGATGGCTGCCTGTTGGCGTTCGAACGACGGAGGTGGCGGAGGTGGCGTACTCTTTGCCACAACGGCGCGATTGGCAAACCTTTCCGGAGGCCGCATGTTGGAGGGCGCCCCCGCACCGGCAAACGCTTGCCGCGTCGGCGCGATCGCTGGAGCCGCAATCTGGGTGCTCACCACTTCGCGCTGATCGACGCGAACGACGTTGCGCGATACCGACTGCCCGGACGTGAAAGTGGCACCCGATGTCGCGGTGACCGCACCGTTCACACGCTGGTTCACGTAGGTAACGTTGGTCACGTTGACCTGTTTGTTGACCACCACGTTGGTGTAGTAGTTGTTGACCACCGTCGTCTCAACGCGCGTGTTGGTCACGTTGATGTTGGTCACATATCGGCGGCTGACCGGGTAGGACGGCACATAAACTTCACGCGGCCCCAGCGGGAACCAACCGACATTGACTCCGACGCCAACTCCAAAGTGCGGCCCTCCGACCCAGGCAACCAGCGCGGGGGCGTAAACGGGACGTACATACACTACCCCGACCACCGGCGCCGGTGCGGGCACCCATCCCCAAACACCGCCAACCGTTACCCAGCGGCCATAGTGGAACGGAGCAAAGCCCCATGGTTCGTCCTCTACCCATGTGTATCCCCACGGGGCAATGTATACCCAGTGGCCATAGCGATAAGGCGCCCAGCCGACCACCGTAGTGTGCGGGAACCACACCGAGCCGTACTCCGGCACAGGCCGCCAGCCGCCGTAATCATCCAGATCTTCATACCCGATCACGTCAGGCGAAACATAACGCGCCGACGTGGAGCGGTCTTCGCGGCGATCGCGGTCCGCGCACCACTGGTCGAAATCGTCACCGCCGGCAAAGTCCTGGACATCGGCATCAAGCTGATCAGTGCCCACAAATGTCGCGGTCTGATTAGTGTGTACGGAATAGGCTTGCCCGCCGCCGGTGACTTCACCTTCGCCGCCAAGCACCGACACCACCGTGTTGTCGCCGGCTTCGTTCACGCTGACCCGGTAAATGCCGGGACGCAACACCGAGAATGCAAGGTTAGGGGTATCAATCTCAAAGGTTTCGTCCTGTTCGAGCCGCTTCACACGCACACGAACAGTGCCTTCGGTGACCTGGATTTGCGTGACGTTGTCGGTGAGGTTCAGAAAATTGAAGCCGGTGGTGCCGCCAATTCGCAGCGACGCGGAACCAATGTGCAGCTCCGCCCGTCCCCCATCGTCGGACCACAGCTTGTCGCCGGTCGTCATCGGCCGGTTAATGACTGCGCTCACCCAATCATCCGTCCCCGCGGGATTGAATGAGACGTTGCCGTCGGTGTGACTCAAGCGGGCGACGCGAGTTGGCGGATCTTCTTCATCCGCCAACGCGCGCATAGGTGTTACAAACGCCGTTGCCAGCGCAAGGCTGAGCAACGTAAGAAGCTTAGGCGCGAGTTTCCTCATGTCCGATTCTCTCCTGGAACTACTGCGCGGCGAGGTTGGGGTGCACCGCGGCTTATTGGCCTGATTAAAGCCCTTGCCGGAAATGCAGGTTGTACCAAGGCTATCACCGGTTCGCGGCATCACGCCTCTATCCCGCATTTTCCCTATGTCGAAACAGCAAATGCCGGGCCTTAGTGTCTTCAACACGCAGCAACAAAAAGAGTTGTTCCGCCCGCTAAACCCCGGACGTTGCGGTGCCTTCCGTTCCTCGAACGCTTCGGTGTTTTTTCGTTCCCCGACGTCGCGATCCCATTCCGTTCCCGAACGGTGGTTTTCCCCTGGTAGGGACGGGGCTTGTTTACCCTGAGCCTCGAAGGGCCCTGCCCGGCGTCAACCCCGGCACCATGCAAATTGCCGAGCAACCCGGTGTTCCGAGCGGAGTCGTCGTTTTTCGGAAATATATGGAAAAAGGCTAGGCTAAAGCGAGCCCGTCAAGCCCTCAGTGGTGCCCGCCGCCATGCGAGCCACCACCACCATGCGATCCGCCACCACCCGAACTATGTGGCGCGGGAGCACTGTGGCTTGGCGCTGAATTCGAGCGCGCGGGCGGCGAGTACGATCGTGACGCCGGGTAGCTCGACCGCGGAGACGAATAGCTCCGGCTCGGCGCCGAGTACGACCTCGCTGGCGGCTCGTACGATCGACCGCTGCTCGAATTCGATCGCGATGTACCGCCATTCGACCCGCCATTCGAGCCAGAACCCGCCCAGGCCGGGCGATCCGACCGATTCATACTGGCAGGTTGTTGAGTGGAGCTGCCGTTTCGTGTTCCCGCGCTCGTGTTAGCGGTCCGGTTCGCCTCGCTGCCAAAACCCTGCGGCGCGCGGCCACGGTCCGTGGCTGTGCCTTGCGCTGCCCAGGTTCGCCCGCCATTCGCGCTGTTGCTCACTCCACCGCCGCTAGTCACTGAGTGATTGTTCGCTGCGCCAGCCATCGACGGCGGCCGGCCTTGCGACAGTTGGTTCTGGCGCGCAGTCGGTGCTGTATTGCCTGCTGTCTTTCCTATTGTATTGCCTACATTGTTCGGCATCGCCGAGCGACCACCTACTTGCCCCACCGTCCGGCCAGGTGACAAGTTGCTTGTATTCACGGTGCGGACTGGCATATGCCCTGCCCCCGCTGCGGGAGCAGTCCGAGCCACGACCGACCGATTTTGCACCGATGCCGACGGCGTAGCACGCGCAGTCATGTTCGCCGCACCGAAAGCACTTTGACGAGTCGGCGCGAACGACGTACGGTTGCTAACTTCGGCTCCTCGCAAAGAAGCCTCGGTAACATGCGCCGCTCCGCGATTGATCGCCTGCCCGCCTACGAAAGCGTTGCGCGAAGTCGCCGTGACCGCCCTGGTGTTATGTGCATAGGCGTAGTTGAAATTGTGCGCGCCGCCGTTCAGCACGTTCACATTGCGGATCGTCGTGTTCCGAATATTGATGTTATTGATGTAAACGTGGCTCGCATGGAATCCCGGATAAAACGGCTCGTGAAACCCGAGCGGGAACCAGCCCACGCCGAATCCGGCGCCAAATCCGAATCCGAATCCCACTCCGAAGCCCGCCCCTCCCAGGAAGCCCACATACGCGGGACCATAGAACGGACGCGCGTACACAGGACCTGGGCACCAGCCCCACCGGCCACCGATCAACCCCCAGCGACCATAGTGATACGGCGCGAAGCCCCAAGGCTCATAGCCAATCCACGTCCAGCCCCAGGGACCTACGTAATTCCAATACCCATCGCTGTACGGCGCCCAGCCGGGAGCTTCTGAATTGGGATACCACACTGGACCGTAGTCCGGCTCTTCGTTCCAGGTACCGTTGTTGTCCAGATCCGCAGTCCCCGGAACGTCGGGCGAAACGTATTTTTGCGAAGTCGAGTGGTCTTCCCGCAGATCACGCTCGGCGGACCACCGGTCAAGACCGTCGGGAGCTTCGGGCGCGGCAGTTACTTTGTATTCGGGATTATCGACACCATCAAATTCGGCGCGGTCGCCCGCGTGTACCGCATACGTCTTGCCACCCGCAACGACTTCGCCTTCACCGCGAATCGCGGTAATGGCGGTCGCATCGCCGCTCTCGCTCACATCCACGCGAAAGGCGCCCGCCTGCTTCACCGTGAACGCCACGTTGGGTGTGTCCACCTCGTAGGTATCGCCCTCGCGCAATTCGCGTACGCGAAAATTGATCGAACCTTCCGCGATGCGCACCTGCATGATGCTTTCGTCAAGATTCAAAAACGAAAGCGCGGTCATGCTGCCCATGTGAATGGTCGCTTGACCTGCTTGTAATTCCGCCCGCGAAGCCTGGTCGGCCCAAAGCTTGTCGCCCACCGTCACCGGGCGATTCATGGCAGCGCTTCCCCAGTCGCCCGCGCCGCCAGGTTGAAACGAGACCGTGCCGTCAAGAAAACTGATGCGCGCCACGCGCGACGGAGGATCGCCTTCGTCCGCGCGTGCATTCGGTACCACAAACGCCAGGCAAAGAAGACCCGCCAGCGACAACAACACTTTCAATTTCCCTGTTCCCGCGAATATGGTCTTCATAAGTGGGCCCCTGGACCCATACACATTAGATGCGTCGGGAGCGCAACGTTCCAACTCGGTAGTCGCTAACCTCATATAACTCCCAAAACTTTAAACCCGAAAGTGGAAAAGAAGTTGCTCGAACCTGCCCCTCAGACCCTCTTTCGGCACATTCGCTTAACCGGCAGTACACAGCAGAGCTAAGCCATTTATAATCAACACTTACAAAAGTCTATCAAAACAAATGACTTTAACCCCCTTTACAATGAATATTTACCAAAAACCCAGGGGGGCCCCTTCGACACTAGCGCTTGCGCCAATCGTTCCCTCGGCGATGTCTTAGACAGGACCAAACCTCAAACGCTGGCGTAGAACGCAAAGCGTCTCGCCGTTTCACGAAACCGCGAAGCGATCCCGGACGCGTGCGACGACCAGGGGATTTCACGTGCTATAACGATAACTAACACTCCCCAAATCTGTACCAGAGAGCAGGCGCTAATTTAAGGCGACTCTCCTAAACTTGCACCTTGTCGGCGCATCTGCGCTCTGGGAGAATGCATGGTTATGAACCTCAAGTGGTTAGGAATCGGGGCAATCGCTCTGGCGACTGCTTCCGTCGCGCCAGCGCAGACGTGGCGCCAAGTGGGACCTCCAGGAGGCACAGTTATCTCCCTGGAAGCGGACCCCCACGACATCAGTAAGCTGTACCTGGGCACGTCGGATGGCCACGTATTCAGTTCGACCGATGAGGGCGGGCACTGGCAGCTGCTCAGCCGCATCGGCAACGGCCAAGACGATGTGGTCACGCACATTTTGGTGGACCCACGCGACTCGAACCGGCTGTACGCGAGCACGTGGGCTCTGTATTCCGGCGGCGGCGGCGTATATCGCAGCAACGACGCTGGACGTACCTGGCAGGTGATCGGGCTGGCGCATGAAACGGTGCGCGCGATTGCCCAGTCACCGACCAAGCAGAATATTTTCGTAGCCGGCTCGCTCACGGGCGTGTATCGCTCCGTGGATGACGGCAACACCTGGGAACGCATCACTCCAGCAAAGCACGACGATCTTCGTAACTTTGACTCCGTGGCCTTTGACCCGCGCGACGAAAATATTATTTACGCGGGAACGTTCCACTTGCCGTGGAAGACGATCGACGGCGGCAAGACGTGGTTCCCGGTCAGCAAGGGCATGATCGATGACTCCGACGTGATGAGCGTCGTGGTTGATCCGACGAATCCGGACAACGTGCACGCGACCGCGTGCTCCGGCATCTACCACAGCACGAACGGCGGGACGCAGTGGACTCGCTATAACGGTATCCCCTTCGTGTTCCGCCGCACGCAGCTGATCAAGCAGGATCCGCAACATCCGGATACGCTCTACGCCGGAACGACCAGCGGTTTGTGGAAGACCACCAATGAAGGCACCGAATGGAAGCGCCTGACACCCGGAGACTGGGTTATCAACGCGATCATTATCGACCAGAAGAATCCGCAGCGCGTGATTCTGGGCACCGAACGCGAAGGCGTGCAGATCAGCGAAAACGGCGGCGTGACCTATACGTCGGCGAACGTCGGATTCCACCATCAGCACATCTTGGATGTCGCGATGGACAGCGCACGTCCAGAGCGCGCGTTGGTGGTGCTGACCTTTGACACCAACGCATTTCTTGCCACCAAGGACGGCGGCACCACGTGGGCGCCGCTCGGACCTGGCCTGAAGCGCACCGACCTGAAGCATGTTTACGCAGCGCCGACGGGATGGTGGGCTTCGCTCAACAACGGCGGCTGGATGAAGTATGAAGACACCAGCGGCAAATGGGTGAAGGCTGGATTGTTTGCGCCCGATGCGCCGGAAGCTCCGGCACCGACCAAGGTGACGAAGATCGTCAACGGAAAGAAAACGACTGTGCTCGTCAAGAAGCCGGCGCCGAAAGCAAAGGCTCCGACGCTGTTGGCGTTCCAGATCAATGACATGGTGTTCGCGAATGATGGTTGGTTCGCGGCAACCACTGGCGGCGTCGTGATTTCACACGATCGCGGGACCACGTGGAAGTCGGCGGCCAAGGACGAACTGGTGAAGCAGCCGGCGCAATCGCTGGAAGTTTCGTCGGATGGCTCGCAAGTCTGGGCGATCGCTCAGCGGAACCTATTGTACTCCGCAGACAGCGGCGCGCATTGGGATGCACGGGAACTCCCGTTCGCTTCCTCCGGTAATTTGCGGCTGCACCGCATCGACGACACCAACCTGTTCATTACTTCCAACATGGGCCTGTATTCCTCGAAGGATGCCGGACGCAACTGGAACCGCGCGGACGTTCGGGACCTGCAGTTCCAGGACGTGGCGGGCTCTGGCAACGCGCTGGTAGTGTCGTTGCAGAAACATGGGCTGATCGCATCGTCTGACTCGGGCAAGTCGTGGCAGCACGTGAACACTCCGTTCGCCGAAGGCTATGTGCCGGTCGTGCGCGTGCGGCGTGACGGCACGGTGGTCGCGGCTTCCGCAACCGAAGGGCTTCTGGCCTATGAGCCGGATGCGCCACGTGCGGCGGATGGCAGCGTCGGCGTCTCGACGCTGGCTCCAGCCAGTTCGGCTGTACGCGGACAACAGAAACCGAAGGAATAGTCGCAAAAATCAAACGCAAATCGGGGCGTTCCGGCGTAAGCCGGGAACGCCCTTTTTCTTTGCGCTCGGTTGTCGTTGCACAGTCAAATACGGGAATAACAAAGTTCCCTTTGGGAGCGCAGAAACACTGCGTCCTTCGTCGTCTAGCTTGCATCTAGCGAGGGGAAAGAGGTAAAGAGTTGGCTGCCGGACCGAGGTTTCGCCGATAAGCCGGTCTGAGCTGGAGGCTTAAATGAAGAAGCTGCTAGCTACCGTCAATGATAATACTTTGACACTGATGCGGCTCATTCTGGGCGTGGTCTTCTTTCTGCACGGCTCGCAAAAGTTGCTTGGGTGGTTTGGCGGCTTTGGGTTTTCGGGAACGATGAACTTTTTCACTTCGATGTTGCACATTCCGGCGCCGTTCGCGGTGCTGGCGATCTGCGCGGAATTTTTTGGAGGGCTCGGATTGATACTTGGCTTGCTGGCCAGGGTCGCGGCGTTTGGCATTGCAGTGAATATGGTCGTTGCCGTTTTGATGGTGCACTTCGCTTACGGGCCCTTTATGAACTGGTATGGTAATCAGAAGGGCGAAGGTTACGAATTCCACCTGCTGGTTTTGGCGCTGGCGATAACCATCATAATCCGCGGGGCTGGCGCGTTTTCGGTGGACGGCGCACTCGCCGCGAAAGGACAAATAACATGAGTACTCCGACGATGGGCGTGGAAAGCGGACGCGGAATCGAGAGGCTGGAGAGTAGCCGAGACTTCGACGAGACGTTAGAGCACTTTGAGAAGTTGCTGGCGGCTCGGGGTATGACTGTGTTTGCGAAGATCAATTTCACATCGGACGCGAAGAAGACCGGTTTGGAGATGCCACGCATGCTGCTGGTGGTGTTCGGCAACCCGAAGGGTGGGACTCCGGTGATGGTGGCGGCGCCCAGTTCGGCGTTGGATTTGCCGTTGAAGGTTTTGATTTCAGAGGATGCGGATGCGAAGGTGTGGCTTAGTTACAATACGCCGGAATATCTAGCGATGCGTCACGGGATTCCCGGGGAGTTGGTGAAGAATATTGCGGGTATACGGGTGTTGGTGAAGGATGCGGTCGCGTGAGACTTGGGCGCACAGCCAGGAATGGCTGTGCGACAGGGCTTTTACGCGGGGTGTGTAATGGCGTGTCATGATCCAATGCGATTGCATGTTGCTTTGGTGCGGGTGGAGTTTCGTCTAAACCCCGCCCTCTCGGAGAGGGCGGCTACAGGTTGCCGGTTTTCCATCAATTAGACGAATTATAAGTAAATATTTGATTCGGCCTTATATTGGGGCGGTGGCTGCCTGCACGGCTGAACGGGGGGTCGCGGAGCTTCCGCCGATTTGATAGCCGACACCGCGAACTGTGCGGATCAGGGCGCGGTCGTAACCGGTGTCCACCTTGCGTCGCAGATAGTTGATGTATACGTCGACCACGTTGGTCATGGTGTCGAAATTTAGCTTCCAGACCTGTTCGATGATGGCCGAGCGGGTTACGGGCTGGCCTGCGTGGCGCATCAGGTACTCGAGTAACGCGAATTCCTTGGGGCTTAGATCGATGGCGTGGCCGTTGCGCTGGACGGAGTGGGACACGCGGTCGACGGTCAGATCGTCGATGGCCAGAACCGCGACTCCGGGCCGGCTGCCGCGGCGCAGAACCGCGCGGATACGAGCAGCCAATTCGGCGAAGGCGAAAGGCTTGCCGATGTAGTCGTCGGCGCCGGCATCCAAGCCGCGCACGCGCTCCTCGACCATGGACGCGGCGGTAACAATGAGCACCGGTAAATCGGGCTTTTTGGCGCGAATGTTGCGAAGTACATCCAAGCCACTGGTTTCTTGCGAACGACTCAGATCCAGGAGAACCAGGTCATAGGCTTGTTCGGAGGCGAGGCGCTGTGCCTCGATCCCGTTGGATACAAGTTGCACGGCGAATTGTTCCTGAACGAGACGCTGGCGCAGAAATTCGGCCAGCGGCGCGTCGTCTTCTGCGACAAGAATACGCATGAGCGCACACTCTGAGAGCTAGATTAGAAGGGGGTAGAGCCAGTCTCGCGGGGGATGGGAAAAGTGTCAAGGCGACAGTTTCGCGGGTTGACTGAAACGCCATCAGTTGTTTACGGAAGTGAGCCGGTGGGGGGATGTGGCGCGAGGCTGGCGGGGAGAGGGTGCGATTGTCGATCTAGGCCTTCGATTCCTAACGTTGGGCTGAGATCGAAGAACCCGCGCCTTAAAATTGCAAAGGGTGCAACGGCACCCGCTTCGGACAGCGGCCGGTACAATGGTTCGCAAGGGGCTCGCAGGGGAAAGTCAAAACCCGCACCCTTAAAACCCAAGGGTGCGGCACCCAGCAATACTCGGGAGGGAGCGCAGCGGTCGGGAGGGGCCGCAATGTCTGGGAGGGCTCGCGACACTCGGGAGGACGCTAGACTCGTTTATTGTGGTTGGGCGGTTGGAAGTTTTCCTGCGGGGGGTGGATCTTCTGAGGGGGCGGAGAAGGCGTCTAGGGGGGAGGGATTCAGGATTACGATGTCTACGCGGCGGTTTCTGGCTCGGCCGTCGCGGGTGGTGTTGGAGGCTACGGGATGAAATTCGGCGTAGCCTGCCGCGGAGAGACGTCGGGGTTCGAAAGCGTAGCGTTCGACGAAGACTTTGATCAGGTCGGAGGCGCGGGCGGTGGAGAGTTCCCAGTTCGATCGATAGCGTCCGGTGTGGATCGGTACGTTGTCGGTGTGTCCTTCGATACGCAGGGATTCGGTGCGGGCTTTCAGGACCGCGGCGAGGCGGTCGATGGCGCCTTTCGCGGAGGGCCGCAGGTTGGCTGAGCCACTTTCGTAGAATCCGATTTCGCGCAGGCTGACGATCAGGCCTTCGCGGCGCACTTTCAATTCCACCACATGCAGTTTAATTTCCGGGGCGAGCGCCTTCTGCAATTGGGCCTCGATGTCTTTCAAAGGCTGATTGATCGAGGGGCTGAGCTTCCCTTTCATGGGTTGCACGAAGCGGGTGAGGTCGGTGGTGCGCTCGGTGTTTTCGACGACCTGGATTTGGGAGAAAGGGATGGCCTCGGAATCGTTCAGAGGGATCAGCGCATTCGAAGTGTCGAAGACACCCATTTGTTGGAAGGCTACCTGGATCGACAGCGCGAGTCTCCCTACCTTGCGTTTGTCTACTTGCGAGGAGGCGTAGAGCACAACGAAAAAGGCAAAGAGCAGGGTGATGAAATCCGCGTAGGAAACGAGCCACCGGTCGTGGCTTACCTGCTTTCGGCGCCTGAGGCGGCGGCTCATGAGCGCGTCGTAACGCCGGCGGACTGATGAGTTTCGGAAAAGAAAGCCAGGAGCTTGGCTTCAATCATGCGGGGATTCATACCTTCGAGAATGGAGATCACGCCCTCGAGCATCATTTCGCGGCGAATCTGTTCCTGGCGCACTCGCAGCCGAACCTTTCCAGAGACTGGCAGAAAAAAGAGGTTGGCGGCGCCGACGCCGTAGATGGTGGCGACGAAGGCGACGGCGATGCCTCGGCCTACTTCGGAGGTGTCGTCCAAGTGCTGCATCACTTGAATGAGGCCGAGCACGGCGCCGATGATTCCGATGGTGGGACAGAATCCTCCGGCGGACTCGAATACTTCTGGAATGTGCGCCTCGTGCTCGGCTTGATTGTCGAGCTCCTGCTCCATCATTTTGCGAATTTCCTGCGGCTCGGTGCCATCGACCGCGAGCATGAGGGTCTTTTTGAGAAAGGGATCCCCCACTTGTTCGAGGACCGTATCGAGGGAGACGATGCCGTCCTTGCGAGCCTTCTGGGCGTATTCGACGATTTCGGCGATGAGCAGCTGAGGATCTCTTGAATGATCGAAGAAAACATGACCCAAGCGGAAAAATGCGGCGATTACAACGCGTAGAGGGAATTGCAGCATTACAGCGCCTAGAGTGCCGCCGAAAACGATGAGGGCCGCAGTGGGCTGAAGAATTTGCCCGAGCTTCCCACCTTCCAGTGTCAAGCCCAGATAAATTGCACCCGACGCGATAAGAATTCCGGCAAAGCTGCTCTTGTCCATCGAGTTCCCTCAGCCCGTACCGGCTTCGACGGCGGGAGCGTCGTGGATGCTCGTGCCGGCGACGCTTGAAGAATGCAGAAAGGCACCCGAAAGAATGTCGCGGCGAAACGCGATGATTTTTTCAAGAACCTGCTGGGAGGACTCCAGCACAATGATTTTTTCGCCGGAGACCAGGGTCAGAACGGTGTCCGGCGCCTTCTCGACGAACTTGATGAGATCAGAGTTGACGATCAAGGGCTGGTGGTTGAGGCGCGTGAGCTGGATCATGACGGTTCGAACGGGCGCAGAGTTGGTACAGGAAAGGAGCGCCAGACCTCGCAGATTTAATGGCAAGTGACGGGCCGCGGTTGAGGGGCGTTAGAAAGTCGTTTCCAAGACAGATTGGAAGTTGCTTATTGGCCAAGTGCGTGCAGATTTCGCGAGAGGGATGCGTGTGGTTGCGATTTCGGCAGCGCGTTCGTGCAAGTCTTTTTGCGTGAGCCTGGCGCCAATGCCGAGGATGAGGATGTTCTAAGAGCGCGGACGGAATTGTGGAAGCGGGACTGTTGCGGCGATGACGCAGGGACGGAAAAGATGGGTATGACTGAGAAAGAGTACGTGCTGCTGGACCGTGATGGCGTCATCAATCGCCGGATGCCGGGCGGTTATGTCACCTCGTGGAAACAATTCGAGTTTCTGCCTCGCGTGCTGGAAGCGCTACGTTTGCTCGCCGACCGTGGCTACGCCGCGATTGTCCTTTCGAACCAAGGATGCGTCGGGGAAGGGCTGCTTTCCTCAAAGGACCTGGATGCCATGACGCACAGGTTCCAGTTGGAGGTCGCGCTGTCGGGAGGAAACATCGCGCAGGTGTATTACTGCCGCCACAGTGCTGAAGACGAGTGCGGTTGCCGGAAACCAAAACCGGGTTTGCTGCGCCGGGCGTATCTGGAACATCGCTTTGCAACGGAGAGGACCTTCTTTGTAGGGGATTCCCCCGGAGACTGCAGGGCGGCGGAGGATGCTGGTTGCCGCACCATCCTGATCCAGCGGATGTCGTTTCTGGAAGAACGCCGGGCACACGAGGAATCGCCGATCGTCGCGTGCAATCTGTACGAGGCGGTGGAATTCATTCTGGCGGCGGACCGCGCGCTGCCTCGCGAGGCGGCGATGGTGATGCAACAAAAGCTGCAACAAGGGCTGCAACAGAGGCAAATATGACGACCGTGGCACTTTCGATGATTGTACGGGACGCGGCGGCGTCTTTGGCGGCTTGCCTGGAGAGCGTGCGCGGGATCGTGGATGAAATTGTGGTCGCGGACACGGGTTCCACCGACGAAACGATAGCAATCGCCGCGCAGTACGACGCGCAAGTGATTCGAGTTGCGTGGACAGACGACTTCGCGGCGGCGCGAAACGAGGCGCTGAAGGCAGTGAAGAGCGATTGGGTGCTGGTATTGGATGCGGATGAGCGGCTGGACCCGTCCGCGGCGAGTCAAGTCCGCGGTCTGATCGAAGATAAATCCACGGCCGCCTACCAGGTGAACGTTCGAAACTACGTGTTGAGCCTGGAAGATCGGATCTGGGACCGTGCCGCGAAACCCAACGATTCCGAATTCCCATTCGCGCGGAACTATCCGGCTTACGTGGAGCAGGAAAACGTGCGGCTGTTCCGGCACTTAGATGAAATTTATTTCATCGGGCGGGTACACGAGGGTGTCGGCTCGCGAATCCTCGAAACGCACCGAAAGCTGGGCCACGCTCCTTTTTGCATTCATCACTTTGGGCTTGGTGTAGATGCCGAGACACGTGCGCGCAAGAACCATTTCTACCGGCGACTGGGGCGAGAGAAGCTGCGCGAATGGCCGCAAAGCGCGCAGGCGCATCTGGAGCTGGGATTGGTGGAGCTGGACAATTTCGGGAATCTAGAAGAAGCGCTGGAGATGTTTGAACGCGCTTGCCGACTTGATCCGCGCTTTGGCGTGGCGTGGTTCTTTCGCGGACTTACGCTGACGAAACTGCGGCGGCTGCGGGACGCTTTGAAGTGCTTGTCGGAAGCCGAGCGTCAGGGCCACCTGACATCGCTGGTGTACGAAACGCAGGGAGACGCGCACTACCATCTGAAGGAATATTCGCTCGCTTGCGAAAAATACGATCGCGCATTGCACCGTAATGTGGGCAATCCGCTGCTGGAGAGCAAGCTGGGGCTTGCGGTGGTGCGCGCGGGGAACGTGGAACGGGGACTGGGATTGATCCGGCAAGCGGTAGAGTCCAAGCCGGGAGCGGGGGAATTGCACGACCGGCTGATCCTGTCACTGGTGTGGCTGGAACGGATCGAGGAAGCTGGAGCAGCGGCGGAGGCCAAACTCGAGAGGATCGAACATCCGGAGGCGGTGGATTATCTGAGAGCTGCGAGCTTGTGGGCGCGGCTGAAGAATTGGGAACGAGCGGCGGCAGTGCTGCAAGTTGGACTGAAGCGTCATCCCAGCGACATCACTTTGGGGCGCAGTTTGTCGGAAGTGAGGCGGACTTCGGATGTACCCAAGTATGCAACTGCCGTGCATTCAGGCACTTCTGAGTGCTAAAGGCTTTCCCTCGTAAGCCGATATACATGGTGAGTACGTCGGCGGTACCGAAGCGAAGTGCGAGCCCCAAAAAGGCAACCAGGGCATAGCCCGGCACGAATGGCTCCCCGGACCCCGACAACAGATATTCAAAGAGAAAAAGGAGCCATCACCATGGCAATCAGTCTATTAAATAACATCGCATCGTTAGAAGCACAGAATCAGTTGCAGTCTACGCAGAGCAAATTACAGAACACGCTGTTTCAGCTGTCTTCGGGTTCGCGAATCAACTCCGGCGCGGATGACGCGGCGGGCCTGGCAATCGCGAACGGCTTGCAAGCGAATATCACTGCGTTGACGCAGTCGTCAGCGAACGCGACGAGCGGCGTCGGATCACTGCAAGTGGCCGATGGGGCGCTGGCGCAGGTCACCACGTTGCTCAATCGCGCGGTTACGCTAGCTACCGAAGGCGCGACCGGGACGGTATCGTCGCAACAACGTGTGGCACTGGACACGGAATATCAGCAGATCAACAACGAAATCGCGAGCATCGGGAGTTCGACGAACTATAACGGGACGGCGGTTTTCAGCACCCAGGCGCAGAGCGTGTTCTTGAGTGACGGCGTGAGCAATAGCACGATCACGACCACGACCGGAACCTTGTCCAACGCTACATTGGGGTTGGTGGCCGGCACCATCGCGGCAAACACACCGGCAACGAACGCCTCGGGACAACTGACCATCTCCGCGCAACCAGTTGCCAATGACACGGTCAACGTCGGCGGCACAACCTATACGTTTGTCACGTCGCTCACCGCAGCCGGGCAAGTTCTAATCGGCACCACCCAGGGCGCGAGCTTGGCGAACTTGGGAGCGGCGATCAACAACACCGACGGTCATAACGGAACGACGGTAGCCTCCGCGCTTAACACTTATGACGTCGCGGCCGCGAATACCGGCGCGACGGCCACGACGCCGGTCGGCAACACCCTAACGCTCACGGCAATCTCGGCGACCGCAGCAACCGGAAACGCGATTGTCTTGACAGCACCGATAGGCGCTGCTTTTACGGCGCCTGGCGGCGGAACACTCACGGGCGGAGTTAACGCAGCAGTGGGCACAACGACGGTGACCAATACGCTGCTCTCCGCAGCCGGAGCCAACCCCGGAGCGAACGCTCAGGCCACACTCGGCCTGGTGACTTCGGCCATTGCCAGCGTTGCCGCCCTGCGCGGCTCGATCGGCGCCAACATCAACCGGCTGCAAGCAGCCACCAACGTGGAAAGCGTCCAAGTTCAGAACCTGACCGCGGCAGAAGACAGCATCGTGGCGGCGAACATTCCACAGCAGGTGACTAACCTGTCCGAGTTCTCCATCCTGAACCAGTCCGGCATCTCGGCACTGGCGCAGGCGAACTCGGCTCAGCAGAGCATCCTGAAGCTGTTGCAGTAAAAGAGGTGGCAACGGGATAGTGGCGGCGGGCGGGGTCCTTACGGGATTCCGCCTAAACCGCTTGGAGGAGAGACATGAAAATTACACAGGAGCTAAATGCAGGCACAACCGCGGAGGCCGCGAGCGTTGCCACGAATCGGGTAACAAACCAGCGGGTCGCGACGCAAGCGCCGGCGAAACCAGCGCCCACGGCGACCGGTGGGGAAAAAGCACCCGCGACGGCGCAGACCGCGACGGCACCTGGGACCGCAGGGCGCCAGACGGCGGTGACTTTCCGACGCGACACAGATGGCAGCGTCTACTACGTCGTATCCGATGCGCGTACCGGCGATGAAATTCTTCAGGTACCGCCCAAGGCCGTGCGCGATGCGGGTCAAGGCATCGAGGAATACCTGAAGAGCCAGGAGTCCAAGGCGACAGCGACAGCGACAACGCGTATCACCGTGAAAGCTTAAGGAGTTCGTCCAGTGTCTACTACCAATCCTCTTTCGTCTCTTGGCGGCGCACTAGGCGGTTCGTCGTCGTCCGGAACCACCAGCGGTACCGGCTTGGGCCAAGGGATCAACGTTCAGCAATTCGTGCAGTTCGCGGTGGCCAATCAGACGGCCGCGATTACCGCGCTGCAAACGCAGCAGACGAATTTGGGTTCGCAAAACACCGAGCTTGGAACCATCAACACAGACCTCGCCACCTTGGGGAGTGCCGCCGCAGCTTTGAGCGATCCGCTTGGGGCCCTGTCCGCGGAAGCCGCGACCTCGTCCAATTCAACGGTGCTTAGCGCGACAGCTTCGGGGGTGGCCACGGCGGGTTCCCACAGCGTTGTGGTGACGTCTCTGGCTACCACGTCGTCGTACTACAGCAATATACCCGCGGACAGCACACTTGCCGCAGGCAGCTTCCAGATTCAAGTGGGGACCAATGCACCGGCGACGGTCACGGTGGATTCGACGAACAACACGCTCAGCGCACTGGCGGCGAGCATCAATAGCCAGAACATTGGGGTCAATGCCAGCGTGATTCAGGACTCGACAGGCTCCCGGCTGGCTTTGGTCAGCGCGAGTTCCGGCGCGCCGGGAGACCTCACAATATCGGGCACCTATAGCGGTCTGAATTTTACCAAGGCCGCGACGGGCCTGAACGCAGTGCTCAGCGTGGACAATGTTCCAATAAGCAGCGCGAGCAATACGGTGAGTAACGTGATCAATGGCGTGACCTTGAATCTAGGATCGGCTTCGCCGAACGGCGCACCGGTCACTGTCAATGTCAGCCCCGACACCGCCCAGGCCACCACCGCGATCAACGCGTTCGTGAGCGCATACAATACGGTCATCGGCGATATCAATACACAGTTCAATGTGGCATCGGACGGCAGTGGCGGCGGACCGCTGGAGTCTGACAACTCTCTTCGCGACGCCCAAAGCCAACTGCTCGGCGCTATTTCCTACTCCATTTCCGGCAACAACGGGGCCGTGAATCTTGCCAGCATCGGTGTCAATCTGAACGATGACGGTACGCTTTCGGTGGACAGCGGCGCACTTGGCACCGCGTTGTCTTCGAACTACGCCGGGGTCCAGAATTTGCTGCAGAACAATACGACCGGGTTTTCACAGAACCTATCGAACGTCATCAATAACATCACCGCGCCAGGATCGGGCGTCCTCACGTTAGATGCGCAGAGCCTGACGAGCACCGCACAGGACCTGAACCAGCAAATCACCGACCTGCAAACGGCGCTGGCGGCGCAAGAACTGAATCTCACCAGCGTGTACTCCACCGTGAACGCCACGCTGCAGGAATTGCCCCTGCTGGAAAGCCAGATAACCCAGCAGCTTGCGAGCGTCGGATGAGCACCCAGGATTCTGCTTCCGCTTATCACCAGTCCACGGCAGTCGGGGCGTCAGCGGTGGGTCAAGTGGTCGCGCTGTACGACACGATCCTAAGGGATTTCCATCGCGCGATCGCCGCGATTGAGAGCGAGCAGATCGAACAACGCGTGAACGCGGGGAATCACGCACTGATGGTTATAGGTGAATTGCAGGGTGTACTGGATTTCGAGCGCGGTGGAGAGGCCGCACGGCGGTTGCAGAGCTTCTATAAGGTTGCGCGCGCCATGACGTTGGAGGCTAGTGTCCGGAGTTCCCGCGAGAACTTTCTGGAACTGATCTCGATGTTTGCACGGTTGCGAGCGGCATGGTCGAAGATCGAACGAACGGTGGGGTTCTCCGAACCTACCGAGCGACTGCGCATCTGCTCGCGGCCAGAAGGCACATTTTCGCAGAGCGAACCGTCTGGCGAGAATTCCGAGGGCACCGGCGGTAGATGGAGCGCTTGATGGACGGAGCGCTGTGGCAGACCGTCGAAAGCTCAAATTCCCGCATAGGAGAACTGCTGGTAGGGGCGCAGGGCGCTCTTCGCGGTGAATGCGCCTTTGGAGCGAATGAAGTACGTGCGCTGAGGGTGGTTCTCACGGGGATGGCTCCGGTAATCGCGCAATCGGAGGAATTGCGCCGCACGCAGCCAGAGATGGCTGAGGCCCTAAACCTATATCGATCGCAACTTGTGAATCTGCAGAAGACTGTCGAAAGGCTGCGTATTACGCTTCTTGTCCACCGGTCCACACTGGAGGGCCACCGAACGCACTTGTCGGCCGCCTCATTATGGTGCACGGCGTTTCAGAGAACTCGTTAGCTGGGCTTAAAGAGGCCGATGGTATTGCCCTCGGGATCCGCGAACCACGCGAACGTACCCGTTGGAATGGCGATGGATGGCACCAGCATTTTCCCGGCGAGAGAAGCTGCTTGCCCAGACTGATCGAAATGCCGGAACATCAGCACCCGAGTAATCGCAGAGCTTAAAGAGTCGATAAGGAGCCGTCGAATTCAATTCATGGGAAGCTGGAAGAAAGATTTTAGAGGAATTGATTACGGACCCAACCGATGCCCAGGCGGAGTCCTGTACCCATCAGGAAAAGCCCGGCAAAAACCACAATAGACGTGCGAGCATGGAGTTTCGTCGCATTGGCGTGCGAGCACCGAGATTTAGCTCGACGCGTTATAGGTAGCCACTGCTATTCGAGTTGTAGCGCATCCCTCGCTCGGGATGCGTGCGCCGGAATTTAGGTAGCGGCGTTACAGGCTGCGGAAAAATGCAACAAATCGAGGAAAAAACTTCCTTCAGGGGCCCTTCGTTCCTCAGGATAAACTGAAGTCCGCTGAGAGCAAGCAGTATACGTCGGCGCCCTTCGAGGCTCAGGATGAACTAAAGCACCGACCTCCTAAAGAAAAAGACTTTTCCCGCAGCCTGGTTAGCTGTTACCTAGATATTCGACATGGACGTAGGTGCCCAGCCTGGCGTTATAGGCCAGATACCAGCCTTCGTGGTCCGGGTCTTCGTAGATGACGACCTGATCGGAATCCCATAGCCAGTTGCTGCAGAAGCCGACGTCGTAGGGCGCGACGCTGAAGTAAAATCCGCCGAACCAGAAGCGCGATGGGCCTCCGCCGGCGAGATGCCAGACGTGGCCGCGGCCAAACCCACCCGTAAAGCGGCCATGTTCCCAGGGATGATCGATATGGTAGTGCGGATCATTGCGGCCGGTGTCGTGACCTATCCACTTATCGTTCGTGTGTACGTGGGGAGCTTCCGGGTGTCCGGCCTTGTCGCTAAACGTAGGGTGCTCGGGCGCTGGATGGCCATTGCCTTTTGCGGGAGCTGGACCGTGGGCGGGGATGTGACCTCCTCCAACGCCGTGAGGTGCGCCTCCAGATGGATGTTGCGGTGAAGAGGCTTCGGCATACGTCAGAACAGGAACGAACAAAGAAAGGGAAAACGCAAGAATTGTCGCAAGTGTTTTCATTCAGGCTCCTCCAGCCAGATTATGCATTCATTCCCTTCCACCTACGGGAAGGTTCCCAGGTCGGCACGCGAGATGATAAGTCCCAACAAACGATATCAGGAACGCGGCCGGGAACGCGCCGGATTTCAGTTGCAGCGTGCCCTCATTGTGTTTCGGGTGCGGCTCCAGCCTTAGCGCCGGCGTTTTATTTCCAGGGCATCGAGGAGCTTGAAGGTGAGCGGGGTTTCCGCGGCGAGGGTGATATCGCGCTTGCCTGCGAAGCCAGCGCCGCCAGTGCCCGCGGTGCGTTTACCCTTGCCGGTGCTGTTCTCGGTAGGCGCGGTGGTTTGGATATCGTAGTCCTGATTCTTGACGGTGATGCTGGTAAGGATGAGCGAGAGGGCGGCGCCGCCTTTGAATCTTCCAGCGGGCTTGGCGTCTTTTACGAAACCAGAAGCGCGAGCTCCCTTGGGGATGGCGAGCTTGCCGTCGACCTCGATCGGGACCTGGACAGTGGCGGAAAATGCCTGCCCGGGAGTGCTGATCTTGGAGCCGACGGCCTGGTCGAGGAGAACCGAAATGACCGTCTCGGCTGGGACAATTAGGGGCCGAGGAGGAGTAGGTAGTGAATGGGTGCGGGTGGGGGCGGGTGGGGGCGTGGGCTGATTTGCCGCCGGCGGAGCGGAGTTATCCGCGTTAGCCGGCGCGGCCGGAGGAGGTGGCGGGTATTGTTGGTTGACTGCCTTTTGGCACCCAAGAACTGCGAGCGCGAACGCGAAGCACAGCAAGGACAGATTTGCCGATAGCACGCGACTACGATTCACGCAGTACCTCCATTTTTGGGGCGGGAGCACTCCGAAAGCGTTGTTTAACGATACTAGGATTGAAGTTGAAGTCAATTTGGAGACTGCGAAAATCATAGGCGCGAAGGGAATGCGAGGGCAGGTTGCGAGGTTAGGATTTTCAGAAAAGGACCGCTAAAGTTTTTCTGCGGTGTGCCGATAGGCGACTTGAGCGGCGCGCCTTCTTCGGTGATTGCGTGTTTGAGGGCGGCGGAAAACGGCATCAAGCAGGATCCGGCAAGAACTGCCTGTGGGTTGCGTCCCCCTACGGGACAGAGTCCCGAGACGGGGCGGCATCACTGCGTCTGAATCTCCGCAAATCTATTCCTTCTAACACTTCTGACTAGTCAAGTTTGGCGCCGAAAGCGCAGGGACTCTTTCTGCCTGCGGCCAGGAAGAATTTTCCGACCGCGTAAAGAGAAATAAGAGCGCTCTGATTCGTGGATTCGATTTTAGAAATATGGGGTAATCCATGGCCGCCACCGCCACACCAGGTGTCATCTGTTCGCGCACTCGCATTCTTGTCGCCAGCGCCGACGCGGCATTCCGTAAGCGCATTTTGAACGATCCGGCTTACGCAAATGCTTTTAGCGAGGAAGCAATTGGAGGAGCGCAAGCGCTGGCGAAATTAATGCAATTCCCGTGTGATGGCGTGCTGCTGGACCAAAATCTTCCGGATCTGGATGCGCGGGAGGTCGCCGAGCAGATCCGAAAACAGTATCCCCGGATTGAAGTTGAACTGGTGGATTCGCGGGCCGGGACTATGAAAGCGAGGGAAAGCGAGGCTGGTGGGGCGTGTGAGTCGCGCGAGGGTGTGGACTCGACGGCGGAGACTGAGGAGTCTGGTTCGCGGACGGCCGAGACCGCGACACCGAATGCAGCGCCTTTGCCGGGGATGATCGGATCGAGCCGCGCGATGGAGCAGGTGTACCGGCTGGTGCACATGGTGGCGGGCCGCGACACGGCGGTGCTGGTCACGGGAGAAACGGGCACGGGGAAAGAGCTAGTGGCGGGTGCGATCCATCAACTGAGCCGGCGCGCGAAAAACCCACTTGTGGTGGTGAATTGCGCGGCGATCCCGGAAGCGCTGTTGGAGGCGGAATTGTTCGGGTACACGCGTGGAGCGTTTACCGGAGCGGTGCAATCGCGTCTGGGAAGAGTGCATGTGGCGCAGGGTGGGACCTTGTTTCTCGATGAAGTGGGTGAGCTTCCGCTGAGCATGCAGGCCAAGTTGCTACGATTTCTGCAAAACGGCGAAGTGCAACGGTTGGGGAGCTCGGACGTGTATCGCGTGGATGTGCGCGTGGTGTGCGCGACGAATGTGGGGTTGCTGGAGCTCGCGCGAGCGCGGCAATTTCGATTGGATTTGTATTACCGACTGGCGATTTTTCCTATCGCGATACCGCCGCTCCGCGAACATGCCGAAGATGTTTGTCCGCTGGCGGAATATTTTTTGGCGAAATTGTCCGCGGACGCGAGGATGCCTGAGAAATACCTGGTGGCGGCCGCGTTGAGCTATCTGGAAAAAGCGGTCTGGGCCGGCAATGTGCGGGAGTTGCAGCATGCGATTGAACGCGCGTTCATTCTGGCGGGCAACGACGTGAAACTGTGCGTGGAGCATTTTCAGACGTTCGGCGAGAGCTGTCAGCTAAGAAACATTAAAGCACCGGAATGAGGTTACTGGCCAAGGTCGTGCAGCCAGGTCACCGTGCCAAATTTACCCAGACCACGGCAAAGAACGCGCGGCTCATCCGTCACGGGTGAAGATCATGTGGCGGCACAGGAGAATTTGACGCGGGCGTTTCTGACGTTCACGCAAGCGGCGGGTTCGCTGGAAAAGTCTTATACGCAGTTGCAGGCGGAGGTCGCGCGGCTGCATCTGGAATTACAGAGAACGAATTCGGAGCTGGAGCGGACATTGGAAGAAAACGCGCGCGTACGCGGGTACCTGGCGCGGGTGGTGGAGAATCTGCCCTGCGGCGTGTTGGTGGTGAGCGCTAAAGGGGCGCTGCAGATCATCAACCCTGAAGCACGGCGGCTTCTGGAGGTGCCGGCGGATTGGGCGCCGAGAAACCGGAACTGCTTGCCACCGACGTTCGAGGCGGCCATTGCGGAGATTCCGGCGAACAGTTTTCTCTGTGAGCAGGAAACTCTGGTCAGCGGGGCTTCCGGCAATCGTGCTATCGGCATTCTGCGAGCAAACATTAGCAAGCAAGCGGATGGGGTTGCCGACACGATCTGGATTGTTCGAGACATCACGGAACAGAAGCGGGTGGCGTGCGAACGGGAGGCCGCGCGGAAATCGCTGGCGCTGGCAGAGATTGCGACCGTGCTGGCGCACGAGATTCGCAATCCGCTCGGGAGCATGGAATTGTTCACCGGACTGCTTGCCGACGCGACCGCGCACTTGCCGGAGACGAGGCAGTGGATCACGCACCTGCAGGCCGGGTTGCGAGGGTTGTCGGCAACGGTGAATAACGTGTTGCAGTTTCACAGCCAGCCCGGCACGCAGATGCTGCCGGCCGAGTTGGATCGGCTGGTTGGCGACACCGTGGACTTTCTGCTGCCGCTGGCGCGGCAGCGCGGGCAGCAGATCAAGATCGAGAACAGCATCGGAAAGGTTTCGATGAACGCGGACGCAAACCGACTGAAGCAGGTGTTTCTGAATCTATCCCTGAACGCGTTTCGCGCCATGCCGCCCGGCGGAAAGCTGGGCGTGAGACTGGGTTGGGCGCCGCAGTTTCCGGGAGGGTTGGTGCAAATTGATTTTCACGATGAGGGGCGCGGGCTTGCGCCGGAGCTTTTAGAACGCATCTACGAACCGGGTTTTACGACGACGCCGGGAAGTCCAGGGCTGGGATTGGCGGTGTGCAAGAAAGTGATCGAACAGCACGGAGGAGAGATTCGCGTGAAGAGCAAGCCACAACAGGGGTCGACATTTTCCGTATTTCTTCCAGTGTCGGGAGCAACGGTATGAGCCGGGTATTGATCGTGGACGATGAAGCTGCGATGCGCGCGGCGCTGGAGGCGAATTTCCGGCGGCGCGGGTGGCGAGTGGAGACCGCGGACGGTGTGAGCGATGCACTTTCGAAATTTCGCATTTCGCCGAGCACGCTGGTGGTGACGGACATGCGCATGGCGGATGGCGACGGATTGCAGGTGATGCAAGGCGTGCGAACACTGATGCCGGACACGCCCGTAATCTTCCTCACGGCGTACGGCAGCGTGCCGGATGCGGTGCAGGCAATTCGCGAGGGGGCTTGTGATTACTTGCAGAAACCGGTGTCGTTCGAACAGTTGGAAGCGGCCGCGGAACGCTTTCTTGAACCGCTTGGTGAAACCGCGAGTAGCAAGAGCAATGCGGCGTTTGAAGGCGTGGGAGCTTCGGCAAGTTTTTGCAGCGTGATCGCACGAGCACGGCGGGTGGCGCGGACCGACGCGGACGTGTTGATCGAAGCGGAGAGCGGGACCGGCAAGGAATTACTCGCGCGCTTGATCCACCGCGCGAGTCCTCGGGCAGAGGGGCCGTTTGTGGCGGTGAATTGTTCGGCTTTCCCGGACAATCTGCTGGAGAGCGAGCTTTTCGGACACGTGCGGGGAGCGTTTACCGGCGCGAACAACGCCAAGCCCGGAAAATTTGAATTGGCAGATGGCGGCACGTTACTGCTGGACGAAATCGGCGACTTGCCTCCAACGCTTCAGCCAAAATTGCTGCGCGCTCTGCAGGAACGGGAAATCGACCGGTTGGGCGATATCAAACCCATTCCCGTGAATGTGCGCGTTATCGCCACAACCAATCGCTCGCTGCGGGCGCAGGTCGATGCGGGGCAGTTCCGTGCCGACCTCTATTACCGGTTGCATGTGGTGCCCTTGACGATTCCTCCGTTGCGCGAGCGGCGCGAAGACATTGCTCCGCTGGCGGAATATTTTCTACGCAAGCACGAACCGAAGACACAACGTGGGATGTTTCGATTGGCACCGGAACTCGAGGCGCAGATGGAGTGGCACGACTGGCCGGGAAACGTACGCGAACTCGAGAACCTGGTACGACGCGCGCTGGCGCTGTCAACCGGAACCGTGCTGGGAGCTCAGTCGTTGGACGTGGACACCTCTGCGGCGCGGGAGCCGTCCAGTGATGCGGTGCGATCCGGTGTGACCCTGCAAGATATCGAGCGGCAGCTACTCGCGAAGACGCTGGAGGCCACCGGCGGGAATCGCACGAAGGCGGCAGAGTTGATGGGCGTGAGCTTGCGCACGGTGCGCAACAAGATCCGGGAGTATGGACTCCCAGCTTGGAAGGCCTTATGAGCTGGATGAATTCATCAGGAATGGCGCTGTTGGAGCGATACCTGGACGTGGTGACCATGCGTCAGGAGCTGATCAGCACCAACGTAGCCAACGTCGACACACCCGGCTATTCCCGTCAGGTTTCCGATCTTGCGGAAAATCCACCGGTAGAAATTGGAAATCTCACCTTTGGCTCCGGCGTGCAACTCCAGCAAGTTACCAGCTTGCGAGATTCGATCCTCGATCTCCGCGTCAATCAGGAAACCCAGCAAGCGGGTCAGCTCTCCTCGTTCTTAGGCTCCGCGCAACAAATTCAGCAGCTCTTCAATGAAACTGCCGGCACCGGCTTGCAGAGTTCACTCACCGCCTTCTTCAGCAGCCTTTCTCAACTCTCTGCCAACCCCAGTGATGTCAATACGCGCCAAGCTGTCTTGACGGCCGCCCAAAATCTCGGCACGGCCTTCAACCAGACCTCTACGAATCTCTCTACCATACAGACCAGCGCTAATGTCGCGGTCAGCCAGTCCGTTAGCCAGATCAATACGCTGACCTCGCAGATTGCACAGGTCAATCAGCAAGTGAGCGCCGCGCAAGGGTCGGGCCAGGGCGCCGGACCGTTCATCGATCAACGTCAGCAACTGCTCACCCAGCTCTCGAACCTCGTGGATATTTCTGAAATCGATGCCGGGAAGGGCAGCCTCACCATCACCACCAGCAATGGCGCGCCTCTGGTCGTCGGGGGGCAGAGCTTTCAACTTACGACTGCTATTAATCCGGCTACCTCCTTCCAGGATGTATTCTCCCAAGGCTCGGACATTACTTCGAAGATCACCAGCGGACAGCTTGCCGGCCAGATCCAAATCCGCGACCAGGAGATTCCCAGCATTCAATCGTCGCTCGACACCCTCGCGTCGGGTCTCGCGAACGCAGTAAACACCCAGAACGCTGCCGGGTTCGATCTAAACGGGGCGCCGGGCGGCAATCTATTCGTACCGCCTCCGGCCGGCGGAGTGGGTGCAGCCGAGTCCCTGGCTGTTGCCGCCACCGACCCCAGCAAAATTGCGGCGAGCAGCGACGGCACCGCTGGCGACGACACGAACGCCAATGCCCTTCTGGCACTGCAAAACCAGACCATCGTCGCCGGCCAGACGCCCCTCAATTACTACTCCGGTTTGATTTTTAAGGTGGGCAGTGACGTCTCCAACGCGCTCACTGAACAGCAGTCCAACGCCACCATTCTCCAGCAGGTTCAGAGCCTCCAGGGCGGAGTGTCCGGCGTGGATGTCAATGAGGAAGCCGCGAACCTGATCCGCTTCCAGACCGCCTATACGGCGTCGGCCCAGCTTTCCACCGTGATAAATACACTCTTGCAGACCACCATCAATATCGTGCAATAGCAACCGCCATGCCCATTCGACTCGATCCTAACCCTCTCCCTGACCTGCTGGTCGCCATTCAGCAAGACCAGGCGAACCTGAATACCGCGACCCAGCAACTCTCGACGGGTCGCAACGTCAATCAGCTTTCCGACAATCCCGCTGCCGTCGCGGCACTGGTTGGAAACCACAACCAGACGGGACAGGACGACCAGTTTCTTCAGAATATCTCCTCATTACAGTCGCGGCTGCAAGTCAGTGATTCCGCTTTAAGCAACGTCGTCACCGCCCTCAACCGCGCTCTTTCGATCGGCACCGAAGGCGCTAACGGCACCCTCAATACCGCGGATCGCCAGGCCGTCGCCACGGAGGTCCAGGGCTTGACCTCACAACTACTGAGTCTCGCAAACACAACTTATCAAGGCACATATCTCTTCTCGGGCACCGCGGTCACGACCCAGCCGTTCACTCTCGACACCGCCACGAATGCCGTTACTTACGGTGGCAACGCAAACACCACCTCGGTCCAGATTTCAACCGGAAACTCCATCAACACCAGCGTTCCCGGCAGCCAGCTATTCACCAATGTCGCGGGCAGCGCGTTCGGCGCACTGCAAGACCTGTACACGTCCTTGACCACCAACACCAACATCGGCGCAGCCGTTACCGAGGTCAGTTCGGCAATCGCTCAGGTCGGCGTCCAGCGGGTCTTCTACGGCAACGCCCTGAACGAGCTCAACCTCAGCGAAAATTTTCTCAATCAAGACACCATCAATCTCAGCTCCCAGGAAAATACTCTCGTCGGCGTGGATCCCGCCAAGGCCGCAACCGATCTTTCGCAAGCCCAGGTCGCCGACCAAGCCACGATCAACGCTACCGGCCGTATCCTGAGCCTCCCGACCCTCTTGGACTTCTTGCAGCCGCCTCCATAATACCGACCGGCGGGCAGCGACCCGCCCGTCTCACTGAACGGGGGCTGGAACAGATTTCTTCGCAGTGGAATTTGAGGAGTTCTCGACCTCTGAGGCGTCGCTGCTGAGGGATTGTCAATACTGGGGATGACGGACAGTAAGGATGCGTGCTCTATGCTCGGATCAAACCAGGAAACCGGCGCGCGCTGGCGTCGAACCCGGGAAACACCGCTTTCAAGTCCGTCACGCCGACATGCTTGACCAACACTTCGCTGAGCACTGAGCGGAAGTCGGTCGTCAGAGCCAAATCTCGGCCCTCATTCAACTGGTGATCGGCCAATCCCGGCCAGTTGCCGTAGACTCGGCCGCCTTTGACGTCGCCGCCCATCACAAACATGCAATTCGCGTGGCCGTGATCGGTGCCGCGGTTCCCATTTTCTTTTGCGGTGCGCCCGAACTCGCTCATGGTTACCACTACCACGTCCTGCATCCGGTCGCCCATGTCCTGATGAAACGCTCCAAGCCCCTGGCCCAAGTCTTTGAGCAAGTTGGAGAGCTGCCCTTGTACGCCACCTTCATTGACGTGATTGTCCCAACCACCGCAATCGACGAACAAGACTTCCACGCCAATGTTGGCCTTCAACAGCTGTCCGATCTGCTGCAGGTTCTGTCCCAACCGGCTGGTCGGATACTGCGCTCCATTCTCTGGCGCGTATTTGCTGGGATCGACTTTGCGAAGCATGTCAATCGCTTCAAAAGTCTCCGTACCGGTGCCGTGCAGCGCGTGATCGACCGTCTGCGCGTACATCGCCTCGAAGCCGCCCTCCACGGCGGCGCCCATTCCGGCTGTCTGGGGCATCACCTTGAACTGTTTCAAATCCGGCAGCGCAATGGCCGACGCACTACCGTGCAACATACGGGGCAAATTCGCCCCCATCGCAACGGCACGGAATGGCGACGCATTTTCTTCCGGCGCTACTTCAAGCGCCCGGTTCAGCCAGCCGTCTTCAGTAGCCTTCACGCCCGGCGTGCCTGATTCCATAAAGTCCTGCGCATCGAAGTGCGACCGCGTCGGATCGGGCGATCCCGCGGCATGCACAATCGCCAACTGGTTCTGGCGGAACAGTGGCTCGAGCGGCGCAAGGCTCGGATGCAATCCGAAAAATCCATCGAGATCGATTGCCGCGTCGCTGCCGCCGCGCCGCGGTTGCGGAATCGCAATCGTTGGCCGCAGCCGGTAGTAGTTCGGCTCTCCGAAAGGCACTACGATGTTCAGTCCGTCCGCAGCCCCGCGCTGGAACAGGACGACGAACTGCTTCTTGCCGGTCGTTGCGGGCGTCGCCGCAATGGCACGCTGCAGGAACGCGGGCATCGCGCTCAATCCGACCATTGCAATTCCGCCCTGCTTTAGAAAATACCGCCGCGAAAACTTCAAGGGTCGCACGCCTTCACAACATCGATCGCTCATGACAACCTCACTCCTGCTTGCTCTTCTCCGCTTTCGACTTTCAACTGACGACTGTCAGCTATCTTCTCTGAAATTCCGGCGCGCCAAGCACCAGGCCCGCCACGACTCCCAAATCCACATGCTTCACCGGATCATCCAGTTTCGCCTGCAAAATCTGCGGGCTATCCAGCTGCTTCTCTAATGTTTGCACGGTCATCGGCCCGGTTTGCCCGCCGAGGAAAAGTTGTACGGCGCGATCGAGCGCGGCCTTCGCGTCGGCGGAATAATCCATGCCCAACAGCGACCCCGTATCGCTGCGCGAACCACGAACCTTGTTGCTGGCTAGCGCCAAGGAATAGTTCAATCGGTTGAGCAACGCGCCAGTATTCACCCAGGCATCCGCCTTATCGGAATAGCCGGTAGGGGGCTGGCACTGATAGAGCGGCTCGCCGATGCGTCCCGCCCATTGAACCAGCGGCATCGGCGTATCCACGTCGGTGCCTAGCGCCCGCGCGGTGGAAACCACCAGTTCAAAGGGCGTCTTGACCTTGGCGCGATAGGCATCACGCGACCAGAATTCCGGCGAATAAATCATCGTCTTCATCGCCGCTCGGATGTCTCCATCGCTGGATTGAAAGGTGTGCGCCATGCGCGCCACCAGCGCCGGCGGAGGATTGTCGGAAACGAAGCGCCGTGCCAGTTTCGTAGAAATAAACTTCGCCGTGCTCGGATGGTGCACGAGCAGATCGATCACTTCTTCGCCGTCGCGCATTCCACCGGCGTGAATTTTCTTGCCCAGCACGATTTTTGGATCGGGGTCGTGCACGCGTTCATCGAACTTGAACGTAGCATCCTGTTTTGGTTTCTCAATCGACCAACCGGTGAAGCACCGCGCCACTTCGGTCACATCTTTCTGTGTATAACCGCCGTCCACGCCCAGCGTGTGCAACTCCATCAATTCGCGACCGTAGTTTTCATTCAAACCGCGCTCATTTTTCTTTTGCGGTTGGCCTTGCTGCGCGCTCGGCGGAAACGGCTGCCCGTAACGACCCCAGCGTGCTTGTTGCCGCATCGCGCGCTCCGCAGCAGCACGTTGCGCCGCCCGTGGGTCCGCGCTTAAAAAATTATCGAGGTAAAACAGCATCGCCGGACTTTTCGCCGTCGCCGTCAACAAGTCCTTGAATTTTCCCAGCGTGTGCGGCTGAATCACATCGCGCTCGTAGGACGTTAGAAGCCACCGGTCATCGCCCTTACCGGCGAAGACGTTGAAGTGGTTGAACCAGAAATCGTCCATGATCTGCTGGAGTTGCCGCTGGCTATAAATCGCGCGCGTCACTTTGGCCATGGCAAGTTCTTCGACCACGCGCTGTGGTTTCTTGCTGTCGTCCGCGATCGCGCGGGGCACGACATTCGGATCGACGGTCAACACATCGCGCTTGCCACCCGTGCCGCGCGTCGCGATGTTGGCCTGAGAATCGTCCAGCTTCATTGGCGAAGCCGCGTCGGGCGCGTTTGCGGCCATCTGCACCGTTTGCGGCTGTGCTCCGGTGGTCGCGGCATCATCCGCCACCGAAGCTTGCCCTGGCGCTCCCTGCGTTTCCGCCGGCGCCGGTGCTTGAGCAGCGGACTGGGGCCGGCCGCGGGAGGACTGCATGTCACGCGCGACCACTGCCGCTGCCGCATCTGAACGCGTCGAGGCCACCGCCTGCGCCTGCTTCACTGCCTGCTTTTCCGCTTGCTTGGGTTGCGGATATTGCGCCAAAAGAGTCGCCGAAGACATCCGCAGAGTCGGATAGGATTCCAACCGGGCCTCGACCGCCTTGTCGTCAATCGAATTCGGATTGAGTTGCTGATCGATCCACTTCGCCAAACCCATCTGCCGCACGCGCTCCACGTCGCCCGGCCTAGGTCCGTATGCCAGCCGGTTCAACGCATGCAAAATAGCTTCATCCGCGCTCAGCTCCGTGATCGGCAAGCCCTTCAGCACCGGGTCCTGCTTCGGCTTTCTATCTTTAGCAGCGGGAGTGGCTGCAGCCGCGGGTAACGGCAGATCGACGCCCAGCGTAAAAATGCAGGCAACCGAAAGCAGCGTGGCAACGAAAGACTTTGCGATAGCCAAAAGGAAGGGGGGCGCTGACGGACGGTAGTGCGACTTCATGCGATTCTCCTGCCGAACGGCATCGTCAGAATCAGATATTGCCAGAATCCAATAGGACCTGAAATCCGGGGCACTTTAAGCATAACCCCCGTGAGCCGAGGAAGTTGCGCCGATTCCGCCGTCGTGTCGAATCGCCATCCCGCCCGAAGGTACAGGTACGAAGGGACTTAGCCGAGGATTTGACGCCACACCGGAGTGCTCTTATGCTCTTGCAGCGATTTTGTAAGGGTACCCATGATCATTCGCGATTTCATTTTTTGGCTCTCGAGCAAGCGCAGCGTGACCGACTCGATCGCCCGGCGCGGCATGAAAAATGGATTCGCGCGGCGTTTCGTGGCGGGCGAAACCCTTGCCGAAGCGCTAACGGCCAGCGACGAGCTTTGCCGGCAGGGACGGAACGTCAGCCTGAATCACCTCGGCGAAAATGTCTCCACGGAGGCGGCGGCGCGCGAAGTTTGTGCCAGCTATATCGAAATGATCGAGGCGATGCAGGCAGGAAAGATCGCTGGGAACATTTCCATCAAGCTGACCCAACTGGGGCTCGACCTCAGCAAGGAATTGTGTGCGGCGCTGGCGCTGGCCATCGCCAAGCGCGCCGCCGAGCTCGGCCGGACGCTCGAGATGGACATGGAAGGCAGTGGCTACACGGATGCGACCCTGGATATCTTCGAGAGCGTGCAGCGGGAATGCGGCAATTCCGGGCTTGCCGTGCAAGCCTACCTGCATCGCACTGAGAAAGACCTGGAACGGCTGGCACCGTTGAAACCAAAAGTTCGCCTGGTCAAGGGTGCGTACCGCGAACCGAAAAATATCGCGCTGCAGGGCAAACCCGCGGTCGACGCGAATTACAAGCGTCTAACAACCATGCTTCTCGAAGGCGCGACTCAGGGAACGTTTTTCCCGGCGATCGCTTCGCACGATCCGATGATGGTGGCGCACGCGCAAGCGGAGGCCGCGCGGCTGAACTTGCCCAAGGATAAGTACGAATTGCAAATGATCTACGGGATTCGGCGCGACCTGCAGCAGCAGGTTCATGCCGCCGGAAATATTTTGCAGGTGTACGTGCCGTTTGGGACCGATTGGTGCCCCTATTTTATGCGCCGGTTGTCCGAGCGGCCGGCGAATTGTTGGTTTGTTTTACGGAGTTTGCTGGCGGAGAGTGGAGGAACGCGCCCTTCCTCCGTTAGAGTAAACTGAACCGGGCGGTTGCCAAATCACGACGAGCAACCAAACGACAATTGCGCCGATGGAGCTAAGCGGTGCTGTGCCCTTACAACAACGTCACAAGAACCGCTTGCCCAAAAAGCGATCAGTCGGTGACGTCGAAATCGACGGTGCGATTTGGGGCCTGGTTTTTGGCGCCGTCCACGGCCTGAAGGACCAGGCGGTAGCCTCCCGGCGGCAGATCCTTCACCTTGACGACCATTCCCGCCGGCACGAGCGGATTGCCCTTCTTCACGTAGTCATCGGCTGCAACCGCGCCGGTGAAGAATACTTCCTTGTTGGTGGCGCGGTCGAGCACATGGTAGCCGAAAGCAAGCTTTGGTGGTTTGTCCGAAGTCAGAATTGGATCGTAGATCTCCGTGTACAGGATCACATTGTCGCTGCGCTTAAAGCGGTTGGTGGCAGAAGGAACTACCTGCATGCCCTTGACGACAAGCGGCGTGCGGTCCTCCAGCAGAACGGAATCGAGCCCGGTGGGAATGTCTGAAACACGGGTTGCGGAATTGGTGAGTACGATGCCGCCGAGGCTCATGCTCTTGCCATCGTAGGAATCAATTTGCAGCGGTGACTCGAATTTGCCGAAGGTGTCTCCGCCACCGCTCAAGACGACCGTAAGCTTGTAGGTTCCCGCCGCAGCATCAAATTGATTCTGGTAGCGATAAGGTGTCTGTGTAAAAGCTTTCCACTCGTCTTTTTCGAGATCGAGGTTGACGGTATCACTGAAGCGAGCACCGACACTGCCATCGGGACGGTAGGCGATGCCGAGTACATTGACGTTGGCGTGATACTTCCCTTTTTCCTTGTCGAACTTCAGCGAATCGGACGGAATTTCCATCGCCAGATTCACGCGCGCCACGTTCGGCGCGGTGTAGAAATAAGGCGATTCCATCGCGCCGTGAATCGATCCGGCTTGCCCGCCTGCCGCGTGCAACTCGAGCTGCTTTTCCGCGGGCTTGCCGTCCAGTGGATTCTCGGTTCGCGCGTTACAAAAACCGGTGCGCGAACGCACGTTGAGCCCGCCGCGATTCATCTTCACTTTCAGAGTATGGCAACTGCCTTCGGGCGAATCGCCGGGCACATAGCCCAGGATGTAGAACTCGCTCTGCTCTTTTCCAATGCGTTCGAGGCCGCCCAGCAGGTCATTGGTATTAAAAATCGAAAAGCCACCGGTACCGTCCGCGAGCGAGGCTAGAACCTCCTGGTTGGTGGTGACTGACGGTGGAAGTTGGGGAATGATGCTGCGCGACTGGTTGTATGGATTGTTAAAGCTGTTGTTGTACGGATTATAGTTCGTCGGCGTCGTTGTTCCGGTTGTGCCCCCCGGCTTCCCGGTTGTTCCGGTGCCGGGACTGCCTTTGCCACCTGTGCCCGTCCCGGGACTGCCCTTCCCACCCGTGCCGGTGCCTCCGGTACCGGTTCCGCCAGTGCCGGTTCCACCACCACCGGTGGGGTGCCCACCCCCGGCACCAGTGCCGCCGCCTCCGACCGGATGCTGAGGATCGGGCGAAGCGCCCAGAACATATGAGGTAAGCACGAAACGCGCTGGCGCCGAGGTTCGCTGCGAAACGGCGCGGAGGCGCCCGTTCGAAACCTTGTTGCGCGCGCTGCCTCCGCCGGGGACTTGGGCAACCAAACCCCGCACGTCGAGCGTGTAAACCGCGACGTTCGCTTTATTGCAGGCGTCGATGGTGGCGATCATTTCCGATCTGGTTGTCGAGTCGAGCGGGAATCCCGCGGAAAAGAGGACAAGCATCTTCCGGCCCGGCACGGTTCGCAAATTTCTAGCCAGGGTACGCAAGGAGAGCAACATCGAGCGTGCGCCGAATTCCGCTTCGGCGCTGGTGATCGAGGAGAGGTCCGGAGTACCGATCGCGCCTCCGCTGTTTGTGTCGATCGTATTGGAGGCGACGAAAGAGGTCTTGGCGCCGCTGACAGCGGCGTGCAACACATCCGGATTGGCCGTGAAATTTTGGCTGATACGCAACACGCCGCCAAACTCAACCACCGCCATCTGATGATCCGGTCCGGCGTTCGCGTCGATAAATTTGGCGGCGGCACCACGCGCCTGGATTTGGTCGGGGGCAGCCATAGAGGAATTGTCGAAAAACAGGATCAGGTAACGCTTCTGGGCGTTGTTGGCTTGTATGGCGACGTCGGAGCCGGTAGAGAAGGTCGTGACCTGCTGCTCTTTATTGTCTTCGTAAACCTTGAAGTCCTTTTGGGTCAGGTCGTGAACGTAGCCGCCTTTTTTGTCGGTCACTACAGCGTCGACCAGGACGAGTTTCGATTCTCTCCTGATGACCGGCTGTTGCGGTCCAGACGCCGGGGGCGGGGCCGGGACGGTTGCAGCAGGTGAGGCAGCGGCAGGAGTCTGACCTTGTGCGGGAGTTTCTTGTGCACGAAGTTCCATGCCGGCGAGGAGAAACATCGCCGCCGCGCTGGTGACGACCAGTAAGCATCGCGCCTGGTTTCTATATGTATTCATTCGCCCCCCAAAAAGTAAAGCTAATACGGAATCACAACAGCGCCATTACGCGCCGCCATTTGTTCTCCTTCGGCGTCACGCACGACCATGCGCACCAGGTACGTGCCCGGTTTGATGTCAAAACTCGATTTCACAGTGAAGCCCGAGTGGTTGAGGCGGTTCAGAGTCGGATCCAGCAGGTGCATTTGCACAATTTTCTCGCCGCCCGTCACGAAATTTCCATTTTCGTCAAAGATTGCTGTGGCAAAGGTAAGGTCGTCGTTGCTGCGGCCTTCGGCCTTGCGGAAATGAATTCCTTTGACGTCCACATGCGTTAGAACCGCGAGCTTCGCCTGCGTCTGGTCGGTTTTGAAAAACTGCGTCTGCAATTCAACGGGCACGTCGTGCATCTCCTCCTGCGAGAAAATGGCTTCCTGAATCTCCTGCTTAGCGGCTTCCGCGGGATCCTTCACCGTGCGTGGCGCGTAATAGCCGTGGCGGGCTTGGACGGTAAACTTCTGCTTGCTGGCCAGAGTGACCTTGAGGGTGTGATACCGGCCATCGACCTTCAGATTTTGCGGCGAGAAACCCAGAAGATAGGAGAGTGGCGGAGCGGCTACCGCGCGGCGCAATCCCTGATCGATATCGTTGCGGTTTTGAAAAAAGGTGCCGCCGGTCCCGTCGGCAAGCTGGCCGAGAATGTCGGACTGCGCAAACTGCGCCTGGAGGCGGTACGAACTCTTGTAACCCGCCGTGCTGCCTGCGTCCGCCGCAGGATTGCTGATGTCGCCGAGCAAATCGGGAGTATAGAGTCCGCGCGCATCGATGGTGTTGATGACGATGTTGGAGCGATTGGCACGATCAATCAGGTCGCGGCCTTCTCGGGTGTTTGTCGTAACGATGAAACCCGGAGAGACCAGCACCATGACACGCTGGCCGGGCATGGCCGCCAGACGCCGCATCGTATCTTCCAGATGGCGGTAGACGTAATCCGTTTGCTGATCGCCTATGGACGCTACGCGATCGGCTTGTGACTGAGCCATTGACGAGGCGGCCGCTTGCTGGGTTGTATCTCCATTGAAAGCGCACTGGATGGTGTCCGCCGTGGCGATGCTCAGGGCTTGCGAGTCATGGTAATTCACGATTTGGTCGGCTTGGTAATAGCTGATGTCGGGGCAGTCAAGAGAGCCCTGGATGTTAGCGAGCGGCCGTGGAACGATGCCCAGGAGTGACTCCTTGAGTTTGGCGTGGTCGGAGGTGAACTCCTGCGTAAGTTGACCGGACGTTGTGTACATGCCGACGCGATCCGAGGGAGCCAGCGAGTCGAATAGCCGGGCGGACGCCGCGCGAACGTTTACGGCATCTTGCATCAACATGTCGGTGTCGTCGAATACCACGGCAACAAAGCGCTGCGGCAACGCGGCCACAACCGGTGGTGCTGCGTCGCTCGGAGCCGGAGCGTCGAGGGCGGGTACGGTAGGCACGATCGCATGCGACTCCGGGGTTTCGACGCTGAAGGTCGAGATGGTCTGAGGCTTGCGATTGTCTTGGAGTTGGAAGTCCTCCTTTTTCAAGTTGGTGATGATGTTGCCTTGGGAATCGCGAACCACCACCCGCACGAGGACGAGGTTCACGCGAACTTTGAAGGTGGGCGCGGTGTCGCGGCTGGAAACCTCGCCGCCGCTGGAGGCGTTGCTATCTGGATTCGTGGATGAGGGCGATTGCGCGGGAGGCGGGGCGGGATCGGTTTTCGATGTTGCGGCCGGATCGGGCGGCGTCTGCGCGGGGGCCGGTAGAGCAAAAGTCGTCACCCCAAATACGAGCAGCAGACCAATCGCGCGCCGATCGAATCGGATTTGCAGAGAACGCCCCACGCGTTCCTTTCTTGTCCTTGCCGCTTACCCTTGGGCTCGGCAGCAGAAAGCAAGGGGACCACTCGACGGCGACCGGTACTGTGACTATACGCGTGCGTTTATTTTTGTGTCAACGTGCGCCCCCCGTTCCGGTTAAGGGTTCGCGGCCCGGAAAGCTTCGATGGTCCAGACGTCCTGTGCCTCCTGGCGGCGGAGGACGTAGCGTTCGCCATTGGACAGCAGGATGCGGAAATAGGTCGATCCGGGCGAGTACCAACGGTCTTCTACCACTGCGATTTCAACCATTTGCCGGCCGAGGAGCACTCGCGCAGGTCGCTCATCGGCCTTGTAGCCTGCGTAGCATTCGACGCGAACGATTTTCTCAGACATGAGTTCGCGATTCTTTGCGGCGGGCGTCGGCCAGTTCGGCGTTCCAGGCTGCGCCCAGAAAAATGATCACGGCGGAGAGCTGCATCCAAATCAGCAAGCCGATGACCGCGGCCAATCCACCGTATACGACGTTGTAGGGGACCCTGCGGACATAAAATCCGAAGCCGATATCGGCTATCCACCAAAGTAGGGTCGCGACCATCGCGCCGGGAAGGACGTTGCGCAAGCGGGACTCTTTTGGGCGTGCTACGCGGTAAATGACGGTTAACGAGACCATAGCCAGCAAAATAGCCGTGCCATGAAAGAAGAATCCCCATAGGGTTTGAATGGAGTTGTTCTTGACCAATCCATGGGCAATCCAATGGCGCAACGGCCTGCCAAAAACGCCCAGAATTGCGGCGAGGAGTAGTGGGGCGATGGTTAACAGGAGTAGGGCGAGGCTCCGCAATTGGCGGTGAAGGTAAGTGGGGCGCTCGTGGTCGCCGTAAATAGTATGGATGCCTTCCATCAAAAGGCGCATGACTTGCGAGCCCGCTAGCACCGTGCCGCCCCAGCCAACCAGAGCCCACTTCCAGGCTTGTGGTCCGCGCTTAATCAGGAATTCGGAAACAATTTGCTGGCTGCCCGGCGGCAACAGGCGTGTGAGATCACTGATCATGTCGAAGAGGTTGGTGCGGTCACCAATGGGGCTGGTGGCGAAGCCGACCGCTATGAGCAGAGTGGGAAAAAATGCCAGGAATAGATTGTAGGCGACCGCTTGCGAAATCATGCCGCAGCGGGGAAAGACGCGGCCGAACATGCTGAGGGCACGCTTGGACAGGGCGGCAGAGGCAATCATGCGTCGGCATTATACTCGGCGGGCAGAGATTCCGACGTAGATGAGATAGCGAGCCTCCGGCCGGACGTAAGACATCGTTTGTTTTAGGCAGAAGTAGCCAGCGACGCTGCGGAGTCACGTGGTTTAGACGATGAGCGCGGCCGGGACACAGATTGCACGAAAGCTCCGACAGCGATCGCGGTGAGCAGCAGCACGATGGGGTCGATCGGGTGACGGTAGCGTAGTGACGTGTGGGTAATGTAGTAGAGGAATGGAAAAATGATTGGGAATACGGCCAGCGGGAACGTGTAAGGGCTATGCACGCGAATCAACATGACGATGCCTAGAAGCGCGCCCATGCCGGAAAATGCGGCGCAGAGGATGAGGCTGCGCGCCAGCCATGAATCCGTAGCGAGGAATTGTTCGATTGGGTTTGGAATCCCTGCCCAAAACGCCACGAAACGTTTGACGAACAGGATCGCTTCGACGCGGGGATGCGTCACGATGAACTTTGTCGCTTTGCGCATCTCTTCGTCCATGAACGGTGTTTCGCCCATGCGGAAATAGCGAAGGGTTTCGCGATCCTTGGTGATGGGACCTGGATAGCGCGGATGCTTGTCGTCGTAGTTCTCGTTGTTGCCGATGTAGAGTTCAAGCGGGAAATTCGAGCGCAGCGGAACGAGGCGATTGAAGACAATGAAGTTGCGAACAGTCCATGGGACGCAGCACAGGATCGCAAGCCCCAGTGCAACTGCGGGCGGCGTAATCCAGTTCCTACCCTTCGGCCGCGAGTCACTTTTCCACCCGGAGCGATACGCTGCCCAACCTAGTAGAAATGGCAGCAGCGAACCGAGCGATGGGTTAGTCATCAGGGTGAAGCCCCACAGTAACCCATAACCGCACCAATCACGCAGGCGCCGGGATTCGGCCAACTCTAGCGTTGCCCACAGTAACGTCGCAGCCAGCAGCGCGGCGAGCGACGTGTCCCAGATCCACTCGAACGGGATCATGACCGCATTAGGAAACAGCGCCCAGAGCCAAGCGGCTCCGCTGGCGACGCCGATGTCCGCGACCTTGTTGCCAACACAGAAGATAGGAATGCACGCCGCCGTTGAGAAAAGAATATTGAGAAAAACCAGGAATAAGAAAGAACGCGCGGTGAAGATCCCGAAAAGCTTGAATGTTCCAGCGACGATCAGGGGATAAACCGGGGTCAGCCATGCGGTCGGCCCGGTCTCTCTTCCAAACGGATTGCTGAATCCACTTCCTGTTGCGACTGACCGCGCGATGCTTCCGGTTTCCTGCTCGAAGGGCGCAGTCGCCAGCGCCACGGCGGGAATTTTTCGCGCTTGATCCCAAGCGAAAGCCAGCCGCGCTCCGAATGCGACCATCAGTATTAGCAGTAAAGAGGTCGCGGCCTTTCGAACTTTTCCGTTCATCGCATGCTCTTCCCCGGCGGTAGATTGCAGGTTCCTTATCTGTTGAGTGGAGTTCACATCCTACTCTGGCCGTGCGATGACTGCGCAACTGGCATCCACCTCTTTACGCTGGCCGCGAGCAATGGGTGGGCGTATCTTCTCGACGTAGTGCCTGATTCGTAATAGAATTCGCGATATTCGACCGACTGGACCGCCCTCCCCCAAAGGCCCCACGGTACGTATCCAGTTCGGGTCTCGCGGAGCGTGTCCGGCACGAGGAGGCTCAATGAAACTGCTACTTTGCCCCGTTGGCGTTTTCCTACTTGCGTTGAGCGCGGCGACTGCGACCCAGGCGCCGGAGGATCGAGACTCCTGCCGCTTCAAGGTCTCCGAGTCCACAGCCAAGCCCTCCATTAGAGGGACCCAAGACATCGTCGCTATGACCTATGTCATCGAGCAGCCTGACTCTCCCGTCGAAGTCCTGGCCATGGACTTCAAGGATTCCTTCCTATCTGTCGCGCACGAGCTCGTGACAGAGGAACTTCGATGCAGAGCGAGGATTCGCAACCGCAGCGACCAATCGATTCGCGGAGTGGACATATCCGTACTTGTGGCTTCAGGCGGAAGCGCCGTCGGGACGGCCCTCATCCGTCGGGTTGGTAACTGGAGCGGACTGGCGCCAGGCCAGGAAATAGAGATCCAAGGGTGCGGAGGTCACGGCAACGGCAGCGCTCACGACAACCTTGTCAACGTTCTAGTGTTCGTCTCGCAAGTCGACACCGGCGATTGTTCATATTTCCCGTCACGACGCTATCCCCGCGCGCTCAGAGTTGTGCCATCCGAATAGAGACTCCGGAGTCGTCGCGAGCTTCAGTGACTGTCCGGTTCCGCCACCCGGCGTCCCAAAAACGGTCGATTCTCGATCGATCCTGACAGGATCCGCTCTCGTTATCTCCCGCTTCTACAATAGTTTGCACTTTCCTTAAAAATCGGCGCGTGGCATGCTGACCTTTTTGATGGGTGTAGACGTCCTACATGCAGGGATGTAGAGAGCCTACCCCCTGGGGAGAATCGGCGTGGGCAATCGCTACCAGAATCGCATCGAGCTGCTGCAGGGCACGCTCGATCTGTTGATCCTGCAGACCCTTAGGTGGGGGCCTCAACATGGATATGGCATCAGCCAGGCTATTCGCCTGAACTCCGGCGACATTTTGCAAGTGGATACCGGATCGCTGTATCCCGCGCTGCACCGACTGGAGCGCCAGAAGTGGATCGCCGCCGACTGGAAGGTTTCCGAGAACAAGCAGCGTGTGCGCGTATACCGCCTTACTGCCGCGGGTAAGAAGCGTCTCTCGTCGGAACGTTCTCGCTGGGCGCAACTTTCCGACGCCATTGCCGGCGTCCTGGAGCCCGCGAAGAAAGAGAGTGAAGCATGAGATTCCCTTTCTGGCGGGGCAAACGCCAACAGCAACTCGAGCAGGAAATCGCTGGGCATCTGGAAATGGCCAAGCGCGAACGTCTCGACCGCGGGGAATCCGCGCAGCACGCCGACTCTGCAGTGCGGCGCGAATTCGGCAACGTGGCGCTGGTGCAACACGTAACACGCGATCAATGGGGCTGGTTGTGGTTGGAAGAATTTCTGCAGGACCTCCGCTACGGAGCGCGCACGCTGCAGAAAAATCCCGGCTTCACGGCGATTGCGACGCTTACGCTGGCGCTCGGAATCGGTGCTAACACCTCGCTATTCACGGTCGTCAACGCCGTGCTGCTCAATCCCCTTCCGTATCCGCATCCCGAGCAACTCG
>Ga0073928_10000561_pt1 | contig 85086 bp, 78 predicted proteins | sample PaiPotPPA55metaG_FD_76969 | JGI IMG/M metagenome (GOLD analysis project Ga0073928, IMG submission 76969) | Iron sulfur acid spring bacterial and archeal communities from Banff, Canada, to study Microbial Dark Matter (Phase II) - Paint Pots PPA... ...
GTGCGGGAATGCCGGATGATTCCGGTGGACTCGTGGTGACTAACGCGCGTGTTTACTACACACCACGCGCGGCTGCGGGTGCACTGGGCATCCGGCATTCCCCACGCCCTCACGAGGGCGGAAGAATTCACGCACAACCCGGGCGCTATCCGCGCCGCGGGATCGCGGATTCGCATCCTTATCTTTTCCCTCTGCCCGTTTTTGCGGGGAGAGGCTAATCGAAACGCCCGTGCGCGGCTGCTTGAAAATCCGATCCGCAAGGACGACCTCTTGCGAGATGCGATGGTGCGGCGAGCGCGATGCGCCCTCACCGATTATGTTGAGCGACATATGGCGCCCGTCGCGCACATGTAACAATCGCTCGCTAGCAGAATACCCGGCGCGGTTCGCCAATGTGACCGCGCGCATCCGAATTGTCATTAGCTTTGGGGGATTATCGATGTTCAACTTTATCAAATGGCCGCTCGCCACGGTTTTGCTCATGGGAACGCTCGCGGCAGCACCGTCGGCGATGGCGCGCGACGGCGATCGCGACGGCAAGATCGGCCATGTCTTCGTCATCGTGCTTGAGAACGAAGGCTTTAACAAAACCTTTGGGCCGAATTCGCTCGCGCCCTTCCTGTCGCAGGCCCTGCCGAGCCAGGGCGTGATGCTCGACCAGTATTACGGCACCGGGCATGTCAGCCTCGACAACTACATCGCCATGGTCAGCGGCCAATCGCCGACGCTGCAGACCCGCGTCGACTGCACCATCTACCAGGATTTGGTACTCAACGGGATCACGCCGGACGGTCAGGCTGCCGGCACCGGATGCGTCTATCCCGCCCAGATCAAGACGGTCGCCGATCAGCTCAAGGCAGCCGGCAAGACCTGGCGTGGCTACATGGAAGACATGGGCAAGAATCCGGCGCGCGAGCAGGCAAGCTGCGGCCAGCCGCTGATCACCATCAACGGGGTCACCCAGGTCGCCCTCAACAAGGTCGATAACACCCAATCGGCCGAGGGATTCCCGGGTGGCGATCAATACGCCGCGCGCCATAACCCCTTCGTCTACTTCCATTCGCTGATCGACAGCGGGGAATGTGCGAAGCACGTGGTCAGCTTCGACCACTTGGCGCAGGACCTGCTGAACGAGTCGACGACGGCGAATTTCTCCTTCATCACGCCCAATCTCTGCCACGACGGGCATGACGGAAACGGCACGACGAGCAAGTGCAAGAACACGGTCGAGCCCGGCGGCCTGGTCTCGGCCGACGCCTTCCTGAAGTCGGTGGTGCCGATGATCATGAACTCGCCCGCCTACAAGGAAGACGGGTTAATCATCATCAACTTCGACGAGGCCGACATCCCCTTCGACGTCCAGGCCGGGAATGCGATTACCGCGGATGGCGTCAGCTGCTGCGGCCAGCAACCCGGACCCAATCTGGGACCGCTGGTGGCCGGCGGTCAGCCGCTGCACACCGGGTTTGAGAACCCCGACCCGACCACGGGTGCGCTTCTTCCTCCGAACTTCTTCCTCAACACCAATGGCTACGGTGGCGATCGCACAGGCGCTGTGCTGTTGTCGCCGTTCCTCAAGCCGGGAACCGTGTCCAACGTGCCCTACAACCACTATTCCATGCTGAAGACGATCGAGGACATTTTCGGGCTCGATCATCTCGGCTACGCCGGCCAACCCGGACTGCAAGGGTTCTTCGGCTGCGCCAACTCGGATATCTCGGTCCGCAGCGATAGCGACGATCAGTTCGGCCGGTGCGGGCGCGACTGATCTCTCTCTCATTTGTGACTATCTGTTATCTGTGACTATCCGCCCGCGGCCCCTGACGGCTTTCGTCAGGGGCCGCTTCTTTCTGCAGCCTAGAACCCGTGCCCAAGCTTGATCCGGGATTCTACGGACAAAACCGTCGGCGCGCGGCGCGCCCGAATCGTGGCATGAACCCTGCATGACTTTACAGGCCGGGTCTTCCTTACCAATGAAGGGCACCAATGCTTGTTACCCTTGTCGCCGTTCTCTGCAACGGCCAGCTATGCATGGAGAAGGTCGTCACCACCAGTGAGCTGTCGGGCATCACCATGACGGCCTGTCAGGTGAATGGGCAAATCGGCATTGCCGAGTGGCTCGCCAACGGTCCGTACTCTGAGTGGAAGCTACAGAGGTACAAGTGCGTGATGGGAAAATACGTTCCCAAGAGCGACGCCTGAAGCGCGACGCCTGAAGCACGCGCCGAGAATGGCGGATGCGAAACGCAATCCGCCATTGGCTCGCGCGCCCCGGACGATGAAAGCTAATTTAATCGAAATTCCGCTTGAAGCGCACCATGTTCCGGCAACGGGGGCCGGCTGGCGTCTTCGCGGGCCGCAACGATATTGGGCGGGAACCGGATGACAGGAGGCTGCCGGAACCAAGGCTATTATCGGAGCTGAATGTGGGTATCGTTCGTTTCGCGCTGAGGTTTCCGCACACGTTCTATGTGGTGGCGGCCCTGATCCTGTTTCTCGGCGTCGCCGCCATCCGCTCGATGCCGACGGACATTTTTCCGGAAATCCGCATTCCGGTGGTGACTGTCATTTGGCAGTACACCGGGCTGACCACGCCGGAAATGGAGCAGCGCGTCAGTACCTACAGCCAGTATTCCATCAGCTCCAACGTCGGCGGCATCAAGAACATGGAAGCGCAGACCCTTAATGGTCTGTCGATCCAGAAGATCTACTTCCAGCCGGACGTCAATCTCGACCTTGCCATCGCGCAGATCGTCTCCGCCACGAATTCGATTCGCGCCCTGCTGCCGCCCGGCATCGAGCCGCCGATCGTCGTGCAGTTCAATGCGTCGAGCGTTCCGGTCCTGCAGCTCAGTCTCAATTCTGACCGCCTGAACGAGCAGCAACTTTACGACTTCGGAATCTACCGCATCCGGCAGGATTTGGCGCCGGTTCCCGGCGTCACGCTGCCGACACCGGCCGGCGGCAAGTATCGTCAGATCATGGTCGACATCGACCCGGACAAGCTTCTGTCCCGGGGACTGACGCCGCTCGACATTGTGAATGCGGTCAATACGCAGAACCTGACACTGCCATCAGGGACGGCGAAGATCGGAGACGTCCAATATACCGTGCGGACCAATGCCACACCGGCGACGATCAACGACCTCAACATGCTGCCGGTCAAGTTCGCCAACGGCGCCACCATCCTTTTGAAGGACGTGGCGCAGGTCCGCGACGGATCGCTGGTGCAGCAGAACATCGTGCGCGAGGACGGGCACCGCTCGGTCTTGCTGAGCGTGATCAAGAACGGAAATGCCTCGACGCTGGCTGTCGTGAACGGCGTGAAGAAAGCCCTGCAAGCGACCCGCGCCGCCGCGCCGGCCGGACTCACGATAAACGAGCTGTTCGATCAATCGATATTCGTTACCAACTCGGTTACCGGCGTGCTGCGTGAAGGCGCCATCGCGGCAGGCCTGACCGCACTGATGATCCTGATCTTTCTCGGCTCCTGGCGCTCGACGCTGGTCGTCATGATTTCAATTCCGCTGGCGATCCTGTCGTCGCTTGTCGTGCTGTATTTTCTCGGCGAAACCATGAACACCATGACGCTCGGCGGCCTTGCGCTGGCGGTCGGTATATTGGTCGACGATTCGACCGTAACCATCGAGAATACTCACCGTCTTTGGACGGAAGAGGGCATGCCGCTTTCCGAAGCGACGCTGCACGGCGCGGCGGAAATCGCGGTGCCGACGCTGGTTTCCACGCTTGCCATCAGTTGCGTGTTCACGTCGGTGGTATTTCTCGACGGACCGGCCAAGTATCTGTTTACCCCGCTGGGACTTGCCGTCGTGTTTGCGATGCTGGCTTCCTACGGATTGTCGCGGACCCTGACGCCGATCACGATCGGTCTGCTGCTCAAGGGTGAACGTCGCCACACAGACGACGGGACCCCAACGGGCTTGTTCTCGCGGATGACCGCCGCATTCGACCGCGGCTTCGAGCAGCTGCGTGGGGGATATTTAAAACTTCTCACAACGCTGCTTCACCGCCGGGCTATCGTCCCTGTCGCCGCCGCGTTGATCATCGGCCTCGGCGCGGTGATGTTCCTGTTTGTCGGCCGGGACTTTTTCCCGCTGATCGACGGCGGCCAGATCCAGCTTCACGTTCGCGCTCCCGCCGGCACCCGCATTGAAAGCACCGAGGCGGTATTCCAGGCGGTCGAGAACAAGATTCGCGAGATCATTCCGGAGAAGGACCGCTCCTTGATCGTCGACAATATCGGACTGCCGGCGCGAGCCTACAATCTGGCGTTTGCCGATGGCTCGACGATCGGGATCAATGATGGCGTCATCCAGGTGGCCCTCAAGGAGGGCCACAAGCCGACCGCCGACTACGTCAAGCAATTGCGCGAGGCCCTGCCCGCCGCATTCCCGGAGGACACATTTTATTTCCAGGCGGCCGATATCGTCACGCAGATTCTGAACTTCGGACTGCCCGCTCAAATCGACGTCCGGACGGTGGGGCGCGACAAGAACAATCTTTCGGTTGCAAAGGATCTCCGTCAACGCCTTGCCGCGATTCCGGGCATCGTCGACGCGCATTTGCAGCAGGAAGTCGACGGTCCGGACTTTTACACTGAGATCGACCGGACCCGGGCAGCGCAGCTCGGCCTCAATGCCAGCACGGTGGCCACCAACATCAATGTGAGCCTGAGCTCGTCGGTGCAGGTATCGCCCAATTTCTGGACCGATCTGACCTCGGGGATTCCGTATTATCTGGCCGTGCAAACGCCGGAACGGCAAGTCAACTCGCTGAACGCGCTTGCCAATACGCCGGTCTCCACTTCGGTTGCAGTCAGCGGCCAACCGGTCCCTGGCATGCTCAGCAATGTGGCCACGTTCAAGCGCGACACGGTGCCGACCAACTCCAACCAGACCAACATCCAGCCGGTTTTTGACATCTATGCCAGCGTTCAGGGCCGCGATCTCGGCAGTGTCGCAGCCGACATCAGCAAAGTCACGACGCAGCTGCAGAAGCAACTGAAGCCCGGCAATTCAATCCAGGTGATCGGACAGATCCAGAGCATGAACGACTCCTTCCGGAACCTTGGCATCGGATTGCTGTTCGCCGCGGTCTTCGTCTATCTGCTGATGGTTGTGAACTACCAGACCTTCGGCGATCCGTTCGTCGTGATCCTGGCGCTGCCGGCGACGCTGTGCGGCATCGTCACGATGCTGTTCATCACCGGGACCACGCTGAGCGTGCCGTCGCTGATGGGAGCCATCATGGCGGTCGGTGTCGCTTCGGCGAACTCGATCCTGCTCGTGACCTTCGCGCGCGAGCAGCAGCTGAAGGGGCACACCGCCTTTGAGGCGGCGCTGAGCGCCGGCCATACCCGAATCCGTCCCGTGCTGATGACGGCAGCCGCGATGATCGTCGGCATGATCCCGATGGCGATCGGCGGCGCCGGCGAAGAACAAAACGCCGCGCTCGCACGCGCCGTCATCGGCGGCCTGCTGTTCGCGACACCGACAACGTTGCTGATCGTGCCTTACCTGTTCGCCATGCTGCGCAAGGGCAACGACGGCAAGCCCCACCATGGCGTATTCGAGGAAATTCAGGAATGACCGAAATTCACGTGCGACCTAAAGATGAAGGTGTCAGGGACCGACCTCATGATCCGGAAGCCGATCGTGTTGTCGCCTTGCCCCGCACCGGGGGCAAGCGGCGACGTCGTTATGGCGGGGCGCTGTTCGGCGGAATTGCAATGCTTTTGCTCGTGGGCGGCCTTGGAACAGGCGCCTGGCGCCACTACCAGGCTGAACTCGAGGTCGCGGCGACCGCGGAACGAAGCCGGACCCTTGTTCCCGAGGTTCGCGTGGGCACGGTCCGCGCCAGCGACAGTAAAATTACCACCACCTTGCCGGCGACGACGACGGCATTTGAGGCGGCGAATATCTTCGCGCGCACCAACGGCTATATCGAAAAGCGTTACGTCGATATCGGCGATCGGGTCAAGGCGGGAGCTCTGTTGGCGGACATCACCGCCCCTGAGCTCGACCACCAGATTACGCAAGCCAAGGCGACGCTGGCCCAGAATCAGGCAACGTTGCAGCAGACACAGGCAAGCCGCGAGCTCGCCGATGTCACGAATGCGCGCGACAGCAAGCTGGTCCAGCAGGGATGGCTCACGCTTCAGCAAGGAGACAACGATCGCCTGACTCTGCGGGCGCAGCAGGCAGCGGTGGGAGTGGCTCAGTCCAATATTGCCGCCCAGGAAGCCCAGATCCGAGTCCTCGAGCAGGAAAAGGCCTACCAGCGCGTCGTGGCGCCATTCGATGGCGTGATCACGCAGCGTGCGATCGACAATGGCAGCCTGGTGACGTCGGGATCGACCTTCATGTTTACGCTGATGCACCCTGACGTGATCCGCACCCAGGTGTTCGTCCCCCAGGATGAGGCTTTCGGGGTTGGACCTGGTGTCGATGCGGTGGTCCGCGTCCCCGAAATTCCGGATCGGACCTTTCCCGGCAAGGTCACGCGGATCGCGAGCGCGTTGCAGCCCGGCAGCCGTACGCTGCTGACCGAAATCGACGTCCCTAATCCGGACGGCGCGCTTAGCCCCGGCGTTTATTGTACCGTCGAGCTGTTGATCCCGCGCAAGACCCCATCGATGATCATACCGGCCGACGCGGTGGTGTTCGATCAGAACGGCGTGCATGTCGCAGTCGTCGAGAATGGCACCGCTCATCTGCAGAAGATCACGATCGCGCGTGACTTCGGCACGGAAGTCGAAGTGCACGACGGCGTCAAGCCGGGCGATGTGGTCATCCTCAATCCGATGATCGACCTGGCGGAAGGCAGTAAAATCAAGGTGCGCAAGGTACAGGCAAGCTAAATCGGAACGCAGGAGGTGATCGCGATGCGATATTTGTTGGCAATCGCTCTGCTGCTGAGCTGTCATGCCAGCCTGGCGCAGGTCTCGACCATGGGCACCACGGCCATGGGACTTCCATCGACGCCGGGGACGATCGTGACATCCCCGCTCAATGGCCCGAGCCCGTTCTCGGCGACGACCCAGCCGGGAACTCTCGACACGACACTGGCGCCGGTACCGCTGGTCTCCGACCCCACGACACCGGGGACCAGCATCAACTGCTCTCCGGTATCCGCGCAAACCACTTTAGCGTCTCCGACACAGATTGCTTCATCAGGCCCGGTGACGTCGAGCGGCGCCAGTAGCCAATCGGCGTTTGGAACGCCGGGGCTGCTCGTGCCGCTGGGGACGGCCCTGCCGCAGGGGGCGGTCGTGATCCTGCCGCAGGGGACGATCGTGCCGCCGGGCACCATCGTCACGACGCCGGGGACCATCGTGGCGCTGGGGACTACCGTGGCGTCAACAGCGAGCACAAGCGCGACGACAGCAATGTCATTGGGGCCATCGACAATGAGCTCCACATCGATCAGCGGAAGTACAACCGGGACCATATCGCCTGTAGCTCCGCTCGGCAGCCCCTCGACCATCGTATGCAGCTCTGTGCCGGGAGGTCCGCCGACCAATGGCGCGGCTTTGCCGCTCTCGACGCCGGAGATTCCCAGTAGCCCACCGCCCGGTACGATTCAGCCTGCGATCACGCAACTTGGCAGCACCAGTATCAATCCGGTGATGACCGTGGTGGCGACGCCGAACACGCCGGCATGCGCCGAGAGCATGACGATGAATCTGGCAGCACCCGGCATGATGGCGCCGGCCAACGCCACAGGTGCGGCGGCAACGCCCGGCGTTTATTCTCCGCCGGGCTGCTGACGGCGAAACATCCGCTCTGCTCCTCCGCAAAGCACGATAGGTCCGAACCAATCGGGTACATCTACGCGGGTGCTCGTCGCCAAAGAGGCATCAACCAGCGTCGGCCACGAGCTTCATCGTTTTTCGCTGGAGCGGGTCCTGCCGCGAGTCCCGTGCATTGCCCCCTCCGAGCTGTCGGCGGCACGCCAAAAGAGCGGCTTTCGACCGCCCTTTGTGTCGCTGCCTGCCGCGATTGCTGCGCGGAAAGGCAAAGGACTAATTTACTGACAATCGTTCCGGCTGTCCCAGGCACCGAGGGCCCGCCACGCGGACCACGTTTGGTAATCGGTCTGCGGGTTGTAGGGATTTCCGGGTTCCGTGCTGCACCAGGTGTTGGCACGGCCGTCAACTGAGTTATAGGCGTTGCGGAACTGCTCACCTGCGGCCACGGGCGCACGGTGGCGGACGTGATGCTCGGCCGCAGTGGCCGTTTGAACTGCCGATCCGGCAATCAGCGACACGCCGAGAATGGTTAGAATTGCCTTTCGCATTTTTATCTCCGTTTAATTGGACGCTCGGTCGGAGCCACTAAAGCCCCGCATTATCCGTGCACGTGAATAAAGTGGGATAAGAGCCGCGATTCCATACGACCATCACCGCACCGATTTCCGAGCTTTCGTTCGCTCTACGCTCTAGCTAAGAGCGCATTCTCGATGCACCATTAAATTAAGCTTCAGACGACCACGGTGCCGTCTGGTTTGAGCGACCGGCGTCCAACACACATGCGTCTTGCCCGTGGATCTACATGCCTCCGCGACAACCCGTCATGCATTCCCGGTTTTTGACGTCGGGCCGGGAATCGCCGACGAACATATTTCGGTTCGGCATTTTGATTGCGGCGAGCGCCTTGGCGTCGATGACCGCCTCAGCCGGCAGCAGGCCGTTCAGATGGAGGATGTAGGCCGAGACGGCGTAAACATTTTCGTTACTCAGGGACTCCGGCGCGTTCTGCGGCATCGCGCGGCGGATATAATCGAACAAGGTCGGGGCATAGGGCCAATAGCTGCCGACGGTTCGCACCGGCTTTGGTGTCGCAAGCGTGCCCTGCCCGCCGACCAGCCGACTTCCGATACCGCCCTCGCCCTTGGCACCGTGACAAGCCGCGCATTGCTGATCAAAGACCTCGCGGCCATGACTGACGCTGCCGCTTCCCGGCGGAAGATTGTTGCCGTAGCGATCGACATCGATATTCCAGCCGGCAATCTCTGCAGGGGTGGCAGCCCGTCCGATGCCGTAGGGGCTTTGCGCATGCACCGGTGTCGAGCACACCAGCGCGACTGTGACGAAAGCTGCAATGCGATTCTCACGCATGGGCATTGGTCACCTCCCCATTAGCGGCGATGCGCCAAGGCCAGATTGCGTTGTTGTGGTAGTAGTAATTCTCGCCGCGAACCGCGAGGAGTTCGGCCAGCGTCGGTTGGACGTAACCGGTTTCATCAACTGCACGGCTTTGAATGACGGCAGGCTGGCCGTCCCAATGCCACGGGAGCCTGAAGCGTGTCAGCGCCCGCGTCAGCACCGGTTCCTGCAACTCCGCCGCCCGCCAGGTCTTGCCGTCATCAACCGAGACATCGACGCGTTCGATCTTGCCGTGTCCGCTCCAGGCGATGCCGCTGATCTCGTGGAAACCGGGCGTGATGAGCCGCTGCCCGCCCGATGGGCGAGTGATGATGGATTTCGCTTCCATGTAGAATGTGAATTCGCGCGCCGAGCCGTCCGGCATCAGGTCGGTGTACTTCGACGTCTCTTCGCGCGAATAGGTGGGCTCGGCAGCGACGCGAAGGCGGCGGAGCCACTTCACGCTCATATTGCCTTCAAATCCCGGCAGCAAGAGCCGCAGCGGATAGCCCTGTTGCGGGCGCAGCCGCTCGCCGTTCTGGCTGTACACCAGCATCGCATCATCAAGGCATTTTTCGATCGGAATGCTTCGCGTCAACGCGGCCGAATCCGCGCCTTCGGCGACGACCCATTTTGCGCCGGCCTGCAATCCGGCCTCCTGCAGCACGAGTTTCAGGCTGACGCCGGTCCATTCGGCGCAGCTCAAAAGACCTACGAGGTCGGACGCCGTCTTGCCGTAGGGCTTCTTGTAGTTTGGGTTGGCCGAACATTCGAGAAAATGGATGTGCGACTCGGAAGGAAAGCGCCGGATGTCGTCCATGGTAAAAATCAACGGCTTGTCGACGAGGCCATGGAGCATCAGCCTGTGCTGTGACGGATCGATCGTGGGAACACCGCCGTGATGGCGCTCGTAGAACAATCCGTTCGGTGTAATAATCCCGTCGAGATCCTGGAGCGGCGTTCGTCCCGACGCGGAAATATATTGCGGCAGGTTCCTTGGGATGTTTTTGATGACATCCTTCTCGAACCGCGACGGCGTTCCGTAGGGCTGGCTCCCCATGGGGTCGCCGGGCGTCTTCATCCATTCCGGAACATTGGGCGGAAGGTTGTTGGCGCTTTCGCTCGCCGCCGGCGTCTCGCTTCCGGCAAGACTGCCCGCGATCACGGCCCCACCCAACACTGCCCCACCTTCGCGCAGAAACCGCCGGCGCGACGTCGCGGCATTGTCCCTATCGATATCGGTTGGCCTGGTCATGGCGCGTCCTCCATCCAAAGGCCCCAGATATAAACGCCGGCCCGCGCATACGATTGTAACTTTCAATTTAATGGCCGCGACGGACGGTTGAACCTACGTCGCCTTCACGACGTTCTACGTTCGTCACAACGTTTTCGCGGCACCCATGAGGGCCCGAAGATCAACCCCGGTGTCATTGGAATTGCGGACGCGCGGGATCCCAGAGAGGATGGAGAAATGCAGCAGCACGCTACGATCACGGAAACAACTTTCATCAACCATGAAGATTCGAGATCAACTGCGAAGCCTCGCGGACGGCCGTTCCACAGATTGCTGGTTTCGTTTTCCGCCGCCTATTTTGCCGGCGCCCTGGTCACCGATCTTGCCTATTGGCAGATGCTTAATGTGATGTGGGAGCGGTTTTCCATCTGGCTGATCGTCGCGGGGCTGATATTCGCGGGCTTTGCCACCATCGCTTTCGTGATCGACCTTGCAAGCGGGCGACAAATCGACAGGCCGGCCTGGCCTCGCGCAGTTGGCTACGCGCTGGCTGTCTTGCTCTCGGTGGTGAATGCCTTCGTGCACAGCCGCGATGCCTACACCGCCGTAGTCCCAACGGGCCTGATGCTTTCCGGGCTCGTCGTTGTCGTTCTCTTGCTGACGGCCTGGGTCGGCACGGCCCTGGCAAATCGCTCTCGTATTGGAGGTTAAAATATGCGCGCGCTCAAAATTGCCCGTTCGGCGAAGTTACCTCGTCTCGCCGTTCTTCTAACCACCGTCGCGGGCCTGGGGCTCGCCGGCTGTGACGACCATGCCGCCGATCCGAAAATGCAGATCGGCGCCAATCCTGTGTTGCCCGCGATACAGCAGTACCTGATGCCGCCGATGCGGATCGCAAAAGTGGTCGGATGGGGAAAGGATGAAAATCCCTCGGTGCCACAGGGATTGCAGATTCATGCATTGGCCACGGATCTTCAGCATCCGCGGTCGGTTTACGTCCTCCCCAACGGAGACGTATTGGTGGTGGAGAGCAACGGTCCGAAAGCGCCGATCAACCGGCCCAAGGACATCATAACCGGTTGGGTACAGTCGTTCGCCGGCGCCAAGGCAAAGGACGCCAACCGCATCACCCTGCTGCGCAGCAATAGCGACGGAAGTCCCAAGCTCCGAACCGTGTTTCTGGATCACCTCAACTCGCCATTCGGGGTCGCCCTGGTCGGCCACGATCTCTACGTAGCCAACACTGATGCCATCGTCCGCTATCCGTATGAAGACGGACAGACCAGCATCACCGCGGCCGGCACCAAGCTCACCGATCTTCCGGGCGGGCCCATCGATCATCACTGGACAAAGGCGCTGTTGGCCAGTCCGGACGGCTCCAAGCTCTACGTCGGGGTCGGATCGAACAGCAACATCACCGAAAACGGAATCGGGGCCGAATACGAACGAGCCGCGATCTGGGAGGTCGATCGGGCATCGGGCGCGCATCGCATCTTCGCCAGCGGAATCCGCAACCCCACCGGGATGCAGTGGGAGCCTGAAACCGGCAAGCTCTGGGCCATCGCCAACGAACGCGACGAGATCGGCCCCGACCTGGTTCCGGATTATCTGACCTCGGTGCAGGATGGAGGCTTCTATGGCTGGCCCTACAGCTATTACGGCCAGCACCTGGACCCACGCGTCGAACCGCAGCGGCCCGATCTGGTCGCCAAGGCGATCGTGCCGGACTACTCGCTAAGCTCTCACGTAGCGCCGTTGGGTGTCGCCATGTACACCGCTACTGAGCTTCCCGCAAATTACCGAAGCGGTGCGTTCGTGGCCGAACACGGAAGCTGGAATCGAACCCCCCTCAACGGCTACAAGGTGGTGTTCGTGCCCTTCAGCGGCGGGCGCCCCAGCGGCCCGGCGCAAGACGTCGTTACCGGTTTCCTCGATGCGAACCAGCATGCGCGCGGAAGGCCGGTCGGTTTGGCCGTCGACCGGACCGGCGGATTGCTCATCGCCGACGACGTCGGAAACACGGTTTGGCGGGTGTCGTCGGCTGGTCCAGGTTCGGTGTCATCGATAAGGTAGGTTTCGCGTCCTACCGAGCTGACCGAATAGCCGCCCACAAGCGCAAAGAAAGGCGCATGTGGGCGGCGTCACCGATCTGGCTGAATTGATCTGGTCCCCCTCGGCGAGCTTTGACGGCCACCGGCGCCAATCTCACCGCCGAAATCGTTCGCGATAGTCACTGGGACCGGTACCTATTCTTCTCAGGAAGGCGCGACGCATCGTATCCGGGCTGGCAAAGCCGCAGCGTGACGCAACGCGTTGCAGATGGGTTTCGCTCTCCTCGAGCAGTCGCCGTGCCGCGTCGACCCGCGCCATTTCGACGAATTCCGCCGGTGTGGTGCCGGTCTCGCCCTGAAATACGCGCGTGAAATTCCGCACGCTCATTGCGACCCGGCCCGCCAACGACTCCAGGCTCAGATCGTGCGAGAGATGATCGAGGATCCAGTGCTGCAGGGATCCAATCTTCCCCTCATCGGCGCTCTGCGCCGCCAGATGCGCGCTGAACTGCGATTGGCCGCCGGGACGCTTCAAAAAAACCACCAGCCGGCGGGCGACCGTCAATGCAAGATCACGACCGTGGTCATCCTCGATCAGCTTCAACGCGAGATCGATGCCGGCGGTCACTCCGGCGGAGGTGTATAGTGCGCCGTCCTGGACATAGATCTGGTCGGGCACGACCTTGGCGGCCGGGAAACGTTCGGCAAGTTCCCCGGCATGCTGCCAATGTGTCGTCGCGTTCTTGCCGTCGAGGAGGCCCGCCGCGCCGAGAAAGAATGCGCCGGTGCATACCGAGCCATATCGCCGCGTCCTAGGAGCGCGGCGTCGTAACCAAAAGTGCAAATCCGCACTCGTATAGGCGATCGCGTAGTCGGGCGTACCGGCCACGAGCATCGTATCAATCGAACCGGCTTCATCGAAAATCGAACCGTCCGCGATCAGCGACATCCCTCCGACCCGGATCGTCCGGCCGGCGCCGGTCGCGACCAACCGGACCTCGTAGAGAGGCCCGCCGGAGGCGTGACGATTTGCCTCCAGAAACGCATCCAGTGGGCCCGAGACATCGAGAGATTGCGCCTTCGGCGGCACAACGATGGCGATGGATTTCCGCGCGGGCTTCGCAACCATTTCCCCGTTTTCTCCGCAGCCCGATCCGCCGGAAGATCGTTCACGGCCCAATAATCAGCGCCCCTGGCCAGATAAGCCGGATGGTCGCCGTTACAGCCAACCTACCGTGAATCCGTTTCCAACCAATTCAAACACGAACAAACCCGATGTGATCAAAACAATCAAGACGGCGAACGGCGATGCATCCGCATGGCCCTACCCGGCTGGACCAAAATCCAGGTGAAGTCCGCAGCGACGCTCTCTCATCCAACAACGTATTGATAGCGCGCGGCGCTGTCACCAGCCAGCGCATTCTCAGGTGCAATTCGCTTTGGATGCGTGAACAGTTCGAAGCCGTCCGCGCGCGCGATGGCAGCAAGTGTAATGCCCGCTGCATCGGCCATGCGAACAGCCAGCGCGGTTGGCGCCGAAACAGACACCACCAGCGGAGCGCCGATCGCGGCGCTCTTCTGCACCATCTCAACCGACACCCGGCTGGTGAGAAGGATCATGCCCTCCATGGTCACAACGGACGTGGCAGCGAGTGCTCCCGACAGCTTGTCGAGCGCATTGTGACGGCCGACGTCTTCGCGCACGGCAATGATGCCACCCGTGGCGGTCCAAAACGCCGCTGCATGTACTGCCCGCGTCTCGATGTTCAGCCTTTGCCGTGGTAGCAGGCTTCTCATGGCCGCCATGATCTGCTCGGGTGAGAATTGACCACCGTGGGCGATGACGGCCGCAGGCCGCATCGCTTCCGCGATTGATTCGATGCCGCATAATCCGCATCCTGTCGGACCGGCTATATGCCGCCGTCGTTCCCGGAGACGATCGGCCCTCGGCTTACCGAGCCACATCTGCAACTCGACTCCGTCATCGAAAGGCACGATGTCGAGCGACTCGATATCGGAAGAAGAGCTGATGATGCCTTCGTTTAGGCTGAACCCAATCGCAAAATCCTCCAGATCCTGCGGTGTGGTCATCATGACCGCATAGGTCCCGCCGTTATATGTAAGCGCTACCGCGGTCTCCTCCGGAATCGAACGACTGCCAAAGCTCGAGGTACCCTCTCGCCAACTCTGGCGCTGAACGACTCGGACCGGTTCCGTCATGCATCGCTCCATTCAGGGGTCTGCGGTGAGCTGCACTTTGGTGTGTTGCCAAGATCGGGTCGCTTCTTCCTAATCGAAGCCATCAGCGACGTTCTTTGTGTAATCTTCCGGCGGGTTGACCCGGGCAAAACAGCAATAACCGCTAGACGTCGTTACTGATGCAGCTTTCGCCACTAAAAATGAATTTAGCTCTACAAAATCAGGTCACGACGATGCAATCCGTGATGGATCGAGAATGCTGGATGGAAGTGGCCCGATCTCGCTGCGGTCGGATGCTAACATCCTATTTAATGGTGCAAATAACCCCGCGCGCATAGATCACGGAGAGAACAGCCACGCCACGCCGGTCCCTCGTGGCGATAATATCGGGCTGTCGAGTGGACGGTGCACATCGCGTCTTAAGCCCCCCTGAGACGGGTGTGCGCCGTCCAATTTTTTAAGATCGCAATCACGGCATCTCTGCAGCAGGCGTGCATATGGTCCGGCTGCGCGGCGCGCGATAGCACCAGTCCGCGTTGCCGGACGAAATCACATGCGCACTTCTCACCGCCTGAATCGACGTTCCGCCTGAAGCGCGCGGTCGTTCGGTTCGTACACAACACGCCGCACAATTCGGTCGTCTGAAACTTATTTTACTGGAGACGACAGGTAAGCGCTCCCATCTCCAGTTAACGGCGACCTTGGTGCTCAGGCTGCTGAGAAAGACCAATGTCTGACCAGGTCCTGTGGCGGGCAATCCACCCATCCCAAAGGAGAATGACATGAGCAAACGAGTGATGATGATTTTGGCAAGCGCGGTGCTTGCCAGTAGCCTTCTGGCCACCGGTGCACAAGCCCGCGGCGGCGGCGGCGGTGGCGGCCATGGCGGCGGCGGTGGTGGCCATATGGGCGGTTTTGGCGGAGGCCACATTGGTGGCTTCGGCGGCGGCCACGTCGGCGGCCTTGGTTTTGGTGGAGCTCATGGCGGCGGCTTCGGCGCAAGAGCCATGGCACACGTCGGCCACGACCACTTCGGTGCTGGAAGGCGTCGTTTCGTTCGAAACGGCTTCTACGGCTACGGCCTCGATTGTCCCTACTACGATTCGTACACCCCGCCGTATACCTGCACCTATTGAACGCGGCGGCAACCACTTGCTGCCGGGCTGACCCCGGGGAATGGCGATCGGAAGACCGCCGGTTCCACGGGGTGGGCCCGCTCACGGGTACGGACCTCAAACCTTCGCCGTGCGAGCGTTGTCAAACAGCAACAGCGATCACCGCGCTACGGCATTCGACCGGCTTCATTCCCGCTCATCGCCGATGCAGCTGTCGCTGAACAGCCGGAACTGCTGAACCGGGAGCGCCCAACGAGCCACGATTTTGAACTCAAGTTTATTCTCCTTAACCGCCAATTTAATGGCTCCTCGCGCCCAGCGCCTATCATCTAGTTATCTAGTTATCCACCCGGGTTTCGGGCGGTGGAAGATATTACGTTTTCCAACACGGAGCGACTGATATGGGCATCGAGGGACAATTCGCGGGCATCGCCATTCAAATACGGAGCGAACTGGCGCGTGCCAGCGATGGACGAGGTAAAGGCTACCTCAGCGACATTCGTCGCTTCCCGATGCTCGAAAGGGATCAGGAGTACCGGCTCGCCAAACGCTGGCGCGAGCAAGGTGACCGTGACGCCGCGGACCAGCTCGTGACAAGTCACCTGCGTCTTGCCGCGAAAATCGCCATGGGTTACCGCGGTTACGGCCTGCCCGTCGCGGAAATCATCTCCGAAGGCAACGTCGGCCTGCTGCAGGCATTGAACCGCTTCGAGCCCGAAAGGGGCTTTCGCTTTGCGACTTACGCGATGTGGTGGATCAGGGCTTCCATACAGGATTACATTCTGCGTTCGTGGTCGCTTGTGAAAATCGGCACCACCACGAACCAGAGGAAGCTCTTCTTCAAACTGCGCTCGGCAAAGAGCAAGATCGCAGCATTGGAAAGCGGCGATCTGCACCCCGATCATGTTGCGTCGATTGCAAAGGACCTCGATGTAACCGACCAGGACGTCGTGGACATGAACCGACGCCTCGCCGGCGACAGGTCGATCAATACACCGCTTCATGACGGCGATGACATCGGCGAATGGCAGGACCATCTCGTTGATCAGTCCCCCTCGCCGGAAGCCATCGTCGTCGAACAGGACGAGAAGGACCACCAGCATGACGCACTCGTCGCTGCGATAGAGGTGCTGGACGATCGCGAGCGTCGCATTTTCGAGGCGCGACACCTGGCGGATGAACCGCAGACGCTCGAGGATCTCGCGGAGGTCTTTAACGTATCGCGTGAACGCATCCGGCAAATCGAAGTGCGCGCGTTCGAGAAGGTGCGAAAGGCGGCCAAGAACTTCGCCGCCAAGGCGCAACCGGCGATGCAGGAAGCTTGGGGCGCATGAACCGGGCTCCGAGCCGCGGATATCGTCCAGAGGGCCGGTAGATGCGATGCGTCAAAGGTGCGGCCGCATAGATTTCACGCACAACTCCGTTCGTCGCGGCCTTTTCGGCAATCGGTCAATCGAAACCTTCGTCGTAGCATATTCGCCCTTATGCATCGGCGGCCTCAACCGGTCGAAGTGACGCTTCAGGCTTTGACGAAGCGCGGAGGAGAACCGGAGTCGATTTGTAGGAGGGCGTCCCCGACTTGACGTCGTAATGATCGAGCGCCACCAGGACATTGGCTTCCGGATAATAGGTCGCGATCGAGCCCTGCGCGATATTGTAGGCGACCGCCGTCAGGTTCCGCATAACGTGCTTTCCCGGTTTCGATCCCGCATCCGGCACAACACTGAGATCGACGAGATCGCCATGCTTCAAGCCCCGGCTGACGAGATCGCGCTCATTGACGAACACGACGTCGCGGCGCCCTGTAATCCCACGATAGCGATCGTTCAAGCCGTAGATCGTCGTGTTGTATTGATCATGACTTCTGATCGTCGTGAGCGTAAGAGATTCACGATTCGTCACACGCGGATCCTCATCGAGACCGGGGTAGACGAAAAAATTGGCTTTCTTCGTCGCTGTCCGCCACTCTCGTTCCGATGCAGCGACATACAGCCGAAATCCACCCGGCTTCGTGACGCGGGCATTGAAGTCTGCGAATTCCGGAAAAATCGCCTCGATGGCATCACGAATTTTTCCGTAATCGGCGACCATGTCGGTCCATCCGACCCGCGTGTTCGGTAGTGTGGCCAGCGCTATCCCCGCGATGATCGCCGGTTCTGATCTCAGATGCTCGGACGCGGGCTTCAATCCGCCGCGAGACGCGTGAACCATGGACATTGAGTCTTCCACGGTGACCGACTGCCGGCCCGTCGCCTGAATATCAATCTCGGTGCGCCCCAGACAGGGAAGAATGAAGGATTTTTTGGCGAGCAGAAGATGGGAGCGATTGAGCTTTGTTGCGATGTGCACCGCGAGATCGAGGTTCCTCATCGCCCTGAACGTTACTTCCGGATCGGACATTGCGACTGCAAGGTTACCGCCGAGGCAGACCAACGCCTTCGAACGCCCGTCCCGGATGGCTTCGACGGCTTCGATTGCATTATGGCCCTTCTTGCGTGGCGGATCGAATCCGAACACGCGGGCTAATCCGTCCAGAAGCTCCGCATTTGGAATCTCGGTAATGCCGACCGTGCGGTCTCCCTGCACATTCGAATGGCCGCGCAACGGAGAGATGCCCGCGCCCTTGCGCCCGATATTGCCACGCAGCATCAGCAGATTAGCGATCTGCTGCACATTCCCGGTGCCATGGCGATGCTGGGTGATCCCCATGCCATAATTGATGATGACCCGCTCCGCCTTGGCGTAGATGTTGCCGACGTACTCGATATCCGATCGCGACAGGCCGGAGGCCTCCTCGATTGCGTCCCAGGAGGTCGCGTCAATATCGGCGAGAAGTTCATCGATCCCGCTGGTATGATTGTTGATGAAATCGCGGTCGAGAACACCGTGATCGCCTTCGCCGAGGCTTTTCGCATCGAGCGCTACAACGGTCTTCATGATTCCCTTCAGCAACGCGATATCGCCGCCGACCTTGACCTGATAGTAGGTCGACGCAATCGGTGTCGAACTCCAGGTCAGCATCTCCACGGGGTGCTGCGGTGACGTGAACCGCTCCAACCCGCGCTCGCGCAGCGGGTTGAAGACGATAATCGGCACGCCGCGCTTCGAGACCTCGCGCAGCGTCGTCAGCATGCGCGGATGATTGGTGCCTGGATTATGGCCTATGCAAAAGACCGCGTCGCAATGGTCGAAATCTTCCAGGGTCACGGTTCCCTTGCCGACACCAATCGACTGTGGCAAGCCAACGCTCGTTGCCTCGTGACACATGTTCGAGCAATCGGGAAAATTGTTGGTTCCGTATTCTCGCACAAACAGTTGATAGAGAAACGCCGCCTCATTGGACGACCGGCCTGACGTGTAAAACTCCGCCATGTCGGGCTGCGGCAACTGACGAAGCGCTGCGCCGATGTTCGCGAACGCCTCTTCCCACGAGATCGGTATGTACCGATCAGTCGCCTGGTCGTAGACCATCGGATGCGTCAGACGACCCTCATTCTCCAGGTCGAAGTCCGACCATTTCCAGAGTTCGCTGACCGGATGGGCTGCGAAGAACTCCGGAGTTGTCCGTTTGGCTGTTGCTTCCCAGGAAACGGCCTTGGCGCCGTTCTCGCAGAACTCGAAAGACGACGTATGCTTCGGATCGGGCCAGGCACAGCCCGGACAGTCGAACCCGTGCGGCTGGTTCATGTTGAGGAGACCACGCGTCTCTTTTACGACAGCCATCTGACCGCGAACGGCATCGGCCACGGCTTTCAGAGCGCCCCACCCTGCGGCGGCTCCCTTGTACTCACCGACGCCTGCGACATCGTCTTCGCTCATTGTGTTCTCCATGGTCGCGTAAACTTTGCGAAAGGCCCTCCGGACCGAATAGACGTTTTCGGTCACAGATCGTCCATGGACATCAGAAGCGAGCGAGGTCTGTTCAATTAACACTGCGTTTAATCTTCTAATCTTCCGAATGACGAAATAGCTCGGGCCGAGTCGATCGCCACTGAGGTCAGCGTTGTATCCATCGCGATCCGATCGCGCACGCCTCCCCAAGCTAAACCCGTGTTTAAACGCTAAACCCGTGTTTAATTGAACAATTTGCGGAGCCGGGCACTTATTGGCTTGAGACGTTATCGGCCGATCGCTGCAGCATGAGGACAACGATCATTTTGCGTTTGAAGTTCCGCGAAACGCCGTTCGCAAGCCACCCCTAAGCTTCACGCGCCGATACTGACCACCGAGGAACCAGGGATTGACCGATGTCCGTTAGCTTCGCACCAAACCGGACCGTCGCCAAACGGGTCGACAAAGGTGCTCGCCGCGCCGACGCGGCCAGCAAATGGAGTACGCCAGGGAAAACCGCGCTGCTTGCCGCGGTCCTTCCAGCGTTGTTCGCGTGCAACGTTGCCATGGCTCAAGTTGAGGACTCGGTCGAGCCCACACCCACGATCGGCGCGACCTCGCCGCTTGGCATTGGGATGGGTTCGGTAAGCTCGCCGACCGGCATCCCGCTCGGCTCCACCGAAATCAGATCAGGCGGTGTCAGTCCGGGCCCCTCCGGCCTGGCGGGCACCATTACCATTCCAACCACAAGCAGCGGCACAGCATGTTCGACGGGGCCCACTTCGCCTGCGCAAATGTTTGGGTCGACCGCGATGTACGACGGCGGCGGAACGACAGCTGGAGCCTCTGCTCCTGCCACCGCGGTTGACCCCGGCACCATACCAATTCCAGGAGTGTCAACACCGTCGAACGCGGGAACGTCAACGTCGCCCGGAATGTCGACATCCTCGGGAATGCTCGATACGTCGGGATTATCGGGAATGTGCGGCTCCGGCTCAGGCAGCATGGCTGCATCGTCCAGTCCAACGTCAACATCGCCCACCACACCGGGCGGCGCCGCTCGAACCGGACTTCCGTTCGGATCCTACGAGATCGGCAACCTTGGAGTTAGTTCGACGCCGGCGGTACCGCTGCCAAGCGTGTTGCCCATTGCGGGCAGCCCGGCGCTCAGTCCTTCGATGCCAACGATGCCTACTGTTTCATCCACGATGGCCAGCGCCACGACTTCACCCCCGATCGGAAGCCTGGCGGCGTGTGTGCCCGGCGCAAACCCTGCAACCTCCGGAGCCCCCCTGAAGATCGCTGGAGCCGGGAGCGCCGGGATCAATTCCCGTGGAGCGACGATCCCGGAGATCATGCAGAGACAATTTATCCTGTGTGAGCGGTCGCGATGAAACACAAAGTCATCGCTTCCGCCGGCTCAGCGGCTGCGGTGCTTGCCGCTCCCTGCGCAAACCCGTCCGCTCTCCCCGGAGAATGCTTCATGAGACCATTGTTGATCGTCGCGGTAACCTGGTCCCTGCTGTGCCATAACCCTGCTTTCGCGCAGGCCGGCGTGACCACGGCCATGCCTCCGCTCGGCGCCACCTCTTCGCTCGGCTTCCCCGGTGTATCAATCGGTCCGAACGGCTTGGCGCCGGGCGCATCACCGGGAGGCAGCACGGTTCCCAGTGGGCTGACGGGCACGATTGCTGTCCCCGACGCAAGCAGCGGCGCGGCGTGTTCGACCGTCGCAACTTCGCCGGAAGGAACGTTCGGATCGCCCACGACATATGACGGCGGCGGAATGGCAGGCGCAACCACGACGGCGCCGGGCAGCCCGTCGATGCCATCAGGGTCGTCAGCCATCTCGACCTCGTCGGCAATATCCGCAACCTCGGGAATATCGACCACCTCGGGAATGCTGGCGACGTCGGGATTGACGGGAATGTGCGGTTCCGGCGCAAGCAGCATTGCCGCATCGTCGAACCCGACAACGACAACATCGTCGTCTACCGCATCGAGAAGCGGCGCTCGAGCGGGAATTCCGCTGGGGTCTTACGAGATCGGAAATCTCGGGGTTAGTGCGGCGCCGGCAGTGCCGATAACAAACGTATCGCCCTTTGCCCCCACCGCGGGATCGGGTGTGGCGGCGCCAACGATGCCTGCCGTCGCGCCGCCCACCGGTTCATCCACCACGCCAAGCACTATCCCGTGAGACAGTTTTCCATCTGTGAGCGAGAGCGGCCATGAAAAAGAGAGTCGTTGTTCCTGCCCTATTGATTGCGGCGCTTGCGGCCGGCGGTTTGCTGTACTTCATGCACGCCGACGCGCTGGAGAAGGTCGATGCCGCGCCCGCTCCACCCACGGCGCCGATCGTTGCCGGGGCGGTCGCGCAGCATGACGTGCCGATCTATCTTACCGGGGTCGGCACGGTGATTGCCTACAACACCGACATCGTGCGTGCCCAGATCCAGGGGCAGATCATCAGCATCAACTTTACTGAAGGTCAGACCGTGCATGCCGGCGACCTGCTCGCGCAGATCGATCCGCGTCCCTATCAGGCCTTGATCGACCAATACACCGGAAACCTGGAGCGCGATCAGGCCCAGCTCAAGAATGCCCAGGCCAATCTCACCCGTTACACCACATTGGGGGACAAGGGCTGGGCCACTCCACAATTGATCGAGACCCAGCAGGCGCAAGTAGGGGAGCTGCAGGCGGCCATCAAGACCGATAACGCGCTGATTGACGCCGCGAAGGTGCAGCTCAGCTACACGCGCCTGACGTCGCCGATCGATGGCGTGGTTGGTATTCGTCAGATCGACGTCGGCAACATCATCAGCCCGTCAAATACCAACGGCCTCGTCGTCGTCACGCAGCTTCATCCGATTTCGCTGATCTTCACTCTGCCGGAGACGAATCTGCCGCAAATTCAGCAGCAACAGCAAAAGACCAAGACGCCGCTGAAGGTTCTCGCCTACAACCAGGATAACACGGTGAAGCTGGATGAAGGGGATCTCGGCCTCGTCAACAATGAGATCCTGCAGACCACCGGCTCGATCCAGCTCAAGGCGAACTTTGACAACAAGGCGAACCTGCTCTGGCCGGGCGAGCTAGTCAATGCGCGGCTGCTGGTCGACACGCGGCATAACGGCCTGACCGTTCCCGCTGCGGTCGTGCAGCAAGGCACGAAGGGACCCTACGCTTACGTCGTCAATCCTGACAGCACCGTGGCAATCCGCCCGATCAAGGTCGCGCAGATCGCTGACGGCCAGGCGCTCATCGATTCCGGCCTGAAAGCCAACGAGCAGGTCGTGGTCGACGGACAATACAAGCTGCAGCCGGGCACGCATGTCACGCTATTGCACGGCAAGGCAGCACAGGAACAAGCCGCACAAGACGCAATGCAGGCGCCGATCCCATGAACATTTCCGCGCCGTTCATCCAACGCCCGATCGCGACCGCCTTGCTGATGGTAGGGTTGTTGGTGGGCGGACTGATCGCCTATCCGCTTTTGCCGGTGGCGTCGCTGCCCAACGTCAACTATCCGACGCTTTCGATCACGGCGCAGCTCCCGGGCGCCGACCCGCAGACCATGGCCTCAACGGTAGCATCGCCGCTCGAACTGCAGTTCGGTGAGATCCCCGGCCTCACCCAGATGACGTCGGCGAGTGCGCTCGGCTATGTCCAGATCACCCTACAGTTCCAATTGAGCCGGCCCATCGACGGGGCGGTCGCCGACACGCTGTCGGCAATCAACGCTGCGACGGCCTATCTGCCGAAGAACCTGCCGTATCCGCCGTTGATCCGAAAAGTCAATCCGGCTGAAACGCCGATCCTGGTGCTCGGGATCACTTCGGACAGCCTGCCGTTGACCGTTGTCGACGCCTACGCGCAAAATATCCTGCTGCAAAAGATCTCGCAGATATCCGGAGTAGGCCTCGTGGGCATCGGCGGTGAGCAGCAGCCGACCGTCCGTGTACAGGTCGATCCGGAGGCGCTGGCGGCCCGTGGCATCAATCTCGAGGATGTGCGCACGGTGCTCGGCCAAGCGAACGTCGACCTTCCGAAAGGTACGCTCAACAGCCCTCGCCAGACCTTCACGCTCAATACCAACGACCAGCTGTTCCAGCCCGACAAATACGCCGATCTGATCATTGCTTATCGCAACGGGTCGCCGGTCCGCATCCGCGATATCGGCCGCGCCGTCAGCGCGGGGGAGAACGAGCTGATTTCCGCCTGGTTCAACCAGAAGCGGGCGATCTATCTGGCAGTGCAGCGCCAGCCCGGCGCCAACGTCATCGAGACGGTGGGTCGGATCAATGCGATGATGCCGATGCTCAAGGCCTCGATCCCGGCCGCCGTCAAGATAAATGTCATCTCCGATCGCACGCAGACGATCCGCGCATCGGTCGACGACGTGCAGTTCACGCTGCTGCTGACGGTTGCGCTCGTTGTCATGGTGATCTTCATATTCCTGCGCAGTTTCTGGGCGACCGTTATCCCGGCCGTCACCGTGCCGCTGTCGCTGATCGGCACCTTCGCGATCCTCTATGAAATGGGCTACAGTCTCGACAACCTCTCGCTGATGGCGCTTTCGATCGCCGTCGGATTCGTGGTCGACGACGCCGTTGTCGAGATCGAAAACATCCAAAGACACATAGAAGATGGCCTCTCGCCGTACGACGCGGCAATGAAGGGGTCCGGCGAGATCGGCTTCACCGTCATGGCGATCACGTTTTCCCTGATCGCCGTGTTCATTCCGCTGTTTCTGATGACCGGCTACGTCGGATTGCTGTTCCGTGAGTTCGCCATGACGGTGAGCGTGGCGCTCGTCCTCTCGCTGGTGATCTCACGGACACTCACGCCGATGATGTGTGCCTACCTGCTCAAGCCGGAGAGCAAGGAGCACGGCTGGCTCTACAGGATGTCCGAGCGCGGCTTCGATGGCCTGCTCCACCTCTATGAGGCAGGCCTCAAGATCGTGCTCCGGCATCAGTTCATCACGCTCATGGTGATGTTCGGCACCATCGCGCTGACCGGGTATCTCTACGTGGTCATTCCCAAGGGCTTCTTTCCCCAGCAGGACACTGGATTGATCCTCGGCCAGTCCGAGGCTGCGCAGGATATTTCCTACCAGGCCATGTTGGAACGCCAGCAGGCTCTCCAGGATGCCATCGTGCGGGATCCGGCGGTCGACACAGTGGGAGCGGCGGTGGGTGCCGGCGGTGGCCTCTACACGCTCAACGACGGCCGGGTATTCATTCAGCTCAAACCCAAAGCACAACGCGATCCGATCGACAAGGTGATCGCGCGGCTGCGGACCAACCTCGCCAAGATCCAGGGCATCACGCTTTATATGCAGCCCGCGCAGGACATCACCATCGGCGCGCGGCTGAACAAGACCCAGTTTCAGTACACCATGAACGACGCCGACCCGGGCGAACTCAACCATTGGACGGACCTTTTCCTCGAAAAGATCAAGGCGCTTCACAGCGTCGCCGATGTCGCCACCGATCAGCTCAATGCCGGGCCGCTGCTCGACATCACCATCAAGCGCGACGTCGCCTCAAGCTATGGCATCCTGCCATACACGATCGACAACACGCTCGACGACGCCTTCGGCCAGCGTATCGTCTCGACCATCTATACCACCCTGCAGCAATACCATGTCATTCTGGAGGTCAACCCCAAATTCCAGTACGGGCCCGAAGCGCTCAACGGCATCTATGTCAAATCATCGAGCGGACAGCAGGTACCGCTATCCACGCTGGTCGATTCGGTGGTGAAGTCCGCGCCGCTGGTGGTCAACCACCAGGGCCAGTTCCCATCGGTGACAATCTCGTTCAACCTCGCGCCGGGCGCCGCGATCGGCCAGGCGGTAAGCGATATTCAAGCGGTCGAAAAAACGCTTCATCCGCCGCTCTCGCTCCAGACCAGCTTCCAGGGTAACGCGCAGGCTTTCGGTGCATCGCTGAAGAGCACGCCGATTTTGATCGTCGCATCGCTGTTCGTCATCTATCTCATCCTCGGCGTGCTCTACGAAAGCCTGATCCATCCGATCACCATCATCTCGACCCTGCCCTCGGCCGGCATCGGCGCGCTGCTATTGCTGATGGCGGTTCACATCGATCTGAGCGTGATCGCGATCGTCGGCCTCATATTGCTCATCGGCATCGTCAAGAAGAACGGCATCATGCTGGTCGATTTTGCCCTGCAAGTCGAACAAAGCCATGGCTTGACGGCCGAGGAATCGATCTACCAGGCCTGCGTGCTACGCTTCCGGCCGATCCTGATGACCACGATGGCAGCGCTGCTCGGTGGCGTGCCGATGATGGTGGGTACGGGGGTCGGCTCGGAGATCCGCCAACCACTCGGTTACGCCATTGTCGGCGGCCTCGCCCTGTCGCAGATCCTCACGCTCTATACAACACCGGTCGTCTACATCTATCTCGACCGCCTGCAGACCCGGCTGTTCGGACATAAGAGCCAAGCGGCTCCAAGCGGCGCACAACCAGCGCCCGCGGAATGACCGAAGATCGTAGCAGCGAGCAATGGGCGCCGTGCATCTGAAGGTCAGCTGACAATTCGTGAACGGCCTGGCAAATATACGCGTAGATGGGTCGCTCTAACCTTCAATTTAATGGCGCACGAAAAGCTCGCAGCCATGTCATGATTGTTCAGATTCTTCATTGCACACGGAGACAACCGATGTTCTCAAGACGTGACATGTTGGCGGCGACGGCCGCAGGTGGGTTGGTGACGGCAGCGACAATGACCACGGCGGATGCTGCCACGCCGGTGAAGAGCGATATCAGCTTCGGCAATCCGAACGATCCGCCGCAGGGTGCGATCAACGCCAAAAATCCCAGGAGCATCAGCGATCCCGGCCCGCAAAATCCGGCCATAAGAGATCAGTTTCCAGGAGCATTTTCCCCGCCGGCCACCGACGTCGGCAGCATGCCGCTGAGCTGGGCGTCATTCAACAACGCGCCGCGGCGGATTCAAAATGGCGGCTGGGCGCGCCAGGTAACACAAGACTCCTTCGCGGTTGCGGACACCATCTCCGGCGTCAACATGCGGCTGACAGCCGGCGGCATCCGGGAGATGCACTGGCACCAGTTTGCGGAGTGGGCCTACATGACCTACGGCACCTGCCGCATTACCACGCTCGACGAATTGGGACGGCCGTATATCGCCGACGTGAAAGAAGGCGATCTCTGGTTTTTCCCTGCCGGCCTGCCGCATTCGCTGCAAGGCCTCGGTCCGGACGGCTGCGAGTTTATTATCTGTTTCGATGAAGGCAAGGCCTCGGAGTTCACCACCCTTCTGGTGTCGGAATGGTTCACCCATACGCCGCCGGATATCCTCGCCCAAAACTTCGGTGTTCCGGCAGAGACGTTCAAGGACATCCCGCTGCGCGACCTCTATATCTTCCAGGGCAAGGAGCCCGGCGATCTCGCCGCGGACCGCGAAGCGGTCAGTGGAAAGGGCGCGCCGCCGCACCCCTTCACCTTCTCGCTTGGATCCGGAGCCCCCGCGCGCGAGACGAAGGGCGGTACGGTGCACATTGCCGACAGCCGCAACTTCACGGTTTCAACAACCATCGCCGCCGCGCTGGTTACGGTGCGTCCCGGTGGCCTGCGGGAAATGCACTGGCATCCCAACGCCGACGAATGGCAGTATTGGATCAAGGGCAAGGGGCAAATGACGATTTTCAACACCGGCCCGAACGCCGTCACAATGGACTTCAACGCGGGCGATGTCGGCTACGTCAAGAAGAACCTCGGACACTATATCAAGAACACAGGCGACACCGACCTGCAGTTCCTCGAAGTATTTAGAAGTTCCTATTTCGCGGATGTCTCGCTGTCCGACTGGATCGCCCGTACGCCGCCGGCGATGGTGGCCCAGCACCTGAATGTCAGCGAAGCCACAATCGCAAAGTTCCCCAAGGACAAGCCGGAAGTCATGCCGATCTGATCGGAGCGAAGGGCGGCCGTTGCCGCAAGCAACCTGCCGCCCTTCGTACGCAGTATCAGTCGCCGCCAAATTCGTGATGAGCCGGCGACGCGAGCCTCGAAGGACGGCCGGGCATATTGCGGGGCCGGGCCTGAAGTGCTGTCGTGCGGGCGCGGAAGGCATTGAAGACGCGAGAGCCATTGAAGAAAAGAGCCGCGCGTTGGCTGTGAAGTCCGTCCCAATTCGACGCCGACCACTAAACGCCAATTTAGTGGCTGCCCAGTAGGCCACCGCCTAACTCCCCGCTTGAACATCCAAATTGACGGGGACGCCATGAGCTCTTCTGCTGCCATCCGTATAGTCAGTCCGGCTGATTTTGATCAGGAGACAGCCCAGACGCCGGGCTCAGAACGTCGCGCCGCCATTACGCCGGCGCTCGGTATTGCGTCGGCCATCTGGGGCGGTCTGTTCGAGGTAGGACCGGGATCACGGACCGGCATCCATCATCACGGCGAACAGGAGACGATCGCCTACGTCCTCTCGGGCCTTTGCGAAATCCGCTGGGGCGAAACGGGAGAATCGGTTGCTCGGGCAACGGCTGGCGATTTCATTCATGTCCCCGCTTTCCTGCCGCACATGGAAATCAATCCATCGAGGCAGACTCCGTTTCGTTGGGTTGTTGTGCGCAGCACCGCGACGCCCATCGTCATCAATCTCCCGGACGACACCTGGCCGTAAGCCGGATGTCTTCGGGTGGCGGGAAGACATCCGGCCGTAAGCCTGATGCCTTCCTGCAGGCCGCCTCCACCGGGTTCCGCGAACACGGAGCATGTCATGGTCATGGACGAGAACGAATTCCATGCAGAGCGCAATATTCAAAACAGGTTTGAGGTTACTCGCCGCCCAGTGATCGAGACCGGAACCAATGCACTGCCGTTGACGGCGCTTCCGATACACGCATGACCGAAACAGAAACAGCACTCGTCCGGCGCCGGCTGGTCCAGGTTGCCGTGACCGCAGTTGCCGCGGCGGCCCTCCTCGCGATCGGTATCGCAAGTTTGCGGAGCGCGGCGGCTGGCCCAGATGCAGCGCCCCCACCTCATGCCACCGAATATCTGCCGAGCATCAGCGATCTGATGATCGCCACGATTCAACCGCGGCATGAGCGGCTCTGGCAGGCCGAGCAGGATGAGAACTGGGCATTTGCAGCCTACGAGCTTGGCAATCTCCACGGCGCATTCAATCGATTGGGGCACGCCCATCCAGTCGAACACGACATCTCCTTTCCCGAAATGATCACCTCGGTCACGGAGCCGCCGTTCAAGGAGCTCAACAGCGCGATCCAATCCAAGGACCACACCGCGTTCGCCAAGGCCTATGCCGACCTGACCGACGCCTGCAATTCCTGCCATCAAGCGCTCAACCACGGCGTGGTCGAAATCCGCGTCCCGACCCGGACATCTGCGTCGGATTTAAACACCGGCAGCGCGCCGCGGAACTGACGCATCACCCTGCCCGGGATTCATGTCTGCGCGGCGCGCTGGATACTCTGAATGTAAATTTAATGGCATCCGGTGATCAGCAATTCATCTCTTATCTAGCCCAATTTGAGTTTATGCAGGAGAGCTGACATGTTTTCGAGACGGGATGTGCTTGCAGTATCCGCTGCAGGAGCTGTGATGACTGCAGGCGCAGCGCGCGCGGCCTCCTTCGGCAATCCGGACCAGCCGGCGCAAGGTGCCATCAACGCCAAGGCTCCGGGAAATCTCGCGGACCCGGGCCCGCAAAGCGAAGCGCTCGGCAAGCAGTTTCCCTCGGCGCAATTTCCGCCGGCAACCGATGTCGGCGGTATGCCGATGGACTGGGCTTCGTTCAACAATGCGCCAAAGCGCATCCAGAACGGCGGCTGGGCCCGCCAGGTGACGGTGGAAGACTTCGCAATTTCCAAGGAGATATCGGGCGTCAATATGCGGCTGACCGCCGGCGGAATCCGGGAACTGCACTGGCATCAGGCCGCCGAGTGGGCGATCATGACCTACGGCAGTTGCCGCGTGACTGTTCTCGACGCCGCCGGCCAGCCATATGTTGCGGACGTCCATGAGGGCGACCTCTGGTATTTTCCCGCCGGCGCTCCACATTCGCTGCAGGGGATCGGCTCTGACGGTTGCGAATTTGTCATTTGCTTCGACGATGGCCACGCCAACGAATTCAACACATTGCTGGTATCGGATTGGTTTGCTCATACGCCGCCCGAAATACTGGCCAAGAATTTCGGCGTTCCGGCAGAGACATTCGCGAAAATTCCACTGCAAAATCTCTGGATCTTCCAGGGCACCGTGCCCGGCGACCTGGTCGCGGATCGCACCGCCATCAGCAAGAACGCAGCCGTCCCGCCCTATCCGTTCATTTTTCCACTTGGATCCTCGAGACCGACCAAGGAAAACAGCGGCGGCAACATTCGCGTCGCCGACAGCAGCAACTTCAACGTTTCGACGACAGTGGCCGCTGCGCTGGTGACGGTTCGTCCCGGCGGCGTGCGCGAGATGCACTGGCATCCCAACGCCGACGAATGGCAGTATTATATCAAGGGCAAAGGGCGCATGACGGTGTTCAATACCGGCCCCAATGCAATGACGATGGATTTCAACGCAGGGGACATTGGTTACGTCAGGAAAAGTCTCGGGCATTATGTCGAGAACGTCGGCGACACCGACCTGCAGTTTATCGGTGTCTTCAGGGCTCCCCGCTATGAGGAGATTTCCCTGTCCAACTGGCTGACGCATACGCCGCCGGCGCTGGTCGCCCAGCATTTGAACATCGACGAAGCAACCATCGCGAAATGGCCGGACAATGCACCCGGCGTGATGCCCAATTCGTAGCTCGCGAAGTCGAAGTCGATATCTCCGGTACGAGCGAAGTTGCCCGTGCCGCAATCAGTGGCCGCCAGACCGTAGCAGGAAAACATGAACCCAATCAGCAGGATTAGGCTCGGCATGACGGCCGAGAAGACCGTGACCGTCACCCCGGAGATGACCGTCGGTCATTTCGTCGCGAACATGCCGCAGGTCTACGGCACGCCGATGATGATCCTGCACATGGAAATGGCAGCAGGCTCCTCGATCGCCTCGCATCTGACGGAGGGCTTCATCAGCGTCGGCATGGACGTGAAAGTCCGTCACCTCGCGGCAACTCCGGTCGGCCGGACCGTCCGTGCCGTTTCCCGCGTTGTACAAATCGACCCAACGAGCGTGACGTTCGAGGTCGAGGCCTGGGATGGCGACCGCAAGATCGGCGACGGAACCCATCGCCGCGGCATCGTCAAAATGGTGGAGTTCGAGAAGCGGTTCGGAGTAAGGCAGCTCGCCCCCAGTCTGGATTGAATCAATCCGAACTCGCTACTGGACCGACCTTAAACAAATACGATGATGTGGCAGGGATCTTTTCTCGCCTCTTCCCAACATGCTCTGGAAACCAGAATTTCGCCGGCAACGTACGCTATCATCCACGCAGCATGAACGTTGCCCGCGACCTGATCCTTCGGCAGATTTGTTGACCCGCCCCGGCGTCCTTGCGGGCACGAGTCAGCACCGGTTTCGCCCGAAATTAATGGTGTCCGTATCCGGCCGTTTCGCTGACCTTGCCCCTGAAAACCCTGTAGCTGATGACCGTGTAGATCAGCATGAGCGGATAGACGATTAGGCCGCAGCCCCAGAACATGAACACAAGACTGGATTGCGGCGCGGCGGCTTCCTCGACGGTGATGACGGAGGGGATCATGTATGGCCAGAAGGACAGCGCCAGGGTCCCAAAAGCCGAAATGAAGATCAGCGCCACCATGTAGAATGGCCAATGGTCATTGTGACGGAGGACGCTGAGCGCGAGCACGGTTGCGGCGACCGCTCCAACCGCCGGGAATACGAAGAGGTACGGCCGATCGATCCAGCGATGCATGATCGGAAGGTTTTCCGCCAGCGCATAAGCGAAGACAACCACAAGAAATGCAAGTACGCCGACCGCAAGAATGGGAATCTGCCGATGCGCCACATCACGGACCTCGCCTTCGCATTTTTTCGCCAGCCAACAGGCGCCGAGAAGCGCGTAGCCAAGGCAGAGCCCGATGCCGCACAGCATCGCAAACGGTGTGAGCCAGCCGAAGGTCCCCCCGGAATATTGGCCGTTCGTGACTTGCAATCCTTCCACCAGCGCGCCGACCATCAGCCCCTGGATAAAAGTCGCGATCAAGGATCCGCCCGCAAAACTGACATCCCAGATCCACCGCATCCGCTGCGTTTTATTGCGAAACTCGAACGCCACGCCGCGCAAGATCAGGCCCAGCAGCATGACGATGACAGCGAGATAGAACGCCGACATGACAGTCGCGTAGACGAACGGGAAAGCTCCCCACAGAATAACGGCGGTCACAACCAGCCAGGTTTCGTTGCCGTCCCAGATCGGCGCGACGGCGCTCAGCATCGCGCCGCGCCTGGGTTCGCCGTTCGCGAGTCCGAACAGCAAGCCGACCCCGAGATCGACCCCGTCGAGAAGCACATAGAGGAGAATGCTGATGGCCAAAAGCGAGACCCAAAATGTGATCATGGCTATTCTCCGGCGCCGGCGTGGCTGGGTTCTGGAATTGGTTCGTCATCGGGTAGCGACATCGGCCGGTTCGGCACCACAAGATGCGGGACCTCGAACGGCTTTCTCACAGGGCCGTTGCGGATGAGCCGGTAGATGTAAAACGTGCCGAACAGGAAGATGAAGGCATAGACCGAACAGAAGATGACGAGCGAGATCGTCGCCTCGCGTGTCGTCAGGAACGGCGTCATCGCATCCGCGGTTCGCAACACGCCAAAGACGACCCAGGGCTGACGGCCGACTTCGGCGGTGAACCAGCCGGTAATGATCGCTATGAAGGGCAGTGGAAAGCTGAAGAACGTCAGCCAAAGCATGGGCCGATTGTACGCCAGGCGATGTCTGAAACTCAGATAGGTACCGAACCAGGCGAGCGCCAGCATTGCCAGACCGCAGCCCACCATGATCCGGAATGTGAAGAACGGGATGACAACCGGCGGCCAGTTCTGCTGCGGGATGCTGTTTAATCCGGTTTCCGCCGCAGTGAGGCTGTCGGCATCAATCAAGCTGCCGAACGGCGGCGGCAGTGTGATCGCGAACAGATTGCGCCGGTGCTCAACATCCGGCCACGCGAACAGGACCTCGGAAGCCGGTTTCTCGTCGTTCCAGCGACCTTCAATCGCGGCCATCTTGGACGGTTGGTATCTGTTAACGTATTCACCAGTCAGATGTCCGAACAGGAGCTGAATCGGTATCAGCACGGCCGCCAGACCAAGGCCCATTCGCAGCATGATCCTTGCCTCGGCGTGATATGTTTTCCGCAAAACGTACCATGCCCCGGTTGCGGCAACACAGAAAGCTCCGGTCAGATAGGCAGCGAGCAACATGTGGGGAAATCGCGACCAGACCACTGAATTGAAGAGGATCTTGCTCCAGTCGTTGGGAACGAAGGCGCCGTTTTCCAGGACATAGCCTGTTGGCACCTGCATCCAGCTATTATTGACCATGATGAAAAACGCCGAAAACGTGGTCCCCAGCGCGACCATCGCGGTTGAAAACAGATAGAACCATGACGGCACGCGGCTGCGGCCAAAGATCAAGACGCCGAAGAAGCTGGCCTCGAGCATGAATGCCCAAAAGGTCTCATACATCAGAAGCGGACCCTGGATCGGCCCGGACATTTTGGACAACACGCTCCAATTGGTGCCGAACTGGAATGCCATCACGATCCCGGACACCACGCCCATTCCGAACGCCACACCAAATATCTTCAGCCAGAATTCAAAGATCACGCGATAGGCTTGACGGCCGGTCGCCAGAGACATGGCTTCGATGACGGTGAGCCAGGCTGCCAATCCGATGGTGAAGGATGGAAAGATGATATGGAAGGTGATGGTAAAAGCGAATTGAATTCGCGACAGGAGTAGCGCCGTCATATCCATTGCAATTTTCCAGCTGACAGGGACAACTACTTAAAGCTAGTAACCGGACAGGGGCGGGCTATTAAATTCGAAATTAGCTTTGTTTAAACTCGAACTGGAACGGCCGTCCGGTCGAGCTTTCGACGAGCGAATGATGAAAATCATTCAGCCCGGTTATTTCCTCGGTACGAACTTGATCAGGAACACGACTTTTCATCAGAGAACAGCTGCGGTTCCGAGGCAGCGGGCAATTCCGTCTGCCATACGCCTAGCCATCATGATGTTTTCAAACGCACTGATCCCGACGCCCTCGGCCGCAGCTCGGGTCCGCTCCATCGTCCTCTAGCGGACAACGCTCAATTGGGCTGCGGCCAAGCAACCTCATTACCCGATCGGCAACCCGTGGTGCGTCACGCAGCGACGCTCCGTGCCGGCGGGGCCATGAATTCCGGGCCAACCGGATCGGTGACGGTTTCGCGCAGGATCCGATCGATCTCTGCCTTGGCGGAGGCGTCGAGCGCCCAGCCAGTCACCTCGTCGACGGGTTGCAACTGATCCGGGTGGCGTGCGCCCCACAATGCCGTGGTGATGCCCTGATCCAGCATCCAACGCACCGCCAGGTGAATGACGCGCTTGCCGAACCGTTGCTGGGCGAGGCGATCGAGCTTTTGCACGGCAGCCACATATTGCGCGAACCGAGGCTCGATGAACTTCGGGTCGGTGCGCCTGAGATCGTCACCATCGAACACCGTACCTGCCTTCATTCGTCCGGACAGCAGCCCCCGGCATAGCGCTCCATATCCCAGCGTCGCAATCTTGTTTTTGCGGCAGTAGGGTAGAAGGTCAGCCTCGATTCCGCGTTCGAACAGATTGTAGGGCGGCTGCAGCACATGAAGCGGTGCAACTCGGCGAAATCGCTCCATTTGAAGAACTGAAAAGTTGCTCACTCCGATGGCGCGGATCTTTCCCTGCTTGAACAATGTATGCATTGCTTCCGCGGTTTCCTCGATCGTAACCAGTGGATCGGGCCAATGAACCTGATAGATATCTATGTAATCGGTTCGCAGCCTGCGCAAGGAATCCTCAACCTCTTGCATGATGCGGGCGCGGCTGGCATTGCGGGATACTTTTCCGTTATTCCATTGCAATCCGGCCTTGGTGGCAATCATCACATCCGAGCGCAGCCGGCCTTCGGCGATCGCCTTGCTGACGATCTCCTCGGAACGACCGAACCCGTAAGCGGGCGCCGTGTCGACGATGTTGATGCCATGCTCGAATGCGGCCCGGATGGTCGCGACGGACTCGGCTTCATCGGTTCCGCCCCACATCCACCCGCCGATGGCCCAGGTTCCGATGGCGACCGGCGACACCTTGAGCGACGTGCCGGGAATCTCAGCAAGTTCCATTTGCGTTTTAAGATCTTCTGCCTGATGAGCCATGATCCTGTTCCTTGTTTGAGTACGTGCCTGGGAGCGCGGGGGCGGACAAGTCCACTCTCAATTGGCGGTGACGCCGTAGAGTCCCGCTTCCTCCGCGGCAATAAGCCCAAGCGCGGTCCAGTCGAGCGCGCCATAGCCACGCGCGATTCCCGTGATCAACCGGTCCCGGACCACATTGACCGACGGCATCGGGACGCCGGCCTTCTCCGCCTCCGCAAGCGCCAGGCGCACATCCTTGAGCACGAGCGGCAACACAAATCCGGGCGCGTAGGCCTGCCTGGCAATCTTGTCGCCGTAAATCTTGTGCGCGCGTCCGCCGAACATCGTGCTCGTCATAATATCGATGAACGGCTGCGGATTCAGTCCGCGCTTCCGGACCACGGCGACGACTTCTCCAAGCATCTCCAGCGCCGTGGCGCTCATCATGTTGCCGAGCAATTTGATAAGGTTTGCGTCTTGCGGGTCGTTACCGACCACAAAAGTCCTTTGTCCGAGGCTGTCGAGGATCGGTTGGCAGCGCTCGATGTCGGCCGCGGCGCCACCGGCAACGATGAAGAGCTGGCGCGCCTTGGCTGCATCCGGGTTGCCGAACACCGGCGCAGCCACGTAGCCCTGCCCGTGCCGCGCATGCTCGCCCGCCAGCAGCGATGCAGCCGCCGTGCTTATCGTGCTCATCGACAGATGGATCGCGCCGGGCATCAAACCCGCGGCCAGGCCGTCGAGGCCGTCGTCCACGCGACCGAACACGATGTCGCGCACGGCATCGTCGTCCGGCAGCATGCTGATGACGACCTCGCAGTCGAGCAGATCGCCGATATCTGTTGTGGGTTTGAGACCGATGGCCTCGAGCTGGCCGATCTGCTCGGAGCGGCGGACGTAGGCGGTCACTGGCCGTCCCGCAGCGGCGATGTTTGCGGCCATTGCCGTTCCCATGTGGCCGAGGCCGACAAAGCCGATTTCGCCGAGCGCTGACGGACCGCTGGCGGTCAATTTTGAGCCGCCTGCGCGCGTGCTGGTCGGGGTCTCAGGAGCGCCAGCAAAGGCGAGAGGCGATCCGGGTTCGTGCTTGGACATGGGTACTCCCGTTCGAGCGCAGCAGTGCCGTGTGACGCGTATCCCGCGACCGACATATCTGACGATTTGACATATCTGACGATTTGGTGATGGGCGGATCCTGCGCTTGTCTCGGCTTGCCGCGCGCTGCGTCTTCTTGCTTGGATTTCTGATCTGGTCCATCGGCGCTCCGCCCCGGAGGCCCGGATCACACCACAGGACGTAACTTCAAATTTAATTGGCTGAACGGCAATTTAATGGTGCTGAAAATCCGCGGATCTAACCTGTCGCCGAGCATCAAATCTCGCAAACCCACCGGCGCATCCGAGCACTCGATGAGGCCATTTTTTTGGCGCAGGAGGAGAACCAATGCCGGTGTCGGCGGAAGAGACGAGGCACATTGGCATGAGCCCTTCGAGCCCGCATTCCTCGCTTCGATCGATCGTTGAAATCTCGCCGCCGGATATCGCCCATCGTCGACTAGCCAACTGGGGCGCAATCCAGGCTGACGCGGTAAAGGTCACCCGGCGCGGGACCTTCGAGTACGGTTTTAAGGCTCGGCGACATTTGCTGATCGCCTACGAACGGGGAGAACGACGTGCAGGCGAGACGCTTATCGAGGGCTTGCCAAAATCAACCTTGCGCGAGTTCAACTGCAGGCTGAGCGTCGTGCCTGCCGGGCACCGGTTCTACGGGTGGGAAACGCAGCGGGTGCTGACGCGCGTCACCTATTTCTATATCGATTTGCAGGATCGGCTGCTTGCCCCGGGATCCGGCCTTACCTGCCCCACAATCAGCCCCCGCCTCTTCTTCTTCGATCAAGCGATCTGGGACACGGCACGCAAACTCAGGGCCGAAGTCGGGAGCTCCGATCCTTCGAGCCGCCAGTATGCAGAGGCCTTGAGTTTGGTGCTGATGCACGAACTCCGACGGCTGGAAAAAACAAAACCCGAAGCGGCAACGCCGCTTCGCGGCGGTTTGCCGGCGTGGCAACAGAAGCGCGTGATGGAATTCATCGAGGAACACCTCGCGGATGAGATTCCCTTGGCTACTCTTGCAGAGCTCGTCGATCTCAGCGTTTTTCATTTCGCGCGCTCCTTCGCTCTATCCTTCGGCGCGCCTCCGCATCGCTACCATATGGTTCGCCGCATGGACCGCGCCAGGAGCCTGTTGCAGAGGCGGACGCTCTCGGTGACGCAGATCGGCATCCGGATTGGCTTTCGCGAAACGAGTTCATTTACGAGGGCCTTTCGTAAATTCACCGGACTTACGCCGACCGAATATCGGCGTCACCGGGAGACCTAGGTTCCGGGTGTGTAGCTGGAGCCACACTTATGGCTGCGAATTGGCTATTGCCTTGCCGGCGCCCTCTCCGTCATAATTTTGCGACGACCACGGCGCCTCATGGATCGACGGGGCGGAATGCCTTTTGATACAGGTTGGCAAACTCCCCCAGCGGTCGCTGAATAGAGCCAAGGCTCTACGGTATCTTTGGAATAGCGGTGGGGTCGCATCGGACGATGGGAGGGCGCGATGCTTCGCAGGGCTTGGCGTACACCAATACTCGGATTACTGCTTCTGCTCGCGACGTGTTCGGAAGGGTTGGCGGCTGACGCCGCAGACCACCGCTCCTTCGCCGCGGTATTGACAGCCACGATTGCCGCCGCGGCCGACTTCAACAATCCTCCCCGCGTTGCGCGGCTGCACGACACCGCGACCGCGTACGGAAGTGACGCTCCCACCCCCTACTGCATACTTGTTATCCTGGCGACTTTGTACTCCGAGGCGTTCCGCATCTTGACGACCGATCAGATTCGCACCGGACAGGAGTGGACATGAAACAATTTTGCGTTTCGATAGCGGTGATACTTGCTGGCGCCGCCTGCGCGACGAATGCGTCGGCGGCCGACGACGCCATGGTAACGAAGGCTGCGCCGGCCGTGACCGCGAAGGCTCCGCCGGCGACAGCCACGTGTGGCAGTTTTGAGGACTTCGTCGTCACGGGCTGCCCGTTGACCTGGTACGGCATCACGCTCTACGGCACGATCGACGGGGGTGCGACATGGCTTAGCCACGGAGCGCCCTTCAACGGCACATCCGCCGTCGGAGCGGATTATCTCATCCAGAAATTCAGCAATCGCCCGCAGTGGAGTCTTGCCCCGAACGGTTTGACCAATTCAAACATCGGGATCAAGGGAACCGAGCCGTTCGCTCCCGGATGGGCTTTTATCTTCGATCTGCAGGCCGGGTTCGATCCTTATTCCCTGCAATTCTCCAATGGACCGCACTCGGTGTTCCAGAACGCAGGCGTACCGCTCACCAGCCAAAACACTGGCGCCGACTCCAGCCGTGCCGGGCAATTCTATAATTCCGTGGGCTATTTGGGCGTCAGTTCACCCTATGGCACCTTGACCGTTTTCCGGCAAAATTCGCTGACCATGGATGCTGTTTTTGCTTACGATCCGATGAGCGCCTCGTACGCGTTCTCGCCGATCGGCTGGCAGGGAATTACCTGCGGCGTGGGCGATACGGAGGACTGCCGATTTAGCACGTCGGTGAAGTATCGAGTCAACATTGGGCAGTTCAGGGTGGCGGCGCTCTGGCAATTCGGTGGCTACGGTCAGAACAACGCCGCGACCGGTTCCTACCAGTTCCAAGTCGGCGGCGACATTGCCAATCTGGCCGGCGGCACGCTTTCGCTCGACGCCATCGGCAGCTTCGTCCAGAATGCCGTGTCGACAGCGCTTGCCGGCAACACGCTGCCGGCGGTGCTGCCGCAGATCGTCACCGCTACGCTCTCCGACGATACCAGCGTCATGCTGGTTGCCAAATACGACCACGGACCAGTCAAGCTGTTTGCCGGATACGAATTCATTCGATATGCGCCCCCCAGCAATCCCAGCAATGCTTTTACTAATATCTCGGGAGACTTCGTCTGCGCCGGCTGCGCCGCGTTCAACAGCACGAACATCGCCAACACGGCTTTCAACGCCGGCGACAAGTTATTCAATGTATTCTGGGTGGGGGCTAAATACGCCGTCACTGACAAACTGGATGTGATCGGCGCCTATTATCATTATTACCAGCCCACTTTTGGTGCATTTGTCAACTGCACCAACCCCTCGGCGTTCGCAAACTGCCACGGGACGTTCGACGCCGTTTCTTTCGTCGTCGATTGGCAGTTTGCGAAGAAGTTTGATGCTTACGCCGGAATGATGTTCTCCCAGGTCAATGGCGGCTTGGCGAACGGCTACCTCAATCGGAGCACGATCGATCCCACGGTTGGGCTTCGCTTCCGTTTCTGACGCGTCAATCTTCAAAAAATTTAATTGCCTCGAATGGATCAGCTACCCACCTGCTTGAAAACAGCAGGCAGGAGATGACGGCAGTGACGATCGTCACCGGAAGACGGGGCATCTTGAGGACATTTGCGCTGACTGCGGCCACCAGCGCGATAGGCCTTGTATCGGCGGCAGCCAGACCTGCGGCCGCCGCCGTCGAAGCCGCATTGACGCCTCCAGGGGCGACGCACCTTGAAGCAATGAAGAAGCGTCTCGCGCAGGCACCCCGCCGTCGCGATTTCAAGACGGTGCCGATGATCCTCGACCATGAGGAGCAATGGGACCATGAAGCATTGACCGAAGTCCTCTCCTACCGGCCGGCGCCCAAGCAGGTCTGGGACAGTACCGACATCAGAGGCCCTTGGCTGAACCTCATGCGCAACGCGCTCAATTCGCAGATCTGGTCGTTCAAACACCCGGATTTCCTCGCAGTGTCGGTGACGCATGGTACAGCCCTGCTCGCGCTCTATGATCAGGACATATGGGAGAAGTACCAACTGACCAGATTGGCCGGCGAGCTGTTTGAGACCAATACGGCGATGATCGAGAACAAGTCGGCGGCTGGCGATCCAGCGAACTATCAGGATCCAACAGGGCCGTTCTCGGCCGAGGATAATTCCATACCGGCGCTGATGCGGCGCGGCGTGGTTTTCATGTCCTGCCACAATGCGATTTGGGAACAGGCGGCGGCCCTCATCAAAACCGGGATCAATCCCGACAAACTCTCTCACTCCGTGCTTGCCGCGGAACTGACCAACCATCTGGTGGATGGCGCCGTCTTGATCCCTGGTGCCGCCGGCACGCTGCCCGAGCTGCAGCAGGTCGGCTTTGACTACGCGACGTAACACCAGGCGGTCTGCGGACATATGGTTGCGCCTAACCGCCGCCGGTCCTGTCTTCCGCCCGTTCTGTCAAACTGCTGTATCTAGGAGAAGTCACATGGCCATGCTCGATTGGAACACTTATCGCCAGCAACTCATGGTGCGGGTCGGCGAAATTGGCAAAATCAGCCCCGAAACCGTCAAGGGCTATCAGACTCTGAGCGCCGCGGGCCAGAAGACCAATCTGCTTGGTCCGAAGGTTCGCGAACTGATCTCGCTCGCGGTCGCGGTCAGTGTCCGGTGTGACGGCTGTATCACGGTCCATACCGAGGCTGCGGCGCGTCATGGCGCTTCACGGGAGGAGATCGCGGAAGCTCTCGCGGTCGCGACCGCCGTCAATGCCGGTGCCGCCCTCGTCTATTCCGCCCGCGTACTGGATGCTTTTGAGCAGGTGACGCCACGGCAACCCGCCTGATCCCCAATCAACAGCCCCGGCAAATCGACCCGATCATCTTTTCGACCTTCGCGTCTTCACGGTCGATCGCGGGATTGGTGCCAAGCAGTGGCCCCTTCATCGGGCCATTGCCGGTGCCGGATGACGAAAGAGCTGTGCCCAGAGAATTGGTGCCGGGCGCAGCGGCGCTGCTGCCGAAGGCACCGCCAGTGACGGACATGTGGGATCCCATGCCGCCGCCCCGAGCAAACGCGGCGGTGGTCGAAAGGCCAACGCACGGGGCGACGCAAAGAACGAAAAATCTTTTCATGCCGGGTCTCCTCGAAGACGCGATCAACGTGTTGAAAACACGCTCTTGGCAACAACGTTCCTGTCTTCAACACAACGTGTATTTGGATTCTGCAGCACGCTTGGCCAGGACGCCCGCTGACTGAATTTCTATTTAGCCGCATGAATTTCTATTTAATGGTGTCACCGGATTGCAGGTTTACATCGGCGTCATGCGCATTGGCGCCCACACGACAGACCGGAGATATCCAAATGACCAAGCTTAAAGCACTAAGCGCTGCGGTAATTCTTTCCGCCGCCATTGCCACACCGGTGATCGCTCAGCCGGTCCATCATGGCCGAGCCAATTATCGCGGAGCGTACAATCAGATGACCGAGCCGTTCGCTGTCGCCCCACTAACGCAGGGCCAGCGCAACATCGAGAACTTTGGCTTTAGTGGAAGGGACCCGTCCCGAGTGGGTGGCGAAGACCCGTCGCTCAGCCCCTCTGGAAGCTAATGCAAACCGCGGACATTGGAACAGATGCAAGAACGTGTTCCACATGCCCCCGACCAGGATGATCCCGGGAGATTTTTTTCAACCTCCCGGGAATGATAATAACAGCCCACGCTCATGCGGAAGGCCGCGATATTGCGGTCAATATCCGTGCCAGGTGCAACGCGTTCGCCGGCTGAGCCAACTGCCTTGGAAATCAGCTGCCTTGGAAATTAGCGAGCAGCGCCGTGAAAGTGGCTTCGAGTGATCTGGTCATATGATCTGATCATGCGGCCGCGGAACGATCCTCCTTATCAGCCGTCAACCTCCCTGCAGATTTCGCCCGCTCGATCGCTGCGGGCACCCGTACAGCCCTGCATTCACGCATCACTGCCGGTTCCGCCGCGATGTCGGATCAGGGCGGTTTCGATGCAGTTGATCAGGACGGGCCCGGCGAAGGGCTTGGCCAGAAGGCAAACGGCTCCGGCCTTCAACGCTCGGGAGCGGACGCTCTCGTCGGGGAAGGCGGTTATGAAAATAAACGGCGTGTCGTTGCCCTGATTGCGAATCAGCTTCAGAAGGTCCAGGCCGTTCATCACCGGCATCTGCACATCCGCAACGACACATGACGAGCCGTTACGGTGAGCCGATTGCAGGAAGTCATCGGCCGACGCAAATGTATGGACCATGTATCCATGCGAGCTGAGAAGATTATTCGTCGCGGCGCGGACGGAGGCATCGTCGTCAATGACTGAAATGATCGAAAGCATAGACAAGACGGGCCTTCCTGACGCGGGAGCTAAGCGCTTGACGTAACATCGCCTTCGTCCAAAAGCGAGACGCTACTGAGGATGATGAAATAATACATGGGTTTGTTCGCGCAGGGACACGGTGCCGATCCACGAATGTTTCGGCCTTCTGGCGACCCATACGCCAAGGTCTATTTCGCGCCCTTCACCGCGGTCAGATATTCAACAATCGTCCCGACATCCTCCGGGGCAACCGGAGCCTTATAATTGTTGATCATCTTGTTGACCTCCGCCGCCCAAGCCTGTTTCGACAACGCCGGCTGGTTCAACACCATCCCGGCCGAGTGACAGGCCAGGCAGTTGTTGTTGATCGCGTCCGAACCGGGGCCGGCAGGAAACATCCGGTCGCTTTCTGGTAATTCGACCTTGATCGATTTGAGTTCGAACGGTGGTGTGGCGCGCACCACGAAAGGCATTGTCGCGATGCACAGGAGAACGATAGCCGGCAGCATATTGCGAAACATCGTAGTAACTCCGTCAAGCCGCAATTACGTCAACCGATTCCACCACGTTGCGCATGAAGCCGCCCGGATTCCAATTTGGCGTGTCCGGTTGCGTCACGCCTTTGCTATTGGTGCAACGGACCAACAAACCGTACTCGCCGGGTGCGGGAAGTGTCAGCTGCGTCTGCCACTGCCGAAACCCGTATTCACCTTCATCTTTCCCAAGTTGAGCCTGGTGCCAGCTCCGGCCGCGGTCGATGGAGAAGTCGACGCTTGCCACGCCGCAATCGCCACCGAATGCGATGCCCCGCAACAGCATTGGCGCAGCAGCCCTCACCTTGCTGCCTGACACCATGTTTGTGACGAAGGATCTCGGGACCATCCGGTTGATCGGAATCATCTTCACATCCGTTTCGCCCGGCTTGATGTCGGCGTGCGGCGTGTCGGGAATGGTGTAGGCCACTTTTGTCCAGTAGTTGCTGTCCGGCTGATCGAGCACCTCGATATCGTTCAGCATCTTGACCCAATAGGTCGCGTACCAGCCGGGAACGACCAATCGCAGGGGAAATCCGTTCACCAGGGGCAATTGCTCGCCGTTCATGGCATAGGCGATCATGACCTCACCGTCGCGGGCGTGGTCGATGTCCAGTGACTTCATGAAGGCCGGTGCATCCGCCACCACGGGCTCTTCCAGTCCCTTGAACCGCACCTGGATAGCCCCCTGCTTTACGCCGGCCTTATCCAGCACGTCCTTAAGACGGACCCCGGTCCAGAGCGCATTGCCCATGGCACCATTCGCCCATTCCCCGCCGGTCACGCGAGGCTGGAAAAAGCCGCGTGAATTGCCGGAGCATTGGTTCACGGCGGATAGTTGAACGGCCGGCAATCCGTGAAGGATATCGTTCAGCGACAGCGACAATGATTGGTTGACATGACCACGCACCGTGAGCTTGAACTTGTCGATGTCGATATCGGTCGGGATGAGCGCCCAGTGCCAGCGCACATAGAACTGGTCGTTGGGGGTGAATACGCCCTTGTCGAAAACCTCAAATGGGGTTTCCAGCAGCGGTGGTCGGGTCCGCTGCAGGATCATCGCTCCCTTCTGGGGAAAAGCCGTCGTGATCTGCCGCGCTTCGGGCCCGCCAGGAAGCGGAAGCTCGACCATCTTTTCCGCCCAAGCCGGTCTTGAGAGAACCAGGCCTGCCGCGCTGGCCGTGGCAAGCAGCCGCCGTCGCGTGATTGTGTCGTGAGGGGCACCGTTCTTCGCCATTCAATCCTCCGGGGCTGCTGTCGAGAGCCAAAGGCCGATCGTTGAGTCGCCGGCTTTTTGGTGGAGGCTAGACCGATCAGGGGCGCACGCCTTGACCTACAAAGGTTGGTTCGAATGTTATATTAGTTTGGGGTGCATATACCTTGGTTTATGGGCGCTGGAACTCGTTGCGGATGCGTTCCGGAATCCGCTTCGCCCGATGGTCCCGGAATACGTCCTAGGCCTTGATGCGCTCAGCTCCGAGCGTCTCGGCCTTTTTCACCAAATCGACCAATGTCTTCGCACCCATTTTCTTCATGATATGCCCACGATGGATCTTCACGGTGATCTCGGCCAGTCCGAGCTCGGCAGCGATCTGCTTGTTCATGAGGCCGGACGATACCAAAGCCAGAATCTGCCGCTCGCGGGAGGTCAGGGTCTCAAGAAGAGCCTGCAAGTTTGCGAGGACCCTGTCGGATTCGCGCCGCTGTCGATCCCGTTCGACGGCCGTCACCACGGCGTCCAGCATGTCCTGGTCGCGAAACGGTTTGGTCAGGAAATCGACCGCTCCGCTCTTCATGGCCTTGACGGTCATCGGAATGTCGCCATGGCCAGTCATGAAGATGATCGGCATGCGAACATTCGCCTTGGTCAGCTCGGTTTGAAAGTCCAGCCCACTCAACCCGGGCAACCTGATGTCAAGCACCAGGCAGCTGGGGACATCCGGAAGCTTGCTGCGCAGCATTTCGGGAGCAGAACCGAATACCTCAACCTTCAATCCGACCGATTGAAAAAGGTTGGCCAGCGCCCTGCGCATCGATGCATCATCGTCGACAATAAAAACGATCGGTTCCTTGGCGCTCGCGGCTTCCGGCGATGGTTTTGGTCGATCGGTCATGACAAATCCTCTTGATGCAAAGGCAGAACAAATTGAAACGTCGCTCCGGGCCCCTCATTGCGGGAAGCTGACAGACGTCCCCCGTGAGCTTCCACGATAGACCGGCAGATCGAAAGACCCATACCGAGCCCGCCGGACTTGGTGGTGAAAAAGGCCTTGAACAGCCGATCGGCATCATCGTCCGAAATACCGACGCCGCTATCCGTCACACTGAGGAGCATTCCATGTGCCTCGTCACGGCGCGATCGGACCACCAGTTCGCGCGGTTGATCGTTGCCTTCCATGGCTTCAATGCCATTCATCACCAAATTGATGATCACCTGCTGCAGCTGGACCCGATCGCCAAGAATCATCGGCGGAGCCGGTGCCAGCTCCGTTCGCAACGATACGCGGCGGCTGAACAACTCGCGCTGCACCAGCGCGATCACCTCCCTGACGACGTCATTGAGGTCGAGAGGCACCCTCTCCAGGTCGGTCTTGTTCGCGAGCGCCCGGACACGCTTGATCACCTCGCTTGCCCGGTTGCCGTCGCTGATGACCCATTCCACCGAGCGGCGCGCCGCGGCGAGGTCGGAAGGTTCGCGATCAAGCCAGCGCAGACAGGCGTCGGCATTGGCAATGACAGCGGAGAGCGGCTGGTTCACTTCATGGGCGATCGAGGCTGTCAGTTCTCCCAGCATCGTTACCCGCGTTACATGTGCGAGTTCCGCCTGCGCCTTGCGCAGCGCCTCCTCGGCGTGATCCGCGCGAATCGTCGCGGTAATGTCGGTTCCGGTACCCCGATAACCGAGAAAGTTGCCGTTTGCGTCGTAAACAGGCTTGCCGCTCGTGCGGACGTGTACCGGGGATCCAGCTCCATTTACGGTGTACACGAAATCGCGAAACGGCTGGCGGGCATCGATCATCGCCTGATGCTTTTGCCATTTTTCGGGTTCGGATTCGGTATCGGTCGCAATATCCCAGCGAGACAGGCCGGCCAGGCCTGAGGGCACGAGCCCAATTTCACTGACGTGCTCTGATATCCGGGTGACCCGGTGCTCCGGGCCGGTCTCCCAGAACCAATCGGAGGCCGTTTCGGCGTAATCGCGAAAGCGCTGCTCGCTCTCGCGAAGGGCGACCTCGGTCCGCTTGCGATCCTCGATATCGGTGGCCGACCCGTACCATGTGACGATGTTCCCCGCCTCATCGCGCAGTGGCTCGGCCTGGAACCAAAACCAGCGATATTCGCCATCGAATCGCCGGAGCCGGGCTTCAAGCCCGCCTGGCCTACCGGACGCCCGTATGGCGCTCCACGTCACCAACATCCGTTTCTTGTCGTCAGGATGAAAAGCGCGAGGCCAGCCAAGCTCGGTCTGATCCGGCGAGAGGCCGGTATAGTCAAGGGCCGGCTGATTGAGGAAATCCGGGCTCCCATCGGGTCCGGCGCGCCATACCAGCGTCGGGATGGTGTCGATGACCAATCGAAGGCGATCTTCGGATTTCTTGATTTCATCAAAGGCCTTTTGCAGCTCCTCCTTGGCTTCGTATTGCTCGGTGACGTCGACGTGCGTACCGACCAGCTCGATCACATCTCCCTCGCTGTTGACGACAGGATGTCCCACGGAATGCACGCGCTTTATCGATCCGTCCGGACGAGCGATCCGAAAATCGACTTCGAAATCCGTCTTCTCCCGGACTGCCCGTCGCGCTACGTCGGTAACCCGGGGCAAGTCGTCGGGAAGGATACGATCGTGCAAGGGACGCCGCAGCGCGGCGTCCTTTTCCGAGTCTAACCCGAACAGGCGGTAGACTTCGGCTGACCGATACACGAACTCCCGACGGCGCACATCCCAGGCCCAACTGCTGGTATGACTCAAATGCTGGGTCTCGGCCAAATAGGCCTCGCTGCGTCGCAGCTTTCGTTCCGCTTCCCTCGCGGCCGTGACATCCGTTATGGCTCCAATAAACTCGATGCTGCCCGATGCATCTCTCGCAGCGCGCGCCTCGGCATAGACATATTTCACCGAGCCGTCTGGCATCACCAATCGATATTGATGGCTGAAATCCTTCCCATCCCTGGCTGCCTTGTCGATAATCTCTTGTACGGCGGCGCGATCTTCCGGATGCGAGCGCTGGGTAACCATTTCCAGCGTCGGCTTCGTCGTCCGATCATATTGGAAGATCCGAAAGGTTTCGTCCGACCAGACAATTTCTCCGTTGGAAAGACTCCATCCAAAGCTGCCGGTGCCACTCAATCTCTGCGCTTCGGTCAAATACATTTCGCTATGCAAAAGCGCGGATTCGATCCGCCTTAGATCATCGATCGCGACCTGCAAGTCGTCGCGGGAACGCCGGAGAGCTTCTGTCGCTTTTCTCTGCGCCGCGACCACGAATGCAACAAGGACAGCCGTAACGAAAAACAGCACCAGACGCGGCAGCTCCGAAATGTCCACTGCAAGAAAATCTTGCTTCCAGACAAATGAATTGGTTGGTGGCGTCAGGTTGTAGTGGAAAGTGAAGAGAGCGAGTGTGATCGCGAGCAGTGCCGGGCCGAGCCCGCCAAACCACGCCGCGAAAATCACGGCGCAAAGCATCAACAGTGCGATGGGTTCGGTGGGCAGCAAACGTGCTGTAAATTCCGTGGCAACTATTGCAACGGCGACCGGCAAGACCGCCATTGCATAGTGAGACATCCTATGCACCAGGAACGGCGCGGCTGATTTCCCGAAATTCATGGTCTCGTTACGCATCATTCGCAGAGCGTCCGGTTCTCCGAGAGCGGGATTAGATCACTTTGGAGTGAAATCAGCAATTCGTTCCGGCCCCAACGCACTTTGGAATGGCCACGGGTTCGGCCGTCGACCGCGCCACGCGGACCCACGCTTGCTGCAGTCGGTACCGCAGGCCGCGAAGCGCGAACACCCCAAACCTCCGTATAGCTCCCCCGATCCCTTTCGATATCGGGCGCTTACCCACGTACAATTGAGATAGCGATCTCGATCCTCCTATTCTCACGGCAATTCGAAAGAGCCGATTGCAGGTGACAACGTGTCCAGGATCCAGGCTAACGAAACCGAACACCATCGTGATGAACCCGATCGTCGGGGTCCCGTAAATGTTCCCTCGGACAACCGCACCTGTCACGGCAACAGCGTTTGCCGCCTCGCGTCGGGAGGCGGCACATGAGAGTCAAGCTCTGCGCCCGGTGTCCCTATACGCCGCGGGATCTGGCCACTCACTACGATCCCAAAGCCGCGCTTCACCTGTGCGCGAGATGCGACGACCAACGAGAGGCAAGCACCAACCATCATCCACGCGAGACCTACAGGAGGCAAGAATGCGCGACAGTCTTCAACTCCGTTGTAACGGCGCAGCCAAGCGTTGCGCCATCTGTGAGGGAAAGTTTGGCCTGGTCCGATACTACTCCTGGCGAACCGCCCTCTGCTCGAAGAAGTGTTCCGATCGATTCAAGACCCGTCGAGAGGATGACCGCAGATTTTTGCCTCGGATCGAGGCCGCCTAGCGCCGGCTGTGGCGGCAATCCCCCGAAGCCCACGATTCCGAAGGAGGTTGCATAATGAAATCCTTATGCAAACTTTTCCTGGGCAGCTGTCTTTGCAGTGCGTTGGTGATGCCAGCCCGTGCCCAGGAGGCGAAAGATCACGCGGCGCGCCATCATCCGCCGCAGGATATGGCCCTGCACGAGAAATTCTATTCAACCTGGCATATGCCGGATCATCCGTATGCCAGCTGTTGCAATAATGCGGACTGCTATCCGACCGAAATCAAGTACGTCGACGGCAACATCTTCGCAAGACGCCGGGAAGACGGAAAGTACATTCCCATTCCGCCGGAAAAAGTCGAGCGGAATAGAGACAATCCCGACGGCAGAAACCACCTGTGCGCTCCGCCGCCCAATGCCTTTAATCCATCCGATACTGTGTTCTGCTTTGCGCTAGGAGGCGCCACATGAAGTTCGTATTGGTCAATGCCAGGACGCCCTGCAAGCAATCCTGCTGTGTACTGTGCGGCGAGACAATCGGCGCAGGCTACCTTCGGGAAATAGGGACCGGGCTCTTCTACTGCGATCATGATTGCTACGCCGATCACTGCAGGAGTGCAGTCCTGGCCATCGCAACTCATGCGAGAGCATCGTTGGCAGCCTTCGTGCCGTCCCGCATGAAAGAGCGATCCGAAGCTGAGCTTTAACGGCCAAATATGCCGGTGGGTTGGCCAGATTCGTCGGATGGTGACCGTTGTGGCCACCCCGATACAAATCTATCTGGTCACCAATGGAAACACGCACAGGAACGTTTCGATGTATCAGCTTCACTACTTCCCGGCCAACGCCAACGCAGCGCCGCACATGCTGCTCGAAGAGATCGGGATCGCGTATGACCTGGTGCTCGTCGACCGAGCCCACAACGCACAGAAATCCACGGAATATCTCAAGATCAATCCGAACGGGCGAATCCCTACCCTGGTCGACGGCAACCTGATCGTCTCCGAAGCCGCAGCCATCGTGCTGCATCTGGCCGATCAGCATGCCGGCGCCGGGCTCGCCCCCCCGGTCGGAACGCCTGAGCGGACAACGTTCTATCAATGGCTGATCTTTCTGACGAATTCGCTGCAGGAGGAACTGATGATCTGGCAATATCCGGATCGTCTTGCCGGCAGTGACGCTTCCGCAGCCGACGTCGTCAGGCGCAACGCCGAAGCGCGCGCCAGCAAGTTTCTCGACGTTATCGAAGATCATCTCAGAGCCAACGGACCGTTGTTTCTCGGCAACAGGCTCAGCGCCATCGACTTCTACCTGGTGATGCTCGCGCGCTGGGGCCGCCCCATGGCCCGGCCGCCGCGCTCGCGACCCAACATCGCAAGGCTTCTCGACGGGGTGACGGCGCTCCCCTCGGTTCGCCGCGCCTACGAGCGTGAAGGAATTACTGACGAGATCTGCTGAACGATCAACCAAGAATTCGGCCGACAGCGGCGAGTCCGCACGGTCGAGAGAAAGGACATCGCGATGATAGTTTATAACAACAACCGGAAGGCTCTCAACCGAACGGAGCCGGCGTTTGTCGGCAATGATTCAAGGCCTTCAGACTCGCGATCAATCCACGTTCTGAATTCTTCCGCCCGACCAGGCCAGCACCGACGTTATGTTCGGCGAGCGCAAAAGCCGGCAACGTTGCGGAACGCAAGGACCGAGCTTATGGCCGATATCGATGGCCTGCCCGTTCTGTTTCGCATCCTCGTCGAGGACGTACCCGGACAGGTGCAGTCAAATTTCGACCCGAAAGCGCCAGACATTCATTCGCTGCTGTCGAACGCCCTTGCGAAAATGGTCGATCGGATGCGGGGATCGTATCCGCAAAGCGCCGACCCTTCAAAACAGCCGCGTGCGATCGTTGAATTGATATCGGGCGGAGAACTCTCGACCAGCCTGCCTGCCCCGTCGAATGAAACGGTGCTGCGCGTCGGGCCGCTGGAACTCGATCTGCTCGATCGAACTGCAAGGCGTGGCGACCGGCGGATCGATCTGCGGCCGCGCGAGTACCAGTTGCTCAAATACATGATGGAACGCAGCGACACGTTGCTGACGCGGGCAATGCTCTTCAAGGACGTGTGGCGCTACAAATTCGTCCCCGAGACGAACCTTGTCGATGTTCACATGGGCCGGTTGCGTCGCAAGGTTGATGGGCCAAATGAAGCCCCCATGATTCGCAATGTCCGCGGCGCCGGATTCGTTCTGAGCGCGGCTCCCGGCTCCCAGGATTTGCCGGCGAGTCCTGCTGAACGATCAACCGGTTCGCTGGCCAAAGTTACGTCTCCGCGATCGCTCGAAGGGACTCTACAGTGACAGCCGATGGCGGCAGCCGCAACACACCCGATCGGATGGACCTTCCCTTCGTCGGCCTGGCGACCTTCGCCCGTCAGCCGGCGTGCCCCGATTGGGACAAGCTTGACGGTGCCGATGTCGCCGTTCTCGGCGTGCCGATCGACACCGCATCGAGCTATCGGGTTGGCACGCGTTTCGGGCCACGCGCCATCCGCGAGGTTTCGATGTTTCACGGCTTCGGACCGGAGGGCGTGTTCGATTTCGAGGACGAAGTCACATATCTGACCGCCGGCGAAGTAAAAATCGTCGATGCCGGCGACAGTGACGTGATCTATGCCGACACAAAACGCAGCCTGGCCAACGCCGAGCAGGCGGTGCGCGCCCTGCTCGACGCCAAAACCATGCCCTACATCCTGGGCGGCGATCACGCGATCACGATGGCGACCGTCGCGGCGTTCTCGCGTCAGAAGCCGATCCACATCGTGCATCTCGATGCACATTTCGACTTTATCGACGAACGCAACGGCATCAGTTGGGGCCACGGCAGCCCGATGCGACGGGCATCCGAGATGGCCCATGTGAAGGGCATCACCACCCTTGGACCGCACAATATGGCCGCGGTGAGCCGGAAGGATTGGGAAGCCGCGAAGGCCTATGGCACGCACGTCGTTCCCTTGCGCAAGCTCCGCGCCCAGGGCGCCGCCGCGTCACTTGCACATATTTCCGAAGGCGAGCGCGTCTATGTCTCGATCGACATCGACAGCTTCGACCCGTCGATCGCGCCGGGGACGGCCACGATCAGTCACGGCGGCTTCAGCTATTACGAGGCCAAGGACATTCTACGCGAGGTTGCCAGGCGGTTTGATGTCGTTGGTGTCGATTTTGTCGAGGTGTCTCCGCCCTACGATCCTTCCGGGATCACCTCCCTGCTCGCCGCGCGGACCAGCCTCGACTTCATAGGATCGATTTTCCACGAACGCGCCAAACGGCGCGCCTGACGCCAGCAGCGACACGGCCACGTCCCGCCATCGATGATCCATCCGACCACATGAAAAAATGGGCAACGCGATGAACGACGCCACCAAACGACCGCCGCTGTCCCACGCGTCAGGTACGCCGGTCCCCGACAATTTCAACATCCAGACCGCCGGGCCGAGCCTGGCACCCTTCCGAGACCAATCGACAGGAGACGTGCAATGAATATCGATCTTAAAATGAATATCGATCTTGCGGGAATCAGCATTCCCGACAGCAAGCTCGCTCGCGAAATAACGGAGCTGGTGCGGGACACCGAATCGCCGCTGCTCTTTCACCATTCGAGCCGCGTCTATTACTGGGGCGCCATGGCGGGCAAGCGTCGCGGATTGAGATTCGATCCCGAACTGCTTTATGCAGGCGCGATGTTCCACGACATGGGCTTGACGCATCAGCACAGCACCGCGCAGGAGCGGTTCGAGGTTGACAGCGCAAATACCGCCCGTGATTTCCTGCGAAGCCACGGCGTCCATCAACAAGATATCGAGACGGTCTGGACGGCGATCGCCCTGCACACGACGCCCGGCATCCCGCAGCACATGCACCCAGTCGTAGCTCTGGTGACGGCAGGCGTCGAAATGGACGTGATGGGGTTAAGCTATGCCGAGTACGGCGACACGGAGCGAGAGGCGGTGGTGCACGCACATCCGCGTACTCCGCGTTTCAAGGAAGACATCATCCAGGCCTTCTACGACGGCAATAAGCACAAGCCGGAGACGACCTTCGGCAACGTCAACGCCGACGTGCTCGCGGACAAGGACCCGCACTTCAAGCGCGACAATTTCTGCAGCATCATCCGCGCCTCCGCCTGGCGAGGGTAAACCACCCGCGTCTTTCAGTCGAAAATTCAAGCGCCGGCTCGGACAGGACCAGCCGGCGGCAACCCGCGAAGTCCCACAAATTAGACCACCATGTCCAAAACCCAGGAGCCTGCCATGTCCCAAACCAAGCGATTTACCAATGCTACCGGCGCGCCGGTCGCTGACAACACCAACATCATGACTGCCGGTCGGCGCGGCCCGGCATTGCTGCAGGATATCTGGCTGATCGAGAAGATGGCGCATTTCGACCGGGAAGTGATCCCGGAGCGGCGCATGCACGCCAAGGGCTGGGGGGCTTTCGGCACCTTCACGGTGACGCACGACATCAGCCGCTACACCAAGGCCAAGATTTTCTCGGAGATCGGCAAGCAGACGCCGATGTTCGCGCGCTTCTCGACCGTCGCCGGTGAGCGCGGCGCGGCCGATGCAGAACGCGACATCCGCGGTACCGCCCTCAAGTTCTATACCGAGGAGGGCAACTGGGACATCGTCGGCAACAACACGCCGGTGTTCTTCTTCCGCGATCCGCTGCGCTTCCCCGACCTCAATCATGCCATCAAGCGCGATCCGCGCACCGGGCTACGCAGCGCGGATAATAACTGGGATTTCTGGTCGCTGCTGCCGGAGGCGTTGCACCAGGTCACGATCGTCATGTCCGATCGCGGGATTCCGAAGAGTTTCCGCCACATGCACCTGTTCGGCAGTCATACCTTCTCGATGATCAATGCCGCCAATGAGCGCGTCTGGGTCAAGTTCCACTTCCGCTCCCAGCAAGGCATCGCGAACCTTACCGACGCCGAGGCTGCGGCCCTTGTCGCCGGGGATCGCGAAAGCCACGGCCGCGACCTGCTCAACGCCATCGAGACCCGCAACTTCCCACGCTGGACGCTGTTCATTCAGGTGATGACCGAGGCTCAGGCGAAGACTCACAGGCACAATCCCTTCGACCTGACCAAGGTCTGGCCGAAGGCGGAGTATCCCTTGATCGAGGCGGGCGTGATGGAGCTTAATCGCTATCCGGATAATTATTTCGCGGAAGTGGAGCAGGCCGCCTTCTCGCCGGCCAACATCGTGCCCGGTATCGGCTTTTCGCCCGACAAGATGCTCCAGGGGCGGCTTTTCTCCTATGGCGACACCCAACGCTACCGGCTCGGTATCAACTTCAACCATATTCCGGTCAATGCGCCGAAATGCCCGTTCCAAAGCTACCATCGCGACGGCAAGATGCGCACCGACAGCAATCTGGGGGAGACGCTTAACTTCAATCCCAACAGCGCGGGGCTTTGGGACAACCAACCCGACTTCGCCGAGCCGCCGATGCCGATCGAGGGCGATGCGGCGCATTGGGACCACCGCGTCGACGATGACCATTGGGAGCAGCCCGGCAACCTGTTCCGAAAGATGACGCCGGCACAGCAGCAGCTGCTGTTCGAGAACACGGCGCGGGCGATGGGCGACGCCAGGCCGCACATCAAGCAACGGCACGTCGACAATTGCACGCGCGCGGATCCGGCCTACGGCGCTGGCGTCGCGAAGGCGCTGGGCCTCGATTTCAAAGCGCGGACGATCGCCGCGGAATAGGCTCGCTGGCTGGCGGCACTCACCTGCGCCGCCAGCCATCCCCAACTCCCTGCGGAAGGATCGCCAGGAATGTTCTACTATTTCGACTATGACGGGAGTTTTCAATCTGCCATTGCTGCTCTGAAGCGCGAGCGCCGCTATCGCGTCTTCGCCGACCTGGAGCGCAAGGTGGGACAGTTTCCCCATGCGCTCTGGAACGGCCCGGGCGGCAAACGAGACGTCGTTGTATGGTGCTCAAACGATTATCTCGGCATGGGTCACCACCCCGAGGTCATTGACGCGATGTGCGCCGCCGCGCGCAGCATGGGTGCGGGCGCGGGCGGGACACGCAACATCTCGGGGACGAATCGGGCTCTGGTGGAGTTGGAGGCCGAACTTGCCGACCTGCATGGCAAGGAGGCGGCGCTGGTTTTCACTTCCGGCTACGTGTCCAACCATACGGGCATCGCGACGATCGCCAGGCTGCTTCCGGATTGCCTGATCCTGTCCGACGCGCAAAATCATAATTCGATGATCGAAGGTGTGCGCGCCGCTGGCTGTGCCAAGCAAATCTGGCGCCACAACGACGTTCAGCACCTCGAGGAGCTGCTCTCGCGCGCAGCACCCGGCCGCCCGAAGCTGATCGTCTTCGAAAGCGTCTATTCGATGGACGGCGACGTCGCGCCTCTCAAGGCGATCTGTGACCTTGCGGAGCGCTATAACGCGATGACTTACCTCGACGAAGTGCACGCCGTGGGCATGTACGGAACACGCGGCGCCGGGATCGCCGAGCGAGACGGGGTGATGGCGCGCATCGATGTCATCGAGGGAACGCTCGCCAAGGCCTTCGGGACGCTCGGCGGCTACATCGCCGGCAGCAGCGCTGTCGTGGACGCCGTCCGATCCCACGCTCCCGGATTCATCTTCACGACGGCATTGCCACCGGCGATAGCTGCGGCAACGACAGCCTCGATCGCCCATCTCAAGACATCGGGCGCGGAGCGCGCTGGCCAGCGCGCCGCCGTGGCCGCTACCAAGGCGGCGCTGCGGCAAGCCGGCCTGCCGGTGATGGCGACTGAGACGCATATCGTGCCGGTCATGGTCGGCGATCCCGACCTGTGCAAGCAGGCAAGCGACCTTCTGCTTGACCGGCACGCGATCTACATCCAGCCGATCAATTATCCGACGGTTACCCGGGGCACCGAGCGACTACGGATTACTCCCACCCCGGCACATGACGCTCGGCTGATCCGACAATTGGCCGACGCCATGGTCGCGGTGTGGCGGGAGCTCGATCTCCCGCTCGGGAAAGGCTTTCAACCTTTGGAGCAGCGCGCGCAGACGGTCGCGGCTGGCGGCTAGCGAAGCGCGCCGTAGCCAGACCGATTGCAATCTCGATTTGCGCCGAGCCGTGGAGGCTTGGGGCGATCGAGTGTCCAAAGAGGCGCTGCCGCCTAATCGATGGAATCGATCAGTATCATGCTGATAATCTGTTTGATTAATGGCTTGCACGCCAGAATATTGAGTTGAAATCCAAATGGAGCCAACTCGTGACCCTTGTCTCGGCCGGCAAAACTGCGGAACCGCTGCATCAAATAGCCGGCGCCCGTCTGCCCTCCGCCGCTCAACGTTGGCGCGGCCGGAGCGCTCGAGAAATTCTGCCGGGCCTTCTTCTCGCCTCGGCTTCGACCGCAGCGTCACTCGTCTTCAGAACGCCGCCCGGGATGACGACATTCAGCCCCCAGATCCTGTGGTTGGTCATCGGGATCGCATACCACAACATCGTCGGCACGACGGCATGGGCGAAACAGAGCGTGACGCTCGGTCTCCGCCGTCGGCTTCGTATTGCCATCGCCCTGCTCGGGGTTCGATTGCCCTGCGGTCAGGTCTTCGAGGTCGGCGGCCGTAATCTCGGTATCATCGCGGCGACAGTGCTCGCAACATTCGCGGTTGCCGAAGCCGGGGCATCGATCATTGCCGCGACGACACTGACGATCGCACTGGCTGCGATGGGACCGGGAACAGACGTCTGAATCATGCGGACCATGGACCATCGGCCTGTCCTCCCCGGTGCAATGGCGTTTTCCTTCATTGCCGCCTTCAGCGTCACGCTGATCATGGGATGACGTGCCGGGACGAGCATCCGGTATCAATTCGATTTTAAACTCTTAAACCTCAATTTAGTTCTCCGCCGCGCCCGCGCGAGGCATCGTGTTGGTGTATCTGAAAATGTGATCCGGAAACCGTGAATTATTCTGCAACCAAATTGTTCTCCGCGCAGACGAGTTCGACTGCGACGACATCACCTACACCGCGGCTTAAGGCAGCTGGATCGGATGCTGCAACTCCGGGACCTCGATGTTCCCTGGAGGGCCGCCGCTGGCACGCGAGTTGTTCCATCAAATCGACCCTGCCTTCGCGAGTGGAGACCAAGATGTTGACCTCGCTGCTTAGCCGCATCCGCATCCCAATATTGGCAATCGCTCTCACGGCTTCAACCTGGTCAGGTTGCCAAGCTGCCGGGTCCTTTCAAACCGTGCCGGCCTTTTCGAGCGTGGATGATCCGGCTCTGCCGTCGGCCCGCACATCGCCCGCGGCATTCGCAGGCAGTCTGATTGGTGGCTGCGGTAAGGGCCGCGTCAGCGACCCCCAAACACACGGCTGCCGCGGCCCGGCCGATATACGGAGTTTCATGCCATGAGCAGCGCTATCGACCTTCTTGCACAATTCGTCCGCGCCACAGGCAAAAGGAGCTCTGCTGTTTTCAAAAAAGCCACCGGAACGCGCTTCAGGCTGGGACTCATTGCTATTGTTTTGTTCGCCCTGGCCTATGTCGTCGAGACCAAAGCGGTTCTTACTTTGGAATCATCGCAAGATCTGTTCGAAGTCATGCACTGATCACTTTTCATCCAGCCGGCTTTCATCCAGCCGGCTTGCCGATCACGATCGCTTGAAGGATGTATCAATTTAACGATTGTTTCGACCGTAACAGCCGCTTTTAAAGTGCAATTTAATGGTGCCGGCAACATGCATGCCGCATGTCCGCAGCACAAGAGATCAATATGCTGGCGTTCCCTGGCAACGCTTACGAAAACGACCATTTCGACCTCGCCCCCACCACCCCCTTTAACTGACGCTCGGGCGAACTAACTGAGTCCGGTGGCCGCCTCGCCGATCTGCAAGCGATTTTACTGTAGCCGTGGTCGACCGGGAAACGGCTTTGGGTTCAAGAAATTCGATGATTGCTTCAGAACTCCTGCGCGCATCCTCGCCAGCCAGACAATCGATTTGCAGACGATCGATTTTCAGACGATCGACTTGATTGTCTGAGTTGGGATCGCCGGAAAGCGTAAGGCGCGTTCAAAGCGTAAGGCGCGTTCAAATCGTCAGTTGCCGGCATGGCGGGGCACATAATGAGCACAGCGGACGATGTTACCCGTGACGGAGGATCGGCGGGAACAGCCAGGGGTAAACGCCGAGCCATGTCGCCGGGTATCTTTGCTGTCGTCGTCAGCCTGGTCGCGTGTCTGCATCTTGCATTCTGGGCCTTGAGGAATCCGCACGCCGCTGCGCCTTCGGTCGAAGGAAGGTTGCCGAGCGTTTCGTACAACCGTTTTGCCGAACCATCTCCGGACGGTTTGAACGTCCCCGAAGCGCGGATCCGCGCCGATCTCACCGCGATCGCCAAATACGCGAAGGCGGTGCGCACCTATGCCTCGACGCAAGGTCTGGAGCGCGTTCCAGGGATCGCAGCCGAGCTCGGACTCAACGTCACGCTTGGGGTCTGGATCGACAAGGACAACGCCCGAAATGAGCGCGAGATAGCGAGCGCCCTCGACCTCGCCCGACGCTATCCTAACGTCACCCGTCTGGTCGTGGGCAATGAAACCGTCTACCGGAAAGAGCTTACCGTGGCCGAGCTCATCAAGATCGTCCGGCGCGTGAAGCAGCAAAGCCCGATTCCGGTAGCGTCCGCGGAGAACTGGCAAACCTTCGCCGAACATCCGGAGTTCGGTGACGCCGTCGATCAGATCTTCGCCCATATCATTCCCTACTGGGAGGGCTTTCCCAGGGAAACCGCGGTCCGGGAATCTTTGGCCATCTACGACAAGCTGCGTGCCGCCTACCCAAACAAGAAAATCGTGATCGGTGAATTCGGCTGGCCGAGCGCCGGACACAATTTCGAGAGCGCGGTGCCCAGCCCGATCGCCCAGGCCGTCATCCTGCGCGATTTCGTGGCGCGTGCCGACGCACGCGACATCGACTACAACATCGTCGAGGCGATCGACCAGAAGGAGAAGCTTTTCGAGGGCAATGTCGGGCCTTATTGGGGCATCCTGGACACATCGCTGCGACCCAAATTCCCCTGGACCGGACCGATCGTCGACCGCAACTACTGGAAGACCGCCCTCCTCGCTGTCCTTGCGGGATTTTTGCTGTCGATCACGATTCTGGCGCTTCCCGGAGCGACGGTGGTCCAGGCAACACTGCTCGCCGTCGCGGACCATTTGATCGGCCACTGGTGTGCGAGCGTGCTGGTGTACTGGCAGACCCACTATCTGCTGCATGGCGAGGCGATCACGTTTGCCATCGCGCTCCCGCTGCTGGGCTTGCTCGCCCCCATTGTGCGCTCACGGGTGAACGAGCTGGCGGCCGTCGCCTTTGGCCGCGGGCCGGCGCGGCTCCTGAAACTTTCACCCCCGATGACGCGAACGCACTCGCCCAAAGTATCGATCCATATCCCCGCCTACCGGGAGGCGCCGGACATGCTGCTGCAGACCATCGATTCGGTGGCGCGGCTCGACTACCCGCATTTCGAGTGCGTCGTCGTCATCAACAACACGCCCGACCCGGCATTTTGGCGGCCGATCGAGGCACGCTGCCGCGAGCTTGGCCCGCGCTTCAAGTTCATCTGCGTTCAGAACCTCGTGGGCTTCAAGGCCGCCGCGCTCCGGCTCGCGATGGCGAAGACCGCCGCCGACGCCGAGATCATCGGCGTCATCGACGCCGACTATGTGGTCGATCGGGCGTGGCTGAAGGATCTTGTCGCCGGCTTCGCCGATCCGGAAGTGGGAATCATTCAGGCGCCGCAGGATCATCGCGACGGCGACCGCAGCTTCATCCATGCCGCCATGAACGCCGAATACGCCGGCTTTTTCGATATCGGCATGGTCGAGCGCAACGAGGTCAACGCCATCATCGTGCACGGAACGATGTGTTTGATCCGTCGCACGGCGCTGGAGGCCGCCGGCGGCTGGTCGAGCGACACGATTTGCGAAGACAGCGACCTTGGGCTGACGATCATGGAACACGGGTGGCGCGCCCATTACACCAACCGCCGCTATGGCTGGGGATTGCTGCCGCAGGACTATCGGGCCTTTAGGACGCAGCGATCGCGTTGGGCCGGCGGCGCGGTGCAGATTGTCAGGAAGCATTGGCGGCAGTTCCTGCCCGGCGTGAGCCGGCTCGACCACCATCAAAAGCGAGAATTCGCTTTGGGATGGCTGAGCTGGTTCGGCGCCGAAATCGTTGCCGTTGCTGCCGCGATGCTCAATCTGATCTGGGTACCGTTTGTTGCCTTCAAGGTCGTCGCCATCCCGGACGCGTTGTTGACCCTGCCTATCCTCGGCGCCTTCCTTATATCGCTTGTCCACTTTGCCTCTTCATACCAGATGCGTGTCGCAATTCCCTACCGGCAGATGCTTGGCGCGATGATGGTGTTCATGTCCGTCCAGTGGACGGTCGCGAGTGCAGCCGTTACGGCCGCGCTTCCGGCGCGGCAAAACTATTTCCATCGTACCCGCAAGGGCGGCGGCGTCATTCTCAACGCGCCCTTCGCAGCGACGCCGGAAGCGGTGCTCGGCGCGCTGCTGGTCATTGGAAGCCTCACCATCTACGCAACGAACGTTTACCGGTTCTTCGAGACCGATTTGTTCGCCACCATCCTGCTCATCCAAAGTCTGCCATTCCTGTCGGCCGTGGCATTGGTTTGGCTGGAGCGGTTCAGCAACAGGAAATTGAGAAGAGCAGTCGGTAGTCAAGCGACTACTTAGGCCCACCCTTCCGGCCAGGAGAACACCGCCATGATTTCCGACCATCACCGGTTTCGTGAATTGGCCGTTCAACCCGCAATGGCGGCAACGTCGGAGCGCTGCCGCCTGTCATCTCCCGCCGAGACCTGGTTGGCGGCCTCGGCGGCACGCTGGCTGCCCTCATGTTATCCGCCAAAGCCCGCGCCGCAGATTCCGCGGCCAAACGGCTCGTTGCCGAAACACGCGTTTTGGAAGTGAACGGACGCCCGGCACGCGTCTTCGGGCTCACCGGACCGGACGGACGGCCCGGCCTTCGCCTCGCCGCCGGCGAGCGGTTCCGGGTCGACCTCGAAAATAAAACGGGCGCGCGTACACTCGTCCATTGGCACGGCCAGCCACTGCGGGCGCGCGCATTTCCCGGGTCACGTTTTCCAGGTAATAGCGATAGACGGGCGGCCGTTACGTGGTGCCGTCCGTGACACTGTCCTCGTGTCACCGAGCGGCCGGGTTCGTATCGCCTTTGATGCTGATAACCCGGGCCGATGGGCGTTCCACTGTCATAACCTGTATCATATGGAGACCGGGATGATGACCGAATTCAGGTACAACGGGATTGCCGCCTGACGGCTTCGATGGCACACGGCGCCTCAATGCAATTTGCGGCCGCCAGGGACTTCGTTCCCTAGGGTTTCGTCGCCGTTGGATAAACCAGCGATTGATCCTCGATTTCCTGGTTGGGGATCTTATTTACGTCGGCCAAGTCGTGCAATTCCTGCAACGACGGCATCGCGGCGGCCGACAACTCGATCGAACGGGATTTCGACCCCAGCTCATAGGCCGCGACCACAATCAAAGCGGCAACCGCGACAGCGGAAATCATCGGACGCATCATGGGACGTCTCCGTTTTAAGCCATATCCGTTTATGTCGGCGAACCGGCGGTAAGGTTCAAAATGGTCAGGGCCGTCGCCCACAAAGCCGGCCTCGGCGATCTGCAAGGACCGAGATCAGCAAAACACCCTTTCGGTTAAAACATTCTTTCGGTTTACGTCGCGGAATCTAGCCCCCGCCGCGCTGCGGCGCCGGAGTGCTCGCAGCCATGCCGCAGGCAATCGCCAGAAACGGCGCGGGAACCCGAAGCGCCCGCGCCGCTCCGGTCATCACCGCGAACAAACCCTCTGGGGACGAATTCACCGGTCTGCGTGGCCCCGTTCACCGGTCTGCGTGGCCCCGGGGTCCGTTTCACATCGCCCGATCGGCAACGTCTTGATGATGGGGAGCAAATCGTGCTTTTCTCCTGTTTGTTGACGCCTTTCGAAAGAAAATGTCCGTGCCGCGATCAATCTGTAAGGGACGCATCACCCGGCACGAGTCAGCCGAAAGAGAACGGCAATGCTTGGATTAACGTCGCTCGATCTGGCACGCATTCAGTTCGGCTTTACCGTCTCGTTTCACATTATCTTTCCGTCGATCACGATCGGGCTGGCAAGCTATCTCGCCGTTCTCGAGGGCCTGTGGCTTTGGAAGAAGGACACCGTCTACCGCGACCTCTATCATTTCTGGTCGAAGATCTTCGCCGTGAACTTCGCCATGGGCGTCGTCTCCGGTCTCGTCATGGCTTATCAGTTCGGCACCAATTGGAGCTTTTTCTCGTCCTTTGCCGGCGGCGTCACGGGTCCGCTGCTCACCTATGAGGTGCTGACCGCCTTCTTCCTCGAAGCCGGTTTTCTCGGCGTCGCGCTGTTTGGATGGAACAAGGTCGGACCGGGGCTGCACTTCTTTGCCACCATTATGGTGGCGACCGGCACGCTGATTTCGGCGAGCTGGATCGTGGCCTCGAACGCCTGGCTGCATACCCCCCAGGGATTCGAGATTATCAACGGTCGCGTTGTACCGGTGGACTGGTTGAAGGTGATCTTCAATCCGTCCTATCCCTATCGGCTGGCCCATATGGTCATGGCCGCATACCTGGCGACCGCGCTTTTCGTCGGTGCGTCGGGGGCCTGGCATTTGTTGAAGCTGCGCCATATCCAGCCGGCCCAAACGATGATGTCGATGGCGCTGTGGATGGTGCTCGTCGTCGCCCCGCTCCAGATCGTGATCGGCGACCAACTCGGCCTCAACTCGCTCAAATATCAGCCGGCCAAGATTGCCGCCCTCGAAGGGCATTGGGAAAACAAGGGCCAGGAGAGCCTTCCGCTGATCCTCTTCGGCTGGCCGGACATGGCAGCCGAAACGACCCGCTACGCGGTTGAGATCCCCCATCTCGGCAGCCTCATCCTGACCCACGAGTGGAATGGCCGGATCCCCGGCCTGAAGGAATTCGCCCCCGGGGATCGCCCAAACTCGACCGTTGTCTTCTGGAGCTTCCGCGTCATGGTCGGACTCGGGATGCTCATGCTTTTGCTGGGTGTGTCGGGTTTGTGGCTGCGCTTTCGACAACGTTTGTTTCAGTCGGAATGGTTCCTGCGTTTCGTTGTCGTGATGGGGCCTTCAGGCCTGATCTCCATTCTCGCGGGCTGGTACACGACCGAGATCGGCAGGCAGCCATGGGTCGTGTACGGCGTCATGCGCACAACGGATGCCGTGTCGAATCATTCGGTGTTGGCACTCTCCACGACCCTGATCGTGCTCTTCGTGATGTACTTCGCCGTCTTCGGCACCGGCGTCGGCTATATGCTGAAGCTGGTCGCCAAAGGTCCGCAACAATATGGCCCGGAGGATGCACCCGGTGAAGGCGATGCGCGGATCAGGCGGCCGTCGCGCCCGCTTTCAGCCGCTCCGGACTCGTTCAACCCGGGCGGTGAAATGCCGGCCGGGAAGGAGTAAACCGCATGGGCATCGATCTTCCTCTCATCTGGGCCGTCATCATCGGCTTTGGCCTGATGATGTACGTGACCATGGACGGCTTTGACCTCGGGATCGGCATCTTATTCCCGTTCGTTCACGATCGCGGTGACCGCGACACCATGGTCAATACCATCGCACCGGTGTGGGACGGCAACGAAACCTGGTTGGTGCTGGGCGCTGCGGGATTGCTGGCCGCTTTCCCGCTCGCGTATTCCGTCATCCTCAGCGCGCTCTATCTGCCGCTTTTCCTGATGCTCGCCGGATTGATCTGGCGCGGCGTTGCATTTGAATTCCGGTTCAAGGCGGACGAGGCGCACAAGCCCTTCTGGGATCAGGCGTTTGCCTGGGGCTCGTATATCGCGACCTTGTCGCAAGGGGTCGCGCTCGGCACTTTCATCAATGGTTTCGAGGTCACCGACGGCGCCTATTCGGGCAGCGGCCTCGACTGGCTCAGCCCGTTTAGTCTCTTCACCGGTCTCGCACTTGTTGCCTCCTATGCGCTGCTCGGCTCGACCTGGCTTGTCATGAAAACCGAAGGCGCATTGCAGCGCCGGATGAAGCAGATCGCCCGGCCCGTCACGATTGCGGTGCTGGCGACAATCGCGATCGTCAGTCTCTGGACGCCGCTGTCGCATCCAGCGGTGGCGGCGCGGTGGTTCTCGATGCCGAACATCATCTTCTTCGCACCCGTTCCGATCTGCGTGCTGCTGGCCACATCGGCGATCCTGCGTACGCTTCGGCAGGATACCCATGCTGCGCCGTTTGTGTTCGCGCTGCTCCTGCTTTTCCTGGGTTATAGCGGGCTGGCCATCAGCCTGTGGCCGAACATCATCCCGCCGTCGATTTCGATCTGGGACGCGGCCTCGCCTCCCCAAAGCATGGGCTTCACGATGGTGGGGGCGCTCTTCATTATCCCCTTCATCCTCGCCTACACCACGTGGTCCTATTATGTCTTTCGCGGCAAGGTAAAATCCGGCGAGGGCTATCACTGATGGGGGCCCGCGATCATTCCGAAAGTCGGAAATGGCTGCATCGGTTCGGCTGGCTGGTGCTGATCTGGTCGGCAAGCGTCGCCGCTCTCGGACTGGTGGCGCTGGTGCTGCGCGCAGTCATGTCGGCCGCAGGCTTGACCGTTTGACTGCTGGATGAGGGCCGCAGGCCGCACCCGGTATCGGGTAGACCCGCTGCAAGGTTGAGAGCGCGTTGGTTCGGCTGCGCGTTAATTTCTCGCGCTGGGTTCGGCAAATGCGGCTGAGACCGGCTCCTGTACCAGACTATCGAGAATGCCAGCGGCTCCGACGGCGATAATGCCGGCGGCAAGGCACGCGACGACAAATGTACGCATCGTTTGGTCTCCTGTTTGTTACAACCAGCCAGCGCTTTTGCAGAAGCGAACGATTTTGCGTCGCGCGCAATGCCGCTCCCGAGATCGGATGTTCAGCTCGGAAGGGCAAATGCTCGTGCTTCGATATCCACGAACGTTCGCCCCAGCGAGCCGACGCGAGCGTAAAAGTCAGCCGATTTTGCCTTCTCCAGATCGACAAAAAAGCGCCCGAACCAGGGAGCGAGATATTCCGCGAAGAATTCGCTATCAGCACCGGCCGGAGCTGCAATATCGCCACCGACAAGACCCGCCATGATCTCACAGAGCATAGCGACGTGATCCTCGGGTTCCGAACGCCCGGCCGCCCTGGCAATGCCGAGACGTTGAAACGTTTGGCGCAGCCGCGCGAGTGGACGTCCGTAGAGTGAGCCGGTCAAATAGTGCGATGCATACGGCAACAGCGCATCCGGTCCGAGCCCGCTAAACAGGTCAAAATACTCACGCCCCACGCCCGCCTCATCCGTTCTGGCCGCGGCCTCGGCAAGACCGGCATGTGCTGACCCGAGCGGGCTCGCGTCGCCGCGCAGCAAGGTCAGGCGTCCAATCAATTGGGAATCCGGGCTGCGTGAAAGCAAGGTGGCCAGCAGCGCATACTCCTGCGCACGGCCGCGATCGATCTCATCGACGACCCCTCCCGCAGAAACGCCAGACCTGAATTCCTGCATCTGCTCCATTCTCGACCCGCGACATCATGAGTTGCTGCAACGAACTGATTTTACTTATTTTCCCGCGGCAAGGCGCTGCCGTGCAAACGGCGTCTTGGAGGACCAATTCCTTCGGTCACCCCATCGTTCCCGGCCTCGCCTTTCACACCGGCCGTGTCCGGTAAAATATTGATGTTGTCGGCCGGCGGCGAACCGTCAAGCGCTTGCGGCGCATTCGGCTCGAGAGCGACCGCCTCGGGATCGGTTGCGGCAGGCGATGACTGCGGCACCGAAGCCGGCTTCTCCAGGCTTCCCGGGGCGAAGTTTCCGAGCCTGCCTTCCGCCTGCGCCAAAACGGCCGGCACATTGTCGCCCTGCTGCAGCGGGCCGAACCCGGGAATCGCATTCGGGTCGTTGAAATCCCATTGGTTCTCGGCGATGCCGATGAAGTCGCGAATGGCCGGATCGCTCGCCCAGGCCTGACGCAGGGCGGCCCGCGCCAATTCGACCGGCACCCGGCTTTGCAGAAAGCCGCGAATGTCGGTGTTGACGGTGATCGTTTCAATCGACGGCAGACTTGCAAGGTCGAACGGCTCATCGATGATCTCGTCGTCCTGGCGGTCCCCGGATATCGCTACCGCGCCGACCGGAGCCGCCGCGTCGGCTGGCGGTTCATCGCCTATCGACTCCGGCCCGCGCCGGGTTTCCGAACCGCGCTTCAACCGCGCCCAGCGTGAAACGAAATTCTCAGGCATGGCTATTTCGCGCCTCCATTTCCTGCTCCGCGCCGGGCGGGCGCAGGCTCCGCCGGCTGGCGGCGCCGCTTGACGAAGGGCCGTTCGACATGATGCTCGGCAATAAACCGGCTGATGGATCCCGCGACGGCGGGCGGCATCGGCACGGCTTCGACGATATTGCTGCCGGCATCGGTGAACGCCTCTCCTTCGGCCGGATCGGCCGTGACAGCCAGAATCTCATACGGCGGCTGCGAAGCCACGGGCCGCAACGCAATCCATAATGCGGGTGCGCCCGATGCGAGGTTATCGCGATAATTCGCGGTCTCGGTCCGGTGCAGTTCGATTGCGGCCTCCCCGGCATAGAACAAGGTTGTTTCCGCCTGCGCCGCGAGCACCGTCCACGGCGCGGCCGACGTTTTACCGACCAGGCACGACACGGGCCGCCACAAACTGTCCGCCCACGCGCTTTTTGCCCTGCGCTGTTCGACCACGACGCCTACGGCAATGCGGACCAGGGCTGTCGATCTCAATGGACTGCCTCCGCGTTCCGGATCGGCAGGCCGCTCACCAGATTTTGCGGCTTCAACCGCAACACCTCGTCGGCCGTCATCGCCATCAGCAGATATACCGGTTCGCCGCTGATCCTTTCCATCATATCTGCCGGATTGCGGAACCTCAGCCGGTAGAGGCCGATCAAACGCGCCCGCATCGTGTCGTCCAGATCGCCGCCATTCCAGATCGCATCGCCGATACGGGTGGCCTCGGCATCAAGTCCGACATACCAGGACAGCGGCGCGTTGCGCAGTTCCGTCAAAGGTTCAACCACGACATCGATCGCAAGCAAATGCGCGAGCCAGCGGGCGATAACCTCGCCAAGTGCGAGCGACCCGCGTCCCCCGGCTGTCATGTCGAACGCCATGTCGAAGCGGTCGCTGCGTTGCCGGTAGCCGGCGGCGGTTTCGTCGTCGAGCATGTCGACTTCGGCAATCACCGGCAATCCCAGCAACGCAACCAATGGCGATCGGGGCTGCCGGGTTAGCGACGCCGTCTCTTCGTCGACCGCGGTGATCGCCCCTTCCTGAAACGCCAGCTTCTGCGGGCGAAAGAACATCTCGGCGGCGCGCAGCATGAAAACGTCCTCGCAATCGTCCAGTGCATTGCGCAGGATCGCCTGAACCAATTGGGCCATGAGCAGCTGGGGAAATCCGACATTGCGCCTGGTGGTTTCGAGATAGGCGCCTTCCAGGGTGCGGCACTTCACAAGATAATCGCGCCAGGCGATCATCATTTTCCAATTCTCGCGCGCGTCTGCATCGATGACCGCGGCAATCTGTGCTGCCTCGATCGGCTGCCGCGGATCGCGCAACAAGGCATCGTGCAGTCTTCGCTCCGCGGAGCACGCCTCGGGCGGCGGCACGAGCTCCGGACGCGCCAGATAGGCTTTCAGGAATTCGTCGGTAACAAGCAACTTTCCCGCGGCATCGCGATCAAGCAGGTGGTGACCGCAGGAAAGCCAGAAGTCGTGCGATGCACTCAACGGTGCGCTCCTCTCTCCAGCCCGGCAAGATCGAGGTGCTCGACCGGCGTGTCATCCTCACCGACCACTTCCAGAAATTCGAAAGCCCGGGCGTGCAATTCCCCGTCGCGTGGACGCAGCGTCCGGAACTCCTCGCGAATGGCTCCCTCCGCATAGCGCCGGGTGACGGCGACGAGCACACCCGGCGGATGATCGCAGAGCGACGCCACAAAACCGATCTCCTCCTCGGCAGCCAGGCGGGCGGTGGCGAGGTCCGGCGCACCGAAGCGCGCTACCAGTTGCAGCGCAAGCATTTCGACAACGGTCCGGCGATCCTTTTCGTGCGTTTCGACAATTTGCGCCAGCGTCGAGCGGCCAAGCGACTCCAATCCCAAAAAGCCGGCGCGGAATGCGGTACGCGCCTTGCCCCGCAAATCCGCCGGGTCGCAAAGGGCAAATGCGAAAGCCCCCGACACTGCCCATTCGCCGGGCTCCGCCGCCTTTTCAAAAATGAACGAATCCGAGGGATCGAGCCGGACGGTCCGCAGCAGCTTCATGACTACCTCCGGGTGTCGCAACGCCGGCGTTACCAATATATACTTTGGTGGGAAGTCCGGCCAGTTGCCTCCGCAACTTTAGGGCGGAGTCGGGCCTACAAGAAATTGTGAGGGCAATGACTGATTCCAAAAGGCATCTTCTGATCTGCTCGTGCGACGACACGATGCCCCTTGATGGTGGCGCGGTGCGTCGGGCATGCGGTGGCCAACCGACGACAGCCACCGAGCTATGCCGCGCCGAGCTCGATCGGTTCCGCTCGATCGCGGCGGGAGACACGCCTCTGACGGTCGGATGCACCCAGGAGGCGGCGCTGTTTTCCGATGTAGCCGCGGAAAGTGGACGCGCCAATCCGATTCAGTTCGTCAATATCCGCGAATCCGCCGGGTGGTCGATTGAAGCCGCTCAAGCCGGGCCAAAAATGGCGGCGCTGCTCGCGGCAGCTGCTGAACCCGCGCCATCCGTGCCCATCGTCAACCTGGAGAGCAGCGGTGTTATTCTCATCTGCGGGCGCGACGAAGTGGCCGTCGAGGCCGGCAACCTGCTTAAGGATCATCTGGACGTCACCGTGCTGATTGAACCGCCTGCGGCGATCATGCCGCCGCGAAGCGCGGATTTCCCGGTAGCGAAGGGAAAAGTCAGAAAGGCCGGCGGCCATCTCGGCGCGTTCGAGGTCACGGTCGACGATTTCGCGCAAGCTTCCCCCTCCTCACGCCGCGCATTGTTGTTCGGGCCGTCGCGCAATGACACAAGGTCGAGCTGCGACATCATTCTCGACCTGACCGGCGGCACGGCGTTTTTCCCCGCCGCCGATTTGCGCGACGGCTATCTGCGTGCCGATCCCGGCAATCCCGCGGCCATGCTGCAGGCTGTTCTCAAAGCGCGCGACCTCGTCGGCAGCTTCGAGAAACCGCGCTACGTGGCTTTCGACGCCACGCTCTGCGCCCATTCGCGTTCGCAGCGCACAGGCTGCACGCGCTGCCTCGATCTTTGCCCCACAAGCGCGATCACACCCGCCGGCGATCACGTGGCGATCGACGCCAACATTTGCGCCGGCTGCGGGCAATGCGCCGCAGCCTGTCCGACCGGCGCCGTGTCTTACGCCCTTCCCCCGGAAGACGCGCTGATGCGCAAGCTGCGCGCGATGCTGATGGCCTATGGCGAAGCCGGCGGCGAACCGGCCATCGTGCTGGTGCACGACGATCCCCATGGCGTACCGCTGATCGATGCGCTGGCGCGGTTCGGCGACGGGTTGCCGGCGCGCGTGCTGCCGTTTGCGGTCAACGAGGTCACGCAATTCGGGCTGGAGAGCGTTGCCGCCGCCTTCGCCTATGGCGCATCGGCGATCCGGTTCCTGCTGCGGGCACGGCCGCGCCATGACGTCAGCGGCCTGACGCGGACCCTCGCGCTGGCGGATCATATCCTCACAGGATTGGGCTTTGGCGCGAGCCGGGTCGCAACCATCGAGACGGATGACCCGGACGCCCTCATCGAGGCGTTGCGTGCGATCCCGCTGCTGCCGCCCGCTCCGCGTCCGGCGAGCTTCCGGCCGGTAGGCCGAAAGCGCGACGTGCTGCGATTTGCGCTGGGCGAGTTGCATCGTGCGGCCCCTGCCCCCGTCGATACAATTGCGCTTCCCGAAGGCGCACCATTGGGCGCGGTGGAGATCGAGGCCGGCGGCTGCACCCTGTGTTTGTCCTGTGTGTCGGCGTGTCCGACGGGTGCTTTGCGCGACGATCCGGAACGGCCCATGCTGCGCTTCGTCGAAGACGCCTGCGTGCAATGCGGACTGTGCCAGGCGACCTGCCCCGAAAAGGTCATCACGCTGAAACCCCGGATCGATTTCCGCGCCGCGAGGGCGCCTGCCCGCATCCTCAAGGAGGAAGAGCCGTTCTGCTGCATCCGCTGCGGCAAGCCGTTCGGCGTGAAAAGCACGATCGAGCGCGTGGTGGCGAAGCTCGAAGGCAAGCACTGGATGTATACCGGCTCATCCAGCCGTCTCGACGTCATCAAGATGTGCGACGACTGCCGCGTCGCGTTCGTCGCGGAGGAAGGCTTCGATCCCTACGGCATGCCGAAGCAGCCAACCCGCACCACCGACGACTATCTGCGCGAGCGGGAAGCACAGAAGCACAATGGCGGCGGCCGTTGAACGGCCGCGCCTCCCGCTATTCCCGCAATCAAAAATGTCGGCGGCCGCGGATTAGAGCGTTTTCAAGCGAAGTGGAGGCCGGTTCGCGTCAAGAAAACGCTTCAAAATCAACAATCCAGAGCCCCGTTTCGATTCAATCGAAACGGAAAATGCTCTAGCTTGGCACGACCGGGAACTTCTCCTTGTGCAGAGCTGCAAGGGTCGGCGGATCCAGTTTCAGATGCGCCTGCACCAGTTCGGGAGGCGTCAGCGCCAGCCATTGATTGAGCGAGACGTCGGCGTAATAGCTGCTCCTGAATATCTCCAGGAACCGCAGCGGCGTCGTCCCGGTGTTTTCGATGTAATGACCCATGGCGAAGGGTATGTAGCCGACATCGCCGGCCTGGTAGTCGAAGGTGCGCGCCTGGCCGGACGCCCCGAACACACCCATGCGTGCCTGCCCTTCAATGTAGTACTGCCATTCGTTGGTGTTGGGATGCCAGTGCAGTTCGCGCATGCCGCCCGGCTCGACCTCGACCAGCGCGGCGGCGATCGTCTTTGAGACCGGAAACACACTGGTATCGGTGATCCGCACCGTGCCGCTCTTGGTCTTGATCGGCTGCTGCGCCATCATCTTGTGGCTGAAGCCCGGTGACACCGCGGTTGCCCCGGCGATCTTGTCGGAGTCCAGCGACCCCGGCACAGAGGCCGGGAAAATGTAGAGTTCGCTCGGGTCCGGGACATGAGCGAAGGATGAACCAGGGACACCAAAATTCTTGGACAATACTTCTTTCGGGGTGTGCTTGAACCAGTCGCTCAGCAGGAAGGTATCGTCTTCGTCGAAGTCGCCGTCGTCAAAAACCAGCAGGAATTCGCATCCGTCCGGGTTGAGCCCCTGGATGGAATGCGGGATACCGCCCGGAAAATACCAGAGATCGCCGACGCCGACATCATCCACGAAGTTGTGCCCCTGGGCGTCTATGGCTGTGATACGGGCGCTGCCGTAAAGCATGAAAGCCCATTCGGCCTGCTTGTGCCAATGCAGTTCGCGAACGCTGCCGGCGTTCAGCCGCATGTCCACGCCGGCAATGTCCTTGGAAATACCGAGTTCTCGCACGGTGACCTGACGGGTCCAGCCGCCGGATGTCAGCCGGGTATGAGCGTCCGCGAAAGAGAAGCGCAGATTGGGAAGCGTGCCCTGATCGGTGGAGGGTGGGACCAGCAGATCGGGATTCTGCCGGTCACGGGTGAGGTTACGCGGGCCGGGATCGGTACCGCCATGTCCGGGGCGGGTCGGCTGCGGCACTGCTTCACCGGTCTGCGCTCCGGCAGCGGTCGCCGCCGCAAAAACACCGCCGGCGGCAGTCGCCGCCAGGATCGTACGTCGCGTGATTTCATCCATAACGTTCACTCCCTGAGAGATCGACATTGGCGGATTCCCCCAGATCCGCGCGAACGAGAACAAACAAACGTTGTCGTAATGCGTCAGGTATCTCGCGTCCGCCGGACATCAACGAGCCGTCCGGCCGACGCCTATTCCGCGGGTGTCGTCGACGGTCGTCCCGCTTCGCGCTCCTTGTTGAGCTGTTGGGCGAGCCAGAGATCGTGATGCTCTTTCGCCCAGTTGAGATCCACATCGCCGGTGCCCATGGCCTCGAACGCACCCTCCATGCCGAGGGTGCCGATGTAGATATGGCCAAGGATTAGGGCAATGAACAGAACGGCCACGACGGCGTGTACTCCCTGCGCGACCTGCATATCGGGGATATCAGTCCCGTAGAAGGGAAACAGCAGCAAGAAGCCTGATAACGACACGGCAATGCCGGCGACGAGGGAAAGCCAATAGACAAGTTTCTCTCCCAGATTGAACCTGCCGGCCGGCGCATGCCTGTTCTTGATGAAACCTCCGCCTTGCCTGAGCCAATCGAGGTCAACCTTCTGCGGCACATTGTCCCTGAAGAAGATCACGATGATCAGAACGAGCCCGGCGACGAACGCGAAGCTGGTGAAGTTGTGCACGTACTTCGCCACCTCCGAGATATTCGAGAACGCGTCCGGGCCGATCAGCGGCAAGAGCACAATCTTGCCGAAGGTGATGTTCAGGCCGGTCAGGCCGAGGATGACGAAGGATGCCGCGGTCAGCCAATGCGCAAATCGCTCGAAGGCCTCGAAGCGCAGGATCTTCTGGCCCGAGCGCCCGGCCGCAATACGCTGACGTCCCATGATGAGATAGGCCAATGCGAGCACCGCGATGGTGCCGAGGATCACGATGGCGCCGCCCCAATGCAGCAGGACCTCGTGGAAATAATCCCATGCCCGTCCGGCCGGCTGGATCAACACGGCGGCTTTGGTGTCGGGAATGTCGATGCGGCCTTCGACGCGGGGAACCTGTTTCAGCAACGTCTGTTGATCGACGACGCTCGCCGTCGGATTGGGAGCGCCATCCGGGGCGAGCTTCTGGGCGCTCGCAGGGGCGGACACCGCAAGCATCAGGATGAGGGTCGCGAGGCGAATACGTGCAAGGAACAACGTCATGGCCACTACCCTCCTCTCATTGCCTCGCATTGCTCGGATCATCTCAAGGCGCATCACGCTCAGACCTTGACGTCCTCGTGATAGGCGGTGATCCAGCCCCACGCGCCGGAGCCATAACCGCGCTTCAATACCCGCTCCCGGTAGATCTGGGCGATGATTTCGCCGTCACCTGCCAGCAACGACTTGGTGGAGCACATTTCGGCGCATAGCGGCAGCTTGCCCTGGCCAAACCGGTCCGAGCCGTATTTCTCAAATTCGGCGGCGCTGCCGGGGGCTTCCGGACCACCCCCGCCGGCGCAGTAGGTGCATTTATCCATCTTGCCGCGCGAGCCGAAATTGCCGACCTGCGGATACTGCGGCGCACCGAACGGACAGGCATAGAAACAATAGCCGCAGCCGATGCAGAGGTCCTTCGAGTGCAATACGATGCCGTCCTCGGTCGGATAGATGCACGTCACCGGGCAGACCGCCGCGCAGGGCGCGTCGGTGCAATGCATGCAGGCCATCGAAACCGAGCGCTCGCCGGGCTTGCCGTCATTGATGGTAACGACGCGGCGGCGGTTGATGCCCCACGGTACCTCGTTTTCGTTCTTGCAGGCGGTGACGCAGGCGTTGCAGTCGATGCAGCGGTCGGCGTCGCAAAGGAATTTCATGCGGGCCATCGCTACCCTCTCATGCTGCTCTTATCTGGCAAAGGGTCGCCTTGGGCTCCTGCATGCCGGTCGCGGGATCGTAGCCGTAGGTCGTGAGCGTATTCACGCTCTCGCCGAGCACGATCGGATCGAAGCCCTTCGGATATCTGGCGCGCAGATCAGCCCCCTCGAACCAGCCGGCGAAGTGATAAGGCATCCAGGCGACGCCCTTGCCGACCCGCTCGGTCACCAGCGCCTTCATGCGGGTTCTTGAATTGCTCTCCGGTCCCATCACCCAGACCCATCCGCCGTCCTTGATGCCCCGCTCGCTCGCATCCGCCGGATTGATTTCGACATACATGTGCTGCTTCAACTCGGCGAGCCACTTGTTGGACCGCGTTTCCTCGCCGCCGCCTTCATATTCCACAAGCCGGCCGGAACTCAGGATCAGCGGGAACTGTTTGACGATGCCCCTGTCGACAGCGGCCTTTTGTACGGAAAAGCCGATATTGGGCATGCGGAACTGCCGGGCGTCCGGCAAGGTCGGATAGTCGGCGACGAGGTCCGGGCGCGGGGTATAAATCGGCTCGCGGTAGACCGGAATGGGGTCGGGAAGATTCCAGGCGATCATGCGCGCCTTGGCGTTGCCATAGGGCGAGCAGCCGTGCTCGATCGCCACGCGCTGTATCCCGCCCGAAAGGTCGAGCGACCAGGACACGGCATCGGGATTGGCGGAATTGACGCGCTGGATGATTTCCATTTCCTGCGCCGTGAGGTCCTTGTCCCAGCCGAGCTTCTTGAGCACCCCCAGGGTGAACTCCGGATATCCATCCTTGATTTCGGAACCGGCCGAATAGGAACCCTCGGCGAGGAGGTTGTCGTGCTCCTCCTTTTCCACCTCCTGCCCGTTCTCCATTACCTTGCGCTTGACGACGCGCTCGACACCAAACCGCGCCCGGAACGTGCCGCCGCCCTCCTTTACCGGGAGGTTGGTATTGTAGAGGATCGGCGTGCCGGGATGCCGGTACTCCGGCGTTCCCCAGCATGGCCACGGCAGGCCGTAATAGTCGCCACCGACTTCCGGATCATCCTTGGGCGCCCGCAAGGTGACCAGATCGAATTTGGCCTGGTTCTTCATGTGGGCCTTGAGCCGTTCGGGAGACTGTCCGCAATAGCCGGTCGACCAGCCACCGCGGTTGATCTCGCGCAGGATATCTTCCGCCGACACGGCGTCGTTCTCGACCTTGATGTTCTTGAACATCCGATCGGCGAAACCGAACTTGCGGGCGAACAGGTACATCGTGTCGTAGTCGTTTTTGGATTCGAAAACCGGCTCCACGATTTTTTCGCCCCACTGCAGCGAGCGGTTCGAGGCGGTGCGCGAACCATCCATCTCGAAACTCGTGCAGGCCGGCAGCAGATAGGTGCCGTTCTTGCGCTCCGAGAGCACCGACCACGCGGTCGGATAGGGATCGCAGACCACCAGCAATTCGAGCTTCTCGATGCCCCGCACGGCTTCCGGCATCCGGGTAATCGTATTGACGCCGTGTCCCATGATGAACATCGCCTGCACATTATTGGGCTGGCTCACCTGGTCTTTCGGCAGCAGCGTCGCATCGAACCAGCGCGTGCTGGGAATGCCCGGCGTCTCCATCAGCGTCTTGCTCGGGAAGCGGGATTTGATCCACTCGTAGTCCACTTCCCACACCCGGCACCAATGCCGCCACGCGTCTTCGGCAAGACCGTAGTAGAGCGGCAGCGTCGTCACATCGAGGCCGAGATCGGTCGCACCCTGCACGTTGGTGTGGCCTCGAAAAATATTGGCGCCGGCTCCGGCCAATCCCACATTGCCGGTGACGAGCGTGAGAATGCAGCTGGCACGGACATTCGCCGTGCCGGTCGAGAACTGGGTTTGTCCCATCGCCCAGATCAGCGTCGCTGGCTTCTCCCTGGCAAACAGCTCGGCGACGTGCCTGACCTGTGCTTCCGGCAGGCCGGTGACGCGCTCCACTTCGTGGGGCGGCCACTTTGCCACCATCTTGCGGATGTCGTCGACACCGTAGACGCGCTGGCTGAGGAATTCCTTGTCCTCCCAGCCGTTTTCGAAAATGTGCCAGAGCATCCCGTAGATCGTGGCGATGTGCGTGCCGGGACGCACGCGAACATACTCGGTCGCATGCGCCGCCGTCCGCGTCATGCGCGGGTCGATCACGATCATGTTGGCGCGATTAAGTTCCTTGCCTTCAAGAATATGCTGAAGTGAAACCGGATGCGCTTCCGCCGGATTGCCGCCCATCACCAGAATGGTCTTGGAGTTGCGAATATCGTTGTAGCTGTTCGTCATCGCGCCGTAGCCCCAGGTGTTGGCGACGCCGGTGACGGTTGTGGAGTGGCAGATGCGCGCCTGATGGTCGGAATTGTTGGTTCCCCAGAAGGCGGCAAGTTTGCGGTTCAGGTAGGCGGCTTCGTTGGTGAACTTGGCTGAGCCCAGCCAGTAAACTGAATCGGGTCCCGACTTCTGACGGATGTCCAGAAGCTTGTCGCCGATCTCGTCGACGGCCTGTTGCCACGAAATCCGTGTCCATTGACGGTTCACGAGCTTGACCGGGTAACGCAGGCGGCGCTCGCTCAGCACGTCGTCGCGGACCGCTGCGCCCTTGCAGCAATGCGATCCGCGGTTGATCGGGCTGTCGTAGTCGGGCTCCTGCCCTATCCACACGCCATTGGCGACTTCGGCGATAACCGAGCAGCCGACCGAACAATGCGTACAGAGATTCTTCCGGGTCGTAACGGTCGCCCCTGGGGGGGCCGGCGGACCGGCCTCCGCTCTGCGCACGCCGCCGAGCGGCAAACTGCCGAGCGCCGCCAGCGCTGCGGCCGTGACGCCGGAGCGCCGGAGGAAAGTACGACGGTCCAAATCGCAGCTTGCCTTACTTGCGGCAGCAACGCTTCCGCGACCCCGATGGCGTTCCGACTTCTTGATCAGCACGGAGCTCTCCGTTATCGGACCGGATAGGAGTTGACTCGGTAGAAATTGCGAACCTCTGCAGAGTTGGCCTGATAGCGCGGCTTGCGCTTGTCGTTGAGATCGACGGGCTTCGCCTCCGCCGTCTCCGCCACCACACCGCTCGTGGCCGCCGCCCCCGCGCCGGCGATCGCCAGGTTAAGCAGATCGCGCCTTCGGATAATCGCTCTGGGGCGTTCCTTCATCAAAGGCGCACTCCTCAATCCGGCTGTGGTCGCACACAGCCCGGCTTCGATCCCATCACACCTCAAAAAGGTACTACGCACGTACCGCAATTGCTCTGCCGAGGGCCGTTCGGTAATTCAATTCCGCGTGAGATGCCTATATCTTGACGGAGGAACCAACCACCGGGAATGAAGCGTATCGGGTGATTTGCATTCCGGTCATTCGAAAAATTAGGCTTGTTTTCGAGAACGCACGCTTCCGTTCGGCGTTCCCCAGGACCTGATGCCCCGGCTGCGTTTCCGTGCAAATCAGCCGGCCGCCGTTCGATTCAAAGAGGGAAATGCTATTTGGAACGTCGACCGGCGATGCAGTGTGCGTTTCGCCATCGATACGGCGTGTCTCCCGCGAACCGCTTGAACACCGTGCTGAAATGAGCTTGAGTCTGGAAGCCGACGGACAGTGCGATCTCGACAAGCGTCATGGTGGGTTGGCGCAGCAATTCCTCGGCGCGCTGGATTCGTCGCCTCAGAAGATACTCATGGGGTCGAAAACCGGTCGCGGCCCGGAATTGAGAGGCGAAGTGCATTCGGCTCAGTCCCGCCACGGCGGCCAAATCGAGAAGCGTGATTTTTCCAGAGAGATGATTGTCGACAAATTCGACGACCCGCTTGAGGCGCCAATTCTGTAATGCTCGCATTTGCCGTGCGGCGCTGCCTTGGTTGGCTCCGCCGGTCTGCTCATTGGATCGCAGCGTCTCGGATTGCAGGCCAAGCAGCCGGGTGACGATAGCCAGGCGCAGGGCATCCGCACAAATTCCGGTATGGTGATCGTCGGCGCGTTCGGTGGCCGCAAGCGCGTCGGACAGGCGCGTGATGACGGGATCCACGGGGTTCCCGGCGGCGGCAACGTGCCTTACGCCTTCCGTTCGGCCGGGATCGTCGGCAACTCGTTGGCAGGGATCGCCATCTTGTCGCCTTGCGGTTTCTGCGCGCATGGACCTGGCATTCGGCATCGCGTTGGCCTCGGCGGAATGGCCTTGACCGGCCCCTTGCGCCGCAATGGCGAGCACAAGGTCGAGGTGTCGAAAAGCCAGCAACATGCTGCCTTCGACAACGGAATGGCTGGGCGGCGCAGATCCCGATTCATGCAGGCCGCCCAAATAGGCGGTAATCGGATCGGCATCGGTTGCACTTCGGCTGAATGCCGTCCGCCCATAGGCCGTTGCACGATCTACGGAATTACCGTTGTTGCCTCGTAGGATAAGCGAGGGCGGCGGCATGTTCCAATCTCCCTGTCATCGCACTGACCGGAAGCCGGAGCCTTGCAGATGCTGAACGCGCTCACGAAGCCGAAAGACTGAGCCCAATCCGGATCGCTCATTCCCGCAAACGTGATCGTGTCGTCTGGTCGACAAATTCCGGCCCGTGGGCCGGAGAATATCGAACGAGGCCGCGCGCTCCATTCTACGGGTTTTTTTTTAGGCATATCGTCGGCTAGGCCAATCATACCTTGGTATCTACCCCAGCGAGCCCGGCTGGTCCGGGCCGGGTTGCCCTGATCTGCATTTGCGCCGCGCAAGGGCGGGTCGACGAGATACCCCCCATGCATTTGCGAAAGACACTCCGTCGGCAGGAAGCCATATCTGGGAATGGCCTCAGCTCGTCAGCACCCCGCTGCCAAGGACACCTCTGGAGTGAAGTCATGACCAATACCGTTGAAGAACGAAAGTCAGCCGCGCTGAAGACGCCGTCAGACGTCGGTGCAGACGCGACCCGGGACATTCCCGCGGCGCTGCGGGCCCTGCTCGCGGACGCATTCGCGCTCTACCTCAAGACCAAGAACTTTCACTGGCATATGTCCGGCCCACATTTCCGGGACTACCATCTGCTGCTTGACGAGCAGGGCGACCAGATCTTTGCGATGACCGATGATCTCGCGGAGCGCGCGCGCAAGATCGGAGGAACGACGCTGCGCTCGATCGGTCACATCGGCCGGCTTCAGCGCCTGTTGGATAATGATGCCGACTATGTCACGCCAGAGGACATGCTTGCCGAACTGCGCGACGACAACAAGCAGTTCACCAAATACCTTCGCGAGACCCACGCCCTCTGCGATGAATATGAAGATGTCGCAACCGCGAGCCTGATCGAAAACTGGATCGACGAAGCAGAACGCCGCAGCTGGTTCCTGTTTGAGGCCACGCGCCGATCGTGAGGCGCCGCGTTTCGGTTTAGCCTGCCGGTGAACGCAGAAACTGCGTCGCCGGCGCCACCATGTGGACCTGTCGCCTGGCGCGCCGACCGGGGTTTATCGCGGTCGCGCCTCGCCGGCCATCGCCTGCCCGGCCTCCCGCCTGCGCGGCAGCTTCCAGTCCGGCCGCACGAAGTGACAGGTGTAACCGTCCGGATAGCGTTCCAAGTAATCCTGATGCTCGGGCTCGGCTTCCCAGAACGGTCCGGCCGGCGCAACCTCGGTGGTAACCTTGCCCGGCCAAAGGCCGGAAGCATCGACGTCCGCGATGGTGTCTTCGGCGATCTTCTTCTGCTCGTCGCTGGTATAGAAAATCGCCGAGCGGTAGCTCGCTCCCCTGTCGTTGCCCTGACGGTTCAGTGTGCTTGGATCGTGGATCTGGAAGAAGAACTCCAAGAGCTGACGATAGCCGATGACCGCAGGATCAAAGTTGATCTCGATGGCTTCCGCATGATTGCCGTGGTTGCGATAGGTCGCGTTCGGCACCTCGCCGCCGGTGTAGCCCACCCTGGTTGAAATCACGCCGGGATACCGGCGCAGCAGATCCTGCACGCCCCAGAAGCAACCCCCGGCAAGGACCGCGCGTTCCGTCAAAACTGCCATGTCCATCCTCCTCCGGTTCACCGCGGGCGTCGTTCCTTGAAGCCCGATCAGAGCCGCATAATGCGGCCGAACCATGCAGAAGTGCAACTTTTCGCGGGCGCCGGCGGGCAAGCTCTCGGCATCGGCCGGGCATGCCATGCGCTTGAGGCTTCCGTTCGCCGGCGCGCCATCGACGATCCGTCAATCGCCGAAGATAGAACGGTGGGTTGCCGCCTTCGGTGCTATCATTCCCGCCATCCCGTCCCCTGCCGGGGGCGTATCGCGATGGGGCCAACGACAAAATGCCTTCGGATCCGAATGCCCGCATGCGCGTACGGATAGCCCTGCTATTGTTGTTCGTTTTCGCGGTCGTTGCTTCGGTTGGGGCCTATTTCGCTGCCGATCTGGGTAAACTGCAGGACGGCATTTCTGCGCGTGAAAGCCAGGCGGCATTGCAAGGGATCACCGACGCAAGCCAAATCGATGCGGCGCTCAGGCAGCATCCCCAGAATAGAATCCTGCGGATGATGGCCATGGCGACCAGGGCCGCGGATGAAACAAACCTGGCCATCGAAAAATTGTCCAATGAAGTTGAGCCACCGGCGATTGCAAAGGCCGGTAATTTGGGCGCGGCGAGCCGCGGCGACCTCGAGGCCCTACGCCGCGATCTGAAAACCGCGGAAGCCAATGCGGTGGCATTGATGCCGCGCACCATCGCGGTCCTCAAAGCCGAACGCGACAATGTGGAAACATACGCGGTCTCGCTCCATCTGGGAAAGGATGCCGGCGGCAGGTTGCTGGATAACATCGACGAGCGGCACGCCGAAATCGCGGCCTCCGCTTCCGGCATGTCGTCGGCGCGCGCCGATTTTTATCGCGCCTATCAAAACTACGTGGCACTTCTGGCCGGGGAATTCGGGGCCTATAAGGTCGTAGGCGGTCAGTTCATATTCCCGCTCCAGCGCACCGTGGACCGTTACAATGTCGCAGCCCAGGCGATGACCGCTGCCGCAAAGCATGTCGCGGAACTTGACGAAGAAAGAAAACGGCTGCTGGCGTCGCAGCAGGCCCGATGGCTACATTTCGTTAGCGGTGAATGACTTGAACCGACGATGCTCCATGATCTTATCAGGCAGGTTGGCGACATGACTGATTCCGGGACAGCCAAACAAGTGTTCGAAGCCTTGAAGCTGGCAGAACGAGAACCGGCGCCAGAAGCGTTGGCGATACTGAACGGGCTCGTCGTGCTCGTCAGAGGTGACCACGAACAGCGGTTGGAAGTTGAAGAAGCCCGATCCAGCGCTTTTTTGGCGCTTTGCGAAGTCGGAAAAGCCCTGCACCGCGGACAGCCGGCGGACCATCTGTGGGCGTCGGCGATCAGTGCGACCGAGCGCTGGATGGCGCTGGCGCGGTAAGCCGCGCGGGTAACCCGCGGTCCGTGCTAATTTTGCGGGCCGGAAAGCGATATCTCGCGTTCGGCGCGGAAAACATTGGCATAAAGGCTCGCAATCCACTGGCGCCCGCTCGATGTCATGTTGAGATAGCGAATTTCAGTCTGAATATGGGGCGCCACGATATTCCAATAAAACTGCGGGTAGCGGTTGACGATGTCGGCGGGCGATTCATAGCCAAGCTGGCGGTTCATGCCCACCTCTTCAAATTCATGGTAGAGCGCGTTAGCTTTCCTGATGTAGTTAGGATCGCCGAGTTGCCCGATGAAATCCGCCGCCCGAACAATCGACGCCTCCTCATCATATTCCTGACCGTCGCGGGGAGGAAATCTGGTGCCTTCGATCGCATCGGCAATACGCTGCTTGTCCAGCGGGGCAACGCCGTTAATTCTCTGCATCACATAAAGCTTCGATCGATCGACATGGTGAGGCATCAGGCCCGCGTCCGATGACCCGCGCGGCAACGTCACCTTCCTGCCGCTCGAATCGATCACGAATCCATCGACGTCGTCGTCCCGAAACAGGCCACGCACATAGCCGATGTCATGGGCAAGGCAGGCGATGATGACATGGGCGTAATCGCCCGCAGCCATATGGGTGTGCAACGCACGGCCCCGGAGAATATCGTGTGCTGCAAGGGTTACAAGCAGCGTGTGTTCGACGTTGTGGTAGAGCGCGTCGCTATTTCCAATGCATTCGAGCGCGATGCGAGCGGCCGCCGGCACTATCTCCACCAGCGGCGTCTGCGAGGAATCGAACCGGCGGCGCATAAAGGAGCGAAGAAAATCTTCCAGGGCATCCGTTGCCAATTCCGGTAAAGTGATCATTTCCGCTGCCCCGCTTCGCTAACGCGTCAGCTCCCGAGTTCTCATTCATCCCCGCTGGAGGCGAGCATAGCGCAATTTGCACCCTGTGACCAAACGCGGAAAACGTCGTGTTGATAAAAAAGCGGAATTTATGTTGCGGTGCCGTTGCGCGCGGACCCGTTGGGCTAACCCGCCTTGCGCGCTGCTCGATTTGCTTTCATTGGCATTCCTGAGCCTGCGCAGTCAGTCTTGATCCGACCGCAGGCAACTCTGCGGCAATTTTTCCAGCCTGTTGATCAACCATCAGGGTGCTGATCTCTGGACGCTCCAGGATAGCGTCGGGCACCGGCAATCGCCTCAGCGGCGGCGCCGCCGCGCCGATCCCTGGATTAACCGCGCGGCGTGCCGCTTGCTCGGAGGTCGACGAGATCCGGCGGATCGAACCAGTTCGTCAGTGACAGGCCGCCGTCTCCTCTTTGTAGTTTCGCGACTTGACCCCGGAATGTGAGGTCATATCCCTGGCACATTCCTACTCAATAACTATTCAAGGTATTCGAATAGGCCGTTCACCGTTGTCGGCACCAATCGGACTAACCGGGCTGATCTGATGAAGTCCGTTATTCGGGATAGACCGGAAGTGGCCGACCGACAGTCAAAGCGGCGCATTGATATGCACATGGTATTTCAGTCGGCAAATGCGAGGCGCTGGGCCCTGATCGCCGGCTTGATCCTGTATTCCTTGAACGTCAGCACAACGGCCTGCGGGGCTGAAGCAAATGTGCCATCGGCCGAGAAGCTTCAGCTCCTCAGCGATTTCTTCGAAAACAAGGTTGCGACGGGAAATATCTCCGGCGCCGTCGTCCTGATCCAGCAGCATGGCCGACCCGTCTACCTGAAGACATTTGGGATGCGCGACGTCAGGACCAACCGTCCGATGACGACGGATACGATTTTTGCCCTTCGCTCGATGACCAAGCAGATCACGAGCGTCGCGACGATGATGCTGGTCGATGCCGGCAAATTGTCGCTCGATGAACCCGTGGCGAAATACATCCCGTCCTTTGCGGATGCGAAGGTGGCGCTTGAGAAAGCCAACGCACAGGGTGAGCCGTCGTTCGAACTTGTCCCCGCCGCGCGGCAACCGACCATCAGGGATCTGCTCCTGCAAACGTCGGGTATCGCCGGGGGCTACATCGGCGGCTGGGTGGCAAAGCTCTATGCGGAAAGTCATCTGTTCGACGGGCAGTTCAATAACGCCGATCTCGCCGAACGAATCGGCAAAGTGCCGCTCACGCGGCAACCCGGTACGTTCTGGCGCTATGGCTATTCCAGCGATGTGCTTGGCCGCGTGGTGGAAGTCGCCTCCGGCGAGACGCTCTTTCATTTCATGAAGCGGTCGATCTTTGATCCACTTGGAATGACGCACACCAAGTTCGTGCTGGATACGCCCGAAGAGCGTGCATTGATGGCGGAGCCATTACCAAGCGATCTGAACCTCGTCGACCAGGAGCGCAGGCGCCGATCCCATCCTGAGTGGGAATCCGGGGGTGGCGGGCTGGTCTCGACGATCGTTGATTATGGGCGCTTCGCGCAAATGCTGCTCGACGGCGGCGCGTTCGAAGGCAAGCGTTACCTCAGCTCGGCCGCGTTCAAGGATATGACGACCGACCATATCGGTCCGGACACAGGTATCGGCCACGACGTTTTTTACTTCCCGGGTGACGGATTCGGTTACGGGTATGGCCTTGCTGTGCGCACCAGTGCGGGAGAAACGAAGCAGCCGGGTTCTATTGGTGAGCTGAAGTGGGACAGTTTAAGCGGCACATATGTTGGCATCGATCCCAAGCTCGACATGTTCTACCTGCTGATGGAGCAGACTGATAACGAGCGTGGCCCTATCAGGGTCGCGTTCCGGAAGCTGGTCTATGACGCCTTCACCTCAAATGAGGTTGATCGCGTTTACAACCCTGTTGGCCGCTGAGTCCTAGGAACTCATGGCCAGTGCTTCTACTGCGAGATCCGCGCGATCCATCATTCCGCCAAGGCGGGTACAGAAAGCCCCGGACGATGCCGGGGCTTGAAGTTCGCTGGAGACGGGAAAATTAGATCAGTATCTGCCGGTGGCGAGGCCACCCCAGTTGAAGTGGTAATTGATGCGCGCCGTGACCATATCGACGTCCTGACGGATCGAGTCGGTGCGGAATATGCCGCCGGCCGGGACAACAGGGATGGCGCCTGTCGATATGGTGGTGATGCTGCGGTTACCCATGAAAAGGTGATCGTACTCGACCGCAACCGACCAATTCGGTGCGAATCCGAATTCGAGACCGGTTCCGACGACACCGCCCCAGCGTGTTTCCCTCGCCGAATCGAATAGCGCGCCTGTGGCGGTCACCGTACCCAGGTATTTGTCGTCGGTCACAGCCGCGCCGCCCTTCAAATACCAAAGGATGTTGTTCCAAGCATAGCCGACTTGGCCGGTGAACAAGCCCAACGCTTCGATCTTGGAATTGTTAGTCCAATTGGGAATAAAAAGGCTAACATTGGATCCCTTCAAATCAGCCCAGTCGCCCTGCGCTTCCAGACCGAACACCCAACTGGCGCTCTGCCAACGGTATCCAACCTGACCGCCAGCCACTCCGCCGGTCGCATCGTGACAACCTTCCCTGAAGGGGACGACAGGTCCAAGGAAGCTTGTGACATCCCAGCATTTGTGGCTCCAGCCGCCGCCGCCGTCGGCGCCGACGTAGAAGCCGCTCCAATCGTAAATCGGAATTACCGGTGCCGGTGGCGCCTTAGTGTACGGACGGGCAGCTAGATCGGCAGCTGACGCGGGAGCGGCCATACCTAGTGCGATTAAACCAACCGTAATCACCAAAAATTTCTTCATCGCATTTCTCCATCTCCGTCGCTTCTTGATCTATCTGAAGCGATAGATGCGCTCGCGACCGCCAATAGCTTGGTTGCAGACGTTGCACTTAATTCCAAATTCCAAAGCGCATTCTAAGCGATTAGGCGCTGAGATTTTGTGCCTCTAATGCAACAGTCCGTTTTTCAAAAACGACTGAACGATGGCAACTAGGTCAAGGATACTGACGTCTCAAAGCCGACGCATGCCGATTGGAATCCGCACACAAATTAATCGTGCGCATTCATGAGATATCGATCCGTGATGCTTTTCCTGTGCAGGATGAGTCCGGAACCTTCTCGGAAGTGGACCGTCGGGGCATTCGGAAACACAATAGCCGATAGAGAGTGAGCGGCCTGCGGCACTGAGCTACCCCCACTTGATCACTTGCACAACTAAACGGCAAAGACCGCACGGCGCAGAAACAATTTGAACCATCCGACGAAGTAGACCCGAAAACAAAATCGTCTAAGGTGACAAGCATCGCTTGAACGGAAGTCGAAGAATTACGTCCCCACTGCCTCTGGCCAACGGATGGAGTTGTCGATGAACCAGGTACAAGTCGAGCAGAAAAGCTATCAGATGCCGCCCCAGGATGGGTTTAGCGTCGCACACTTTCTCACCGTCGCCGACGTCGAGCGATCGCTTCGATTTTACGAAACGGTCTTCGGAGGTCGCATTCTGAGCAGAGGCGACAGCAGCGGCGCGCCGGGGTACATCCAGATCGCGAATACGTGGCTCCTTGTTAACCCCGGGGGCGGTCCGACACCCGACAAACCATCGGTAACGCTCAGCGTCCCCGCCAATCCCGATTTAGTCAGCAGCTTTATGAATATCCGCGTTGCAGA
>Ga0073928_10000564_pt1 | contig 84756 bp, 91 predicted proteins | sample PaiPotPPA55metaG_FD_76969 | JGI IMG/M metagenome (GOLD analysis project Ga0073928, IMG submission 76969) | Iron sulfur acid spring bacterial and archeal communities from Banff, Canada, to study Microbial Dark Matter (Phase II) - Paint Pots PPA... ...
AGACCGCCTGGACCGATGTGATCGAGCCCTTGCTCGTCGAGGTGATGCGTTCCTGCAGCTCGCCCATCTCGGTGGCCGGAGTCGGTTGGTAGCCGACGGCCGACGGCATGCGCCCGAGCAGCGCCGACACCTCGGAGCCCGCGAGCAGGTATCGAAAGATGTTGTCGATGAACAGCAGGGTGTCCGCACCTTCCGCATCGCGGAAGTACTCCGCCATGGTCAACCCGGTCAGTCCAACTCGCGCGCGAGCGCCGGGCGGCTCGTTCATCTGGCCGAACACGAGAGCGGTCTGCGGGAGCACCCCGGCGTCCTGCATCTCGTGGTACATGTCGTTGCCCTCGCGCGTACGCTCCCCCACCCCCGCGAACACGGAGCGGCCCTTGTGCTGGTAGGCGATGTTCCTGATGAGCTCCTGGACGATCACCGTCTTGCCCGTCCCGGCGCCTCCGAACAACCCGATCTTCGACCCCTTCGCGAACGTGCAGATGAGGTCGATGACCTTGATGCCCGTCTCGAGAATCTCCACCTTGGCCTGCTGCTCCGAGACCGGAGGGGCGGGCCGGTGGATGGGCCATCGCGTGACGCCTTCCGGCGAAGGCTCGTCGTCGATCGGGGCGCCGATCACGTTGAACATGCGACCCAGCGTCTCGACGCCGACCGGCACGGAGATAGGGCCGCCGGTGGCGTGAACTGGGTCGCCGCGGCGGAAGCCGTCGGTCGCGTCCATCGCGATGGTGCGAACGGTGTTGTCGCCGATCGCGCCCTCGACCTCGAGCACGACGATGCGACCGTCCTGCGTCTTGACCTCGAGCGCCTCGAAAAGCTCCGGCTGCTCGCCAGGCGGAAACTCGACGTCGACGACGGCGCCGATGACCTGGCTCACGTGGCCGTCCTTCGTCTTCTTTTTCTCGGTCTTTGGTGCGTGCTTGGTTGTGGCCATTGTGTAGTTCTCCTTCTCTTGCCTTAGCTCGACGCCCGCATCGCTTCGGCGCCGCTGACGATCTCCATGAGCTCTGTCGTGATGCCGGCCTGGCGCACCTTGTTAGCGAACAGCGTGAGCGCGTCGATCAGGTCGCCGGCGGCGTTGGTCGCGTTTTGCATCGCGATCATCTTGGCCGAGTATTCGCTGGCCTTGTTCTCCAGCACCGCCTGGAAGACCTGCGTCTCCACGTAACGCGGAAGCAGGCCGTCGAGCACCGATTCCGGGTCCGGCTCGTAGATGTAGTCGGCCCTTGGGCCCTTGCCGTCGGCTTCGCGATGTGGAATCTCGGCCGGGATGAGCACGGTCACCGTGGGTTCCTGCTTCATAGTGGAGACATACTTCGAGTAGCACAGGAGCACCGCGTCGACGTTGCCTTTCGTGTACTCCTCGAGGGCGACGCTGACTGCCGGCAGCACCTGGGCGACCGTCGGGCGATCCGAAACCCCGCTCACCTCGGCGATCACGTCGCGCCGGTAGCGGAGGAGGAAGTCGCGACCCTTGCGCCCGATGGTGACGTAGCGCTGGCCCTCGGTGTAGTGCTCGTTCATGTAGCGCGTGGCGGCGCGGATGTTGTTGACGTTGATCGCGCCGGCGAGACCCTTGTCCGTCGTCACGAGGATCATCACCGCGCGCTTTCCCTCGCGCCTCACCAGGAAGGGGTGCTTGTACTCGGTGGCGCGCTCGCTCACCGTCTGCAGCACCTCGAGCATCTTCTCGGAGTAAGGCCGTGTCGCCTGTACGGCCGCCTGCGCCTTGCGCAGTCGAGTCGCCGCGACGACCTGCATCGCCTTGGTGATCTTCTGCGTGTTCCGGATCGAGTCGATCCGCCGAACGATGTCCCTGAAGGCCGGCATTTACTTCGCCTTCGGCTTTCGGGGTTTGGGCTTTGGTTCCGTGTCCGTTTCACCGGCCGCCGGCGCCGGTTTGGCCGGCGAGTCGGCCATCGCCGCCCGGATCTGGTTCAGCTGAGACGGACGTGTCTCGTCGGTCTCCGCTTTGGCCGGCTTTTGAACCGTTTCTGCCTTCGCCGGGGCTTGGGTCTTCGGTCCTGCGGCGGCAGGGGCCGCCTCAGCCTTCGGCGCCGGCTTGCCGTCTGTTTTGGACGCGTCAATAGCCTTCCCGGCCTCTACCCCGAACTGGTGGTTGAAGGTCGAGATCGCGGCCTTGAGACGTTCGAAAAGCTTGTCGTCGAGTGCCTTTTGCTTTTCGATTTCGGCGAGCAAATCCGCCTCCTCGCTCCTGAGGAACCGGACGAAGCCCGCCTCCCACTCCCTGACTCGCGCGACCGGCACCTTGTCCAGGAACCCCTGCGTACCGGCGTAGAGCACCGCCACCTGTTCTGCCAGCGGGACCGGCTGGTACTTGTCCTGCTTGAGCAGCTCGGTGAGGCGCGCACCGCGCTCCAGCTGGTTGCGGGTCGCCGTATCGAGGTCGGAAGCGAACTGGGCAAACGCCGCAAGCTCGCGGTACTGGGCGAGGTCCAGGCGAAGCTGGCCGGCAACCTGACGCATGGCCTTGGTCTGCGCGTCGCCGCCGACGCGGGAGACGCTGATGCCCACGTTGAGCGCCGGGCGCTGGCCCGCGTTGAAGAGGTCCGACTGCAGGTAGATCTGGCCGTCCGTGATCGAGATCACGTTCGTCGGGATGAACGCAGACACGTCGTTGGCCTGCGTCTCGATCACAGGGAGAGCGGTCAGAGACCCGCCACCGTGGGCCGGGCTCATCTTCGCGGCGCGCTCGAGCAGCCTCGAGTGGAGGTAGAAGACGTCGCCTGGGTACGCCTCCCGCCCAGGCGGTCGGCGCAGGTTGAGCGAGAGCTCGCGATACGCCCACGCCTGCTTGGTCAGGTCGTCGTAGCAGCAGAGGACCTCTTTGCCCTGCTCCATGAAGTATTCGCCCATCGCGCAGCCTGCGTACGGTGCGATGAAGTTGAGCGATGCCGCGTCGGAGGCGGTGGCGGCGACGATGATCGTGTACTCCATCGCCCCGTTCTCTTCGAGCGTCGCGGTGGCACGCGCGATCGACGCCGCGTTCTGCCCGATCGCGACGTACACGCAGATGAGGTCCTTGCCCTTCTGGTTGATGATCGTGTCGAGCAGCACGGTGGTCTTGCCGGTGAACCGGTCACCGATGATCAGCTCGCGCTGGCCGCGGCCGATCGGGATCATCGCGTCGATCGCCTTGATACCGGTCTGCACCGGGCTGTCCACGCGCTTGCGGGTGATGACTCCGGGGGCGATCTTCTCGATCGGCAAGGTCTTGGTCGTCTTGACAGGGCCCTTGCCATCGAGCGGCTGGCCCAGGGGGTTGACCACGCGGCCGATCAGGGCCTCGCCCACCGGCACCTCGAGCAGGCGCCCGGTGGTGCGCACCTCGTCGCCCTCGTGCAGGTGCCCGTAGTCGCCGAGGATGACGGCGCGGACCTGGTCTTCCTCGAGGTTCAGCGCCAGGCCGTAGGTCTCGTGCGGAAACTCGAGCAGCTCGCCGGCCATCGCGTTCTGCAGGCCGTAGATCTGCGCGATTCCGTCGCTGGTCGCCACGATGCGTCCCACGTCCGTCGACACGAGGCTAGCGTCGAAGTCCTTGAGCCGTTCCCTGAGGACTTCAGAGATCTCTTTGGTGCTGATTCCCACTTTCTTCGCTAACTCCTATGAGGCCGCCAGGCGGCGGCGCAATTGCTGCAATCGTGTGGAGACGGTGGCGTCGACGAGCCGGTCGCCGTACTGGAGCTTCAACCCGCCGAGGATCCGCGGATCCACCACGAGCGTCATGCGAATCTCCTTGCCGAGACGCTTGGACAGCTCGACCTCGACACGGTCGCGATCTTTGGCTGTGAGCTCGACCGCTGTAGTGACGGTGGCTCGAACGCGACCCGCGGCGTCGTCGGCGAGGCGCTGAAACTCATCCTCGATCGCACCGGCATCCCTGACTCGGTTCGACTCGATGAGCAGCTTCGCGAGGTTCGTGGCTTCGGGGTCGAAGACGTGCGGCGCCTCCGAGACCAGCGCCATGCGCTGCTCGGACGCGATCGTCGGGTTGGTCAACACGGCTGCGACCTCGGGGTCCGAGAACGATTCGCGGATCGCGGCAAGACGGTGGGCCCACTCGTCCACCTGGCCCTCCTGTTCGGCCAGCTCGAAAACAGCCTTCGCGTATCTCTTAGCTGCTGCCGTTGCCACTCGCCACCTCTTGGATCGCCTTGTCGATCAGGCGCCGGTGCTTGTCGTCGTCCAGGGCCTCGCCGATGACCCTCTCGGTCGCGGCAACGACAAGGTTCGCAACTTCGGTGCGCACCGACTGGACCGCGCGCTCGCGCTCGGCCTCGATCTCTTTCTTTGCGGCCTCGACGGTTCGCTTCGACTCATCTTCTGCTTTTTGCTTGAGCTCCTGGCGGAGCTGCTCACCAGACTTGGTTGCGGCGTCGATCACGCTCTGGGCCGTCCTGCGGGCGTCTTCCAGCTTGGCGGCGGCCTCTTTCAAGCTCCCTTCCGCATCGGCTCGGGCCTTTTCCGCCTCTTTCAGTTGTTCCGCGATCGCCTGCTGGCGGGCCTCGGCAAGCTTCACGATCTCGGGATACACGTATCGGGCGAGGATCGCCAGCATGAGCAGAAAGGTGACCAGCTCGACGATCACGGTCCCATTGATCGTTATGACGCCGGCATCGGCGGCGAGGAAAGGCACGTGACTTCTACTTCGCGGGGACGTTTGCGAGAAACACGAAACCGAAGGCGAGGTTGATGAAGTACATCGCCTCGACCAGGCCAACGATGGTGAAGAGCCACGGGATCATGCGTCCCTGAGCCTCAGGCTGACGTGCGACACCGCTGATGAATGCGTTGCCCGCGAGCCCGTCACCAAAGGCTGCGCCGATCGCGCCCAGACCTATGGCGAGGCCGAATCCTATAAGCGCGCCGGCGAGAACTAGTCCGTGATCTGTCATTGATTCCTCCTAATGATGTTGATGTTCGAGGCCCTCGCGGGCCGCGCCAAAGTAGATGACCGTCAGCAGCATGAAGATGAACGCCTGGATGAAACCGATGAAGATGACGTCGAAAGCCTTCCAGATTGCCAGGAGCAGCGAGCCGACCACAGTCGCCGGCAGACTCCCCACGACCGGCAGCTGCAGCGTACCGAACGTGGCGATGAGCCCGATCATCACCGCGCCCGCGAAGATGTTGCCAAAGAGACGTAGAGCAAGAGTGGCGGGCTTGACCAGCTCTTCGAGGATGTTGAGCGGAATGAAGACGATTCGGGCCGGCAGGGGCAGCTCGAATGGCTTCGTGAACCGCCGCAGAAAACCACCGACGCCCAGCACTCGAACGCTGTACCACTGCACGACGAAGAAGACGATCAATCCCATGGCCAAGGTCTGGTTCAAGTCGGCATTGGCGCCGTGAAGAATCGGGAAGAAGGCGAGCGGCAAGACCTCGATCCAGTTCGCAATCAGTATGTACAGGAAGAGCGTCATGGCGAGCGGGATGATGAACAGCGCGTCATCCGACACGTTGGTCTTGATCAGCGATCGCAGCTGGTCGTAGCCCCATTCGAAGATTGCTTGAAGCTTGCTCGGCTCACCCTCCTGGAGCCTCGAGCGAACCCAAAAGGCAACCGCGAGCGTGGCAACGATCGCGATTGCGCTCGAGATCAGGCTGTCGTAGTTGAACGTGCACCAGGTCCCACAGCCGAGGTCGATGGTCGGATGCGTGCCGACGGCGGCATCGGTGCTGATCACGCGCGCAGAGCCTGGCGCACGCCCGCCGCGACCATGACCAGCTGAGCCAGGCCGATCCCGAGGGGAACCGTCCACGCCGCGGTGCCGAAGATCACCGCCGCAAGCAAGACCAGCGAGCTGAAGGCGACCAGGCGGATGAGGCTCGCGGTCCTGAATGGGGTCCTACGCACCAACAGCTCCTGGATCGCGTAGCCGTTGACTGGTCCCATGAGGAGACCAGCCGCGAGGCCGGCGCCAAAGGGCAGGTGCCCTGTCAAAGCGGAACCGGCAACAGCCGCTGCTGCCAGCACCGCGCAGCCGATCGTCGTCATCTTGAGCAGGCCACCGGACGTCACTTAGAGAGCTCCCTCACCTTCAACCAGATGCCGGCCGCCCCGGCAACAAGGCCCACGAACAGTCCTATGAGAACGAAGACCGGCGCTGTTTTCAACGCCTTGTCGAGCGCGACTCCTCCAACGATCGGCAGCAGGACAGCGGCGGCGAGATAGATCCCGATTCCGGCCATATCAGCCCCCGTGGGGCCTGGACTGCTGGTGGGCGCCATGCCCCTTCGAATTCTATCGGGTACCCGAGCTGCCAAGCAGGCGGCGCAAGAACGGCGCGGGCACCCGCCAGCCCCCGTGCTCCAGCAGGTCCGCCGCCACGGTCGACAAAAGCACCAGGGTGGCGACCACTACGACAGCGAGGACTCGACCGTGGCCGAACAGGGTGAGGCCCAACGCTCCGAGCAGGGCGCTCGCCGCGTAGAAGACGTAACAGGTTTGGCGCGGGTCGAGGCCGAATCCCTGCAGGCGGTGATGAAGATGAAGCAGGTCGGCTCCGGCGACCGAAGTCCTCTGCCGGCGCCGCCGAAAGATCGCCCAGGCGGTGTCGGCGATCGGGACCGCCAGGGCAATCACCGGGACAGCCAGGGCGAAGGCAACGGCGACCTTGGCCACTCCGAGGATCGAGATCATGCCCAGGACGATGCCCAGGAAATGAGCCCCGGAATCCCCCATGAAGATACGGGCGGGATGGAAATTGAAGAGCAGGAATCCCGCGCATGTGCCGGCCAGCGCGCCGCTGAGCTTTACGACATCGATGTCCTTCAGCTCGCCCGCCGCGAGCATGAGGACCAGCGCGACGATGAAGATCACGCCCGCGGCGAGCCCGTCGACGCCGTCGAGGAAGTTGACCGTGTTCTGCATCCCGAGCAGCCAGAACATCGAGACCGGAATGACCAGCAGGCCCAGCTCGATGAGGTGATTGCCGGGCAGGCTGACGAACTTGATCTCGACGCCGAAGACGACGACCGCCAGCAGAGACAGGAAGACCTGGACGCCGAACTTGGCCCACGGGCTCATCGACCGGCGGTCGTCGATGATCAATAGGCCGGCGGCCAGTCCGGACACGATCAGCAAGCCCGGGGTGTAGGTGTATTGCGGCAGGAAGACGAGGGCCGCCGTCGCAAACCCCACGTACATGGCAAGGCCGCCGAGCAGCGGGGTGGGATTGGTGTGGGCGTGACGGCCTCCGGGCTGCGCGATGAGGCCGGTCCGCCGCGATAGGACGATCGCGACCGGGACAGCCAGCGCGCACACCGCAAAAGCGACCAGCAGCGGCCATAGTCCGGGCAGCAGGTGGTCGCGCAGGCTGCCCAGCGCGCCGCCGCCGAAGAAATCACTCAAATGAATAGGGGATCGGGAACTTCCGGCAGAGTTCCAGCGCCCGCTCGTGCACCGAGTCGAGCGTCGCCGGGTCGTCGATGCGCTCGACGAGGTCGGCGATGCAGTCGGCGATCACTACCATCTCGGCTTCGCGCATGCCGCGCGTGGTGACCAGGGGCGTACCGACCCGCACCCCGCTCGGGTTGAACTTGGACGCCTCGTCATACGGGATCGAGTTGCGGTTGAGAGTGATGCCGACGGTCTCGGCGATGTCCTGGACCTGCTTGCCGGTCCGCTTCTGCGGCCGCAGGTCGATGAGCATCAGGTGGTTGTCCGTGCCGCCGCTGACCAGGCGCAGACCGCGGTCCATCAGGCGGTTGGCCATCGTCTTCGCGTTCACGACCACCTGCTTCGCATAAACCTTGAACTCAGGCTTCAGGGCCTCGCCGAAACAGACAGCCTTGGCCGCGATCGCGTGCATGAGCGGGCCGCCCTGGATGCCTGGGAACACGGCGGAATCGATGGCCTTCTGGCGTTCGGCGCGACACAGGATGATCGCGCCCCACGCACCGCGAAGCGTCTTCTGGGTCGTGGTGGTGGTGATGTCCGCGTGCGGGATCGGCGATGGGTACTGCCCGCCGGCCACGAGTCCCGCGACGTGAGCCATGTCGACGAAGAAGGTCGCCCCCACCGAGTCGGCGATCTCGCGCATGCGCGCCCAGTCGACGATTCGCGAGTAAGCGGAGAACCCGCCGAGGAGCATCTTCGGGCGCACCTGCTCGGCCAGCTTCGCCATGGCGTCGTAGTCGATCGTCTCCGTCTCTCGGTCCACGCCGTAGGAATGGATCTCATAGAGCTTGCCGCTGAAGTTGGCCGGGCTCCCGTGGGTCAGGTGACCGCCGGCGGACAGGTCCATCCCCATCACGCGATCGCCCGGTTCGCACACGGCCATGTACACCGCGGCGTTGGCCTGCGAGCCGGCGTGTGGCTGGACATTCACGTAGTCGGCGCCGAAGAGCTTTTTCGCACGCTCGACCGCAAGGGTCTCGATCTTGTCGATCACCTCGCCGGTGCCGCCGTAGTAGCGGCGGCCGGGATAACCCTCGGCGTACTTGTTGGTGAGCAGGGTGCCCAGCGCCTCGAGGATGGCCGGGCTCGTGAGGTTCTCCGACGCGATCAGCTCGAGCGTCTCGGACTGGCGCTTGTATTCCTTTCGAATGAGGTCCGCGATCTCGGGATCCTCTCGATCGAGAGCGCGAAAAGTCATGGTCGTCATGGGCGTGCTCACGCGCTGATGCTAAAGCCTCTTCTGGGTCGCGGCTCGCGAGGGGATCCCCCCACCCGCGCCTAACGGCGCGGCCTCCCCAGCGAGTGGGGAGGCACATACCCCGACCTCTGTGGGTCGCGGTTCGCCAGGGGATCCCCCCCACCCGCGCCTAACGGTGCGGCCTCCCCAGCGAGTGGGGAGGCACATACCCCGACCTCTGTGGGTCGCGGCTCCCAAGCGGATCCCCCCACCCCGCGCCTGACGGCACGGCCTTCCCAGCGGGTGGGGAGGCACCTACCCCGACCGCAGCGGCGGCGGTCCGAGCAGCTCCGGCGTCGTGATCGCGCCTTCGCGCAGCACATGCGGTTCGGGGCCCGTGAGGTCGAGCACGGTGGACGCCACCCCGCCCGGCGCGGCGCCGCCGTCGATCACCGCCATCACGCCCGGCAGCTCGGCATCGCTCGCTGTCATGGCCGGGTCCTTGCCGTGCAGGTTGGCGCTCGTCGTCATCAAGGGGCCTGCCGCCCTCAACAGCTCGAGCGCCACCTTGTGCTTGGGGATGCGCACGCCGAGCGTTCCACCGCCCTTGGCGTAAAGGATCAATGTCAGGGGGCCCGGCCACCAGCGTCGCATCATCGCCTCCGACCGCGAGTCGACGTGCACGAAGCCCTCGAGCTGCGACTCGGCGGCGACCATGAGGATCAAGGGCATTCCGACAGGCCGCCCCTTGATGTGGAACACCCGGCGCGTCGCAACCTCGTCATCCGCGGCTGCACCGAGCCCGTACACGGTGTCCGTCGGAAAGGCGATCACGCCGCCGCTGCGGATCAGCTGCGCGGCGCGGGTGAGCCCCGCGCGCGTCGGTTTCAGGACCACGCTTCGAGCACTCTCTGGTGGCCGGCGAGGTCGGAATGAATCCTGTGCCCGGCGAAACTTCGGTTCGCGGCCACTACCGCAAGCTCGGCCATGGATGGATCCAGCTCGGCGAGCGCGCGGCCACCCGGGTTGAGCCGTGCCGGCGCCTCGGCGAGCAGCCGGGTCACCAACGCCGACCCGTTTGCTTCCGCGAACAAAGCCGGCGCCGGCTGCGCCAGCACCTCCGCCGCAAGAGCCGACCCGGCCGCCACGTAGGGAAGGTTGGCGCAAACCAGGTCGAACGAGCCTGCAAAAGGGGCCATCAAGTCGCCGCACACGAGCTGGATTCGCTCACCGAGGCCGTGCGCGGCGACGTTTGTTGCCGCCACCGCAAGCGCATCCGCGGACACGTCGGACGCCACGACGTGGACTTCGGGAGCGTAGTGCGCGATCGCGATCGCGATGCACCCGCTGCCGGTTCCCACGTCCGCCACGCGCAGCGGTCCTCCCGCTTCACGAGCAATCTCGACGGCGCGCTGGACGAGCACCTCGGTGTCCGGGTTGGGAATGAGCACGGCATGCGTGACGGCAAAGTCCAATCCCATGAACTCTTTGTGGCCGACCAGGTACGCGACCGGCTCTCCCTTGGCCCTCCTCGCCACGAGCTCGCGATATGCGCTGAGCTCCGCATCGGTAAGCGGCCGGTCGAACCTCAGGTAGAGGTCCAGGCGGCGCAGCCCCAGGGAGTGAGCGAGTAGAACCTCAGCGTCGAGACGCGGTGAGCCGGGGGCGCGCTTGGTGAAATGGTCTGAGGCGAGCTTCAGGACTTCGAGAACGGTCACTCAGGTCCGGTGCCGTTGAGCAGGGCCGAGCGTTCCGCGTTCACCAGCGCCGCGACCAGCTCGTCGAGGTCGCCGTTCATCACCGAGTCCAGGCGGTGGAGCGTGAGCTTGATCCGGTGATCGGTCACGCGGTTTTCCTTGAAGTTGTAGGTGCGGATCTTCTCTGACCGGCTCCCGGTGCCCACCATCCCCCGGCGCTGCGCCCCGATCTTCTCCTGCTGCTCCGCGAGCTTGATCTCGTACAGCCGTGCCCTCAGCACCCGCAGGGCTTTCTCCTTGTTCTGCAGCTGCGACTTCTCGTCCTGGATGCTCACCATCATCCCCGTCGGCTTGTGCGTGATGCGAATCGCCGAGTAGGTGGTGTTGACGCTCTGGCCGCCAGGTCCCTGCGAGGTCGAGGTTTTGATCTCGATGTCCTCCGGTCTGAGCTCCACCTCGACCGGGTCGGCTTCGGGCATCACGGCGACGGTGGCCGCGGAGGTGTGGATGCGGCCCTGCGCCTCCGTCTTCGGAACACGCTGCACGCGGTGCACGCCGCCCTCGAATTTCAGCTGCGAATAGGCGCCATGCCCGTGAACTTCGAACACCACCTTGTCGAAGCCACCCTTTTCGGTCGGCGACTCCTCGACAACATCAACCTTCCAACCCTTCCGCTCTGCCCATTTCGTGTACATGCGGAACAGGTCGCCGGCGAACAGCGCCGCCTCCTCCCCACCTTCCGCGCCCTGGATCTCCACCACGACGTCGCGGTCGTCGTTCGGATCCTTGGGTAGCAACAGAACCTTGAGCTTCTCGTCCAGCTCTGCGACCTGGGCCGACGCGCGATGCTCCTCGGACCGCAGGTACTCCTGCATTTCCGCGTCTCGCTCATTCTTCTGGAGCTCGCGCGCGGAGTCGAACTCCTGGCGCGCCTTGCGATAGGCGTCATAGATCTGCACCGTGTCGCGCAGAGCTCGCTGCTCGCGCGCCAGCTTCGTCAGCTGCTCATGGTCGGAGGCGACCTCTGGCCGGCCCATCTCCGACTCGATCTCCCGGTAGCGCCGTGCGATTCCGTCGAGGCGGTCGATCACGCTGCAGCTCCGGCGGTTTCCTCCTCACCCTCGCGCGCGCTGTTGAACGCGGTGATCGCGACCTCGAGCATGTCGTCGGACGGCTCGCGGGTGGTGAACTTCTGCGTCCCGAGGACGGGCAGCAGGAGGATGCGGACCACAGGATTGCGGCGGTGCCGTGCCATGAACCGGATCGCCTCGAAGCCGGCGCCCGCGATGATCGGGATCGCAAGCACCCGGCTGGCGACGAGCCAGAACCAGTTGGGATGAAAGATCGCGACGACGCTGAAGACGGCCACGCTCACGACCAGCACAACGATGAGAAACCCGGTGCCGCAGCGTGGGTGAAGGGTGCTGGCCCGTCGCACCGAAGGCACGTCGAGCTCCCAGCCCGACTCGAAGGCGTTGATGGTCTTGTGCTCAGCGCCGTGGTACTGGAACACCCTCTTCACATCGGGGAGCAGCGAGATCGCGGCCAGGTAGCCGAGCACGAGCCCGACCCGGATCAGGCCTTCGACCAGCACGAACTGGAAGCTGCCGCTGCGGTGCACAGCAAAACCGGCGAGGAGCAGGGGGAGGGCAATGAAGATCGTGGCCGCAAAGACACCCGCGAACGCGACCGACCCGGTGATCTCCTTCTTGCCGATCACGATGTCCTTGCCGCCGGCGTTCATGTTGGCCGACCAGATGAGCGACTTCATGCCGAGGTGCAGCTGCTCGCCGATCAGGGCGAGGCCGCGCACGAACGGCAGCTTCCAGACCGGGTTGACGTAGATCGAGGCTTTCAGCTCGCCCTTGTCGACCAAGATCTCCTTGGTGGTGGGTAACCGGACCGCGACAGCGTAATGGTGCTTGCCGCGCATCATCACGCCTTCGATCACGGCCTGACCCCCGTAGAAGAACGGCTGCTCAGGTTTGGCGCCTCCCCGCCTGCCGGGGAGGTCGGCGCTAAGCGCCGGGTGGGGGGATTCGGTCCCCGTTACCGGAGGGGATATCTCCGGCTGCGCCATCTAGCTCCGGGTCTTAGCAGCCCGCTTGCGGAACCGCTCGACCTGGCCGCCGGTGTCCACGATCCGCTGCGTGCCCGTGAAGAACGGGTGGCAGACGGAGCAGATTTCGGTCTTGAGCTCCTTGCGAGTCGACCCGGTCGTGAACGTGTTCCCGCACGCGCAGGTGACGACCGCGTCTTCGTAGTAGGTGGGATGAATAAGTGCTTTCAATGTGCCTCCAGGCAGATGTAAGTCTAGCGAGCGATCGGGACGAGCAGGCCCAGCGTCTGTACCAAGGCCACGCCCAGGTAAATCACCAGCGCCAGCCAGGCCAGGCCCAAAGCCCACCGTGCCTGAACTGGAACTGACGTGTAGTACGGGTTATTCGCGTCGCGGAACCGCTGGATCGCCGTCGAGACCCCCAGCACCGCGACGATGATCAACAGAAAGCTGACGAAATGGAGGAAAAGGGCGGCCGCGGCGATCGTCGCCAGGCCGGCGACCTGCAGCCACGGTGAAACAGGCGCCAGGACCCAGGCGCCGTCCAGCTGCCAAACCGGGATGAGATTCAACAAGTTCAGGCCAAATCCGATCGCTGCGGCCAAAAGAAACACCGGATTGTGCGTCGCCCCGTACAGCGCGAAGGCGGCGGTCGCTCCGATGGTCCCGGCGATCGGCCCGGCGATGCCGATTTCCGCTTGCTTTACGGCGGTCGTCGGATGAGACCGTTGGAAGATGGCGGCGCCAAGGAATGGGATGAATATGGGGGCGGTCGCCTGCATCCCCTGTCGCCTGATCTCGACCACGTGGCCCATCTCGTGAACGAAGAGCATCACCACGAACGCGACTGCGACCCAAGGCCCGTACACCAGTGAATAGGCTCCGAAGCTGATCGCGCCGGTGATCAGGGTTGCGGCCGCTGGGATTTTGAACAGGAGCACAAGCAAGTAGCCGCCCTTCGTGACAGCTGCCGCCAGGACGGCCAGTACCCCGCCAAGGGCACCGCGATTTGGCCTGCCCGAAGGCGCCGGGGAGTTGTGATAAGGCGAGTCTGGCGGGATGTCGGACGTCACCGGGTAGGCCGGCGGCGGCGGCGGCAGCTCGCGGCCGTCACCAGGTAGGAACGGATCGTTCTGGCTCATGTGCTTCCTAATTGATACCCGGCCCCGGTCTCAGCTAATCCCGGCCGGGATCGACTAGCCGCTAGCTGGCGGTGCCTATCACGTGGTGGCGCGTGGTCAGGCGCCGGATCGTCGCGTGGCGGCTCGACATCAGGAGCGATGACGTTTCGGCGTAGCCGCTCCCGAAGAGCACTCCGGGCAGCAGCTGGCCGCCCGTCACGCCCGTGATGGCGACCGCGACGTCAGCCGCGGGCACCAGCTCGGAGACCCCGTAGGTGCGCCCGGCAAGCTGGCCCATCAGGGCCCGCTCCTCGTCGTTCCGCGGCCACAACCTGGCCTGGAGCTCGCCGCCCAGGCAGCGCACCGCAGAGGCGGCGATGAGGGTCGCGTGAAGCCCGTCGATCCCGATCGCGGCGTCGATGCCAGTGCCCGGCAGGGCGGCCATCACAGCGCCGGCGACGTCACCTTCCTCCAGCGTTCGGACGCGGGCGCCGGCGGCGTTGACCTCGGCGATGATCTCCTGGTGGCGGGGGCGGTCGAGGATCACGACCGTCAGGTCCTGCACGCGGGCGTCACGCGCGAAAGCGATGCGACGAAGGTTGTCGGTGATCGAATCGTCCAGGTCGATGGCGCCTCGCGCTCCGGGGCCCGCGACCATCTTCTCGGCGTACCAGATCTGAGGGAGGTCCGCAAACCCACCCGGCTCGACAGCGACGATGATCGAGACGGCATTCGCCGAACCCCGCGCGACCTGGCTCGCGCCCTCGACCGGGAACAGGCCGAGGTCGAAGCCGCGCTCGCCGCCAGGCAGCGATGAGCCCGACGCCAGGTTGGGATCGTGACGCGGACCGAGCACGATCCTCCCGCCGATGCCCGACTCCTCGAGGACCCGCTTCATCGTCTCGCCGGCCAGTTCGCTGACGCGGTCGGGATCGCCCTTCCCGAGCAGGCGCGCGCACGCCAATGCCGCGGCCTCGGTCGCATGCACGAGCTCGAGCGCGAGCTCACCGCGCGCCTCGAACGAGGGGATCCCCCTTCTCTGCTGCTCCACCGGGGTTCCCCTACGAGCCTTCGGTGTCTTCCAGCAGCTCCGCGGGGCGAAGCTCCATCTGGTCGATGCCGCTCTGGAGGAAGGCGGCGCGAACGAAGTCCCGGAAAAGCGGGTGCGCGCGGTTGGGCCGCGAGCGGAACTCCGGGTGGAACTGGCTGGCCACGAACCACGGGTGGTTGGCGAGCTCGATGATCTCGACCAGCCTCCCGTTGGGCGACACGCCGCTGAACACCATGCCGGCGTCGCCCATCACCTCGCGATACTCGTTGTTGAACTCGAAGCGGTGGCGGTGGCGCTCGTAGACGACCTCTTCGCCGTATGCCTTGTGCGCGAGCGAGCCGGGGAGCAACTTGCAGGGATAGAGGCCAAGCCGCATCGACCCACCCATCTGGTCAACGTTTCTCTGCTCGGGCATGAGGTCGATCACCGGGGTCGACGTGAAGGCCGCGAACTCGGTCGAGTTGGCGTCGGGCGCGTCGAGCATCTCGCGCGCAAAGTCGATCACCGCACACTGCATGCCGAGGCACAGGCCGAGGTATGGGATGCGGTTGTGGCGCGCGTAGCGCGAAGCCTGGACCTTACCCTCGATTCCGCGATAGCCGAATCCACCCGGCACCACGATGCCCGCGACCCCCATCAGCGGCGACGTGTCGCCGGCGTCGAGCTTCTCGGACGACACCCAGCGGATGTCGATGTCCAGGTTGTGGTGGATGCCTGCGTGCCTCAGCGACTCGATGACGCTGAGGTAGGCGTCCGGCAGCGCCACGTACTTTCCGACCAGGGCCACCGGCACCTTCGCCTTGGGGTGCTTGATCCGCTCGACGAGCTGGGTCCATGGGCCGAGCTCCGGAGCGTGGGCCGCCTCGTCGAGCTCGAAATGCTTCGCCATCACCTTGCCGAGGCCGGCCGCCTCGAGCATCAGGGGAACCTCGTAGATCGAGTCGACGTCGGGTACTGAAACGACCGCCTCGCGCGGTACGTCCGTGAACAGCGCGATCTTCTCTTTGAGGTCTGCGTCGATCGCAATCTCCGACCGGCAGATGATCGCGTCGGGCTGAATTCCGATCGCGCGCAGCGCCTGGACGGAATGCTGGGTGGGTTTGGTCTTCATCTCGTGCCCGTGCACGACCGGAACGAGAGAGCAGTGCACGTAGAACACGTTCTGGCGCCCGAGGTCGTTCTTGAGCTGGCGGATCGCTTCGAGGAACGGGAGGCTCTCGATGTCGCCGACCGTCCCCCCCACCTCCACGACCACGACGTCGACCTGCGGATCCCGCGATGCGCGAAGGATCTTCTCCTTGATCACATTGGTGACGTGTGGGATCACCTGGACGGTGGCGCCGAGGTAGTCGCCTCGCCGCTCGCGCGCGATGACCTCCTGGTAGATCTTGCCGGTGGTCACGTTCGAGGCGACCGTGAGGTTCTCGTCGACGAACCGCTCGTAGTGCCCGAGGTCCAGGTCGGTCTCGGCGCCGTCATCCGTGACGAACACCTCGCCGTGCTGGTAGGGGCTCATCGTCCCGGGGTCGACGTTGAGGTACGGGTCCAGCTTCTGAAGGGAGACGGAGAGGTGGCGGGCCTTCAGGATGTTCCCGATGGACGCCGCAGTGATGCCCTTTCCCAACGAGGAGACGACACCCCCGGTCACGAAAACGTACTTCGACATTCAGACCTCCAGGGCGGTTTTAAGGATGTTACCGGGTTATGCCCTCGACTTAAACCTTTGGTTCTACTTTTGGTTCCAGGACGACCACTTTCGTGTCGTACTCGCCTGAAGAGGCCTGAACCGAAAGCTTGGGCTGGGGCTCGGCCGCGGTCACGGCCATCTCTTTGAGAAACCGGTCCAGCGGGTCGAGCTCCAGCTTGAGGCCCGGGATCGCGTAGTGCATGGGCACCACGAAGCGCGGTTCGAGCTGCCGTACGACCTGCGCGGCCTGGGCGGCGTTGATCACGGTGCGTCCGCCCACGGGAACGAGGAGCACGTCCGGTGACGAGATCGCCTCAGCCTCGGCATCGTCGAGAGCGCTGCCAAGGTCGCCGAGGTGGCAGATGCGCACGTCGTCGATCTCGATCAGGTAGATCGTGTTGCGCCCGTGCTTCGAGCCTTTCTCCGAGTCGTGGAAGCTGGGCACCCCGATCACGCTGACGCCGGCGACCTCGTACTCGCCCGGGCCACGGATTTCGTAGGCGTCCCGCACGATCTGCGTGTAGTTGTGATTGTCGTGCTCGTGGCTGACCGTGACGAGGTTCGCATCGAGGCGCGAGAGCTTGAGCCCGATCGAGGGCGGGTAGGGATCGGTGACGACGGCCGCGCCGCGGCCTCGCAGCCGGAAGCAGCCGTGTCCGAGCCAGGTGACGTCCAACTATCTCTCCTTATTAATGTGGGGACCCGCTACATGCGGTCGGGAGCGCTGACACCCATCAGGTCGAGCGCGGTTTTCAAAGTGTGACGCGCGGCACGGCACAGCTCCAGTCGCGCTCGAGTTAAGGCCGGGTCGTCGACCACCACGCGCAGCTCGCTCTTTTCGTTGCCCGCGTGGTAGAAGCGATGCACCGCCGTCGCGAGGTCCTGCACGTAATAAGGGATGCGATGCGGCTCCAGCATGCGGGCCGCGTCCTCGACGACCTCGGGCCAGAAGGCCAGCTGCCGGGCCACGTCCAGCTCGGCGCTTTCAATCAGCAACGAAACGTCCGCCTGCTCGGGCAGGGTCGGGTGCTTCTCCACCGCCGTCGCCTCGACGTTGACCATGCGGGCGTGCGCGTACTGGGCGTAGTAGACGGGGTTCTCGTTGCTCTGCGTCACTGCCAGCTCGAGGTCGAACTCGATGGTCGTGTCGGGTGAGCGCAGGAGGTAGAAGTAGCGAACGGGGTCGGAACCGACTCGATCGATCAGCTCGTCGAGGGTGACGAATCGCCCGGCGCGCTTGGACATCTTTGTTGAAGCGCTGCGCTGGGCGCCCTCTTTCAAATTGACCATCTGATGGAGAATGACCACGAGCTGCGCCGGGTCGATGCCCAGCGCGGCGGCCGCCGACTTCATGCGCGGCACATAACCGTGATGGTCGGATCCCCAGACCTCGACCACACGGTTGAACGTTCGGTCCTCGAAACGGCTGAGCAGATAGCCGAGGTCCGAGGCGAAGTAGGTCGGCTGGCCGCTCGAGCGGATGACCACGCGGTCCTCCTCTTCGGCCAGCTCCTTTTGCTCCTTCCCCTCTTCCTCGAGCTCCTGAAGGGCCGGTCCGAACCAGAGCGCGCCGTCTCGCTCTTTCAGATAGCCCGATTCGCGCAGGCGGTCGATGGCGCGCTGAGCCAGCCCTTTCTCCCAGAGCCAGTTCTCCCAGAACCACTCGTCGTAGCGGATGCCCAGGCGCAACACCGTCGCCGTGATCTGGTCGACGACTTTCTGCATCGCGTACATCCGCAGCTGGGGCTCGGCTTCCGCTTCGGGAAGCTCCTCGATGCCGGGCAGGTCGTGGCGCGCCATCTGCGCGATTTCCTTCACGTAGTCTCCGACGTAGCCGCCCTCTGGCGGTTCCTGGCCGTGCAGCCGGGCGTAGACCGAGGCGCCGAAGCGGCGTGTCTGCGTGTTGTCCGAGTTGACGTAGTACTCGCGCTGGACCTGATGGCCCGTGAACTCGAGCACGCGGCTGATCGAGTCGCCGAGGATCGCGCCTCGGCCGTGCCCGATATGCAGAGGCCCTGTGGGGTTGATGCTCGCGAACTCGACCTGCACCTTCTCGCCCTTTCCAAAGTCCAGCGCTCCGTAGCGAGGGCCGGCAGCCGCCACCTGACCGACAAGCTTCTGAAGCCACCGGGTCGTGAGACGGAAGTTCACGTAACCGCCGGCGACCTCGACTGTCACCGCCTCGTCGGGAACCTGGATCGTCTCCGCCAGCCGGCTCGCGACCTGCTGGGGCGGCTGCTTCAGGGACCTGGCGAGCTTCATCCCGGCGGAGCTCGCGTAGTCGCCGCGCTCGGGCGACTTCGTCCGACCCAGCTCGAGGTCCGGAAGGTCGCCGTCGACCCCGATCGCGCGCGCGGCCTGTCTCACCGCCTCGTCGAGCCGCTCGCGGATGCTGCCCGTCACGTGCAGGTGGGGTGCTGGCCGGTCAGCGTGAGCTGAGCCTGGCTCGAGGCCCCGCCACGGGAGTACGTGACCGTCACCCGCTGGTTCGCGTGGAAGCGCGAGCGCAAGACGAGCCGCAGCGGATGTGAGGCATCGAGCTTGACGTCGTCCAGCTGGGTGATGACGTCGCCGGCCTGAAGGCCGGCCGAGGCGGCCGGGCCACCCTTGTCCAATGTCACGAGCTGGCTTCCGACCGCCAGGCCGCTGAGCGATGCGAGCTCGGGGCTGAGGTCGGTGCTCGTCGCTCCCAGCGAGGAGACGACCACCTGGCCCGTCTGCAGGATCTGCTGGACGTCGTCCTGCACGTCCGCGACGTTCAGCCCAAAGCCGTTCGTCTCGGTCGAGCCTTGCGACTGCATGGCGATTCCGATGACCTGACCGCCCACGTTGAGCATCGGGCCGCCCGCCCCTCCCGCGCTGATCACCGAGCTGGTCAATATGGTGTCGCTCAGCTCCAGGGCGTGCAGCGCCGAGGAGGGATTGGCGATCGACACCACCTGGTGCATAGCGCTGACGTAGCCCGGCGTCACCGCGCCACCTTCGATGGGGCCGCCGACGGCGACGATCAGCTGACCCTGCACGAGGGCGGTTGGGTCGGCAAACGCCAGCGTCGGAAGACCGCTCACGTTGTCGATCTTGATCACCGCAACCCCCGTCTGGCAGTCGTAATCGACCAGGCGGGCGTCATGAGCTGCGGGGTCTCCGGGCACCAGCACTGTCATCGCTCCAGCGCCGGCGATCACGTCGATGTTGGTGACGATGTACCCGTCGCTTGTCGCCAGATAGCCGGAACCCCGGGCCAGGCTCGGCGGCCTTTGGGTCACCACGCTCACCACAGCGGGTCGAGCTTTGGCGGCAGCCTGGACGATGGCGGAATCCTCTGTGATGGTCACTCCAGAACGCAGGTTGACCTGCTGAGTGTTCGTCCGCGACTGGAGCTGGAGCACAGCCAGCGTCACGCCCGCGGCGACCAGCGCGGTTACGAGCAGGCCCGCGGCCACGAGCAGGAGTGGTCTCACCTCATGAGTTTAGGTAGGCCCTGGCTCCGAGGTGTTAGCTGCCGGACGCCTCTCGCGGGTACCAGGTCATGACGAGCTGGCGATTCGGCTCGAAGCCGACCGACCGGTAGAGGCGGACGGCGGACTCGTTGTCGGGGCGAGTCCAGACGTATCCGAGCGTCACGTGGCGCTCGTCGAAGAGCCTGACCGCCTCCCGCATGAGCATCTCGCCGATGCCGCGTGCCCGGTGCTCGGCCGCCACGTACACCTCCGCCACCTCACCCTCGAGCCCGGTGCCGGGGTTGTAGAGGACGATCCAGCAGAAACCGACGACCTGCCCGATCTCGTCGCGGACGGCGAAGATGACGTTCTCGCCGCGAAACGCCGCCGGCACTTCCGTGAGGTGGCGCTCGATCTCCCCACGGCTCAGCTGAGGATGGTCCGAATAGTGCACTTGCTCGGCCAGGTGCAGCTCGACAAGCAGCGGTTTGATGAGGTCGTAATCCCCGGCCGCGAGGCGTTCCACGTCGAGTGTCCTCATCGCTTTCGATGCTAGCCTAAGGGCCCTCGAAGGCGCGCGCCTTACGCGCGATTTCGCCACCATTCATGCCGACGTAGCTCAGCTGGCAGAGCAGCCGCCTCGTAAGTGGCAGGTCCCGAGTTCGAATCTCGGCGTCGGCTCACGTTATGAGAGGAAACCTAGGTTTCCTCTCATGGCTCTTTTTCCTGCAGGTTCGGATTTTTCTGATTAGTCTCTCCACGCGACGCTTGGGAGGCGGTTAAGACAAAGCTGCAGCCGGGATTAACCTGGCTGCCAAGGCCACGCTGGAGGAGCAAGTGCCATACGACGAACCCGCGGACTTGATCGGCTCTTGTGAGGCGACTCTTGACACGCTTGGCCTTTTGCTTGGCGATCTGAGCGAGGAGGTCGCCGAGTCTCCCGGCGACTGGACGATCACCCAGGTCCTCAACCACCTCCTGGACACCGAGAACCGCTACATCGCCAGAGTCAGGCGCATGCGGCGCGAAGACCGGCCCGCGATGAGGATGATGCCCGACCCCGACTACATCAAGCTCTCCTTGCTCAAGGCGTGGACCCTTTTTTACGAGCTGCGGAAGCGCCACCTCAAGTTGCTTCGCTCGCTCAAGCCCGCCGAGTGGCGGCGCTCAGGCACGCTCGGCGCCGTCGGCAATATCTCGATCGCCGGGCTCGTGCGCCACATGGCCGCCCACGACGCGATGCATACCGCGCAGATCGCCCGGCGGCTCAGCGGACGGCCAGGCTAGCGAAGCCAGGAGCACAGCTTCGGCGAGGAGTATGGGGATCGCCAGCACGACCAGCGACAGCTCCAGCAGAACGTACCCGACCACGAGCAACGCCACCTGCCAGGTCGTCGCGCCGCCGCGTATGACGAGCCAGCCGGCGATGACGAGCATGAGGAAATCCTGGAAGCCCAGGTACGGCGTGGCGAGCAGCGAGCCGACGATGCCGGCAGCCATGGGCAGCTCGGGTCCAGATCCGCGGCGCCGCCACGCCGCGAGCAACGTCACGGCGACCACCACGACCTGCGTCACAGTCAGAATCGGGCCGAGGCCGAGCGGGCCGGAGATCGAGTAGCGCCGCGTGATGTCCCAGTCCGGCGTCTGGGTTTGCGCCAGCACGTCGCGGTAGCGCGCAACTCCCTCCGGACCAAGCAGGACCAGCGCCACGAGCCCGATCAAGAGCATGGCCACGAGCCACGCGCCGAAGGTGCGGGCGTGGCCTGACACCAGCAGGCACAGCGGAACCAGCAGCGCGAGCTGTGGCTTAAGGACAATCAGGCTCAGCACCGCCCCAGCCCACACCGGCCGGTCGTGGCGCATCAACCACCACGAGGTCGCGACCGCGGCCGCTACCCACGCGCCCGGCTGGCCCACCAGCACGCCAAAGGCGACCGGGAAGACTCCGAGCAGCAGCGCCAGGTGAGCCGCCCTCGCCAGGCCGCTCCCGGGCGCGAGCAGGTACCAGGCCATGCCGAGCGCCGCCACCAGCAGAATGGTCCAGAAGATCAGCGCCGCCCCGAAAGGCAGCACCAGCAGCGGAGTCGCCAGCCACGCCAGCGGCGGCGGTGAGATGAACGGCTGCGGGTTGAAACCCGGCCCCAGGCTCTCGATCGCGAGCTTTTGCGCGCCGAGGTCATAGAGGTGCGAGTAGCCCGACCGGATGCCCACGGTTGCGGCGGCGTAGGCGAGCCGGAAGTCGTTCCTCACCGCGTACTGGGAGATGTACGTTCCGGCCGCGACGAGGAGGTCGAACCCGATCAACATAACGCCGACGAGCAGGCCTACGGCCGGCCAGACCCGCCGCCGCGCCCGCACGTATGCAATCACCGGGACAAAAGTAAAGGGCTCCGACGGAAGCCGGAGCCCTATCTGGTTGCTTTAGCCAGACGAGTTAGTTGACTTCGCGGTAGTCCGCGTCGACCACGTCGTCCTCTTTCTTCTTCTCGTCGCCCGCTTCCTGACCATCCACTTGCCCTGCCGCCGCGGCCGCGCCGTCGGCGCCGCCCTGCTGGTAGATGTGCGTGCCGATCTTCTGCAAGGACTCGTTGAAATCGTCCATCTGCTTCTGCAAAGCCTTCGTGTCCGAACCCTTGGCCGCGCTCTTCAGGGCCTCGAGCTTGCCTTCGACCTCGGTCTTGATATCCGCGGGAATCTTGTCCGCGTTGTCCTTCATGACCTTCTCGGCCTGGTGGATCATGTGATCGGCCTGGTTGCGGAGCTCGACCTCTTCGCGTTTCGCGCGGTCTTCGGCCGAGTGCGCCTCCGCCTCCTTGACCATCCGCTCGACCTCTTCCTTGCCGAGGGTGGAGGACGCGGTGATCGTCACCGACTGTTCGCGGCCGGTGCCCTTGTCCTGCGCCTTGACGTTGAGGATGCCGTTCGCGTCCAGGTCGTACGTCACCTCGATCTGCGGCGTTCCCCGCGGCGCGGGTGGAATGCCGTCAAGGTGGAAGCGTCCGAGCGTGCGGTTGTCGCGCGCCATCTCGCGCTCGCCCTGGAGGACGTGAACCTCTACTGAGGTCTGGCTGTCCGCCGCGGTCGAGAAGACCTGCGAGCGAGAGGTCGGGATCGTCGTGTTGCGCTCGATGAGCTTGGTCATGACGCCGCCCAGGGTCTCAACCCCCAGCGAAAGCGGCGTGACGTCGAGCAGAAGGATGTCCTTGACCTCGCCCTTGAGCACTCCGGCCTGGATGGCCGCGCCGATCGCGACGACCTCGTCCGGGTTGACTCCCTTGTGGGGCTCCTTGCCGCCCAGCAGGTTCTTGACCAGCTGCTGGATCACCGGCATGCGCGTCGAGCCACCGACGAGAACGACCTCATCGATCTGCTGCGGAGTCAGGTTAGCGTCCTTCAGAGCGGCCAGGAAAGGTCCGCGGCAGCGCTCGGTCAGGTCGCCTGTCAGCGATTCGAACTTGGCCCGCGTGAGCGTGATCTCGAGGTGCTTGGGGCCCGTCTGGTCGGCAGTTATGAAGGGCAGGTTGATGCTCGTCTCGAGACGGCTGGAGAGCTCGATCTTGGCCCGCTCCGAAGCTTCGGTGAGGCGCTGCAGCGCCTGGCGGTCGGACTTCAGGTCGATGCCGTTCGACTTCTTGAACTCCTCGGCCAGCCAGTCCACGATGCGCCGGTCGTAGTCGTCGCCTCCAAGGTGGGTGTCACCGTTGGTGGACTTGACCTCGAACACGCCGTCGCCTACGTCGAGCACAGAGACGTCGAAAGTTCCGCCGCCCAGGTCGAAGACGAGGATTGTCTCGTTCGCCTTCTTGTCCAGGCCGTACGCGAGCGACGCCGCGGTCGGCTCGTTGATGATGCGGACCACGTTCAACCCGGCGATCTGGCCGGCGTTCTTGGTCGCCTGGCGCTGCGCGTCGTTGAAGTACGCGGGCACCGTGATCACCGCGTCGGTGACCTTCTCGCCAAGGTAGGCCTCGGCGTCCGCCTTGAGCTTCTGGAGGATCATGGCCGAGATCTCTTCGGGCGTGAACTCCTTGTTCGCGTTCGGAATCTGGACGACGACGCGGTCGTCCTTGCCCGCCTTCGCCTCGTAAGGCACGATCTTCCGCTCCTCGACGACCTCGGCGTATTTGCGGCCCATGAAGCGCTTGATCGAGTAGACGGTGTTCTCGGGGTTGACGGCCGCCTGCCTGCGGGCGAGGTTGCCGACGAGGCGCTCGCCTGACTTCGTGAAGGCGACCACCGAGGGCGTGGTCCGGGAACCTTCGGCGTTAGGAATGACAACCGGCTCGCCACCCTCCATGACGGCGATGACTGAGTTGGTCGTCCCCAAATCGATTCCTACGGTTTTCGGCATATGACGCTTTCCCTCCAGGTGCGCAGCGTGGCGCAAATTTGAATTTCTATGGTTCTGTCTTTCCCCCAGGTGGCGGCATCAAAACAGGCTCGTGAGGCTCGGACCGAGGAGCCTCCGGCCGAAGCCTCTAGGCTAGTCAGCGTGCCGATCTTCGAGCTCGACCCTGTCGACCGCATCGCGGTGGCCGCGGTCGGCCAGCCCGGCCAGCGCCAGTTCTTCCTCGTCGCCAGCGGCCGGGGCCGCCAGCTGACCCTCACTTGCGAGAAGTCGCAGATCCAGGCCCTGATCGTCCGGCTGAACCAGATGATGGAGTCGCAGGGCATCCCGGCGGCCGAAAACGCCCGGGCGACGTCCGGCCTCATGCCGGGCGAACCGGAATGGCAGGTCGGCGAGATGGGGCTGGGCTACCACGAGGCGCGCCGGATGTTCGTCCTGGTCGCAAGCCAGGCGGCAGCCGGCCAAGAGGAGGCATCAGCGGAGGCATCAAACGACGACGCTCCCAGCGTGCGGTTCTGGCTGAGCCACGACCAGGTGGTCGCCTTCTCGAAGCAGGCGGAGACGGTGCTCACGGCCGGCCGGCCGCTCTGTCCACGCTGCGGGCTGCCGATGGACCCCGCCGGCCACCCCTGCCCGGTTTCCAATGGCGCGCGGCCGATCTTCTGACCCGAAGAGGACCGAGCGGCTGCTCGCCGACCTTCCCGACCTGAAGGTCCTCGGGCTCCTCCACGGATCCTCGAACTACACGTTTCTCGCCCAGCTCGAGCCACATCCGCCGGCCGGGCTGCTGGCCGTTTACAAGCCGGCTCGTGGCGAATCGCCGTTGTGGGATTTCGAGGCGGGGACGCTGTACAAACGCGAGGTCGCGGCCTACGAGCTGAGCAAGGTGCTCGGTTGGCCGCGCATCCCGCCCACCGTGGTACGCCGGCACGGTCCGCACGGCGTCGGGGCCGTCCAGCTCTTCATCGAAGCTGACCGCCGCCACTTCCTCGACGAGCAATCGGCGCGGCGGCCGACCTGGGCGCAGGTCGCGCTGTTCGACGTGATCGCAAACAACGCCGACCGCAAGTCCGGGCATTGCCTTTTCGACTCGAAGAACGAGGTGTGGGTGATCGACCATGGACTCACTTTCAACGTCGACCACAAGCTGCGGACTGTGATCTGGGATTTCTCCGGCGACCCGCTGCCGCAGGAGCTCTGCGGCGACGTGGAGCGGGCACTGGCGGACGTGGAGAAGGGCACGCTGGCGGCGACGCTCGACCGGCTGCTGAGCCCGGCCGAGATCCGCATGCTCAAGCGGCGGCTGCGCGGCGTGCTCGACCCGTCGTGGCGCTTCCCCGAACCAACATCGGCGTGGTCGATACCCTGGCCACCTGTCTAGAGGCGCGGCCGAAAAGGCCGTCGACGGAGCTTCGGCGCCCATGCGGCCCATCTCCGGGTTCAGCGACTGCGCTGCTCGCTCACGCATGCTCGATGCGTTCGCTCCGCTGCTCGTCGCTTCACCCGGATCTGGGCCACCTGGATCGCCGAATCTCTCGTCGAGGTTTTCGGCCGCGCCTCTGGGCCACTGGTAACCTTCGCGGGTTTCCATGCGTTTCTCCCGTATCTCTTTGAGGGTGCTGCGTTCTCTCGCTCCCGCCATCGGCGCCATCGGCTCAGCCGTCGCGCTCGTCGCTTTGGCGCCCATGGCGCACGCGCACATCCTCATGGGCTGCACCATCACGTCCAGCACGCCGAGCTGTCCCACACCGTCCCCCACACCCCCTCCGACGCCAACGCCCACTAATGCATTCTTGTCGCTCGACGTGACGGCCGGCGATGCCAACACGCAGATCACCGTCAACGGAGGCGCGTTCCTCCCCAACGAGTCGATGACGCTCATCTGGGATCCGCCCAACAACAAGGTGGCGGGCGGAGCGGTCGCGGACGGCAGCGGCAACTTCACGACCCACGTCAAGCCTTTCTCTGGCGATGCCCCCGGACTTCATCGCTTGTGCGCCAGCGTCCAACCCTATCCGTGCGCGACCTTCACGCTGCAGGCCGCGGCGGCCACGCCTTCGGCTTCACCGTCGCCCTCTGCGTCGCCCGACACCAGCCCGTCGCCGACGGCGAGCCCGACCGGCACAGCCAGCCCGACGCCGGTGGCCGCGACGCTCAACGGTCTCGATCTGATGTTGAAGCCGCCGTTCGTAATCCTGCCCATCATCGGCGGCTTGGGCCTGGCGATCGCGCTGATCTACTGGATCTTGAGCATCGTGATGCGCCCCCGGCAGAAGCCCCTGAAATCGGTGGCCGTCACCCACGTTTCATCGCGACCCGATTACGCGGCCGGCTTTGGCACGCCACCTCCGGCGCCCGCGCAGCCCGCCCCGGCTCCATCTGCCTGGGCAGACGTGCTGCCCAAGGCGCCCGCGGCGCCACCCGTTTCACCCGAGCCGCTGGTTGAAGCGCCGGCGGACGTTCCGCCTGGGATTGGCGAGGCCGCTCCCGCCGAGCCTTTCGCGACAGCACCCGACGAGCCATCGACGACCCCATCGGAAGTCGCGCCCCCCGACCCCGCAGCGGCGCCCGACGAGCCGCCCGACTTCCCCGAGCCAGTCGATTATTAGCCAGCCGGGCTGATCGCTTATAGACTTTCGCGCTGATGGCGCTGCTCGATGTTCGCGAGCTGAGCGTCCGCTTCGGGGGGGTCGTCGCGCTGGATCGCGTTTCCTTCACCGTCGATGCGGGCGAGGTCGTGGCGCTCATCGGGCCGAACGGCGCCGGCAAGACCACGCTGTTCAACGTCATCACGCGGGTCTACCGGCCTAGCGCGGGCAGCGTCCTGCTGGACGGCGAAGCCGTCTCGCGCCTGGCGCCTCACCACGTGATCCGGCACGGGCTCGCGAGAACTTTTCAAAACGTCGCGCTCTTCCGATCGATGACCGTGCTCGAAAACGTCATCGTCGGGGATCACATAAGGACTCCGAGCGGATGGCTCGAGTCGACGATCCCGATGCCGCGTGCGGTGCGAGCGGAGGACGCGGCCAGGAAGCGGGCGATGGAGATGATCGAATTCGTCGGCCTCGGTGGCGTGGCGAACCGGCCGGTCGCCGCTCTGCCGTTCGGCACTCAGAAGCGCGTCGAGCTGGCGCGTGCGCTCGTCTCCAAACCGAGACTGCTGCTGCTGGACGAGCCGGCCGGCGGAATCAGCCACGAAGAGGTGGACGTGATGGCGGACCTGCTCCGCCGCATCCACAAAGAGCTGAACGCGACGATGCTCCTGGTCGAGCACCACATGGCCTTTGTGATGGGCATCTCTGACCGGGTCGTCGTGCTCGACTTCGGAAAGAAGATCGCCGAAGGCAGTCCAGCCGCCGTGCAGCAGAACCCGAAGGTGATCGAAGCCTACCTGGGTGCCGCGTCCTGATGGCAGCCCTGCTGGAGCTCGAGGACGTCCGCGCCGGCTACGGCCTGACCTCGGTGCTTCACGGCGTCTCGCTCGAGGTCAAAGACGGCGAGGTCGTGTCGCTGCTCGGCGCGAACGGAGCCGGCAAGACGACAACGCTGCGCGCGATCACGGGCGGGGTGCGCTGGACCGGGGACATCCGGTTCGCCGGAAAGTCGCTGAGGAAGATGCACACCGAAGACGTCGTCCGTCACGGGATCGCGCACGTGCCCGAAGGTAGAGGCATCCTCACCGAGCTGACCGTCGAGGAGAACTTGAAGCTGGGCTCGCACCTGCGCACCGATGGCCCGGCGGTTCGCAAAGACTACGACCGCGTGTTCGAATACTTTCCCGTTTTGCGGGATCGCCGGCGGTTGTCCGCCAGCACGCTGTCCGGCGGAGAGCAACAGATGCTCGCGCTGGCACGAGCTTTTCTGATGAAGCCAAAGCTCATGCTGCTGGATGAGCCCTCACTGGGTCTTGCGCCTCTTATCGTGCGCGCGATCTTCGAGATCATCCGCGCGATCAATACCGAGGACGGGGTCGCGGTCCTCCTGGTGGAGCAAAACGCCCGCCTGGCCCTGGACATGTCGAGCAAGGCCTACGTGCTCGAGGTGGGTCGCCTCGCGATCGAGGGCAGCAGCGCGGAGCTGAAAGGCAACGACGCGGTGCGCCGCTCGTACCTGGGTTACTGATGCAGGAGTTTCTCCAGCTCGTCGTGAGCGGCATCGCAACCGGCGGCATCTTCGCGAGCCTGGCGCTCGCGCTGGTGCTCATCTACAACGCGATGGGCCTCGTCAACTTCGCCCAGGGAGAGATGGCGATGGTCGCGACCTTCATCGCCTTCACGTTGATCACTCACGGACTCAACTACTGGATCGCGTTTCCCGTCACCTTGGTGATCGCTTTCGTTGGCGGCATCGTGATCCAGCGCATCGTGATCCGCCCAGTGGAGCGCGCTCCGCTGCTGACCCTGGTCATCATCACGCTGGGGCTGACGACTCTGCTCAATGGCCTGGCCGGCGCGGTCTTCGGCTACGTCCCGCGCTCTTTCCCGAGCCCCTTCTCAGTGCAGACGGTCGACATCTTCGGCGCCTTCGCCAGCTATCGCGACCTTGGCGTGATCGCCGTGTCGGGCGTGGTTTTGCTCGCGATCTACCTGCTGCTTCAGCGGACCACGGTCGGCCTCACCCTGCGCGCGGCCGCGCATCACCCCGAGGCAAGCCGCCTGCTCGGGGTGCGCGTGAGCTGGATGCTCGCGCTCGGCTGGGGGCTCGCGTCTGCGGTCGGCGCAGTGTCCGGGATCATGGTCGCCCCGATCATCCTGCTCGAGCCGAACATGATGCAGACGATCATCATCTACGCCTTCGCCGCCGCCGTCCTCGGGGGAATTGAGAGCCCATTGGGCGCCGTGATCGGCGGGTTGATCGTCGGCGTCACTGTGAATCTCGCCGGCACATATCTTCCGTTTGTCGGAGGCGACCTTCAGCTTGCGGTCGCGCTGGCCATCATCATCGCCGTCCTGGTCCTGAAGCCCAACGGCCTGCTCGGCCGGCCGAGCGTGCGGCGGGTCTAGGTCGAGGTCGTGCTGCAGCGCGTCCGCACCCTACCGCCGCGCTACTGGCTCGTGGCCGTGGTCGTGCTTTTCTTCATCGGCCTGCCGACTGTGATCGACAGCTTCCAGGCAGGCGAATGGGCGCAGGCCCTGGTGCTTGGCATCGCGATCATGGGCTTGAACATCCTCGTCGGATACAGCGGGCAGCTGTCGCTCGGTCACGGGGCGTTCATGGCGCTCGGGGCCTACGTATCGGCGATCCTGGCTCACCGTTACAAGCTGGACTACCTGCTGACGATCCCGATCGCCGGTCTGCTCACCGGTCTGGTCGGTTTTCTGTTCGGCGTGCCGGCTCTGCGCCTTTCGGCCCTGTACCTCGCCCTCGCAACGTTTGCGCTGGCCGTTGTCGCGCCGAGCCTGATCAAGAGACCGGCCGAGCTGACCGGCGGAGTGCAAGGAATCGTCCTGCTGCCCCCGGTCCCGCCCCAACCTGTGAGCGACGCGTACGCCGCGGTGACCGGCACCGCAATGAGCTCAGACCAGTGGACCTACTACGTGACGCTCGCCTGGGGTCTCGTGCTCTTGTGGCTGGCCTGGAACTTGCTCCGTCACAGAACGGGACGAGCCATGCGGGCGATTCGGGACGGAGAGGTCGCCGCGGCCGCGTCAGGGATCAACCTCGCCGGCTACAAGACTCTCGCCTTCGCCATCTCGGCTTTTTATGCGGGCATCGCCGGTTCGCTGTTCGGCCTGGCGGCCGGCTTCGTGAGCCCCGACAGCTTCCCGGTCGGGCTGTCGATCCAGCTCCTGGTGGGCGCGGTGGTCGGCGGCCTCGCGTCTATCCCGGGACCGCTGATCGGTGGGATCTTCGCCTACTTCCTCCCCATCGAGTCAAACCAGTGGGTTCCCACGCAGACGTGGATCCCGAGCCAGATCGCCTCCACCATCGAGAAGGCCGGCCCGGCGGTCACGTACGGGGTGGTGTTGATCCTGACCATGATCTTCGCCTCCAACGGAATCGTGGGGCTGGTCGCGGCAGGTTACGCGAGGCTCCGAGGACGCCTGAGGGGGGTAAGCGATCGTGAGAGTGGACAGATGCCACAGGACACGCAGACTGTTTAAATACATTTCCATAAAAGCGGGAGGAAGTTCTATGACTAAGTTCGGCGCTCGGATCGCTGCGGTTGCAGCCTTCATGGTCACCCTGGCCGCCTGCGGCGGGTCTGCGACGCCGGCGCCCCAGACCGACGTCGGCGTCACCAGCACGACGATCTCGCTCGGCAACACGATCGCCCAGTCGGGGCCGGCCGCGGCCTACGGCACGATCGCCGCCGCTGAGCTCGCGTACTTCACTTACATCAACAACACCCAGGGCGGCGTGAATGGCCGGAAGATCAACTTCAAGATCCTCGACGACGGCTACAACCCCGCGCAGACGGTCCCGCTGACCAAGCAGCTGGTGGAGCAGGACAAGGTCTTCGCCATGTTCAGCGGTCTTGGCACCCAGGCGCAGACCTCGGTTCGCGACTACCTCAATGCGCAGAAGGTGCCGCAGCTGTTCGTGGCGACAGGCGCCACGACCTTCATGCTGGACGAGAGCCAGCACCCGTACACGATAGGGTGGCAGCCGCCGTACCAGGGCGAGGCGCGGATCTACGCCAAGGACGTCCTGACGAGTCACGCCGGCGCAAAGATCGGCGTCCTTTACCAGAACGACGACTACGGCCAGGACTACCTCAAGGGGCTGAAGGATGGCCTCGGCACTGCCAACGCATCGATGATCGTGGACGCGGAGAGCTACGACGTCACGGCAGCCAGCACCGCGTCGCAGCTCGCGACGCTCAAGGCCAAGGGCGCTGACACGCTGTTCCTGTTCACGACCCCCGCCTTCACCATCAAGTCGCTCGTCATCACCACGGCCCTGCACTGGGAGCCGAACATCTACCTCAACTCGGTCTCCAACCCCCAGGTCTACATGGGCATCGCCGCCAAGGCGGGTGCCGCGCTCAAGCACGTGACGAGCGTCGGTTACATCAAGGACCCGACCGACCCGACATGGGCCAGCGACGCGGGAATGCAGCTCTACAAGACGGTCATTGCGAACTGCTCGACCTGCAACGTCAATGACGGGTTCAACATCTACGGCGCCGCCGTCGCCTGGTCGATGGTGGACGTTCTCAAGCAGGCAGGGAACACCCTGACGCGGGCCAATGTCGCGAACATCGCGACCAGCGGGCTCAATGAATCCGCCAATCCGTTCCTCCTTCCCGGAGTTGTCGTGAAGACGACATCGAGCGACCACTTCCCGATCACGCAGGAGCAGGTGATCACGTGGAGCGGCACGGGCTGGACACGGCAAGGCAACCTCATCGACGAGCGCGGCACGATCAAGTAACACCTTCTGGCGGGGCCGACCTCAACCGGCCCCGCTACGGAACCCCACGAACTCAGAGCCTGCGGCGTGAGTTCGTGGGGACCCCTAGTATTTCTCCCGGTGCTGTCTCGCCTCAAGCCTTACTGGCTGCACGCCTATCTGCTGACCTACACGCCGATCCTGCTTTTCGCGGACAGCCGGATCACCGCGCTCTGGCAGCAGTGGATGCTCGGCCTGCTCACCTTCGCGGTGCTCTATCTCGCGGCGCTCAAGGCTCCGAAGGAGCAGCGCTTGCAGGTTTGGATCTGCGTGATCGTCGCGACGGGGTTCGAGATCTTCGGCTCCCTGGTCTGGGGCGTGTACCGCTACCGCCTCCACAACGTCCCTCTCTTCGTGCCGCCCGGCCACGGCATGGTCTACCTGTTCGGCTTGCTGGCTGCGCGCACTCCCGTGGTGCTCCGTTACGGGAAGCGCGTTGCGCATGTCGTGCTCGCCGGCGCCACCACGTGGGCTCTGGCGGGCCTGACGATCCTGCCGGTGATCACGGGGCGCGTTGACGTCCAGGGCGCCCTGTGCCTGCCGGTGTTCGCCTACTTCGTCCTGCGGTCACCGCGCTGGGCGCTGTTCTCAGCCATCTTCATCGCGACCGGTGAGCTCGAGATCTTCGGCACATCATTCGGCAACTGGGCGTGGCTGCCGATCGCCCCGTGGACGCACATCCCCTCGGGCAACCCGCCGTCCGTGATCGCGGGCGGCTACTGCGTGATCGACGCCTCGGTGCTGCTCGTGCTTCGAGGGATCGCCTGGTTGCGCCCTCAGCCCTTCATGTCGAGGGTGGCTGTGCCGACGGTCGTCCGGTTGCCGGTCGAGTCCTCACCCCAGACCTCCAGCTCGACCTGATCTCGGTCGACCTTCGTCACGCGGCCGCGACATGCGTACGGCCGGCCGGGTTCGTCGATGCCTCGGTAGCTGACCTCGAAGGACTTGAGCGTCCCGCGATCGCCCAGCCAATCCGTCACCAGCTGGCCGAGAAAGCCCGCCTTGAGCAGCCCATGGAGGATCACGCCGGGCAACCCGACGCTCTGCGCAAAAGCCTGGTCGTAGTGGATCTCGTAAAAGTCGCCCTGCGCGCCGGCGTACTGAACCAGCTGCCGCGTGGTCGGATGCTTGACCAGCTCTGGCAGCGTGTCGCCGACGTTCAGCGCTGTCATCGCCTAATCGCGGTCCCGCGCAGCCTCGCGACCAGGCGCCCATGCTGGTTCACATAGTCGGTCTCGAAGATGATGAACAGCAGATTGCCGCTGGACCCAGTCTTCTCGTACACGTCGGCCACCCGGCCGGTGGCGTTGATCCGGTCCCCCACTTTCACGGGCTCGAAATACTCGAAGCGATTGCCGCCGTTGAGCCAGCCCTTGCCGTATTCCTCGGCCTCCTTGAGATGCACAGAGGCAGGCGCCAGTGACACGAGGAAGGTCGGCGGCGCCTCGGTGGCCCAGCGCGGGTTGGGATCGCCAATCGCCTCCACGAACCCCTTGAGGTGGCCGGCTTCGACGATCGCATCGGTCGACGGACCGTCCTTTCCGATCCGGGCGCGCAGGCGATCGATGACCGAGGTCGTGGTGTTCATCTGCCTCGTGGAAGCCCCAGCACGCGCTCGGCGATGATGTTGCGCTGGATCTCGGAAGACCCCGCATAGATCGTCTCCGCCTGGGCCCACATCCACCCGTACTGCCAGCGGCCGTCCTCGACCGCAAACGGCGAATCGGGCGCGAGCGCGCCGTAGGGGCCCTCGATCCCGAGGGCCGTCTCCTGGATGCGCTTGTCCATCTCGCTCCAGTAGAGCTTCGTGAGGCTCGCGTCCGCGCCAGGCGCCTGGCCGTGCTGCGCTTTCGTCAGGTTGCGCAGCCCGATCAACCGAAAGACGTGAGCTTCGATCTGCGCCTGCGCCACCTGCTGGCGCACGAGGGCGTCGCCCCCCGCTCCACGCTCGCGCGCCAGGCTCGCCAGCTGCTCGACGGCCCGCTCGAATCGAGCGGCCTGCGCGAGCCCTCCGCGCTCGAAACCGAAGACCGTCATCGCGATCTTCCAACCCGCCCCCGGATCGCCGACCATGTCGCGCTCCTCCACCACCGCGCCGGAGAGAAAGATCTCGCAGAACTCGCCGCCACCCGTCATCTGCTTGATGCGCCGGACTTCGACTCCCGGCTGGTGCATGTCGACCAGGAAAAAGCCGATGCCGTGATGGGCTTCGGCACCGGCGTCAGTGCGCGCCAGGAGAAAGCTCTTGTCGGCGTAGTGCGCGCCGCTCGACCACGTCTTCTGGCCGCTCAACACCCACGTGCCGTCGCGCTTCTCCGCCCGAGTCCTCAGCCCCGCGAGGTCGCTGCCCGCGTCGGGTTCGCTGAACCCCTGGCAGAAGATCAGATCGCCGCCGAGGATCTTTTCGACGTACGCATCCTTCTGCCACTGCGATCCGTGCACGAGCAGAGTGGGCGCAAGGAGGCTGACTCCGAGGCGGCCGAGGATGATCGGGGCGGCGGTCTTGGCCATCTCCTCCTGGTAGATGGCCTGCATCACGGGCGTGGCAGCCCGCCCGCCGGCCTCACGAGGCCACGCCAGCTTCAGCCAGCCGCCTTCGTGGAGCTTGCGCTGCCACCGCCGCTGGAGGTCGGTGTCGTCGTCCTCGCGATAGCCGCCGACCCCGCTGTGCCTCCACTCCTTAGGGAGGTTGAGATCGAGCCACGTTCGGACCTCGTCCCGGAAGGCTTCCTCTTCCTCCGTGAAACCGAGATCCACGTTTCCGAGGCTAACAAAAAAGGCATATTGGAGTCGTGGCAGCTGATGTTTTTTGCGGTCGCTGCGGTTCCGTGCTCGTCAATCCGAACGCACCGTGCCCACGCTGCGGAGCGGCTGCCTCGGGCAGCTACCAGGGCCCGATCACGAGGAGCCGCAAGAGCCCGCTGACCGCGGCGGCGCTTGCGGTGATCCCGGGCTGCGGGCATTTCTACCTCGGGCACAACATGAAAGGCCTGGCGTACCTGCTCGGCATCGGGGGGCTCCAGTTCTTCGGGTTTGACCTGGACCTCACCGCGATCGGCGCGGTCGTCGGGGTGCCCATGGAGCTCGGCGGCGGGACGCTGTGGCTCTTCAGCATCGTCGACGCTTACAGGACGGCGAAACACATGGAGTCTGAACAGCAGGCCGGGCCTCCCCACCCTGTGGGGTCGGAGCGGCCGTAGGCCGGTCCGGGTGGGGCGTAGCGAGCGCTGTTAGCTCTTCTTTCGCCGCCCCCGCGTTACGGGCTTCTTGCGAGTCGCCGCCGTGCCTGCGGTTTTTCTACGCCGCCGCTTGGCGGGGGCCGTCAGCGCCTTCTGCACCCGGCGCTGAATCGTGCGCAGGGTCCGCTCGACCGTGCTGCTTGCCTTCTCGGCGCCTTGTTCGGTTAGCTTGACGACCTGGCGCTTCAGCTTGCGATTTTCTTTGATCAGCTCGGCGACCATGTGATTCAGCTGATCGGTCAGCTCGGTGCCGCCGAGTCGCTTGCTTCGCGTGCGCGTGCTGGTTGTGCTTTTCGAGCCCGGCGGGCGGCCGCGGCGGCGCGGAGCACTCTGACCCTGGGCCGATTCGTCTGCAGACATTGGGACTCCTAGGGCAAAGACACTGGCCTGGTGACCCTAGTCTATGCGGCCGCGAGCACCTGCTGTTTCGACAGACTCTTCAGCCCTTCGCGTGCCAGTTCGTGTGCAGGATTCGCTTTACGGCTCACATAACGAACCACGCGCCAGCCGCGCCTGCAGCGTTCTCGAACTTCGTGCACAGCGATGCGAAAACTGTCACTGGACGGCATGCGACTGCGCACCACCGGTGCGCAATCCGTGCGCACGATCACGCGGTGATATGGCCATCGCGCGGCGGCGAGATCGAGTGCGCCCGCGCACACATGCGCTTCGAGTTGAGCCGACCCGCCGAGATGCGAAAAACCGAACGATTCCGTATACACCGCGCGGCCCCTAACAAAAACGGCCAGGCCACATCCAGCCCGGCCGTTCCTGTCGAGAGCGGCGTCCACGTAGATCACCAGGCACTCCCGCAAACTGCATCCCTCCAAAGGAGAATTTGAGAGAGCCTAGCATGATGTAGCGCCGTTGTCCGGTCCCGAGCACAACATGTAGGGTCAGTCGATAATCCTCACGAACTCAGAGGCTACGCCGTGAGTTCGCGGGGACCCCTAGTCAGAAACGGGTGGCAGCTCAGCCCCCATCGCGTGGTAGCCCCCGTCGACGTGCAGAAGCTCGCCTGTCGTCATGTTCAGGTAGTCCGAGAGCAGGGCGCACGCGGCGCGACCAACAGGCGATTTGTCCTGCAGGCTCCAGCCCAGTGGCGCGCGATTTTCCCAAACCTCTTCGAAATCTTTGAAGCCAGGAATTCCGCTCGCGGCCAGCGTCGCCAGCGGTCCCGCGCAGATCGCGTTGACGCGAATCTTGTAGCGGCCGAGGTCTCGGGCGAGATAGCGAGTCACCGATTCCAGCGCGGCTTTCGACACGCCCATCCAGTCGTATTTCGGCCACGCTTGTGTCGAGTTGTCGAAATCGAGAGTAATTAACGAACCGCCGTGTTCTTTCATTAAAGGAAGAAATCCCGCGGCGAGCTCTTTGAATGAAAAAGCGCTCACCTGCAGCGCGGTCGCGACGCTTTCCCATGGCGTGTTGAGGAAATTCCCGCCGAGCGCATCGGGCGGCGCGTATGCAACTGAATGCACCAGTCCATCCAGCCTGGTCCACCGTTCGCCGATCGCTTTCGCGGCTGCGGCGATGTCGGCCGGTTTCTGCACGTCCATCTCGAAGATCTCGGGGATGGGATCGAGCTTTTTCGCCGTCATCTGCGTGATGCTCATCATCCGGCCGAAGCTCGTGAGGATCAGCTCCGCACCTTCCCGCTGAGCTTCCACCGCGATCGAGTAACCGATGCTGCGGCGATCGGAGAGTCCGGCGATCAGGATCTTCTTGCCTTTGAGAATCACGCCAAGATCCTAGAACCCTAGCCAGGCTCTTTGCCGGTGGCGACCGGCGCGTCGTGATTTGACCAGTCACTCCACGAGCCTGCGTACAGGCGGCCGTTGGGCACTCCGGCCAACTCCATTGCGAGCAGGTCCTGGCACGCGTTGACCCCCGAGCCGCAGTACACGACGGCGCCCTCGCCGGCCCCGAGGATGGCGAAGCGCTCATGCAGCTCGGCAGCGGATTTGAAGCGTCCGTCGGCGGCAAGGTTCTCCATCCATGGAGCGCTGAGCGCCCCGGGGATGTGGCCGGCCTTCGGATCGACCGGTTCTTTTTCGCCGCTGTATCGCTCGCCGGCCCGCGCGTCGATAAGCGGGACGTCCTCGAGCTGCTGCACTCCTTCGAAGTCGAGAATTCGCGTGCGGTCCGGAGGCTTCGAGCGAAAGGCGCCGCGCATGACCGATGGGACGCGCGTCTCGAGCGGCTCGCCCCACGCCTGCAGACCTCCGTCGAGAACCGCTTGCTCGGCGTGCCCGAACCAGCCCAGCAGGAACCACAGGCGAGCCGCGACCGATCCTCCCGCGTCGTCGTAGACGACCACCTTCGTGACGTCGTCGACGCCCGCCTTTTGCATCTCGTCCTGCACCTGCCAGGCGGCCGGGAGCGGGTGCCGGCCTCCGCCTCGAGTGCCCGTCACGGCCTCGAGGTCGACGAACACCGCGCCGGGAATGTGGCCGCGCAGGTACTCGTCCCGGCCACTTCTGTTCGGCAATGCGCCCTGCGCGCGCCCGGCGGCCAGCAGATACCAGCGAAAGTCGATCACCGTCACGTCCGGATCGCCCAGGTGCTCTCTCAGCCAGCCGGCGCTGACCAGCGGCCCGAAGCTCACCCGTGCACCACCTGCGTGTCATGGCAGAAATGCACAAGGTGCGGATGCATATCCCGCAGCCGGTGCAGCGACCCCGACCAGGCCTCCCGATCGGAATACTGCCCATCCCAGGTTTTCAGGTCGGCGTCATCGACCTTGCGGTAGATCTCGGACGTGTACGCGGCGTCGCCGATCATCACCGTCCCGCCGTCCGGTGTATCGACGATGACGCTCTGGTGGCCCACGGTGTGACCGGGAGTGGCCACGACGCGGACGCCTTCGGCGATCTGGGCGTCGCCGTCGATCAGCTCGAACCGCGCCCCGGCGAAATCGAACCACTCGTTCACGTCCGACTTCTGGGCTCGCGCTCGCGCCAGCTCAGAACGCTGGACGTAGAACGGTGCGTGCTTGAACACGGCGTTTTGCCCGCAGTGGTCGAAGTGAAGGTGACTGTTGATGACGATTCGCACGTCGGCGGGGCTGAGGTCGTGCTCAGCCAGCGCCTCGGCGGCATGCCGGTTGACGACCTTCCACTCCTTGACCAGCTCGGTGGGCCAGCCGACGCCGGTGTCGACGAGGATCGCGCCCTCGGTTGGGTGCTTGATCACGAAGCCGTGGACCGGGATGTCGTTGAGGGCGCCGATCCTGGCGAGGTGCAGGCGGACAATCTCCATCGCGTTTAGGGAAACAGCGGCGACAGGGCGAACAGGATGAACAGGATGGCCACATAGGCGAGCGAATACGTGAACACGCGCCTCGTCCATCCGAGTCCCCGCAGGTCGAGCACCGTGATTCCTACGAGTCCGGCGCCAAGCACGACAGCCCCCGCGAGGTAGATTGCTCCGGCCGAGCCGGTGAAGAACGGAACGACGCTCACGGCCGCGGTCAGCACCGCGTACACGATGCTCTGCCGCTTCGCCGAACGTTCGCCGCCGATGGCCGGCAGCATCGGGACGCGTGCGCGCGCGTAGTCAGACTTGATCATCTGCGCGAGCGCCCAGAAATGAGGCGGCGTCCAGAAGAGGATCACTCCGAACAACGCCAGGGCGGTCGCGTCGAGGTGGCCCGTGGCCGCGGCCCAGCCGACCAGCGGTGGCATCGCGCCTGCGGACCCTCCGATCACGATGTTCTGCGGCGTAGCCCGCTTGAGCCACATCGTATAGACGAAGACGTAGATCAGCGTGCCGGCCAGGGCGAGGCCGGCCGCCAGCAGGTTGGCGCCGGCCCACAGGACCGCGAAGGCGAGCACATTGAGCGCGATCCCGATGACCAGCGCATGCCACGGTGGAATGCGACCTGCCGGCAGCGGTCGACTCCGCGTCCGCGTCATCTCCGCGTCGATGTCCCGATCAAACCAGCAGTTGATCGCATGCGCGCCACCCGCGGCAAAGGTGCCGCCCAGCAGGACGGCAATCACTGCGGCCACTCCTGGATGGCCGTGGCCGGCGGGGAACATGACCCCGATGGCCGTGGCGTCCAGCAGCAGGACGATCCGCAGCTTGAGCAGGCTCGCGTAATCGCGAGCGACGCTCGCGATGCTCCGAGCCGGCGCCGCGGTGACCGCGCTCATGCGGAGCCCTTCTGCACGACCATCCTCGACGGTTGTGCGTCGCGGTCCGCGCGCGGCAGGGTGAGCATTGCGGTAGCGAGCGTACCCGCCCAGACCAGCGTCGCGAGCGCGACGTGAGCTCCGTTGGAGCGAGCGTTGTCGAACGTTGCAGCATAGGCACCGACCAGCACCTGGACGCCGAAGGCTGCCCACGTCGCAAATCCAGCCCACTGCAAACCCCGCACTGCCTTCCAGCGCGTGATGGCGAGCGCGATCAAGTAGGCGGTCAAGATTCCCACCAACAGCGCAGAACCTCGATGCAGCATCGTGAAAGCGTTGAGACCGGTGAAGTCCGGCGTCAGGCCCTTTCCGCACAGGGGCCAGGCCCTGCACGCGTTGTCCGCGCCAGTGGCGACCACGGCCGAGCCTGTGAGCAGCAGCAGGTACGTCGCGCCGACCGTGATGGCGGCCAACCGGCGGTAGCCCGGATCGGGCACTCCGGGCGAGGGCGGCATCGACGTGACCGCCGCCGCGACCAGGAACCCGAGGATGATCATCGCAAGGCCCAGGTGGATGAGCACGAGCCACGAGGCGAGCTCGTTCGCCACCACGGCGGCCCCAAGCAACCCCTCCCCCACCACTCCGATCAGTGACGCGGTTGCAAGCCACGCGACGATCGGCCGCCGAGTGCGCCATACGACCCACCCAAGGATCACCGTCGCGATGATCAGCACACCGGTTACGCTCCCGACGGCCCGGTGCGAGTACTCGATGATCGAATGGACGTCCGCCGGCGGATACGGCCTGCCGTGGCAAAGGGGCCAATCGGGGCACCCCAGGCCTGAGCCGGAAACGCGCACCAGTCCGCCGAGCGCAATTTGCAGGTACGCAAAGATCGCGGTGACGATGGCGAGCCGGCGGAAGAGTGTGACCCCAGGCATCGGCGACCTAGTTTCCCAGAGTCGCGAGCTGCGCCGCGAGGACCCCTTCATCGAGCTGGCCGATATGGCGCGCCACGATGGTGCCGTCGGCGCGCACGAACACCGTCGTGGGCAGGGCCATTGCGCCGTACGCGCGGCCCATGCCGAGGTCGGTGTCCAGCAAAGCCGGCTGGTTCAGTCCGACCGAGCCAAGAAATGAGCGCGCGGCCTGGTTGCTGTCGCCCTCATCCACCAGGACGAGCTGCAAATCCGAACGTTGACCCACGAGCCTTTGCAGCAGCGGCATCTCGGCTTTGCAAGGCGGGCAGTACGACGCCCAGAAGTTGATCACCGCGGGTTTGCCCGCGAGACTCGCGAGGGTGATCTTCCGGCCGTCGGTTCCGGTCAACGCGAATGCCGGGGCGCTGCCTCCCGCGCCGGGCGAAGGCTGTCGCGGACCGGCGATCGTCAACAGCGCCTGCAGCACGTCCGGCGCGCCCCAACCGTCGCCGCCCGCTGCGAGCTCGTGCAGGCCGGCCGGGCTCAAGCCCGTGATCAATCCCGGCGGCATTGAGGAGCCGACGCCAGGCACGCCCCGATAGACAAGGCGCACATACCCGTGGCGGTCGACGAGGGCGAGCGTCGAGGTGTGGACGTCGCCGCTTGCGAGCTCGACCCCGAACGGTTTCCAGAAGGCGGCAACCGCGTCGGAGCTGCCGGTCGCAAACGTCCACGGCGCACCTATCTCGTGCGCGTAAGCCCTGAGGGCGGCCGGTGTGTCGGTGGACGGATCGGTGGTCACCTCGACCAGAACCGCTCCCGCCGGCATGTGCCTCTCGATCTCGAAGAAGAGCGCCGCGTATAGAGGACACGTCTCATGACAGCTCGTGTTGAAGGCGGCGATCACGAGGTCCTTGCCCGCCGTGGTGACGGGGTCGACCGGCGCCCCGGCCTGATCAATCAGCTCGTAGTTGGGCATCGCCACAAACTTGCCCGAGAGCTCGCCAAGCCCAAGGTTGACCTCATCGTTCCCGGCGTACGCAGAGCCTGCGATGAGGTGGCCGGCGTCGACGCCCAGGAGGAGCGGCTCCACCTGGCCGGCCGTGACCGTGATCGTCACCTGCTGGACGTCGCCTCCCAACCGCACCGCGTCGTACGCGCCGGCCGGCAGGGAAACCGCGGAGACGTCGCGCTCAGCGGGAGCCGCGGGAGTGGCCCCAGAGACGTCCCCGAGCGCCACCCACTGCCCGCTGCGGTGGACCATCAGCGGAGAGCGTGGAAGGGAGCCGCCGGACCTGCCGGCGATCGCCACGACGAGCGTGCCCGTCGCCGGCTGTGAGCGCGGCGCCAGCGCGACGAACACCAGGGCGATGAGGGCCACGCCCGCGGCGGCAAGCCAGAGGACCCTCGCGCTTCTGGGCAGCTATGCCACCACAAGAGGTGGGCCGCCATAGCGGGCGGCCACGTGGTCGATGTAGGCGGCGCAGATCTCCGCCACGGCGGGGCTGTGGATCTGGATCACGTTCTCGGCGTTCATCTCGCCGCTGTGCGAGAGGTTGAAGCTCCCGGTGTACACGTAATCGTCCGTGACCAGGATCTTCGCGTGCATGAAGTCATGCACCGTTCCCTTCGCGTAAGGGGTCGAGCGCTTTGACCCGAACCTCACCGCGGTCACGATCGAGTGGAATGCGGTGGCTTTCCACCCGGCGGTGGTCGTCGAGGCCCATTGGCGCAGAACCTCATCCATCTGAGTCGCATCGTACACACCGGCGATGTTCACGCCCGGGTGCTCGACCACCTCAGCGAGCGTGCCGAGGATCGGTCCGGAAGTGATGACCGGTGAGCATATGCGGATGCGCTTCTGTGCGGTGGAGATCGACCTGGCCATGGCGTGGACCAGTTTGTCTGCTCGCCCGGGACAGAAGTAGGGCCGGACCTCGGTGCCATCCGCGAGCGACGACCAGCCGGCCGAGATTCGACCGGACAGCGCGACCACGGGCTTTTGCCAGAGCTCCTCGAAGTTGGCCAGGTAGGCAGTGGCAAGGTCTCCGGAGGCGACGGTCAGCATGACGTTCTCCTCGCGGTTCCACGAATCGTTGGTCCAGTTCATCGATCCCGAGAGGAGGGCGGCCTGCGGCGTGCCGGCGTCGCGCACCACGTACTTGTGGTGCATCAGGTCGGGCACGCCCGAGACGGGTTTGATCTGAACACCTATCGACCTGAGGCGGTCGATGAACGCCCAGTCGAGCTCCGGCGGTGGAGGGACGGGGATCGCCTGGGCATGATCCTGGTTGAAGAGCAGGCGCACCGGGACGCCGCGCTTCACGGCGCGGTCGAAGGCGGCGAACAGCGTGTTCCCCGGAGCGTCCTCGAGCCGCAGGTCGTAAAGGGCGATGTCCAGGGTCGCCGCGGCTCCGTCGAGGAAGAAGGCGACACGCTGTGCCACGGCGTCGGCGGTCTGGCCGCCGTCGGTGAGGAAGAAGAGATCGAGCGGAGGGGCCGCGGCTATAGCGGGTCCGCCTTGCCTTCCCCGGTCTGCTCGCGTGGCTTCGTGACTTTGACGGGAAGCGGGCGGGTCGCCATCTCGGCCGCTTCTTCGGGGTCGTCGGTGAAGCTCAGCAGCTTGAGATCGTCCGCGGAGATTGCCCCTGCTTTCAACACGACATCCTCGAGCCAGTCGATGAGCCCCTTCCAGTAGCTCGTTCCGTAGAGCACGATCGGGAAGTGCTCGATCTTTCCGGTCTGCGCGAGCGTCAGCGACTCGAACAGCTCGTCCAGCGTGCCGATCCCGCCGGGGAAGATAACGAAGCCGCGCGCGTACTTGACGAACATGTTCTTGCGGACGAAGAAGTATCGAAACTCGACGCCAAGGTCGACGTACTTGTTGAGCGACTGCTCCTGAGGCAGCTCGATGTTGCAGCCGACCGAAAGGCCACCGGCTTCGTGGCAGCCCTTGTTGACCGCCTCCATGATCCCGGGACCGCCGCCCGTGATGACCGCGAACCCACGGCGCGCGAGCGCCGCTCCCAGCGCGATTCCCTGCTTGTAGTAGGGATCGTCGCGCTTCGCGCGCGCGGACCCGAACACCGTGACGGCCGGCCCTACCTCGCCGAGAGCGTCGAAGCCCTCCACGAACTCGGAAAGGATGCGGAGGACACGCCATGGATCGGCGTGATGGCTGAGCTCCTCGATGGCGTCCCGCTCGAGCAGCGCCTTGTCGGCCGGGGCCTGCCGGGTCGGGACGACGAGGCGGCCGGCGCGGCGGCGATCGGACATCCGGCTAAGCACCAGACGTGGATTCGGCGGCCGCGGGCCCCTTGCCGCCGTTGGTCGCAAGCGGGGCATCCGCCGGCACCGCGGCGTCGGCATCCAACGAGATCGCGGCTCGCTTGGTGCGCGCTGGACGGTGAGTGATCGACCTGGTTCCGTTGGTGGGCAAGCCGTCGCCTGTCTCGACCGCGGCCGCCGCCGGCTCGGGCAGTGCCGGCGCCTCGGGCTGGTGAGCCGGCGGAAGGGGCTCAGCGGTCACGGGCCTGGACGGGATCCTGGAGGTCGAGTGGTCGGGCATCTCGAGCACGTGGTCGAGGTGGGCCCTCAGCGACGAGACCTCGGCCTCGAGCTCGTGGACTCGCCGCCGGTGACGCATGTGCTCGCTGAAGTGATGAAGGCCGTCCATCCAGTGGTAGAGGGTGCCGGCCAGCAGCACGATCGCCAGGGGGACGACGGCCACCGTCCACAATGGGATGCCGTCGATGTGAAGGACCGACCAGTGGACGTTGACCGTCGCAACGTTGCTGTAGCCGAAGATGGTGGCCGCCGCGCCGATCGCTAGGCCCACTACGAGAGCGCTTGCGAGCAAGAACCGCTGCCACAGATGACTCAGGTCGGGCACCGGCCGAAGGTTACCCGGTTTGACCGCGCTTTCGATGGGTTACATCGGCTTCCACACGAGCTCACGCTTGCCGGAATCGGGGCGGAGCCACGCCAGCAGGCTCTCCGCCTCGCGCTCGACCGCCTTGCGGTTCCTGACCGACAGCGGGGCGAACGCGCTCAGCGACATGACGGCGCCGCCTCGCAGGGGCGCATCCCAGGCGCCTGCGACGATCCCGTCCACCAGGAATGTCGGAAGTACGTCGCCGTTCTTGCGGATCACGACCTTGCGGACCGCGTCGGGCAGCACACGCTCGCGACGGTCGTAGGCGAGCAGGAGGTTGTCCCATTTGGGCAAGAGGCGCACCGGCGCGGCGACGGTGCCGTCTGGGCGCGGTGCATCGCGCAGGTCGATGAGCTTCGGTCCGGCCTCGGCGTCGAACATAACGAGGTCGAGCGATTCGAGGGCGCCCGCAAACGCGCTGACCGGGCGTCCAAACCACTGTGCAAGGTCCGCGCGGCTGGCGGGGCCGAAGGCGGCGAGATAGGAGGTCACCACTGCCCGGACGGCATCCTCGGGATCGGCGACTGGAAGCGGTGCGCGGCGGTAGCGGCTGCCGGCGAAGTGTCCGAAACGCGCGTCCTCGTGATGGTTGATCGCTGATCCGCCCGACCAGACGACGCTGAACGACACCCAGTCGGGCAGGTCGGCCGGGATGCGGTGCCGGAACAGCTCCTGGAGCTCGGGCCGCTTGAGCGCCTTCTTGTCGAGTGCGACCAGCATCTCTTCTCGGAGCGCGTCGACGTCGACTCCGCGCTCGGCTAGCTGCCTCGGGCCATCGGACCAGGGGTGGCGCGGAAACCTCGTGGCGATCCGGAAGAGGTCGAACTGGCGCGCGCTCACCAGGTGCAGCGTTCCTCGCATCAGCGTTGCCTTGTAGACGAGCTGTGCCGCAAGCGCCGCCTCGAGCTCTTTCCTCTTGAAGTCGAGGACTCGCGACCACAGGCCGATGTAGGGCGAGGGCGAGTACTGGGCCTGCATGCCGGCGAGGCGTTCGATCGCCGTCACGGCGTCGAGGTCTGCGCGCTCGAGCAGCATCTGGCGCGAGAGCGTCCACCGATTGATTTGCCGGAGCGAGACGGTCTGGTTAACCGGAAGCCGCCTCCGAAGCGATCCGTTCGAGAACATCGGCGAGCTCTCGCGGACGGGACAGGAAAGGCGAGTGCCCTCCGGCGATCTCGATCGGTTCGATTCCCAGGATTTCGCGCGCGGCGCTCGCGCCGTAGGCGGCGGACACCATTCGGTCGCCGGTGCAGAGAATGTAGGCCGAGCGTATCGCGGGCCATGCGCGAAGGGGCGTGACCTCCTGGGTCACGCGCCAGAACTGCCTTCGGAGATGCCCGGCCGCATCGCCGGCAATCCGAGGATCGCAGTCGTGATAGAACACCTCGATCGCTCCCGCCTTCGGCCACGATGAGCTGCCGTCCTCGTGCCCGACGCCAGGTTCCGCAGGATGGAATCCCGTCCCGATCTGGACGTGCTGGGCATCGAAGCTGAGACCTGGCACGGGAACCAGGGCGCACAGATAGGCGGTCATCAGGGTTGGTGTCATCGAGGCCGCGACGGGGATGGTCAACCCGCCCAACGAGTGGCCGACGAGGACGGCGCTCTGCCCTTTTGGAATCGCCTGGACAACAGCTTCGGCATACCGTTCAGCACCGGCGTCCGCATCCTCGCAAGGTAGATCGACAGCGCTCGTCGAGTGGCCGTCGCGCTCGAGCTCCTTGCGCAGGAGATGCCAGCACCAGGCACCGTGATAGGCGCCGTGGACCAGGGCGAAATGCACGCCCGCAGACTAGTGGATGTGCTCGAGGACGATGACCGGGATCTTGCGCGCCGTCTTCTTGCGATAGTCGTGAAAGCCCGGGTTGATGTCGGCGTGCTGCGTGTACAGGCGCTCGTACTCGTCGCCCTCCGCAGTGTGCGCCCGGGCCTTGAACTTCTCCTTCCCCACCTCGAGTGTCACCTCGGGGTGCTTCACGAGGTTGTGGTACCAGGACGGATGCGTCGGCGCGCCACCCTTGGAGGCCACGATCACGTAGCGGTCGCCATCACGGGTGTACACGAGGGGAGTCTCGCGCACCTCGCCCGACTTCGCTCCCTTGGTCGTGAGGATCAACACGTGGCGGCCTTCAAACGGGCCAGAGGTGGCCTTTCCGTTGGCCCGGACGTCCTTGATCAGGTTGCGGTTAAAGTCTTGGAAGCTCGTACTCATCAGTGGCTTCATACTCAGCCGACCGGCCTGGTCATTCCAAGAACTGATTCAATGTGCGGGTGGCAGCCCCCTCCCACGTTCGCTCGGACCAGTACGCGCAGCAGTTCGAAGCCGCACAGGAGGAGTTCATCCGCCTCGTCGAATCGCTGAACGACGAGCAATGGCACCGTGTGGGGAAAAACTTTCCGCAGCGGATCAACGACGAGGACGAGGGCCGGCCGGTCGGCGTCATCGCGCACCACGTGGCCACTAACGGCGACTACATCACAGAGCGGATTCAGACGATGCTCGCGGGCGGACCGCTGTCGCCGGTCAACCAGCGCGAGGTCAACGCGGAGCACGCCAGGTCACACGCAGGCGTGACGAAGGACGAGGTGCTGCGACTCCTGCGCGCGAGCAAAGGCCGGATCGCCAATGCCGTGCGATCCATCCCAGATGATCAGCTCGACATCGAGCGGAGCACACCGGTTGGACCGATGTCGGCCGCGGCGCGGGTCGAGAGGGTGCTGATCGGGCATTTGAAGATGCACCAGGGATCGATCGAAGCGGCGATCAAGTAGGCGCCAGGCGCGGCCTGGTGGAGGTGGCGAGAATTGAACTCGCGTCCGAAGCAGAATCCCCCGAGATCTCTACGAGCGTGTCCAGGAATTTGATCTCGCCTGGCGGCTCCTCCTGACGGGATCCGCTTCAGCCAGCCGCGGTGCATGTCCCGCACCAGGGCCGCAGCGCCCCTGGAGCGGCAATCCGGTCTATGTGATGCCGTACCCCAATCCGCCGGATTGACCGGGACGACACCCGGGATCTAAGTCCCGGGGCTTACGTCTCTACTGCTTACGCAGCGAGGGCGAAAGCGTTGTTCTTGTTGGCATTTGTAAAAACGCCTGCGCTGTAACGCGCGCGCCCTCGGCTCGCAATCCCGAAGCTCAACTGCCCCGTCGAAGCCAGACACCCCCACAAGGCCGAACCTGGTTGCGCTTCAGATTCTACCCCGGTGCGTGGTGACCTAAGCACATTGGCCGGCGGGCGCAGCCGTGAGCTCGGAGACCAGGACCGCCCCGGTATGCGGCGTCCAGAGGTACAGCCCGTCAAGGCTGCCCAGCCACCACCCGTTCGCATCGTTGACCAACCCACCGCTCAAGGGCACTGGGCGGCCGGTCCCCGCGACCGTGACCGCTTGAGACTGGCCGGGCGCGCCGGCGACCAGAAGAGCGCCCGAACCCAGGTCGTATGCCTGCACGAGAATCGATCCGTTCGCGGCGGCCAGCACGAAGAGGTTGGAGCCGGGGCGATAGAGCCAGGCCTTCGTCCTCGACGTGCTCAAGTCGCGGCTGTCGACCTCGTTAAAGTTCGCGCCGATGCCAGGCGGCCCCGGCAGGGTATCGCTCGCGTTTCTGGCCCCGACCCAGGCCACCTGACCCGACACGAGATTGACGAACGCATCCGTGAAGACGGTGCGGAGAGCTCCAGAATCCGGATTGATCAATGTCAGGCCAGGGCTAGGCCCTTCAAAAGCCTGGGACGCATAGATCCCTTCGCTGGTGAAACCGAGCAACCCCCAAGGGCCGTTGGGCAGAGGGAGCGTTCGATCAGTCCCGCTAGCGACATCGACTATGCGAAGTTGTGCGTGCATCGGCACGATGTAGTCGACATACGCGTATCGCGACCCATCGGGAGAGATCTCTGTGGCCGCGGCCGGCACCCAGCGCTTGGCGGCGGGGTCGTAGGTTGCTGGAAGCCCGCCGGCGAGGACAGGAGTGGCCACAGACTGAGTTTTCGATGCGCTCGTGACAAAGCGCCCATTTGGATCGACGGCCAGGGTCCCGTCGCGCAGGTTGAGAAACTCGCCCCCGGAGTCGGCACTGAAAAGGGGCAACCGGCAGTCAGGGAGCTGAGCCAGCAGCGAAACGATCTGCGGGCTGGCGGTGCCATTGTCAGTAATCGCCAGCTGGGCGGCCCGCAAGCCCTGCCCGGCGCCGGGCAGGAACGAGACATCGATGCGGCACGAAGCAAAGGCGGGCAGGAAGCGACCGGAGCATTCGTCATGAGTCATTGCGAAGGCGGCGCGGTCGGACCCGATCAAAGCAACACTGTCAATGCGAAGGTCACCCTCACCCACATTGGTGACATCGACGCTGCGCACCGCCGGCGCGGATCCGAGATTCACGACGCGCGCGCTGACGTTCGCCTGGGGCACCGTGAGACCGATGCTTGCGAACTTGCCTGCTTCGGCAAACCACATGCGGCCGTCGGCGCCTGCAGCGATTCCTTGGGGCATGGCGGAGCGAGTCGGCAGCGCGAATTGCCGGAGGACGCCCGCCGGGGTGATGCGCCCGACGGTGTTAGCACCGGAGTTGGTGAACCAGACGTTCCCGTCAGGACCCAACGCAACGTCGCCGGGCCTGCCCCCGTTGGGCAACGTGATGAGCATGAGCGCGCCGCTGGGGGTGATCCGGCCAATCTCACCCTGGGGCGCGGATGGATGCGATTGGGTGAACCATAGGTTTCCGTCCGCGCCGGCCACGATTTCGAATGGCTGGAGCTGGTCGTCCGCGCTTCCCCCCAGCGGATATTCGGTCACTACTCCCGCAGTGGTCATGCGCGCAATGGCCGTGTGGCTGAAGGCCGACTCGACGAACCACAGGTTGCCATCAGGCCCGGTCGTAATCCCGCGGGGAGCGCTGTCCGGAGTTGGAATCGGAAATTCCGTCAGTACGCCCGCCGTTGTCATGCGACCAATCCGGTTGGTCCAGAACTCGGTAAACCAGAGGTTGCCATCGGGCCCCGACGTGATGCGCTCAGGGCCGGTGCCGAAGGATGCTCCCCCGGTGCGCGTGCCGGCCTGAAAAGGCGTGATGGTATCCCCCGGCCCGACCCTCACGATCCAATCGGGGTGCGCGCCACCCGCGGTGGTGGTGAGCCAGATGTTTCCGTCGGGTCCGGCCCCGAGCGCGTAGGGGTCGCCAAGTGCGGCCGAAAGGCCGATCTCGGTGATCGATCCCGATGGCGCGATGCGTCCCACCGCGTGGTGGCCGTAATCGACGAACCACACATTTCCATCGGCTCCCGCTGCCATGACGCCCGCGGTCGCCTGGCCGCAGTTGGTGCAATCGGCCCCCGGCGGAATCGCGACAGGGAGCGGGTACTCGATCACGCCGCCGACGCTCAACACGGGGTGCCGATTTGGGGTCGAAGACGCGGATGGCGATGCCTTCGAGGGCGGCGATGTCGAGGGAGAAGGCGAGGCTGACGATCGCACGGCCGGGCCGTTCGCGGTGCAGCCCACCGCCAGCAGAAGAAGGATGGCCAGCGCCGCCCGCATATCCGTTCAAACGTGGGGGCGGCCTGGGAATTACGCCCCTTCTACACTGAGCGCGTCGATGGCAGCAGACCTTGACCGAGTCGGACGGGCCAGCCTCAAGGAGCTGGGCGACATCCGCATCGATGACGTGCTGTCTTTCATCGATCGGGGCATCGAGAACATGCCGACCTATATGGACCTCTACCGGCGTTGGGAGTCCCAGCAGTGGGCTGTCGGCGACCTGGACTTCACGCTCGACCGCGAGGACTGGCTGAACGCGACCGAGCTCGAGCGCAAGTCAACACTGTGGTCGCACCGCCTCTTCTTCAATGGAGAGGAGCGTGTCACCGCCACCCTGGCGCCGTTCGTGTGGGCTGCCCCGACCCCCGAGATCGAGATTTTCCTCTCGACCCAAATGGTCGACGAGGCCCGTCACACGGTGTTCTTCCAGCGGTGGTGGCACGAGGTGGTCGGCACGCAGGCGAAGGACCTGGGCGAGCTGCTGGCCGAAATCCGCCCGAGCGCCAACGCGGGATACAACGAGCTTTTCTACGACCGCCTGCCCTCCGCTGCCCAGCGCCTCGCCAGCAACCCGAAGGACTTCGATGCCTTCGTCGAGGGCGTGACGATCTACCACATCATCGTGGAGGCGACGATCGCGCTGACCGGCCAGCGATTCGAGCTCGAGTCGATGCGCGAGCTGGGGAGCACCGACCGCGGTTTCTATCGTGGATTCACCGCCGTTGCCCGCGACGAGTCGCGGCACGTGAGCTTCGGGATCAAGGTATTGCAGGAGGCGGTCCGGGAAAACCCGGAGCGCTTCGCCCCGCTCATCCAGAAAACGCTCATCGACTGCCTGCCTCTCGTCACCGGCACGCTGGACCCTCCAGATCCTCGGTACATCACGGAGTTCGGCCACACCGAGAGCGAGATTCTCCAGTTCGCGTTTGATTCGCTGAACAAGCGGCTGCGGGCGATTGGAATCAACCTGGCCGCCTGAGGTCCACCCGCGGCCTGAGGTGGAGATCGTGCGGATGGGCCCCGGCGACGACGAGAGGGTGACGGCGGCCGCTCACCTCTTCGACGACGCGCCGCAGCCCGCCGCTGTGACCCGCTTCCTTGGCGACCCAACACATCACCTCTTGATCGCCTACTCCGCCGAGGCGCCGGCAGGTTTCGTCTCCGGCGTGGAGCTGACACACCCTGACAAAGGAACCGAGATGTTCCTGTACGAGCTCGCCGTCGACACCGCACACCGGCACCACGGCATCGGCACGGCGCTGGTGCGGGCGCTCGCCGACCTGGCGCGCAAGCAGGGTTGCTATGGAATGTGGGTGCTGGTCGATGATGAGAATGCCGCGGCAGCGGCGACATATCGCAAAGCGGACGGAGACGTCGAAAGCCAGCCGTTGATGTTCAGCTGGCGGTTTTAAAAAAAGGATCCCAAACCGCACGTTTGGCGCCACACGTGCGGATCAAGGAAGCCTGAATCGCCTCGTTGTCGCCAGGCGTGCGTAATCCGCGCCGTCAGCGCGAGCCCGGCGACTCTCCCGACTCGTACTCCTTCAAATGCGTGGCGACGTCCCACGTCCAGAACTCGACCACGTGGCCGCCCGGGTCAGTCACATACGCGGCCCGTCCGCGACCGTGTGGCCCATAACCACCGTGGTCGTGGTCGAGCACCGTATAGCCGTGGTTGCGCAGCCGTTCGACAACCGCCGCGTATGACTCGGCCGGCAATCCCATCGCGTAGTGGACGTGGACGCCGCCCCGGCCTCCCCCCAACCCGATCTGCGGCCGCCACAGTCCGATGCGAGTCCTGTCACCGGCCATGACCCACACCGTCTCGTTGGCCCAGCGCTCGACCACCGGGAACCCCAGGACCTCGGAGTAGAACTTCTCCGCCGCGGCGAGGTCGTTCTGTTCGAGCGTGATCTCGCTCACGCCGCTCACAGGCACGGGGCGCTCGCTCCCCGTCATCCGCGTCTCATCACTCGCGCGATATCCCTCTTGGCGTCCCGCTCGGCGATTGCCTCGCGCTTGTCATATTGCTTCTTGCCTCGCGCCAGCCCAACCTCGACCTTGGCGTGGTTGCGCGAAAAATAAACGCGCAGCGGGATCAGCGTGTATCCCTTCTGGCGCACCTTCCCGATCAGGCTCGAGATCTCCTTGCGGTGGAGCAGCAGCTTGCGTGGGCGCATTGGCTCGTGGTTCATGAGGTTGGCCTGTGTGTAGGGAGAGATGTTGACGTTCTCCAACCACGCCTCGTTGCCGTCGATTCGGACGAACCCATCCCTCAAGTTGGTCCGGCCCCCGCGTACCGACTTCACTTCCGAGCCCGTGAGGATGAGGCCTGCCTCGAGCTTCTCGTCGATGAAGTAATCGTGGTAGGCGCGCCGGTTGACCGCCATGTCGCGATCCTTCTTTTCGTCAGGCATCGCCGAGCACCTGCTTGGCCGGCGCCGGCCGTTTCCCCGGCAGCTGCACGACGTCCAGCACGTAACGATCTCCTTCCACATGCCCGCTCGTCACTTTCACGCGACCACGGTTGGTCGGAAGCGTGACGCCCGGCCACGGCTGAAGCGCGCGCACACGTCTATCTATCTCCAGCGCCCCCATCTCCCACTCGAGCTCACCATCTTCCCTGCTCAGTCTCCGCGCAACAGTAGCCGCCGCGTGGTCCTGCTCGACTGCGTTGGTCTCGTCGAGGTGCTCGAGCGTTTCAACGAGGAGCTCAGCGCCGAGGACGGCCAGCCGTGATGTCAGTGCCCCGGCGTCTTCGTGCGCGCCGATCTCGACCGAGCGTGTCGCGAGGATCGGGCCGTGGTCGAGCTGCTCGTCCATGCGCATGATCGTGACGCCGGTCTCGGCATCTCCGGCGAGAATCGCGCCCGCCACCGGCGCCGCGCCTCGATGTCGCGGCAGCAGCGACGCATGGACGTTGACGGCGCCGAGCTTCGGTATGCCCAACACCGACGGCGGGATGATCTGGCCGTACGCGACGACGACCAACAGGTCGGGCCGCAGCCGCCGCACGAAGTCCACCGCCTCCGTGTCACGGATCCGCTCGGGCTGAAAGACTTCGAGGCCGTGCTGATGGGCCGCCACCTTGACCGGCGGCGCCGTCAGCTTCAGGCCGCGGCGGGCCGGGCGATCTGGCTGCGTGATCACGAGCTGGATCTCGTGGCGCGCCTCGATCAGAGCTTCGAGGGATGGCACGGCGAACTCGGCAGTGCCGGCGAAAACGATCTTCAGGAAGGCTTAGCCGGACGCCGCGGCGACGGCCTCGGCCTCTTCATGCTCCTCTCCGACAAGGTCTTCGACTCGGCGCAGGGTGTCGAGGCTGGTCAACCTGTCTGTGAAGAGGACGCCGTCCAGGTGGTCAAGCTCGTGCTGGAAGGCCCGCGCCGTGAACCCGGTCGACTTGATGCGCACCTGTTTGCCGTGGCGATTCAGACCCTTCACCACGACCGCGTCATAGCGCTCGACCTCGCCGACCCAACCGGGCTTGCTCAGACAGCCCTCATAGCCGACCTGGCTGCCGGCCGACTTCACGATCACTGGATTCACCAGGCCCCAGATCTGGTTCTCGTCGCCTTTCACCACGCACACGCGCAGCGGCACGCCGATCTGGTTCGCGGCCAGGCCCGCGCCAGGCGCGTCCAGCATGGTCTCGGCCAGGTCGTCGAGCAGCTTCTGGATCGAGGTGTCGACGCGCGCGACTTTCTTCGCCTTTTCGCGAAGTACCGGCTGGTCGAAGTTCAGAATCGGTCGAACGGCCACCGTCGGATTCTACCCAGCGTTCGGTTCGGCTACGCCAGCCAACGCGAATTTCGCATCACGAATCTGCCTTCCAGCTCGTCGTAGCCGCGGTAGGCCTGGATCCGGGTAGGGCGCAGGCGGTAGAAGGCCCAGCCCTCCCCCACCTCTCGTGGATCCCAACCGACAGCGATCGTGAAGCCGTCGGCGAGCTCGGCGGCCTCGCCGGCCGCCACGCTGTCCACGACGCTCGCATCGATCATGACCACGTCGGCCGGAGAGCCCGCCGCCAGCCTCACCTCTGAACCGACGACGAGATTCGCGGCGGTCCGGCTGTCAGCCCTGGTCGCTATGACCAGGTCGGTGCCGTCCCACCACGCCGAGGCAGCAATCAGGTGCGGCTTCCCCGATGTGTCTGCGGTCGCAAGCCACAGGTCGCGCTGGGCTTCGAGCACGACAAGCACGTCTGCTTTGCGCGCTTCTACTGTTCGAAGGTCGCCCACCTCTCTGCCTATTGTCCCTCCCCATCCGGCCCTGCGGGCCACCTTCCCAGCGAGCGGGGAAGTCACTTATCTAATTACGTCGTTGGGTCTACGTCGTATGACCAGGTTTTTCCTCGCGGTGCCAGGTGGCGTGCTCTCTCCAGGCCGTCGCCTTTCAATGTGACCTGCCACCGGTACTCGCCGCGCAGGCGGTGGATGAATGCCGGCGCCGGGCCCATCACGCGGATTCCCTCGATCCCTTCGGTCAAGAGGCCCGAGACCAGCGCCTCGGCCGCCTCGCGCGCCGACGCCGCGGCCTTTGCGTCGTCGCGGTCAGTCCGCGTCAGCACCGCAAGCTCGGCGAACGGCGGGAACACGAACGCCTTCCGTGAGGGAAGCTCGGCGGCGTAGAAGCCCTCGTAGTCATTGGCCGCCGCGCACCGAAGGCTGTAGTGGTCGGGATTGCTGGTCTGCACCACGACGCGTGACGATCGCCCGTCGCGGCCGGCTCGCCCGGCGACCTGGACCACCAGCGAGAACGTGTTCTCCGCGGATCGATAGTCCGGGAAATGGAGAGGCAAGTCGGCGTCCACAACGCCGACGCACGTGACCGCCGGCAGGTCGAAGCCGCGCGCCACCATCTGGGTGCCGACCAGGATGTCGGCGCGCCGCTCGCTGAACGCCTCCCAGATGTCGAAGTACGAATCGGGTCCCTTAGCGGCATCGCTGTCGAGCCGCAGCACGCGCGCCTGCGGCCACAGCTTCTTGACGATTCCCTCGAGGCGCTGCGTGCCCATTCCCAAACCTTTGATGTTCCGGCTGCCACAGTGGTCGCAGACCGAGGGCATCACGCGCGAGTAACCGCAGTAATGGCAGACGAGACCATCAATTTCGGCATGCTGCACGAGCGCAACCGAGCATCCCAGGCACTGCACCGACTTTCCGCAATCGCGGCACAGCACGAACGTCGACAGCCCGCGGCGGTTCAGGTAGAGGATCACCTGCTCCTCGTTCTCGAGCGTACGGCCGACCACCTCGACCAGGCGCTGCGACAGCGGCTGACGGTTGCCCGCCGCGAGCTCGTCGCGCATGTCGACGAGCTCGACGTCAGCGTCGCGGCCGCGCACGCGTTTGGTCAGCTTCGCCAGCGCAAGCTGGCCTACCGCAGCCTCGTGATACGTGACTACGTTCGGCGTGGCCGAGCCCGCCACCAACCGGGCGCCGGTTACGGTAGCGAGGCGGCGTGCGACCCATCCGGCCTCGTAGCGCGGCGTGCGGTCCTGCTTGTAGGCGGCGGATCCTTCTTCATCGAGGCAGATGAGCCCGAGCCGCGGGATCGGCGCGAACACCGCCGACCGGCTGCCCAGCACGACCTGCGCCTCGCCCCGCCGCGTGCGCCACCACTGCTGGGCGCGCTCGAGCTCGGTCAGCTGGCTGTGAAGGATCGCCACCGGTGCGTCCAGGCGAGCCCGCACCCGCTGGACGAGCTGAGGAGTGAGCGAGATGTCGGGAACGAGAAGCAGCACGCGAAAGCCGTCCGCCAACGCTCGCTCGGCCGCCGCCAGGTAGACCTCCGTCTTCCCGCTCGCGATGACGCCATGGAGCAGCGTGACCTGGTTGGCGCCGATCACATCGAGCGCCTCCTTCTGCTCGGCCGTCAGGTCCGGCTGCGCGGCGCGCGACGCCGGGCCGGTCGCCAGCTCCACGAGCCGGCTGTGGCGCCGCTGCCTGCTCGATGCCGCGGACCCGCTCGAACCGGTCGCGCGCACCCGCGGCGGGAGCATCGCGCGCAAGCACTCGACCAACGGCAGCCAGTAGTGATCGGCCACGAGGCGAGCCAGCGCCACCTGGTGAGGCAGCAGGAGCGGTTCGCTGCCGGCGGTCGCGATCGGCTTGACCTCGACGCCGGGATCTTCAGTCCCGAGCGAAACCACGAACCCGTACGTGCTGCGCCTTCCAAACGGGACGGTGACCCGATGCCCCGGGACGACATCCACACCGTCCGGCACGGCGTACGTGTACGTCTCGCGCCCCGAGCCGCGCGCCGCCTCGACCGCCACCTCGGCGTACAGCAAAGCGCGCCCTAGGTCTTTTTCAGACGGGGGACCACCAGGTCCAGGATGCGGTCCGCCATCTCGCGCTTCGTCATCTTCTCCAGCTCGTGGCTGGAGCCGTCGGAGAAGATGACGACGCCGGCGTTCTGGTCGCTGCCGAAGCCGATGTCCTTGCGCGAGATGTCGTTGGCGACGATGCCCTGAAGGCCCTTGCGCTTCATCTTCTCGAGACCTTTGCCGGCGAGGTCCGAATCCTCGGCTGCAAAGCCGACCCGAAAAACGCCCGCGGCGTCCTTCTCTTTTCCGAGCGTTGCGATTAGGTCGGGTATTGACTCGAGCTCGAGAGTCAACGTGGGCGTATCTTCGCGGCGGATCTTGCCGCCCTGCGCCTTCGTGGGGCGAAAGTCTGCGACCGCCGCGGCCATCATCAAGAGGTCGGCGCCTTTCAGCTCGGAGCGAAGCTCCTCCAGCATCTCGTCCGCGGTCACGACCTCCCTGACCGTTACCCCGTGGTGGGCCGGGTGGACGGCTGTTGAGACGAGCGTCACCTGCGCGCCGCGGTCCGCGGCGGCTGCCGCGATGGCGAAGCCCATCTTGCCGGTCGAGTAGTTGCTGATGAAGCGCACCGCGTCGATCCGTTCTCGGGTCCCGCCGGCGGTCACGATGACTCGCCGTCCCGCGAGGTCGTACCGGGACTGCACCGCCTCTGCCATCGCCTTCAAGAGCTTCGATGCCTCCGCCAGCCGCCCGGTGCCCACGTGGCCGCTGGCAAGATGTCCGGTCTCGGGCTCGACCACGGTGACGCCGCGGTGCCGGAGCGTGGCAACGTTTTCGCGCACAACCTGCTTCGACCACATCGCGTCGTTCATGGCCGGCGCGATCACCACCGGGCACCGCGCCGCGAGCACAGTGGCCGTGACGATGTCGTCCGAGCGGCCACCTGCCACGCGGCCGATCACGTTCGCGGTGGCCGGCGCGAGGAGGATGAGCTGGGCCCAGTCGCCGAGGGCAACGTGCGGCTCCGGCGGCCCGTCCGCCGACCACAGGCCGGTCAGCACCGGCTTGCCGGTCACGCCCTGGAAGCTCGGAGGCCCGACGAAGCGCATCGCCGACGGCGTCATCGCCACACGCACATGGCAGCCGGCCTGCGTGAGCGCCGAGGCGAGGTCGACAACCTTGTACGCGGCGATCCCGCCGGAAACCAGCAGGGCCAGGCGCAGGCCATGGAGCTCGGCGGGTACGGGGCTGTGATCCAGCGGCATGCGGTTAAGTGTGCGACGAGCGGGCGGCGTGGATGAGGGCCAGGATCTCGGTGACGGCGCGCTCGAGCTCGTCGTTGATCACGACGTGGTCGTACCGAGCCGCGTATTCCATCTCGCGAGTGGCGATCTGGCGGCGCGCCTCCATGTCCTGGGAGGTTTCCGTGTTGCGCTTGATCTGGCGCTTGACCAGCTCGTCAACCGAGGGTGGCGCGACGAAGATGAAGATCGCGTCCGGTACTTTTGCACGCACCTGCTCGGCGCCCTTGACCTCGATTTTCAGCACGACGTCGTTGCCCGCACCACGTACCCGCTCAACTCGCTCGATCAGAGTGCCGTAGAGATTCCCGTTGTACGTGGCGTGCTCGAGAAAAGCGCCCTCGTCGACCAACTGCTGGAAGCGCTCGCGGCTGACGAACGAGTAGTCGACGCCATCCACTTCGCCGGGGCGTGGCGCGCGCGTGGTGCAGGACACGGAGTAGCGCAGGTTGGCGTCCTGCTCGAGGAGGCGTTTGATCAGCGTGTCCTTACCGACGCCTGACGGGCCGGAGATGACTACGAGCAGGCCTCGCCTTTTCATCTATTCAGTCCAGCCCAGAACTCTTGAAAGTCAGATGGTGGGGGCGCTTCGAACCTCATTTCCTCGCCCGAGCGCGGGTGGCGCAGGCGCAGCCGCCATGCGTGGAGCATCGGCCGCGTGACGCCGGGTTCACTTCCTCCGTACTCGGCGTCGCCCGCCACCGGGTAGCCCAGCGCGGCCAGGTGAACCCGGATCTGATGCGTCCGGCCGGTGTCGAGGTCACAGCGCAGGAGAGTATGGCCGCCGCGCCGCTCGACCACCTCGTAGCGGGTGCGCGCGTAACGTCCGCCGCTTACGACGGCCATGCGCTTGCGCTCCTTCGGGTCACGCCCGATCGGACCCTCGAGTTCTCCCGCCTCGTCCTTGACCAGTCCGCGCGCGATCGCCATGTAGATCCGGCTGAGCGAGCGATCCTTGAGCTGAGCTGAGAGCTTGCGGTGGCTCGCGTCGTTGCGGGCGACCACGATGAGTCCCGACGTGCCCTTGTCGAGCCGGTGGACGATGCCCGGGCGCGACACGCCGCCGACCGCGGACCAGCCACCGCCCCGGCCTAAAAGGGCGTGCACCAGGGTGCCCGTGTGGTGGCCGGGCGCCGGGTGCACGACCATGCCCGCGGGCTTGTTGATGACGGCGAGGTCATCGTCTTCGTACACGACCTCGAGTGGAATCGCCTCGGGCGCGACGTCGGAAACGTATGCCTCCGGAATCTCAAACTCCACGACGTCGCCCGCCGCGACGCGGTCCGCGGGGTCGGCGGTCTGGCCGTTGACCCGCACGAGGTGACTCTTGATCAGGCGCGCGGCGGCCGACCGGCTGAGGTCTTCGGCGTGCTCGGCAAGAAAGCGATCCAGCCGCGCGGCCGCGGCGGGCGCGATCAGGCGGGTGGCTTTCGTAACAGGTTGCCTGCGATCAACAAGACGACCCCGGTGCTGATCGCCGAATCCGCGACGTTGAAGACAGGCCAGAAGTGGACATTCACGAAGTCGGTGACGAACCCGTAGATGAGACGGTCGAACCCATTGCCGATCGTCCCACCCAGGATCAAGCCGAGTACGACCCCGCCCCACAAACCGATGGGGGTCCGCGCCACGTAAACGACGAGAGCGATCGACACGACCACCGAGGCGACCAGGAAGAAGCCGGCCCCGGCCGGCACGAGCCCGAACGCGGCTCCCGAGTTGCGCACATTGGTGATGCCTACGAAGTGGCCCACCACCGGGACCTCGGTGCCAAATGGGACCGACGCCGCGACAAGGTTCTTGGTCACCATGTCGATGGCGAATACACCGAGCGCAACCAGGCCGAAGCCGATGCGGCCGGTGGCTAGTTTCGCTTGAGGCCGATCCAGATCTGCTCTCCTTCGATCATCATCTGCTCCCCGTCGAAATCGTCGGCGCGGCCAGTCTCGAGGGTGACCGACAGCGTTTCGCTCTTGAGGTAGCCGGCGTGCCGCTCGATGGCGCGCACGAGCATCCCGTCGGCCTCATACCGCGTGTGGATGCGATCCTCGACGTTGAAGCCAAGCGTCTTGCGGCGACTCTGGATCGCTCGCACGACCTCGCGAGCCAGGCCTTCGAGCTTCAGGTCCTCGGTGATCTCAGTGTTCAGCCTCACCTCCGGCGCATTGAACGTGAGCTCCTTGACGTTGAGCTCCTCGCGCACGATCTGGGCGATCTCCTCGGGCAGCGGGTCGCCCGGAAGGGCGATCGACGCGAGCGGCTGCCGCACCTTCAGGCGCGCGGCATCGCGCGCCGAGAGCCCGGCCTCCACCGCCTGACGTGCGCGCGCCATGTCGGTTTCGACCTGCGCGTCGTGATTGGGCGTCGGCGCGGGGAAGTCGCTGAGGTGTACGGATTCGTCGTTGGAGAGGTTTCGATACATCGCATCTGAGATGAAGGGGGCGAATGGCGCCATCAGCTGGCTGACCGTGCGCAGCGCCTCGTACAGCGTCTGGTAGGCGGCCAGCTTGTCGCTGTCCGACTGCGACTTCCAGAACCGGCGCCGCGAGCGCCGGATGTACCAGTTGGAAAGGTCGTCGACGAACCGGTGGATGCGGCGGGCGGGCTCGTTGGCGTCATAGCTGTCGAGCCCTCCCGTGACCGTGTCCACCAGACCGCTCAGCCTGGAGAGCAGCCACCGGTCGAGCACGTGGCGCTCGGCGACCGGCACGGCCGCCTGCGATGGGTCGAATCCGTCGAGCCGCGCATAGGTGACGAAGAACGAGTAGCAGTTCCACAGCGGGATGAAGAACTGCTGAACGGTCTCCCGCAGCGTTTCGGCGCTGGTGCGGTAGTTCTCCCCGACCTGCGTGGACGTGTAGAAGTACCAGCGCACGGCGTCCGAGCCGAAGTTGTCGAAGAGAAAGTTCGGGTCCAGCACATTGCCGCGTGACTTGGATGCCTTCTTGCCCTTCGGGTCGACCACGAGACCCAGGCAGATGACGTTGCGATAGGCGTTCTGCTTGAACAGCAGGGTCGAGATGGCCAGCAGCGAGTAGAACCAACCGCGGGTCTGGTCCATCGCTTCCGAGATGAAGTCGGCGGGAAACGTCTCCTGGAACTCGTTGGTCCCTTGCAGGGGATGGCCCCGCTGCGCGAAAGGCATCGATCCGGAGTCGAACCACGTGTCGAGCACCTCGGGAACTCGTTTCATCACCCCGTCGCATTTCTCGCACGGCAGCGTGACGGTGTCGATGAAGGGCCGGTGGAGGTCGGTGTCCTCTTTCAGCCCGAGCTCGGCCGACGAGCTGATGCAGCGCTGCTCGCCGCATTTGTCGCACACCCAGAACGGCAAGGGCGTGCCCCAGTACCGCGAGCGGGAGATCGCCCAGTCGACGTTGTTCTCGAGCCAATCGCCCATGCGCCCGGCCTTGATGTGTGCGGGAACCCAGTTGGTGGCGCTGTTGTTGGCGATCAGCTCCGCCTTACGCTCGGTCGTCTTCACGTACCACGAATCCAGTGCGTAGTAGATCAGGGCCGTGCCGCACCGCCAGCAAAATGGATATGTGTGCAGGATCGTCTCGGACTTGTAGAGCAGGCCGCGCGCCTTGAGGTCGTCGAGGATGACCGGATCGGCCTCCTTGACGTGAAGGCCGGCGAACTTCTCTACATAGGGCAGGAACTTCCCGTCCAGGCCCACCGTGTGCTTGAAGGGAATGCCCTTCTCCTGGCAGAGCTTGAGGTCGTCGACGCCGTAGAGCGCCGATGTGTGCACGACTCCGGTGCCTTCCTCGGTGGAAACAAAGTCCGCGTCGACGACATAGTGCGCGCGCCCTTCGGCCGGAACCGAGTAGGGAAAGAGCGGCTCGTACTCGAGGCCGACCAAATCGAAGCCCTTCATGCGCTCGACGACCTCAGGGGATTCGTTGAGCACCGAGAGGCGGGCCTCGGCGAGGATCAGGAAACCGTCCTCGCCGTCTTTCACCTTGATGTAGTCCACGTCGTTGTCGACCGCCAGGGCCACGTTTCCGGGCAGCGTCCAGGGCGTCGTGGTCCACGCGAGGATCGCGGTTTTAGGATCGTTCTTCAGCAGAAACCTGACATAAACGCTCGGGTCGGGCACGTTGTCCTGGTAGCCCTGGGCGAGTTCGTGGCTCGAGAGCGGCGTGGCGCAGCGCGGGCAGTAGGGAGCGACGCGAAAGCCCTTGTAGACCAGGCCCTGCTTCCACATCTCGCTGAGCGCCCACCAGACGGACTGGATGTAGTCGGGCGTCAGCGTCCAGTAGGCGTTGTCGTAGTCCAGCCAGAAGCCCATGCGCTCGCTGAACGCGACCCAATCGGTGACGTACTCGTAAACGCTCGCGCGGCAGAGCTCGTTGAAGCGCTCGATACCGACCTCGTTCTCGATCTCGAACTTGCCCGAGATCTTGAGCTTCTTCTCGACCTCGATTTCGACCGGCAGGCCGTGCGTATCCCAACCCGCTTTGCGCTCGACATAGAACCCCTTCATCGTCTTGTACCGCGGGAACAGGTCCTTGAACGCGCGCGCGAGGATGTGGTGGGTGGCGGGCTTGCCGTTTGCCGTGGGCGGGCCCTCGTAAAAGACGAAGCGAGGCTTGCCCGCACGTAGGTCCAGCGATTTCTGGAAAGTCCCGTCCTCCTTCCAGCGCGCCATCAGCTGCTTCTCCAACTCGGGGAAGCTGACCTTCTGATCTACCTTGTCGAACATTTCACTCCCAGAGACATGCCAAATGCGATCTCTGGGACGAGCCTTGAACAGAAGACCCGCGGTACCACCCAGATTCCCGAGGCTGCCGCCTCGGACGCTCGTTGGGTTTCGGCTCGGGAGTGATCTCGGCTCCGTCATCGGCCGCCAGGCTCGCACCTTCCGGAGCGCGCCCTGCGCGCGCCCGTCTGCCTGGCTCTCTATCGACCGCTCAAACGGGCCTACCTGTCTCCGTCGACGCCGAGCGAACCCTGATCTTACCGCTCTGCTCGACAGTCGATCTTCGGCCGCCCTACGTCCGGTTACGATCCTCGAGATGGGGACGGGCAACGAGGCCGACCAGCTGCTGCACGAAGGCAACTTGATGCTTTACGGAGCGGAGCGAACGCGTGCGCACTCGGAGGCCGTTCGCGTGGCGGACCTGCATCAAGACGTGGAGTCCAGCTTCAGGGCCAGGCAGGCCTTGATTCAGAGCGCGAACATGGGAGGTGATCCCAATCTGGCGCTCGTGGCGTTTGCCTGGTGTCTCGGGCAGCACGACGCCAACCCCGACCGATTTCCCATGGAGAGTGGCGGGGCGTTCACCAACCTGCTCTGGATGTACAAATGGATCATCGAGCGGGCCACCGAACATCCCGCAATCAGCCGGTCAAAGCTGGCTGAGCTGCTGACCGACATGTCGCGGCGCTACGCGCAGCGGGGCCACAGCCTGCGGCCCGTCCGCAAGCTCGAGCTCTGGTCATCGATGAACATGCTCGATCGCGAGCTGATCCCCGATGCCATTGGGGCGTGGTTGCGAGAGCGCAGAGATTTTCTGAGCGACTGCCTCGCGTGTGACGTCGATTGGGAGGCCGCCGCCCACCTCTCGATGCAAGACTTTGACCTTGCGCGGCAGGCCGCAGCGCCCTTGTTCGAGGGGCGAATGAGGTGTGCGGAGGTGCCGACGATCACCTACGGCAGGTTTCTGCTCCCGCTGAGCCAGGCGGGAGAAGACGCTGAGGCGCAGCGTCTCGCAGAAGTCTTGCCGCGCCGCATCGGCACCAATCGCGACTTCGTCGGAGCGGCGGGCGCGTTGGTCGTCTACCTGGTGGAACAAGACCCTGGAAAAGCCCTGCGGGCCGCCAGCCGGTACGCAGCGTGGGCGCTGACCGGTGAGACGCCGCTGCGGCGCCTCGCACTGATGATCGGCCTGGTTCGTGCCTCGCGCCTGGCTCGGGAGATGGGAAAAGGAGCCGACCCCCTTGGCATCCTGCTGCCGGACGAGCCTGTGACTTCCTTCGACGACGGTGAGCAGCGGCTCGCTCGTGAGGCCCTCAGTCTCGCCGACGCCTTTGACCAGCGGAACGGCCACAAGAGGCTGGGCGAGGCTGTTCGCCAGCACCTTCATGGAGATCGCCGGTGGTGGTGGCCCCTGTGAGTGAACGCGACCCGTTCAAGGTAGACCTCAGAGGCATCGTCGATGTGCTGTCAAACCACATCTACTCGTCACCGACCGTCTTCGTTCGGGAGCTCCTGCAGAATGCCGTCGACGCGATCACCGCTCGACGCGCGCTGGAGCCCACGCACCCCGGCGAAATCGCGATCCGGCTGGTTGGCGAAGGCGTCGGAGCCACGCTCACATTCGAAGACGATGGCATCGGCCTTGACGAAGCCGATGTTCATATGTTTCTCAGCACCATCGGCCAGAGCTCGAAGCGCGATACTCCAATCGACTACCTAGGTCAGTTCGGGATTGGCATCCTCTCGTGCTTCGTCGTCGCAGACGAGGTCTCCCTCGTAACTCGAAAGAGGGGGTCTTCGCAGTCATTCAAATGGATTGGTCACAGCGACGGGACCTATGAGCTGGCAGCGCTCAAGGCCACAGCACCGGTCGGCACCGCCGTATATCTACGCCCCAAGACAGACAGTGCGCCGCTCTTCAACGCCGGCAAGATTCTGGATATCGCGCGCCATTACGGCGATCTCCTCCCCATCAGGATCACCTTCACCCACGACACTCTCCGAGATGAGTTTGGCGGTGAGCCGCTGCCATGGCAAAACCTTGATGTGGCGAAAGACTCAGGAATCTCCCGGATCCTCGCCTATGGCGAGTCGTTGTTCGGAGACCGGATGATGGCGGCGATTCCGATCAAGTCCGAAGCGGCTGGTGCGACGGGCGTCGCGTTCCTGCTGGCAGAGCCAAGGTCCCTCCACGTCCCACAAAACCACCGTGCCTACCTGCGCCGCATGCTGGTCTCCGACAGCCTCTCCGGACTCACCCCTGATTGGGCGTATTTCGTCCGGTGTGTCGTCAACGTGAACAATTTGCGCCCGACCGCGGGCCGGGAGAGTTTCTACGAGGACGCCAGCCTCGAGGGGTTCCGGGATGAAATCGGCCGGATCGTCCGCGCGTGGCTGGAGGCCACATCCCGAAAGGACCCCGACCTGATGGCGCAGTTCATCGGGATCCATTACATGGCGCTCAAAGCGTTGGCCACCCAGGACCCTGAGTTTTACGAGCTGTTCGTGCGGTGGCTGCCGTTTGAAGGAACCCGAGGGCTGGTTCCGCTTGGCGACTACCTCGATTGCGGCAGGGAGGTGCATTACGTCTCCGACCACGACGCATATCGACAGCTTGCGGGGGTAGCTCGAGCGCTTGGCATCGAGCTCATCGATGGCGGTTTCAGCTACGACTCCCAGCTCCTCTCATTGGCGCGACAGCTGATCGGACGCGAGGTCCCGCCGCTGGACGACGACTTTCTGATCGCGCGCCTTGCCGATCCTGCCCCGCAGGAATCCGATAAGGCCGCGGACTTCATGGCCGATGCCACCCGAGTGCTCGGCGCGTTTCGTGCGAAGCCAGTCCTCAAAGGGTTCGAACCGGTGGCCGTTCCGGCGCTGCTGAACCTGTCGGATGGCATCGCGTATGGAAGGCATCTCAGGGCAAGCCGCGAGGTTGCTCTGCCGCTCTTCGTCGACGTGCTGGATGCGATCAGTCCCCTTGGCTCTGAGTCTGTTCCACTGCTTGTATTCAACGCGCGCAACGAGCTGGTGCGAACCCTGTTCGGATACTCGGGCAGAAAAAGGGACCTGGCGGTTCAGCTCCTTTACTTGCAGGCGCTGATGCTCGCCCACCAACCACTGTCGAATTCGGAGCTGGAGCTGCTCCAGACGGCGACTCTGGAGCTTCTCATGCAGGACTACGGACCCTCACGCCCGGCTTAGGCTGGTCAGGCGCCGGTCAGGTTGCGGAGGGCGGCGATCACGAAGTACGCGACCAGCGTCACGACCAGCGGCGAGAGGTCCATCCCTGACATCGGCGGCAGCCGGTGCCGGACCGGCGCAAGGATCGGCTCCGTCGCCGCGAAGACGAACCGGTAGACCGAGTTGTTCGGATAGGGATTCGTCCACGAGAAAACGACCCGCACCAGGATCAGGATGATGAGGGCGTAGAGGGCGTAGATGAGGATGGTTCCGATCAGCATGGGGTTACGTGGCGCGAGGTCCGAAAAGCGCCTGGCCCAATCGTAGCATCGTGCTTCCGGCGGCCAGAGCGGCCTCGAAGTCGCCGCTCATCCCCATAGAAAGGACGGGCAGCCCCTTCCCGACCCGCTGCTCGGCCTCGTCGTGGAGCAGGCGCAGCTCGTGGAACGCCGGCGTCGGATCGCCCGTCGATGGCCCCATCCCCATCAAGCCTTGGAGGTCGAGCAGGCTGGATACGGTCTTGACCAGCTCCAACGCCTGCTCTGGCGGAACGCCCGATTTTTGCGGTTCGCGCGCGATGTTCACCTCCACGAGAACCGCTTGACCGGGCGCCTGGCGTGCGATCGCCTCTGCCAGCCGAGCGGTGTCGACGGTCTGGATCAGCGCGAATCGCCCCGCGGCCAGTTTGACTTTGTTGGTCTGCAGGTGCCCGATGAGGTGCCAGTGAGCCCCGTCAATGGCTTGCATCTTGGACAGCGCCTCCTGGACGCGGTTCTCGCCAAGCACGTGCAGGCCCGCGGCGAGCGCCTCGCGGCACACGTCGACTCCGAAACCCTTGGTCACCGCCACAATCGCCACCTCGTCGGGATTGCGCCCTGTTGCGGCGATGCGCGCGCTGACTCGCGCCAGGCGCTCGAGGACTGTTGGTTCGGTCACCGTATGGCGACTATCGCGCCGAATCGCTTGCCGTCCGGGCTGCGGCGATGAGACGGAAAGAGGTAGTGCTCCTTCGTGCAGATTCCGATTTCGTAGACCTGCCTGGCGCCGGCGGCCTCGAGCTGCCTGTGGTTGGCGGCCGCGAGGTCGAGCACAAACCGGTCGCCTGAGGGTTGCACGAATCGCGCGTCGAACTGGGAGGCAACCTCCTCACCGACCTCGTAACAGCGGCCACAGATGCCCGGCCCGATGCCGGCCCGGACGTGGCGGCATCCGTACTCGTCCCGCATGAAGGTGACCGCCGCCCCGGCGACGCCGGCCCGCGTGCCGCGCCAGCCGGCGTGTACAAGGCCGGCAACTCTCTTTTCGGGATCCCACAGCACGATCGGGTAGCAGTCTGCATACGTCGCGAACAGCGCCACGCCCGGCTGATCGGTGACCAGGGCGTCGACGTCGTCGACTGAGTCGACCGGCTCGTCAACACGAGCCACGGCGGCTCCGTGCACCGACCCGATGGTCGTCAGCTCGGCGCCGTCCAATCCGAGCACGCCCGCGAAGCTCCGTCGCGCAGCCAGCACCGGAGCAGCGTCCGGAGCGTGCTTCAGGCCCACCGAGCCAAGCGCCAGGGTGGAGAAGCCGTGAACAAGGGCGGGTTCATCCGCGAGCTCGGGAACATGAAGGGCGGCGGGCGTTGTTGTCACGCCTCGAACTCCCACCGCGTCGGAGAGCCGGTGAAGTCGCCGGCCTGGAGCCCGAACGCCCACAGGGGGCGGACCCGAAAGCTCGAGTTCAGCGTCGGGTCGAGCATGTCGATGTCATAGGTCGTCGAATACTTCGCGTTCTCGAGCTCGAGCATCAAAGCCAGCTCTCGCGGCGAGGTGACCAGGCGTGAGGTGCCTTCCAGGACGACCGGGTTGTTGGCGTCCTCTGTGGTGACGACGCAACGGGGGTTGGCCAAGAGATTCCTCGCCTTGCGCGAGGGCTTGCTGCTGCTGAACCAGAACTCATCCTCGTGCCACATCCCCCACACCGGCATCGCGTGCGGCCGGCCGTCGGGCCATGTGGTGACGAGCCAGTAGTTACGGGACGACTTCAAGCGCTCCTCCGCCCACGACCACGGCAAAAGGCCGGTGCCGTCGTCCGGCGCCAGCAGCCCGTACCCCGGCATATAAGGACGCGCGCTCGTCACCATCTGCGAGATCAGACTACCGCGGGTTTTCGAAGCGCTAGGAACGTCGGGAGCTGAGGACCTGCTCGATCTCTTTCTTGACCTGCTGGAGATCCATGAACTCCCGGTAGACGGAGGCGAACCGGATGTAGGCGACCTCGTCGAGGTCCCGCAAGCGGGTCATGACCATCTCGCCGATCTCCCCGCTCGGAATCTCGACCCGACCAGAGCGCCTCAGCTCGGCCTCGATGTCGTCGACGATCGCGCGCAGGCGCTCCGGCGAGATGTCGCGCTTCTCGGTGGCCTTCTTCAGGCCGGTGAACAGCTTCTGTGGATCGAAGTCCTCGCGCCGCCCATCCTTCTTGGTGACGAAGAACGGAACGGTCTCGATCCTCTCGTACGTGGTGAATCGCTGCCCGCACTGCAGGCACTCACGCCTGCGCCGAATCGCCTCACCGACCTCAGAGTCGCGTGAGTCGACGACCTTCAGGTCGTGATGACCGCAGTACGGGCAGCGCATGAAAGCTCCTGGTTACATTCGGTTGCGGAGAAACGCCGGGATGTTGATGTCGCCGAGCTCGTCCGAGCCGAACTCGGGCCGCTCGATCGTACGACGCATCGTCTCCTGCTTGGCTTCGACCTGGGTCTTGCCGCCGAAACCGGTGGCGATGACTGTGACCTTGATCTCGCCCTGCATGGACTCGTCGCGCACGACGCCGAAGATGATGTTGGCGCCAGGGTCGGCGGCCGCGCGCACGATCTCGGCCGCTTTCTGCACCTCTTGCAAGGTGATGTCCTTGCCCGCGGTGATGTTGAACAGGATGCCCTTGGCCCCGTCGATCGAAGTCTCGAGCAGCGGGCTGGAGACCGCCTGCTTCGCGGCGTCCTCGGCGCGAGTGTCGCCGGCGCCGTGGCCGATGCCCATGAGGGCCTCGCCCGCGTTCTCCATGATCGCCTTCACGTCGGCGAAGTCGAGGTTGATGACGCCTGGCTGAGTGACGAGGTCGGAGATGCCCTGCACGCCCTGGCGCAGGACGTCGTCCGCCATCCGGAACGCCTCTTCCAGCGTCGTCTTCGAGCTGGCCACCTGCGCGAGCCGGTCGTTGGGGACGACGATCAACGCGTCGACCTGGCTGCGCAGCGCCTTGATGCCTTCCTCCGCGGTGTCGTTGCGGATGCGGCCTTCGAACGCGAAGGGCCGCGTGACCACGCCGATGGTCAGGGCGCCGGCCTCTTTGGCCAGCTCCGCCACGATTGCGGCCGACCCGGTGCCGGTGCCGCCACCCATCCCGCAGGTGATGAACACCATGTCCGAGTCCTGGACGACCGCCGAGAGCTCGGTGCGGCTCTCGTCCGCCGCGTCGCGGCCGCGCGTCCAGTCACCACCGGCGCCGAGGCCGCGCGTGATCTTGCTTCCCATCTGGACCTTCACGTCGGCCTGGCAGCGTTCTAGCGCCTGCTTGTCGGTGTTGACCGCGATGAACTCGACCTTGAGCGCTTTCGAGATCATCCGGTTGACGGCGTTTCCGCCACCGCCACCACAGCCGACGACCTTGATCCGCGCTCGCCCTTCGTGCAACAAACTTTCCTTCATTACGTCCTCCTGATCCGGGTTGGCTTTCGCTATGGCGAGCTCCAGCTGGCTTCGGGTTTGCTCTCTAGAAAAAATCGCGCAGCCACCTCACTGTTTTTTGATACGTGCCGCCGAACGCCGGTTGGCGGTTTCCGTAGTTGCGCGCGGGTGCGCGCGAGCCCCATTTCACGAGGCCTGACGCGACTCCGAACGACGGCCCCTGCGCCTTGTCGGCCAGGCCGGCGAGCCCAGTGGGCTGACCGAGCCGGGCTGAGGTGTCGAAGACATACGACGCCGCGTCCATCGTGCCCATCAGCCGCGCGCCTCCGCCCGTGATGACGACGCCCGCCGGGAGCAGCTGGTCGAAGCCGGTTTTGCGGACCTCCGCGCGCGCCATCAGGAAGATCTCCTGCATGCGCGGCCCGATGATCTCGGCGAGGAACCGGCGCGGGAGGGCGGTGATCCTGTCGCCGCCGACCTGCCGGACCTCGACCTTTTCCGCGTGGTCGATCGCCTCTGGCAGGGAGTGTCCATAGTTGAGCTTGAGGCTCTCGGCCTCGTCGAGCGTCGTGCGCAGGCCGATCGCAATGTCGCTCGTCACGTGGTTGCCGCCGACGGGCAGCACCGCCAGGTGGCGGGCCGAGCCGTCGTTGTAGACGACCACGTTGGTGGTGCCCGCGCCGATCTCGATCAGGCAGACGCCAAGCTCGATCTCCTGCTGGGTGAGCACGCCTTCACCGGCCGCGAGCCCCGCGCAGACGACGTCCTCGACGTCGAAACCCGCACCGTGCACGCACTTGATGACGTTCTGGATCGCGGTCTGGGCGCCCGTGATGATGTTCGTCTCGACCTCGAGCCGGTGGCCTGTCATGCCGATCGCGTCTCGCACTCCGTCCTGTCCGTCGACGGTGTAGGCGCGCGGGATGACGTGGATGACCTGGCGGTCTGACGCGACGCTGACCGCCCGGCTGGCTTCGACCACGCGGTGGACGTCGTCCTCGCCGATCTCGTGGTCGGGCCGCGCGACGGCGACCACGCCGGTGGAGTTCTGCGACCAGAGGTGCGTCCCGGCCAGGGAGACGACCACCGACTCGATGCGCTGGCCGGCCATGCGCTCGGCGGTGACGGCGGCGGCCTGGATGGCCGCGATGGTCTTGTCGAGGTTCACGACCACGCCCTTGCGCAAGCCTTCGGATGGGCTTTCGCCCACACCGATGATGCTCACGGGTGCGCCGGGGTCGTCAGACTCGGCGATGACGACAGCGACCCGGCTCGTGCCTAGGTCGAGACCGACGGTTTTCTTCCGCCTTGACAAAACGGTGCTGGGATGCCTCCTGGAACGTAGAGAGAGATATTGGGCGGGCTGCCGGGATTATAAGGGCTCCCGGGCCAGAACGGGACCAGATTTTGTGGGTCGGGTCGGAGTTTGGGGCACGCCTTGTGGTTTCGGCGGGCGGGTGACGGGCTGTGAGAAGGGCGTTGGGGGCGGGTTTGGGAGTCGATCTGGCCGGCGAAACCCTGCATCGGACTGTGGAATGCGCGTTTCGGGCCGCGAGATACCCGCACAGGACGGGCGGATGCGGGTTTGACGCCTTACCAACGCCGCGGGCACGCCTGTCATTCCTCTCAGGCCGCTGACAACTCCCCCCACTCAGGCTCGTTCATTAGCTCGTTCAGACTAAATCTGCACTCGATGCGCCGCACCATACCCGCCCCGCCCCACCTCCACACCGACCGGCTGGTCTTGCGCCGGTGGCGGCCGAGCGACAAGGGGCCATTCGCGAGCCTCAATGCCGACCCGGTGGTCATGGAGTACTTCCCGAGCGCGCTCGACCGGGCGGAGTCCGACGCTTTTGCTGATCGCATCGAGGCGGGATTCGATGAGCGCGGTTATGGGCTCTGGGCGGTCGAGATACCTGGGGAGGCCGAGTTCATCGGCTTTGTCGGCCTGGCGCTGCACGACTTCCCGGCGCACTTCACCCCCGCCGTCGAAATCGGTTGGCGGCTTGCGCGCGATTATTGGGGCAGGGGGTTCGCAACGGAGGCTGCACGCACCGCGATTGCCGACGGCTTCAACCGCATCGGCCTGGGCGAGATTGTTTCATTCACCGCCGCGACCAACGTTCGATCAGTGGCGGTCATGAAGCGGTTGGGTATGACGCACGATCCCGCCGACGACTTCGACCACCCACGCCTGCCCGTTGGACATCATCTTCGCCGCCACGTCCTCTATCGACTCAGGCGCCCGAACTACAGGTAGTGCCGGCGGATTGCTCCCAGGTTGTTGAAGATCCGCACTCCGAACGCGACGATCGCCGCGATCGACAGATCCACGCCCAGCTTGTCGCCGAAGTAGACCAGGCCCGCGGCCAGCAGCATGTTGGTCAGGAGACCGCTCACGAAAACTCGCGGCTCGAACGTGCCCGCGATGTATGCCTTGAACGCGCCGAAGATCGAGTCCAGGGCGGCGAGCACGGCGATCGCCGTGTAGCGCGCGTAGATGACCGGGATGGTGACCGGCGACAGCACGCCGAGAAACACGCCCAGGATCGCGAAGATGATCGCAACGACGATTACCGGCATGCGGGGGCCGGCGTCGGAGCTGGAGTTGCGCCCGCGACCGGCGACGGCGGCGCCGGTTCGCGCGATTTGTATCCCACCGCGGCCTCGGTCGGGTTCATCACGTTGACGTACTCGAGGTCGGCCGAGTTGTAGTTGACCTGACCGGCGATCGCCTTGAGCGCGGTCAGCTTGTCGCGCAGCGTCGCGAACTCTTCGGGCGTCAGCACGCGGCCAAAGTAAACCTTCCAGCCGTGCTTGGCGACCAGCGTGAGGTCGCCGCACGAGTCGAACACGAATCCCGCCACCTCCTGCCCGATCAATCCTGGGAGGCCACGCTGGATGTTGACGAGTGCGGTCAGGAGCTGCGCGTCCAGGGGATGGTCACCCACCCGGGGATCGGCCCCGGCCGGACCCTGGACGTCGATCAGAGTTCCCTCGGTGGTCGTAAGACCCAGCACGACGGCCTGGTCGGACAAGAAGAAGAGCTTCCCGCTCTTACCCGCGTGATAGGCCGCGATCGGCTGCCACTCGCTGACACTGATCAAGACTGTCCCAGGCAATTGCGGCTCGACGGTCGCCGTGCGCACCCACGTCTGGCCGAGGAGATGCTGGCGGGCCGATTCGCCGTCCACCGAAAGTACCGACGCCGTCCCACCCAATCCAGCAGCCCGCGCGACCTGCGCGCGGGTCATGTGCTGGATTCCGTCGACGGCCACCGTCTGCACCGAAAGCGCCGGCCCGAACCACAGCCAGCCAAGCAGAGCGCCTTCCGCGATCGCCACACCCGCGGCCAACCCCCGCCATGCCCAGTGCACGCCAGGCGCGCGCACGCTTTGCTCAGAACGAGTCCAGACCTGCCCCTTCAGCGGCTCGCTCTGCTCGAGGCCGCGCCGCGGGCGCACGCTGAAAAGGCTCCGCCGGCGGCGAAACCTCATCCCGCGGGCGGTCCGACGCGGCGCTCGTGGCGGCCGATCGCGTGGTCGACCAACCGCTGGCAAAGCTCGTCGAAGGCGATGCCCGCGGCGCGCGCTGCGTCCGGCAGCAGCGACAGCTCGGTCAGGCCGGGCACCGTGTTGACCTCGAGCACCCACGGGGTTCCGTCGGCGTCCACGATGATGTCGACTCGCGCCATGCCTGCGCAACCGAGCTCGACGAAAGCGCGTCGCGCTGAATCGGATGCATCCCTCTGGGCCTGCTCGGGAATGCGGGCCGGGATGATGTGGTGCGACTTGCCGGCGGTGTACTTGGCGTCGTAGTCGTACACGGGGTTGTCGCTCACGATCTCGAGAGTTGGCAGCACCTGCACGTCAGGGGTCGCCAGCACTCCGACGGTGATCTCGGTTCCCCTGGCAAACTCCTGGATCAGCACCCGGCGGTCGTACCGTGCGGCGAGGACCAGGCCGCTTGCCGCCTGGTCGACGTCCTGCGCGATCGTCAGGCCGATCGTCGAGCCCTCGCGCACCGGCTTGATGACAAGCGGGAGGCCATACATCGCGACGAGCCGCTCGACCGTGTCGGGCGCAACGCCTTCTTTGACCTCGAGCTCTTCGAAAGCGGGCACGTCCAGGCCAGCCGCTTCCAGCATCGCGTTCGCGCGCGCTTTGTCCATGCAGAGCGCGGACGCCAGCACCCCTGAACCCGTGTACGGCAGGCCGAGCAGCTCGAGCATGCCCTGGATGGTTCCGTCCTCGCCCAGCCGTCCGTGAAGGGCGTTGAAAACGCAGGCAAAGCCGCCGTCCCTCAGCACGTCCCATGTCTCGGGGTCCACGTCGACCCCGGTGACATCGTGGCCGAGCGAGCGCAATGCCTTCTCCACCTGCGCACCGGACTTGAGCGAGACTTCGCGCTCGGCCGACCTCCCGCCACGCAGCACCGCCACCCTCATCGCTTGAACCTTCCGACCATCTCGACCTCGGTCTCCAGCTCTAGGTTGAAGCGACGCCTGACCTCGGCCTGGACGCGTTCGATGAGCTTCTTGACGTCGGCCGCCGTGGCGCCCCCCTCGTTGACGATGAAGTTGCCGTGCATCGGCGACACGACGGCATTGCCTTCGCGAGCGCCCTTCAGGCCCGCGGCCTGCACCAGGCGGCCTGCCGAGTCGCCCGCCGGGTTCTTGAAGACGCTGCCGCAGTTCTTGGTCTTGATCGGCTGTGTCTCGCCGCGCTCCCTGGTGAGCTTGGCCATCAGCGCCTTGGCCTCCTCCCCATCGCCGCGCTCGAGCTGGATCGTCGCCTCCACCACGAGCCCGCCCTTGAGCGCTCCCTCGCGCAGAGCCGAGGTGCGATAGCCGAATTTGAGATCGGCCGGCTTCCACGTCTGAATCCCCGCGTTGGGCATGAACCCCTCGACCCCGACCAGGACCTCGCGCAGCTCTTTGCCCCAACAGCCCGCGTTCTGATACACGGCGCCGCCGACCGTCCCGGGCACGCCGATCGCGAACTCGAAGCCGCGCAGCCCAGCGTCGGCGACGATGCGCGCGAGGCGCATCATCTTCAGGCCGGCGCCGGCCCGCACCTGACGTCCGTCCACCTGGTGCTCGCGGTTGACCACCCTGACGACCAGTCCTTCGACGCCGGCGTCGGCGATCAGCAGGTTCGTGCCCGCGCCCAGCAGCAGGTAAGGAATGCCGCGTTCCGCGCAGCCCTGGATCAGCTCCTCGATCGCCTTCGGCCGGCCGAGCTCGACGAAGAAGTCGGCGGGTCCGCCAATGCCAAAGGACGTGCGTGAGGCGAGCGGCTCACCCTCGCTGACCCCGGGCAGCGAGGCAAGCCACTTGACCTTAGACGCGGTGCGCCAGCTCATCGCCCAGCTTGTTGATGTCGCCCGCGCCCATCAGGAGCAGGAGATCGCCCGGCCCCACCAGGCTTTCGAGCATCTCGCGCGCCGTCTTGAAGTCGCCGGCATAGGTTGCATTCGGCATCTGGTGCGCCAGGTCCGCCGCCTGGACGCCCCAGGTGTTCTGCTCGCCAGCGCCGTAGACGTCCAGGACCAGCACCTTGTCCGCGCCCTCGAATGAGCGGGTGAAGTCGTGCATGAACGCCGCCAGGCGCGAATAACGGTGCGGCTGGAAGACAACGATCAGGCGCCGGTGACGCAGCTCCCGCGCGGCCTCGATCGTCGCCCGCACCTTCGTCGGGTGGTGGGCGTAGTCGTCGTAGACGGTTGCGCCCTGGAAGATGCCCAGCAGCTCCATGCGCCGGTGCGCCCCGGGAAATGATTCCAGCGCCGCGGCCACGTCCGCGAACCTCACTCCGATCTCCAGGGCCATCGCGGCAGCCGCGGTCGCGTTCTGGATATTGTGCCGGCCCGGTTGCTTCAGGTTGATGCGGCCCAGCTCGTGGCCGTCGTGGTGGATCGGGAAGGGCCGGATGTGCTCGCAGCGATACGTTGCATCGTGCCGGAAGCCGTAAGTGATGCGGTGGGCTCTCGGCTTGAGGTCTCGCACCAGCTCGTCGTCGGCGCAAAGGACCGCGAGGCCGTCCGCCGGCAGGTTTGCGATGAACCACTGGAAGAGGTCGCGCACCGCGGTGACGTCCCTGAAGTGATCGGGGTGATCCAGCTCGATGTTGGTCACGATGGCGCGGCGCGGATGGTGAAGGGTGAGCGTCCCATCGGACTCGTCCGTCTCTGCCACGAGCCACTTCGACCGGCCCGCGCGCGCACTCGCTCCGTCGCCGACCAGCACCGTCGGGTCGTAGCCGGCCACGACCAGGATGTGCCCCAGCATGTGGGTCGTCGTCGTCTTTCCCGCGGTCCCGGCGATCGCGATGGAGTCTGACTCGTTGATGAGCTGCGCCAGCATCTCGGCGCGGCTCAGCACCGTCAGGCCCATGGCGCGCGCGGCGTCGAGCTCTGGCGAGCCCTTGATCGCACCGCTGTATACGAGCAGGTCCTGGAACAGGACGTGCTCGGGATCGTGGCCGATCATGAAGCGCACGCCCGCGTCCTCGAGCTCCTCGGTCGTCTCTGACTCTTTCGTGTCGCAGCCGCTGACCTCGTCGCCCCGGGCCAGGAAGACTCGCGCCAATGCCGAAACTCCAGCGCCGCCTACCCCCATCAGGTGGACTCTCACGATCGTGCCACCTCGTGAAGCACCTTCAGCACCCGCTGGGCGGCGTCGCGGCGGCCGACCGAGGCGGACGCCCTGGCCATCGCGCCCAGGCGGTCGGCGTCGAGTCCCTTGATGGTCGCGACCAGGCTCGCGCCGGTGAGCTCGGCATCTCCAAGTCGCACGGCCGCGCCCGCGTCCACCATGGCGACGGCGTTCTCCTCCTGGTGGCCGCCTCCAAACGTGCCCGGGACGAGGATCATCGGCAGGCCGACCGCCGTGGCTTCGGCGATCGTGCCGACCCCCGCGCGGCTCACTATGAGGTCCGCGCGCGACATCAGCTCGACCATGTTCTCAGTGAACGCCATCCCGATATAACGCACATGCCCGTGCTCTGTCACGCCTGCCGCACCCTGCTGTCCAGCGACGTGAACGACTTCTTCGAACAGGTCGCACAGGTCGTCCAACGCCGACCACACCGCCTGGTTCAGGTGGCGCGCGCCCTGGCTTCCGCCGGTGATCAGCAGCCGGCGCGGCGGGACAGCAGGCGTGCGAGGCGTGAATCCATCGCGCAGCGGAACACCGGTGAGCTCCACCCGGCGGCCGCCAAGCCTTCTTTCGGTGCCTGGCAGCGTGGTGCAGATCGCCGCTGCGCGGCCCGCGAAGATTCGAGTCGCAAGGCCCGGCCGCACATCCTTCTCGTGCAGCACGTACGGAATCCCACGGCTGCGAGCCGCCGCCACCGCCGGGGCCATCACGTAGCCTCCCATGCCGAGCACGACGTCCGGGCGGAAGCCATCGACGATGCGGAGGCCGGCGCGCAAGGCGGCGGGGACCAGGTACGGAAGGGCGAGGTTCTTCCAGACCGCGTCACGATCAAGCCCGCGGATCTTCACCGTCGCCAGCTCGAAGCCGGCCGCGGGCACGAGCTGCTCCTCCGGGCCGCCGCTGCGTCCGACTAGAAGCACCGCGCCGTCAGGCTCCTCGGCGCGAAACGCTCGGGCGACCGCGAGTGCCGGATACAGGTGCCCTCCGGTCCCGCCGCCAGCGATCAAAAGCCTCATCTGTCCTCCCCAAAGAAGATCCTGTGCCACTTCGGGCGATGCTGAGCAGCACCCCCACCGCCGCGAGCGTGGTCGCCACCGCCGTTCCGCCGTAGCTGAAAAACGGAAGCGGCACGCCCGTGATGGGCAGGGTGTTGGTCACCGTCGCCATGTTCAACAACGCCTCAAAGCAGATCCACGTAGTGATGGCGGCTGCAAGCCCGACCCCGAAACGGTCCGGGGCGCGCAGCGCGGCCCGGTAGCCACGCAGCCCAAAGAAGAGAAACCCGAGCATCACTAGTGTGGTGCCGATAAGGCCCGTCTCCTCGCCAACGATCGCGAAGATGAAGTCAGTGTGAGCCTCGGGGAGCCAGCCGTACTTCTCGATCGAATGCCCGATTCCGACTCCGAACCATCCGCCCGAGGCCAGTCCGTAGATCGACTGCGTCGCCTGGAAGCCCGACCCCAACGGATCGGCGAATGGGTTCAAAAACGCGGCCAAGCGCGCCATCCGGTACGACTCGAAGACAGTCACAGCAACAAAGCCGAGACCCAGCACGGCGAGAAGCAGGATCATGTGCCGGATCCGGCCGCCGCAGGCCCAGTAGGCGCTGATGAAAATTCCAACCACGACCATCGCCGTCCCCAGGTCGCGCTCCAGCATCAAAAGGACGAGGATGCCGGCGAGCATGGCGGCAAACGGCACGAAGGTCTTCTGAAAATCGCCGATCTGCTGCGCATGCCGGTCAATCCAGTGGGCGATGAAGACGGCGAAAGCCAGCTTGCCGAGCTCCGACGGCTGGAAGGTTCCGAGCGGCCCCGCATCGAACCAGCGGCGAGCGCCGTTCACGGTCACCCCGAGATGCGGGACCAGCACAAGGATCATCAGCAACGCCGCCGTCACCGCACCCGCGGGCGCCAGTGGCCTCAGCCGGTGATAGTCGATGCGGCTCAGCACGAACAGCGCGACGAAACCGATCGCCATCCAGACCGCCTGACGCTCGGCGTAGTAGAACGCGGACTGATGCTGCGTGTAGGCAAAGGCCACGCTGGCGCTGGTGACCATCACCAGGCCGGCGCCGCACAGCAGGACCGTGGTGAAGAGCAACAGCCGGTCGGGCTGCTTGCGTTCTCGTACTGCCGAGCTCAAGCCGCGAACCGCTTGCGAACCAGGTGCTTGAACTGGTTGCCCCGATCCTCGTAGTCCTTGAACATGTCGAAGCTCTTATAGGCGGGGCTCAGGAGCACGACGCCGCCCAGGCGCGACAGGGTGGCGGCTTTGGATACGGCATCCTCGAGCGTTTCCGCCCGGACGACCTTCGGATGCTCGCGCAGCGCTTCCTGGAGCAGCTCCGCCGACGCGCCGATCAGCACCACCGCCTCGGTGCTGGCGAGCACGTCGGCCACCCACTCTTTCAGCTCGAAGCCGCTGCCGTAGCCTCCCGCGATCAGCACCACGGGCGCACCGGGGAATGCGCTCAGGGCAACCCGACCCGCGTCGGGGTTTGTGGCCTTCGAATCGTTGTACCAGCGCACGCCCGCCCATTCGCCGATCAGCTCGAGCCGGTGCTCGACGCCTTTGAACGAGCGGATGGCATTGTTGATCGCTTCGTCGGAGAGGCCCGCGATTCTCCCGACTGTCGCGGCGGCCAGCGCGTTCTCCATGTTGTGGCGGCCCGGCAGCGGCATGGGCGGGATGGGTTCGTGCTCGTCAAACCAGACGACCTGGGCCCGCGTGCGAGACGCCAGGCCGCGGACCGTCTCGTCGCGACCGTTTAGAACAGCGAAATCGTCAGGGCCGGCGAACTCGATCGCGCGGGCCTTGATGTCGACGTAGCGGTCGAGCGTGCCGTGCCGGTCGAGGTGGTCGGGAGTGATGTTGAGGATCACGCCGACGTGCAGGCGCGGCCAGTCGACCGACTCCAGCTGGAAGCTCGACAGCTCGAGCACCACCCAGTGCTCGGGCGTGATCTCCTCCAGGCGGTCGAGCACGGTATCGCCGATGTTTCCGCCCACGATCACCGGGCGATCGCCCGCCGCGAGCACGACACCGGTGAGCGCCGTCGTCGTCGTCTTGCCATTGGTGCCCGTGATGCCGACCACGGTGCCCGGGCACAGCTCGAGAAAGAGGTCGATCTCGCTGGAAACCTTGATTCCGCGCGCTCGCGCGTCATTCAAGAGCTGCGCATCCCACGGCACGCCAGGGCTGGCGTACACGACATCGACGCCCTCGAGCACGCCCGTTTCATCGCCAAGGCGAAAATCGACGCCTGCCGGCATCCTCGAGATCGCGTCGCGCAGGTCGCGCGCGGGTCTGCGATCGACGACGCGCACCGTCTGTCCGGCGCGTGTGAGGTGGTTCGCCAGCGCGATCCCACTGCGCGCGGCTCCCACGACGAGGGCGGTCACGCGACCAGCCGCGCCACCCCCGCAGCAGCCAGCGCCGAGACGAGCCCCGCGCCCCAAAAGGAGAGCGCGATGCGGTTCTCAGACCAACCCGCGTGGTGGAACGTGTAGTGAATTGGGGTCATCGTGAAAACTCGGCGGCCGCGTGTGGCCTTGAAGTAGGCCACCTGAATGATGACAGACAGCGTCTCGAGTACAAACACCAGAGCAAGAAGAGGCAGGAGCAGAATCACGCCCTGCTGCACGGCCATGGCGGCGAGGGCGAACCCGACCGCAAGCGAACCGGTGTCGCCCATGAAGACACGCGCGGGATAGCGGTTGAAGACCAGGAACGCGACGAGCGCACCGCACAGGCTCATCGCGACCGCCTTCTCGCCGGCCGGCGCACCGGGAAGCAGAAGGACCAGGGCTGCGACGGCGATCGCCGAAAGGCCGCCGGCCAGGCCGTCCATTCCGTCGGTGAGATTGACCGCGTTGGCCGTGGCGACGATCGCCAGCACCGCGAACGGAAACACCAGCCACGGAGTGGCCGGCAGGAACAGCTGATGCGAGGCGCCCTGGACGGTAGCGAGCCATGCGACTGGGACCGCAAGCAAGACCTGCAGAGGAAACTTGAGCCGGCCGGGGATGCCGCGCGTGCCGACCAGCAACTTGCTGCGGTCGTCGGCAAACCCGATCAAACCACCGACCACGATGCCCGCGACGGCGGGCAGCGCACCCGGATGACCGGCCAGCGATGCCAGCAGACCCGCGAGAATGGCGATCGCGACGAAGAGGACGCCCCCCGCGGTTGGCGTTCCGGCCTTTTTCTGATGAGAGTCCGGCAGCTCCTCCTGGATCACCTGGCCGGCCTTCATCCGGCGCAGGACGCGGATGAACGGCGGATACAGGACGAGCGCGATCACAAACGTCACTGCGAAAGTGACGAAGTCGAGAGGCCAGGCCTCTTGGATCAAGCTTCGGTCAGCTCCTTGACCACCTCGTCGAGATGGGTGGAGTGCGAGCCCTTGACCAGGACCCGGTCGCCTTCGCGAGCGTTGCGGCGCACCCAGTCCCGCGCCGCCGGCCGGCTCGCCACGAGCTCGGCGCCGGCGGATTCGGCGAGGACCCGCGCACGCTCACCGTCCAGCACGCATACGGCGTCGAAGACCTCGGCCGCGCGCAGACCCACCCGGCGGTGCGATTCCTCCGACACGGCGCCGAGCTCCCCCATCTGGCCGAGCACCGCGAGAAGGCGCCCCCGCCTTGGGCTTTCCGCGAGCGCATCGAACGCCGCGATCATCGACTCCGGGCTCGCGTTGTACGCGTCGTCGATGATCGAGTACCCGCCGGGAGAGTGCAGCTCCTGCAGGCGGTGCTCGACCGCAACGTTCGCGAGGGCGTCGGCGCCGTCTTCGAGAGTCACGCCGGCCGTCACGCCTGTGGAGAGGGCCGCGACGGCGTTCACGGCCTGGTGGCGTCCCTCCAGGCCCAGCTTGACGTTGACTCCGCGCACTGAGAACTGCCCGCCGCCTTCCTCGAGCGCGCGGTAGCCCTCCGCCCGGAAATCTCCGGCCGCGATACCAAAGCTCCTGACGCGGGCGGGGGTCATCGCGACGAGCATCGGGAAGAACTGGTCGTCGGCGTTGAGGATCGCGGTGCCGTGCTCATCGAGCCCGGCGACCATCTCGCCCTTGGAGCGTGCCAGCTCCTCTCGCGATTCAAAGAACTCCATGTGAACGGTGCCGATGTTGGTGATCACGCCGATCGACGGCCTCGCCAGGGCGACCAGCCGCGCAATGTCGCCCGGCCGCTGCATGCCCATCTCGAGAACGAGCGCGTTGTGGTGGGGCTGCAGGGCCAGCATGGTGAGCGGCACGCCGGTCTCGGTGTTCAGGTTGCCGCTCGTGCGCAGGACGTTGAAATGCTTGCCGAGGACGGCGGCGATCATCTCCTTGGTCGAGGTTTTGCCGTTGCTGCCCGTCACCGCCACGACGAGAGGGCTGACGTGCTCGAGCGTGTAGGAGGCCAGCGCATAGAGGGCCGCCCACGCGTCCGGCACGCGAATCTCGGCGATCCCGGTCGGGACGTTCATGCGCCGCTCGACCACGACCGCGGTCGCCCCGCGCTTGATCGCGTCGTCGACGAACCGGTGGCCGTCCATCTCCGCGCCCCGCAGGGCGAAGAAGACGCCACCGTTGACGACCTCGCGGGAATCGGTGTGAAAGGTCGAGAAGGTGTTTCCGACCTGGGTTCCGCCGACCTCACCGCCCCCGGTCGCCTCGAGCATCTCGAGGAGGCTGAGTTTCACCAGCTAAGTAGAACCCCTATCGGGGGTCGGGCGTTATGTGCCAGTCGATGACCAGGGCCTGGGCGATCTTCTGCCAGATCGGCCCGGCGGTGATGTAGCCGTCGTTGAGCGTCCACTCGCGGTCGCTCCCGGGGGCATGAGGCTTGCGAACGACGAGCAGCATCGTGAACTTCGGATGCTGGGCCGGCAGGAACCCGACGAACGACGCCCAGACGTCCTGCGTGTACTGGCCGTTGACGGGAATCTGTGAGGTGCCGGTCTTGCCGGTCTGGTCGAGCTCAAAGCCCTTGACACGCGAGGTGTATCCGGAACCGTGCTGGACCACGTTCTCCATCATCGCCGTCATCTGCGCGGCCGCGGCGGGGCTGATCACCTGGCGCTGCGGCTGGAGCAGCAGCGGGTTGATCGCTGTTCCGACTCGCTCGACCACGTGGGGCGGCGCGTACTTTCCGCCGTTGGCGATCACGTTGACCGCGGCCAGCATCTGGACCATGTTGACGTCGATGCCCTGGCCGAACGAAGCGGTTGCGTACTGCGCGTCCGCCATCTGACCCGCGGCGGGCGGCGGAACGGTCGTCTCGCCCGCCACGTCGATGCCGCTCGGTTTGGTCAGTCCGAAGCCCTGCAGGTAGCTGTAGAACGCGTCGTGGCCCTCAGCCTGCATCGCCTTCATGGCCCCCACGTTGAGCGAGTCCTGGAGGACGTACGTGTACGTGATGTTGCCGTGGTTCTTGCGATCCCAGTCGTAGATCCGGTAGCCGCCGACGTTCAGATATCCAGGGTCGTTGATCACGGTGGCCGGGGTGATCGCCCCGGAGTTGATGGCCCCGGCCAGGGTCGCGACCTTCATCACCGAACCCGGCTCGTAGACATAGCTCGAGACGTTGTCCTTGAAGAGCGCCGTGTCGGTGTGCGCGAAGTCATTCGCGTTGTAGCTGGGGTAGTCGGCCGACGCGATGATGCCGCCCGTGCTCGGGTCCATGATCAGGACGCTGGCGCTTTCGGCGTTGTACTTCTTGACTCCATCCGCGAGCGCCTGCTCTGCCGCGTACTGGATGTTGGCGTCGAGTGACAGGACGAGGTCTGAGCCATTGACAGGGTCCTGGTGCGTGTGCGTTCCAAGCACGATCTCGCGGTTGGCCAGGTCGCGATAGCTCGAGATATAGCCCGCCGTTCCGGACAGGGCCTTCTGGTAGTAAGCCTCTAGGCCGTACTGGCCGTCACCGTTGAAGTTCACGAAGCCGAGCAGGTTGGAGGCGAGCGTGGTGCCTGACGAGGTGCCGGGCAGGTATGAGCGCTGGGTCTCAGGCTCGAGACCGACACCCGGCAGCCTGAGGGCCGTGAGCTTGTCCGCTCTGTCCTTGGTAAAGCGGCGGGGCGAGATGTAGGCGAACTTGGCGCCCGACCCCAGCGTGGTCATGACCTTCGCCTGGTCGGCGCCGACGATCGAGACCAGCGCGGTCGCGACGCGGTCTCGCCACGCCGATGGCACCTGGTCGGGCGAGACGAAAGCCGAATAGACGGTCGTGTTGACGACCAGCTGCGTCAGGTTGCGGTCGAAGATCGCGCCGCGGATGGCCGGGAGCTCGACGACCTCGCGGTACTGCGCCTGGGCCTGCATCGCGAGCTGGCCGTGGCGCGCGACCTGCCAGTACGCGAGGCGCGACCACACCATCCCGGCCAGGCAGAGCGCCACGATCACCATCGACAGGATGCGCAGGCGAGTCGAACCAACACGCTCAACGCGTGGGGCCCGGGAGCGGACCCCGATCGACACTACCTTGTCGCCGCCAGCACGTCGCGCGTGCCACCTATGGTGTTGATCACGGCCGCCACCGCACGCGCCCACAGCGGGGTCGCGTTTCCGGCGGTGGCGCCCACCGGGGAAGTGAGGTCGATCGCCACCGGCTGGCCCGCGACGTAGCCCGCCGGCACATTGCGCTGCATGCCGCTCTGGGCGGCCTGCTGCTGAACCTGCGCCGGGGCGTGGAGGGTCACCTCCTGGTAGCGGAGCTGATCCTGCTCCGCGATGAGCTGGCTCTGCTGGGCCTGGAGGCGGGCGATGTCATATGAGGACTGCGTGATCTGGGCGCCCAGGCCGAGGTAGAAAAGCACCGCGATCAGGACCGCTCCGAGGCCCAGGTAGGCGTGACCGAACGAGCTCAGGTGCAGCTTTTCGGCCGCGGTCGAGCTCGCCACCTGCACGAAGCCGCGCGTGCGGCGCCTCCGCCTCGGGGCGGGGGCGTGCTGCGCACCACTTGTGCTCAGGCGACGTCGCGCCAATATTCGGGTCGATATCAAAACGTGTGCCTCATCTTTTGCTGGGATGTGTAGCGCTGTGCTGCGGTCGCCCCTCTCCCCACATCCCTCTCCCCTGCGGGGAGAGGGGGCCTTGCATAACCGTGGGGTTGGTGCCCGGTGGCCGGAGGGGTTGGCCGGCCACCAGGACTTGTGGAGTCGAAGTCAGATCTTTTCCGCCACCCTCAGGCGCGCCGAGCGCGCTCTTGGGTTCGCCGCGACCTCCTCTTCGGATGGCCGCACGGGACGGCGGGTCACTGTGCGAAGGGTTGCCCGGTGGCCGCAGGTGCAGACTGGCTGCTGGGGTGGGCAGATGCAGTCTTTTGACTCGACGTTGAAGAATGACTTGACCAAGCGGTCTTCCAAAGAGTGGAAGCTGATCGTCGCCATACGACCACCGGGCTTAAGTGTCGTAAGAGCTGCTCGCAATCCTGCTTCGATCTCGCCCAGCTCGTCGTTGACGGCTATGCGGAGACCCTGAAACGTTCGGGTGGAGACGTTGATGTCGCGCGGCCATGCCGCTCGTGGAATGGCCGCCTCTACGGCCTGAGTCAGGTCGCGGGTGGTGCGGAGCGGGCGCCGCGCCACGATGAACTGAGCGACCCGGCGAGCCCATCGCTCTTCGCCGTACTCCCGAATGATTCGCTCGATGTCGCGGACGTCCGACTCGTTGACGATGGTCGCCGCTGTTACAGGGGCGGCGGGATCCATGCGCATGTCGAGCGGACCTTCTCCGCGGAAGCTGAATCCGCGCTCGGGGTCGTCGATCTGGTTGCTGGAGAGACCGAAGTCGAAGAGGACCAGGTCGGCTTTGTCGAAGCCGTGCTCGGCGCTGATCGAGCCGAGCTCGGAAAAGCGTCCGTGAACAATCACCACCCCGCGCCCGTACTGGGCCAGGGCCACCCGGGCGGCCTCGACGGCGTTGGGATCGCGGTCGATCCCAAGCAGCCGGCCACCGGGTGTGATTCTCTCCAGGATCTGGCGGGCGTGGCCCGCCTGCCCGAGGGTGCAGTCGATCGCGACCGCCCCCTCTCGGGGCTGGAGCAGCTCTATTACCTCTTGTAAAAGTGCGGGTTGGTGCGGGCTCAGTGTCCTGAGATCACCCTGTCAGCGAATTCGGTAAAGCGACCTTGCGCGTCGGCGTTGTAGCTGTCCCATCGGGCCTCGGGCCAGATTTCCACCCGGGATCCGGTCCCGATCACCACCACTGTCGACGGGGACTCGATCCCCACCAGGCGGCGCTGCTCCATCTGCAGGCTGATCCGTCCCTGCCCATCCGGCTCGAAGGGGTCTGACATCGGATAGAGCGTACGAGCGAGTGCTCGCTGGTCCGGCCCCGGCAGCGGGCTGCGCAGCTCCTGAGCCAGGGCGGCCCAGAGGTCCGGAGGGTAGATCGCCAGGACGTTGTCCTGGCTGACCGAGACGTAGCTCCCCTCTGGAAGCTGCTTCCGAAAGGCCGCCGGGATGGCCAGCCTGCCCTTGTCGTCGACTCTTACCCTGTGAGCTCCGGTGAACACTCATCGGGACTCCCAGAAGTGACGGCGCTCACGCTCGCTGCGCGCGCAGAGGCTGCATCCGCAGCCGTGGAGCTCGAGCGGTAGGCGATTGCCGTCTTTGTCGAAGCGGTGATTGGCCGCCATTGACCCTGCGCCCTGCGCGCGCCCGGCGGTGTGTCCATCGCGGCTGCGGGGAGAAGTGGCGTAGAGGAGGTGTATGGCGTGCTGTACCTGGACGTAGGGTGCGACGTATGCTTCAGCGTTGCTTTGACTCACCACTTCTCCCCACTGATCACCGCGATTCGCCGCGAA
>Ga0073928_10000567_pt1 | contig 84427 bp, 82 predicted proteins | sample PaiPotPPA55metaG_FD_76969 | JGI IMG/M metagenome (GOLD analysis project Ga0073928, IMG submission 76969) | Iron sulfur acid spring bacterial and archeal communities from Banff, Canada, to study Microbial Dark Matter (Phase II) - Paint Pots PPA... ...
TCTGCATGGCTGCTCGCAATTGACCGGCCCGCAAACCTCGTTGTAATTGTTTTGGCAAACAGACAGTGTCGACGCATGTCCAGACACCGAATTGCCTAATCCAGCATAGCGTGGAGTTGGAAATTCAGATGTCGATATCCAATGGCGTCAAGGTCGTTGGCTATTACGACTGTCCCGGTGGCGGGCAGGTCGTTGTCCGCAAAAACGTTGCCTATGTCGGCCATGTGAAGCCACCGAACGGCACGACCATCATCGATGTTGCCGATCCGTCTAAACCCCGCGAGCTCGCACACATCGGCGTTCCGGCAGGCACGCTGTCGCACAAAGTGAGGGTTGAGAACGACATTATGCTAGTCAACCGGGAGGTGTTCCCAATCGGCCGTATCGATCCGAATTTTCGCGGCGGTCTTGAGGTTTTCGACGTGAGCAAACCGTCAAATCCGAGGCATATCAGCACCTGGGCGGCGCGTGGGATGCATCGTTTCACCTTCGACGGTCGCTACGTTTATGGCTCACCCGAATTCGACGGCTATCTCGGCAACATTGTTGCCATCATCGATTTCAATGAGCCGGCAAAACCGCAGGAAGTTGGGCGCTGGTGGATGCCTGGACAATGGATCGCCGGCGGCGAAAAGCCGGACTGGGAGGGGACCGCCCACCGCTGCCATCATCCGATTCGTGTTGGCAATCGCTTGTATACCAGCTACTGGCACGGCGGGTTTGTTATTCTCGGCATCGAGGATATCAGCAATCCGAGGTTCATCTCGGGGCTGGACTGGAGCCCTCCCTTTCCCTGGCCAACGCACACCGCATTGCCAGTGCCTTTTCCAGTGCGCGGACGGCGGATCATGCTGGTCGCTGACGAGGATGTAGTGCGACTGGAAATTTCTGCGCCCGCCTTTCTCTGGATCGTCGATATAACCGACGAAACGAAACCGATCCCCTTTGCCAGTTTTCAGGTGGCCGAGGAGGATGGTTCGCCGAAGGTCGACTACACGGGCATGCATCAGTTCTGCGAGGAAATCCGCAGCCCCGAAATTCCGATCGCCTGGTTCGCGCATGGGCTTCGCATCGTCGATATCGGAAACCCGCATGCACCGCGTGAAGTCGCTGCCTTCATGCCGGATGTTCCTGTCGGTGCAACCCGGGTGCAGAGCAACGATGTGTGCTTCGACGACCGCGGTCTCATTTATCTGATCGACCGGACGCGCGGCCTGCATATTCTCGAACGAACATGAACCAGCGCAGACCGAGACCGGTCACACGCCAGGGCGCATCGCGATACCTTGTGAGCTTGGATCATGAGTTTTGTAATCCGTAACGCCCGCGTCCGCGGCCACCAGCAGAACGTCGACATCGCTATTGACGGCGAAAAAATCTCGGCGGTCGGGCCGAAGCTTCCCGCCCACGCGCAGAGCGAAATCGACGCGGAAGGCAATCTAGTATTGCCGGGGCTTTTCAACCTGCACTATCACGCCGACAAGTGCCTGCTGGGCGAAATCATGCGACCGAACGTTTCCGGGACTTTGCCGGAGGCGATCGAGATCACGAACGATTTCAAGCGGAAATACGATCCTGCCGAGGTAGCCAGCCGCGCCGTGCGCACCATCGAGCAAGGAGTGATGAATGGCACCACGTTTTTCCGGTTGTTCTGCGATGTCGGGACGATCGGCGGCTTGCGCGCGGCGCGCGGCTTGTTGCTGGCGCGCGACAAAGTAAGAAAATATTGCCGTGTTCAGGTTGTCGCGTTTCCTCAGGAAGGAATCGTGCGCGACCCGGGGGCCACCGCGTTGATGGAAGAAGCGATCAAGGAGGGCTGCGACGTCGTCGGCGGTCTGCCCTGGTACGAATACACCGACGAGGAAGCCCGCCAGCACATCGACATCTGCTTCACGATGGCCAAAAAGCACGACCTCGACATCCACATGCTCGTGGACGATACCGACGACGCCAATTCCCGCAGCCTCGAATATCTCGCGCTCAAGACCATGCGCGAGGGTTTCAACGGCCGTGTGACGGCGAGCCACTGCGGGGCGATGGCGGGATACAACGACGTCTATGCCGCCAAGATCATCGACATGGTGGCGAGGGCGGGAGTCACCATCTCGGTCAACGCTCACATCAATCTGGTCTGCTCGGCGCGGCTCGATCGTGAGCCGAAACGTCGCGGAATCGCTCGCGTAAAAGAGCTGCTGGAGCGCGGCGCCAACATCATCACGTCGCAGGATGACGTGAACGATCCCTATTACCCGTTCGGCAAGCCGGATCCGCTCGAATGCGCCACGATGCTGGCGCATGTCGCCCAGCTCACGCTGCCGCATGAGCTCGAGCAGGTGATGGACACGATTACGGTCAATTCGGCGCGGGCTGCGCGCCTGTCCGATTACGGCATCGGGCCCGGCATGCGGGCCGATCTGGTATTGATCGGCGCTCCTTCGGTGCACGAGGCGCTGCGCCTGCAGCCGCCGCGCCTGCACGTATTCAAGGATGGCCGCGAGGTCGCGCGCTCTTCGCTGTCGCAACAGCTTCTCCCATAGGCCACGACGTGGCGGACCGCCGCGGGCGTGCGTTGTCCATTCCGATGCTTGATTGACCCACGAGCAATGACATGGTGGATTATAACGGGCCGCTTGATCTGATCGTCCGTAACGGGGCGCTGGTGATACCCGGTGTCGGCCAAGTCAAGGCCGATGTCGGCATTGCGGACGGCAAAATCGCCGCTCTAGGCGACCACTTGGCGCAGACAAGCGCGGAAATTTACGACGCGACCGGGCGAACAGTACTGCCGGGCATTTTCGACCCGCACATTCATCTTGGTAACGAGCAGTCTTACGAAAGCGAAACCGAGACCGAGACCCGCGCCGCAATTCTCGGCGGCGTCACCACGGTCGGAATCTTTTTGCGCAGCCTGGAGGATTCTTATTTCCAACACCTGCCGGCATTTTGCAAGGCAATGAACGAGCGCAGCTACGTCGACTCGGTTTTCCACCCGCAGATCTTTACCGAGCAGCAGATCGAGGAAATTCCCGGCTACGCCGAGCAATACGGTATCCGCTCCTTCAAGTTCTACATGTCCGGCATGCCGGGCATCGTGAAATCGGTCACCGACGACGTTCTCCTAAAGGGGTTTCGTGCTGTGGCCTGGCTCGGGCCGGATGCCGTCGCCTGCGTGCATTGCGAAACCGGCGCCCTGATCGACCGCGCGCGCAATGAGCTCAAGCTGCGCAAGCCGGAAGGCACGCTGGCCGATTGGGAAGATGCGCATCCGGCGGTGGCGGAAGCGCTCGCGATTCAAACCGCGCTCTATCTCGCCAAGATCGCGGGAGCGCATCTCTACGTCGTCCATCTCTCGAGCTGGCAGGGACTTGAGATCGTCCGCGCTGCTCGCCGCGCCGGTATGCAGTTCACGGTGGAAACAACGACGCCTTATCTTGGTATCAACAGCAGTGATCCGAACGGATTTCTGGCAAAGATGGTGCCGCCTGTGCGCACGCCGGAGCATCAGACCGCGTTGTGGCAAGGAGTCCTGGAAGGCTCGGTCAACACCGTCGGCACGGACAACACCTCGCGCGCGCGCGCCACAAAACGGCCAGAGGCGGGCTTGCACGGATCGCGGCCGGGCCTGCCGGTCCTCGGCTCCCACTTGCCGGCGCTGTTGCATTACGGGCGCCTGCGCGGCGTTCCCCTCGAAATTTTGATTGAGCGGGCAACGCGCAGCCCTGCCCGCGTCTACGGCATCTACCCGCAGAAGGGCACGATTGCAGTGGGCTCCGATGCCGACCTCGCGGTCGTCGATCTTGACGAGGAACGTGAGGTACGCGCCGAGGACTTGCAGGGGATGTCGGATTTTTCGCCGTTCGAGGGCAAGCGGCTGCGCGGCTGGCCGGTCGCAACCATCAAAGCGGGTAAGATCGTGGCCCGCGACGGCAAGATCGTCGGCAACCCTGAGGGCCGGTATCTGCCGCGCAAGCCCGCCTCGATGACGCAGCTGGAGTGGTTCAGAAACGCATGAACGACGCGACCGGTCAGATTTTGTCGATCTTCCCGACTTCGATCACGCGTTTCCACTTGGCAATCTCGTCCTTGACGTAAGCGGCAAAATCCGCAGACGAGTCGCCGTCCGCCACCACGCCGAACTCGAGGAGCCGTTTGCGTATCTCGGGCTCCCTTACAATGTCGGATATTTGCTTCTGCAGCAGAGCCACGACCGACTGCGGCGTTCCCGCCGGCACGAACACGCCGGTCATCGTTTCGGCGTCCTGGCCCTTGATGCCGAGCTCGTCGAGGGTGGGAACGTCCGGCAGGCTTTCCAGTCGTCTCTCGGCGGTGATCGCCAGCGCACGAATCTTGCCTTGCTTGATCAAGGGAACGGAGTTGCCGATCGCGGCGCATGCGATCGGCGTGAAACCGCCAAGCACGGACTGAATCATCGGGCCGCCGCCTGCAAATGGCACAGTGACGAAGCTCACCCCGAGACCCTGCTTGAGCATTTCGATCGACAGCGATGGAGTGGTACCGGTACCCGGAGAAGCGACGCTGTATTTGCCGGGATTGGCCCGCATCAGGTCGATCAGCTCATTCATCGTCTTGGCGAGAAACTCTTGATTGACCAGCCAAGAGTTGGGCGAGGCGCCCGCTTTCGTCACGGGGATGAGATCCTTTTCCACGTCAAAAGGCATCCGCTGGTATAGGCTCGGATTGACCACGATGCTCGAGGACGCAAACAGGACGGTGTAACCGTCGCCCTTTGCGTGCGCGGCCTCCGCCATGCCGATATTGCCGCCGGCACCCCCGACGTTCTCGACGAAAAACTGTTGATGCAGGCGATCGGAGAGCTTCTGCACGATGAGCCGCGCGGCAATATCGGTGACGCCACCAGCAGGGAAGGGCACGATGACCCTGACCGGATGATCGGGATAGCCCGCCGCATGCAAGCTTGGCGCCGAAGCGACAGTTAAAAACGTCAGCAGCACGGTAATCCTGAAGATGGCTCTCATGTCATTCTCCGGCTTCCCATGAGCTCAAACGAAAGTGAGACAAGAGAGCCAGCATGCACTCGGTCATGCCTCCTCTGCTGCGAACGATCACTTGACCAAGCGCGTGAGCTGCTCGACCGGCCTTCCCGTCGCTGCGGACAGGTAGCTCATATCGACATAGTCGGGAACCTTGGCGCTCGTGTCGGTCTTGGTGAAGCCGAAAACGGGACCTTGCTTCGCCACGTTGACCATGGTTTGCACATCCGCTCGCACGTCCCAGATGCCGTGTTTCCAGGCTTCCGCAATAACATCCTTGCTTACGCCGGTGTATTCTGTGATCAGGCTGACGGCCTCGTCCGGACTTTTCACGTAGAAGTCCAGCGACTCTGCATAGGCCTGCAGAAATCTCACTGCCACGTTCCGGTCCTTGAGAAAATCGGTATTGGCGGCAAGGATCTGGTTTCCGGCGCCGTAGTCTTCAGTTTTGCCAATGTCGCAGCACGGGGGATAGTAGCCATAACCCTCGACGACGGCACGATCGAGGAGCGGCGACCATAGCACAAGGCCATCGAGATCGCCGTTTTTAAGCGCTTGCAGCTCAGCAGGTCCTGCCGAGGTCGCGTTGATCAGATTGACTTTCGAAATGTCGACGCCGTTTTCCTTTGCCGCCAGCGTGAACAGAATTGCGACGTAGCTTCCCGGCGGTCGGCGGATGCGCTTTCCTTCGAGCTCCTTCCATGACTTGATCTCAGCCCCTCTACGCATGATCAGATTCTGGCCGCCCAACTGCTCGCCGGCGAGGATCTTGACGTTGTTTACGTTATGCTCCGCCATCAGCGCCGGGCTTTGGTAGCCCAGAGTACCCAGCTCGACCCCGCTTTCGAGATTGCGCTGCATGTCGGCATTCGTGCCGGCCGGGATGTATTCGACGCGAAAACCGGCTTTTTCTGCGAACGGTCCGATCCCCCATAGCGGGATTGCGCTGACGCTGCGCGCGAGCGTTATGCGGATGTGCCTGGGCTCGTCGGCGAACACGTTGCACGCGACAGAGATGATCGAGGCAACGGCCATTACTGCCGCAACGACCGCAAAACGATGGCGGCAGATGGCGCAAAAATCGCGCCAGATTGTTCGCATGTTCATCTCCGGGTTGCTACCGAACTGCGCTGCCGAAGGCAGGGTAAAGTTTTCAGCCCGCTCCCAGCACCCACACTGTCACGATCGCATGATAAATGCATCATCCACGCGCCGAAAGCGCAGCCGATTTGCGCCTGGTGCTACCACGTGCCGCGGCCATGGTTGGCGCGCAGGAATCGTCGGTGATGTACGCGGCGCCGTCCCTTCGCTATCAGTGGAAACAAAGAACGGTCAAACGAGCGCGAGAGGGGGGCGCGATGGCGGGCAGGCAGAGAATCGTCGCGATCGAGGAGCACTTTTGGATACCCGAGCTGCGAGACCGCTACAGCGGACCGCAAGGCATTTCGGCGCATACCCCGGCCCGCCAGCTCGACGATCTCGGCGAGATCCGGCTGAAGGAGATGGACGGCGCCGGCATCGACATGCAGGTCATCTCGCATATGCAGCCCGGAACGCAGATCTTCGATCCTGAGACTGCGATCGCGCTTGCCCGCAAGGCGAACGACCTGCTTTATGCGGCAACCCGGGTGCATCCGAGCCGGTTTGCAGGCTTTGCCGAGCTGCCGACCGTCGATCCCAAGGCCGCCGCCGACGAGCTCGAACGCACCGTGACGCAGTACAACTTCAAGGGCGCGCTGATCAACGGCCTGACCGCCGGCGCTTTCCTCGATGATAAAAAATTCTGGTGCATCTTCGAACGGGCGCAGGCACTGGACGTGCCGATCTATTTGCATCCTGGCATTCCGCACCCCGCTGTGACCGAGGCTTATTATTCCGACCACCGCCGCGGCGGGTTTCCGTTCCTCTCGGTCGCGTGGGGGTTTACTGCCGAAACCGCCATTCACGCCATACGCCTGATTGTAAGCGGCGTATTCGATGCCTTTCCGCTTTTGAAGGTCATCCTCGGCCATCTTGGCGAAACTATTCCATTCACGCTGTGGCGCTGCGACTGGATTCTCGAACATGTCGGCGGCCGGGCGGGATTCGCCGACCTCTTCCGCAAGCATTTCTATTTGACGACGAGCGGAAACTTTCAGCCCTCGGCGTTGGCCTGCTGCATTGCCGAGATTGGCGCCGACAAGATCATGTTTGCAGTGGATTATCCCTATAATGCCAGCTCCGACGGCGTGGCATTCATCCGCGGCGCACCGATCAGCGAAGCAGACAAGCAGAAAATCCTCCACGCCAACGCGGACTGCCTGCTGCGTCTTTCCGCCTGAAGGGCGACATGTGATATGAGTCAGACGGGGCACTGGTCATAGCCGCGGCATAGGACGCGCAAGGATCGAGCAATGGATCGCGTGCCAAACCCCATCCTTGGGCCAAACAAGTTCAAGTTTGGTCTTTTCAACGCCAATTGCGACGGCGGCTTTGCCGTCAGCAAGGCGCCCGAGCGCTGGCGGTGCGAGTGGGACGACGTCGTCAAGGCCTGCGTCATGGCCGATGAAGCCGGCATTGATTTCATCCTGCCGGTGGCGAAATGGCGAGGGCTCAGCGGCGAAGCGGACAACCTTGGCCGCTCCTTCGAGACCCTGACCCACAGCGCCGCGATCGGCGCGGTGACCAAGCGGATCGGCCTGTTCGCCACCGTTCATGTGCCCTTGGCGACGCCGGCTTTCATCGCCAAGGCGATCGCAACCATCGATCATGTGACGCACGGTCGTGCCGGGCTCAATATCGTGTGCGGATGGAATCAGGATGAGTTCAACGTGCATGGCGTCACCATCGACCCGGACCGCCGCTACGACCAGGGGCTGGAATGGTTCAAGATCTACGCCAGGATCTTGCAGGGTGGTCCGCCGTTCGATTGGGACGGTGAGTTCTACAAGCTGCGCGGCGTGACGACGAACCCCCTCACGCTGCAGCGGCCGCGGCCGCCGATCATGTCCGCTGGATTTTCGCCAAAAGGCCGGGATTTCGCCGCGCAAGCGGCCGATCTTCTATTCACCTCCGTCTCTAACCTGGAGCGCGCGCCGGCCATCGTCAAAAGCGTGCACGACTTTGCCGCGCGCTATGGCCGCAGCATCGCGGTGTTCACGACCTGTCACATCGTTTGCCGGCCCACCCGGAAGGAAGCGGAAGATTTCTACCACTATTTTGCCGAGGAGATGGCCGACCGCGAGTCGCTCGCCTACATTGTCCATCAAAAAGAAGCGACCGCCGGCAGCGACATCGCCATATCGGAGCGCCCCGACACTAACCCGCAGGCCAACACCCGCCGGCGCGGCAAGGTTTATGCCGGAACGTTCCCCGGCTGCTACACCATCGTCGGTACACCGGACGATGTGACCCAGGAAATGATCGAGATGAGCGAAGCCGCCCTTGCCGGCGCCTCGATCTGTTTTCTCGATTACCTTGCAGCCATGCCGTACTTCATCCAGGAGGTCCTGCCGCGGCTCGAGCGCGCCGGATTGCGCGAGAAGAGCAGCATCGCTGCGCGTAGCACAGCCATGGTGTAGCGGGCCTCGTGCCGCTTGGAGTGGTGCCGCCGTCATCTGCGGCATCCCTCGCCTTGACAGCTTCGCGTGCCGCTCCCTACCGTGAGCTGGGTTGTTTTGAGGCTTGCTTGATGATGCGCGATCCGCAGGTGGATCTCGTCTTTTCGCACATGACGCCGCGTTACCTCGCCACGGGCGTGGATCCCAACGACCTGCAACGCCTGGCAGGCCGCATCGAACGGTGGGACGACTGGTGCCGCGTTTGGTGTGAAGAGGCAGCGCGCCACGAAGGTCTCGCGCACGCAGCTGCCCAGCGTAATCGTAACGTTACTGCGTCCGAAGCCAATCTGCGCGCGTCGATCTATTATCACTACGGAAAACACCTTTTCGCGCATGATCCGGAGCAATACCTGTTCGCGCAGCGGCGTATGCTGGCCTGCTATCACTCCGGTGCCGCGGGCGCCGATCCCCCCGTCGAGCGGCTAGCGATTCCCTTCGACGGCGCGAGCATGGTGGGCAATCTGCGCCGGCCTGCGGGGGTGGCCCGACCGCCGGTCGCGATCATCTTGCCGGGTCTCGACGCCTGCAAGGAAGAGCTGCACGCATGGAGCGACGCTTTCGTGCGGCGCGGCGTGGCTACGCTGGCGATCGATGGCCCCGGACAGGGCGAGACAGCGTTTCGACTGCCGATCACCACCAGATGGGGCGAGGTGATCGATGTGCTGGAGAAGCGCTCTGACGTTACCGGCAGCAGCGTAGCGGTGGTCGGCCAAAGCCTCGGCGCGCTCTATGCGCCGCTCGCCGCGGCGTTTGAGCCGCGCATCAAAGCTTGTGTCTCCAATTGCGGGCCGTTCGACTTTGGCCCAGTGCTCCCCACCATGCCCGCAGCGTCGCAGGAGACGTTCCGGGTGCGCAGCCATGCCAAGACCCTTGCCAAGGCTTACGAGATTGCCCGCGGCTTGACCCTCGAAGGCGTGGCCCAGCGGATCAAATGCCCGCTGCTGGTGGTTTTCGGCGCCGGCGACAAGCTCATTCCGGCGAGCGAGGGCGAGCGCTTAGCGCGCGCAGCCAGCGGCCCGACCGAGCTCGTGGTGTTCGAGGAGGGCAACCATGTGTGCTTCAACATCAGCTACAAGTTTCGTCCCTTGACTGCCGACTGGACAGCCGAGCACCTGAACGCGACCGCGCACTGAAAGCGAATACCCGCAGCGAGGAGAAAATGGCGCCGCCGCGCTCTTACACCCTGCCCAATCCCTACGGTCCCGGCAGCACGGACTATATGGCCGGCATCGATTTCGGCCGCATGCGGCAAGAGCGTCTATGCAAAGCGCAAGCCGCGCTCAAACGGCATAATATCGCGGCGGCGCTATTCATGCGCCACGAGAACATGCGCTATACGGTTGCGGTGAAGGGACACGCGTTCTGTCCGCAGCTCAGCTACGCCCTGGTCTTCGCCGAGAGCGATCCGATCCTCTACGAGCTCGGCGACATGGTCGAGCATCAGAAATTATACTGCCCATGGCTCAAGCCAGAGAACATCCGCTTCTCCTATAGTTGGCTCGATTCCATCTGCGGCCCGGAAGGGGCCAAGGAGGAAGCCAAACGCTTCGCGGCAGCCATTGTCGCCGATCTCAAGGCAAATGACGTGCTCGGCGAGCGCATCGGCGTCGATGCGCTCGACGAGCCGGGGCGCGCGGCGCTGCGTGCCGCAGGCGTCGAGCTGGTGGATGTGAAGCCGGCGATCATGGAAGCGCGGCGCAACAAGACGCCGGATGAGCTTGCCTGCATCGAGACCGCCATCGCCATCTCCAACAACGGCTATGCAAGCTTCATGGGTTTCAGGCCGGGCATGCGTGAGCGCGACGGTGGCGCCGCCATGCACGAGGCCATGATGCGCGCGGGAGCCGAATTCGCCTCCGGCGGCGTACGGTCCAAGTTGAACACCTACGACGTTTATCACCATGGCAACACCGACCGGATCGTCGACGCCGGCGACCTCGTCGTCGTCAACACCTGCGGTACGGCTTTCGCAGGCTACCGGGTGTGCATCTATCGCAGCTTCATCCTGGGCCGGAAGCCCAATGCGAAAGAGCGTGACTTTTACGCACGCTGCCGCGAGCGGTCTATGCTATCATCGATCGCATGCAGCCGGGTGCGACCACCGCCGATGCTGCCAAGGCCCTGCTGCCTTCGAACACCTGGGGATATTCGGCGGAGCAGTCGCTGCTGGTGGCAGAGGTGGGTCACGGCATCGGCATGACCTATGAGGAACCGGTCATCAGCCGGATATGGTCTTTCGAGTATCCGCAAATGCTGGAACCGGGAATGGTCGTAGCGGTGGAATGCCGCGAGGGCGAGTGGGGCTACGGCGGCGTGCGGCTCGAGGAGATGGTGCTGGTGACCGAGACCGGCAACCGTGTTCTCAGCAACTGGCCGTCAGAGGAAATCATTCCAGTGGCGAGTGTGCTCGCATAGCGCCGAGGGAGGAAGTGAAGATCATGACAGGAGCTCGCTGGATTGCAGCCGCGGTGGTTATTCTGATCGCAATGATGCTGTTGGTGACAGGAGGACCGGAGTCCACCGCGCGTGCACAAGCGGGCAAGAAGGTGGTGCGCATAGCGTCCGCACGCGGGGTCATCTTCTATCCGCTTTGGGGAATGGAACGTTTCGCCGAAAAATACGGCATCCACACAGAGATGATTCCGATAATGACCAATGCCGATCAGCAGCGAGCACTGCAGACGGGCGGCACCGATGTGGCGACGCAAGGATACGTGAATCCGGCCATCATGGCGGAGCAGAACGTCACGAACGTCAAGATCATTTCCGGACTTTATCTCGGCGGCCAGAACTTGATCATGCGCAAGGGCGTGGAGCTGAAAAGCTGGAAGGATCTCGAAGGCAAGAAAATCGGCCGCGCGCCGGGAACGTTTGCGCAGGTGCTGTTCATCCTGGCAGCCGAAACGAACAATGTCGACGTATCGAAGATAAACCTGGTCAACGTCACCGCGGTTGGCACCGCAGAGCTGCAGGCGCTCAAGAGCGGCGATCTCGACGGCTTGGTGATGTTCTCGCCCACCGTCGACCGCGGGGTGGTCGAAGGCTATGCTTATTACCCGCAGTGTTGCGACATTTCCTCGACCGCCAAATTTGACGGGCGCAATCAGCTGCTCGCTGCGAACACCGATTTTCTGAAAGACCGTCAGACCGCAGTCAATTTCCTCAAGGCGTATCTCGATTCGGAAAAATACTATCTGCAAAACCGGGACAAGGCGATTGAAGTCGCAACCCAATACACCGGTGTCGGCAAGGATGTCGTCGAGGAGGCATTGAAGCACGCGACGTTGGAACACCGGGTTGACGTGCAGACTGCGACCGACATCGCCAAAGAGGGTCCGAAGTTCGGCTTCACCAAGGCCGATGTGAGCGGCAAGGTCGCGTCCTACTTTGATCTGAGCTACTTGTCCGAGGCGACCAGCAGGCCAATAAATCAGCTCGACCGTCTGCAAAAATAGCACCAAGGACGGGCCGAACCTGTTGCCGGAGGAAAGAATGAAAGTGGCTTGTCGGTTGACGTCGCCTTTCCTGGCGCTCGTACTCATGCTCGCGCTCGCTGCTGCGTGGCATGCGCCCGGCCGCGCGGCGGAGGGCGATTTCAAGCTCATACGCGCGACCTTGTCGCGTAGCCTTTCCGCCCCGTTCCTCTGGGGCTTCAATGTGGTTGGAGAAAAATATGGGCTGCGCGTCCAGGTGCTCGACGCAATTACCAATGCCGATCAGCAGCGCAACATCCAGACCGGAGGCGTGGAGGTCGGTTCCGTGGGTTACCAGTCCCCGGCGGTGATGGCCGAGCAGAATGTCGCGAACGTGAAGATCATCGCCGGCATGTATGTAGGCGGCCAGAACCTGATCATGCGCAAGGGCGTTGAGCTCAAATCGTGGAAAGACATTGAAGGCAAGAATATCGGCCGCCCGCCCGGAACCTACGCCGGCGTTCTGTTCACGCTTGCGGCGCAGCTCAACGGGGTCGACCTCTCGAAAGTAAACCTCGTCAATACTACGCCGGCCGGCGCCCCCGAGCTGCAGGCTCTCAAAAACGGCGATCTCGACGGGTTCGTGCTCTGGTCACCGATCCTCGATCGCGCGGTAATCGAGGGCTATGGCTACTATCCTGCGTGCTGCGACATCGGCGCGACCCGGGAATTCGGCGCCGGCAACCAGCTCCTCGCCGCGAATACTGATTTCCTGAAGGATCGCAAGCTGGTCGTGACTTTCCTGAAAGCCTATGTCGACTCTATGGAGTTTTACGGCAGGAATCCGGACAAAACAGTTGCCCTCGTGACGCAATATACCGGCGGCGGCCCCGCGATCCTCAACGAGGCGATGGAGCATTCGCAATGGACTTATCGGGTCAATGTGCAGAACGCGATCAATGTCGCCAAGGAGGGCCCACGCTTCGGCCTCACCAGGGCCGACACGAGCGGGAGGGTGGCCGGCTATTTTGACCTCAGCTACCTTGCCGAAGCCACGGGCCAGTCGGTGGAGCAACTCGGCTCCTATGGACGTTAGGCGGGCAAATTGAGCGGTCAGGAAGCAGTTCCCGAACCGGTTATTGCCCAGCCTGGAAAGTGGCGCATTGCGCTGGCGCACGCCCACAGCAGTATTCGATGGGAGCGTCTAGCGCGCCGTGCCGTGCTGCCGGTTGCGCTGCTTGCGCTATGGCAATATGCGTCGACAGCGGGTTTGTCTGACCCGAGCTTTGTACCGTCGCTCACTACGGTGCTTGCATCCTGGTGGCAGTGGATCTTTGGGCCGCGATCGGAGCTCGCGTGGTACTCCGGCACTTGGTTGAGCTACGTCTTTCTCAGCGGTTGGCGAGTCTTGCTCGGCTTTGCGATCGCTTCGGCCGTCGGTGTGAGTGTTGGTGTGTTGATTGGCTGGTTTGAGCTGATCCGCGACATGCTCGATCCCATCGTGCAGGGGCTGCGGCCAATTCCGATGACGGCCTGGCTGCCCTTTGCGACCTTCATTTTTGGCATACGTGAGGGGGCGGCAGTCTTCCTTATTGCCATGGGTTCGTTCTTTCCAATAGCAGTGAGCTGCACGATCGGCGCTGAGCAGACACCCAAGAACCTGGTCCGCGCCGCACTGATGCTCGGTACACCGCCGCGCAAATTGCTTTTGCGGGTCGTGTTGCCGTCGGCGTTGCCGTACGTTTTCAACGGTCTTCGAGTCGGCCTTGGCATAGCCTGGGTGCTGGTAATCGTATCGGAGATGCTGGCGGTCAAAGGAGGCATTGGCTACGCGATGTGGACGGCGTATCAGTTCGTGCGGATTGATCTTATCATTGCGGCAATGTTCACGATGGGTCTTCTCGGCCTGGTCAGCGATCGGCTTCTTCTTTTGCTCAGTCGGAGACTGCTGCGGTGGAATACGGGGCTTCGGGCGCGCTAGGCCGCAGCGCATCGGGCCGGATCGAATGCCGCTCCGTGCGCAAGACGTACCGTGACGCGGCGGAGGGCACGGAGATCGTTGCTCTCGACGGGCTTACGCTCGACATCGAGCCGCGCGAGTTCCTGACGTTGCTGGGGCCGAGCGGTTGCGGCAAATCTACCTTGCTGAACATTTTGGCCGGTTTTGAAATGCCCAATAGCGGCAAGGTCCTGCTCAACGGTGTTGCAATCGAGCGGCCGGGCCCGGACCGCGGTGTGGTGTTCCAGGACTACGCCTTGTTTCCCTGGCTCAATATCCAGCAGAACGTGGAATACGGCTTGCGCGAAAAGGGCATGGAGAAAGCCGAGACTCGTGCTATCGCGCAGCGCTTCCTCGCCATGGTCGGGCTGAGCGGTTTCGAGCGCCGCTTTCCGCACGAGCTCTCCGGCGGCATGCGCCAGCGCGTAGCGCTGATCCGGGTGTTGGCGATCGATCCAGAAATTCTGCTCATGGACGAGCCGTTTGCCGCAGTCGATGCCCAGACCCGGAGCATCCTGCAGGAGGAGTTGCAGCGCCTGTGGATGCAAACGCGAAAGACCGTGGTGTTTGTCACCCACAGTGTGGACGAGGCTATTTACCTCGCCGATCGCGTCACGGTAATGACGGCACGGCCCGGTCTGGTGAAGGCGGTCGTGCCAATTGATCTGCCGCGACCGCGCGTTTCGACTTCGGACGCGTTCAACCGCTATCGTCGCGAGATTACACAACTCATTGAAGTAGAGTCGCGAAAGGTCTTCGCTGCAGCCGCCGTATAGAGCACTGTTCTCATGGCCGTCCTCGCTGCGGTCGTTGCCCAGTTTGCGATGAGCGTGACTCGCGGCGCACTCACCCGACATCAAAGCCGCGAAATCGAGCAGATGCGGACCGCCATCGACAGCATGGCACAAGGCCATGCATGTTCGACGCGTCGGAGCGGCTGGTCGTCTGTAACTCGCAATATTATGAAATGTATGGGCTGACGCCGGCAGACGTGAAACCGGGGTCTACGCTGTCCGAGGTGCTGGCGAAACGAGTTGCGAAAGGCACGTTCTCTCGCGATCCCCATCAATACCGCAAAGAATTTCTGACCGCGCTTCGAGAAGGGCGCACCATCGTGCGCGAGGTCAAGTCGACGGGCGGGCATCTCCTCCTGGTCACGAATCGAATGAAGCCGAGGCCAACGTCAAAACCGCAGCGATTGCGGCCGAAGGATATCGGATGATGCAGGTGATCACACGTGCTCTACCGTCCGCCGCAGACGGTGCCAACACCTCCGGCGGCAGCGGGTCTTCCTGCAGCCGAAAAAATTGCTCTGACGACTATGTACCTTCAACGCCTCAACGCGCGGCGATATAGGCATCACGCAGGACGTTAGTCTCAAGTTCCAGGTCATCCAGACGGTATTTAACAACATCACCGATGCTGATGATTCCCGCGAGCTTTCCATCGCGCAGCACCGGCATGTGGCGCACGCGATGACGCGTCATGAGTTTCATCATCCGATTGACACTCTCCTCCCGAGATACGGTGATCACGCCCTGTCGCATGATTTCCTTCACAAGCATCGATGCGGCGGTCTCACCGTGGCGAGAAAATGCGTGAACGATTTCCCGTTCGGAAATGAGACCAAGAACTGCATTCCCACTCGTCACCACGAGCGCGCCGATATTCTTTATCCGCAGCCAGTCGGCTGCCCTCCTAATGCTGGCTTCCGGCTCTATTGTTGTGACATCGGTGCCCTTCTGCCTCAGAATGGTTTCAATCGTCATAGCTGCATCTCCCAAGTGGGATGTTCCCCCGAGGTGATTGGCCTCCAAGCGCGAGCGTGCACCCTTCCCAGTAGATGGGCAACGCATCGGGGACTAACAAGACTCTACTGACAGGGCTCTACGCGGGACGAAGCCAGGAACATTCCGGTTCACAGAATTTGTGTAGCGACCGCAGAGGTCATTCGGAATGCCACTTTGGTCGATGACCCGCGTGGCCGCTGTGCGTTTTTCATTCCAATTATTGATCCGAATTAATAAACCGCCGTAAGGTGCGGCCGAGAGCGTCTTATGAACATTGCAGCTCAAATCGATCATCCATCACTCGCCGAACACCCGTTTGTGACGAGGCTGTCGCGTCTCATGAATCTCGGCGCGACCGATCTCGGCAGCCTCGAGCTCATCATCGAGAGCGAGCAGGGGGTCAAAAAGCGAAAAGATCTGGTCGTTGTCGGCGACGAGTACCGCAACCTCTGCTTCGTCAAGGACGGCTACGCTGTCCGCTACAAGCTGCTGCGCAGCGGTAAGAGGCAAATCCTCAATGTGCCGTTCTCGCAGCAGGTCATGGCCGACGTGCTGGGGCTGAGCGTACCGCACCTCAATCGCGTGATGCAGCAGTTGCGCGCGGACCGGTTGATCACCAGCCGTTCACGCCTCGTGGAATTGACAGACATGGCGAGCTTGCAAACGCTGGCGCAGTATCAGCCGTTGCACCTGGCGCCGATCCCGATGCCGACAACGGCCTGACGACGCAATCGACCATATCTGCATTGGGGACAACGAGCGCTAGGAATCGATTGGCGGGCCGCCGACCCACACGGCAACCGGAATCGTCGATCTGGCGGCGATCGCGCGGGGCGCTGGAATAACGCACGCCTTAAGAGCAGCGGTTTCCTAATGTCGTGCTCATGAGCAATGCGCGATTAAGTTCGCGTAGAGCGACGAAGAGGACCGCAGCGAAGGGCTGGCGCTTGCGGCACAGTGACGCACATCCTGGCCTGCGCCTGAAAGCGCCGCCAGCTTCGTCGTTGTTGAGGTGCCGGGAACCATCAGCGGCAGCAGGGTGCTTGTCAATTTCTTGATCGTTGGCGCAACAGAAGAAAAGGATGAAACACCATGACCACCTGCAACGAGAAACACCATCCCAACCATACTCACCGGCATGGCCCCAACTGCGGGCATACAGCGGTTCGCCATGAGGGTCACGTCGATTATCTGCATGATGGCCATCTGCACCATGTTCATGAGGATCATGTCGACGAGCACGCCCTGGCCGTGAGCGCGACAAATCCCATGCACTGCACCCCGCAGACGCGCTGCTCGCACAAGCATGGGCCTGCCTGCGGGCACGAGACGGTGCCGCACGCCGACCACGTCGATTATCTGGTAGACGGGCGGCTGCATCATCCGCACGGAGACCACTGCGACGACCACGGGTCCGTGCGCCTCGCCTAAACCGTTTTCCGATTACGTAGATCGCCACGTCTACTCCGGGAGCACGCGAATGAACGGCCGCTCAGCGGCGGGATCGACCTCGACCATAGCGCCGTTTGGGATCGCCTGGGTAATGTCGAGATCGAAACCGGAAATCATGGTGAAGTCGGCGAACGCCGCGCCCTGCACCATGATCGGATTCGCAGCATTCAAGACCAGCGCCGCCGGAATGACCCCGCGGGCCTTCATGTCGCGCAGCATCCAGGCGGTTGCCACGCCGCCCTTGGCGGCATCGAGCACCAGCACGCGACCGACGTAGCTCTGGCCGGCAAGCCTGTGCTCGGGGCGGGAGAAGATGCCGCGCAGCCGATCAAGATCGTAGCGCGCCGAGAAGCCGTCCTTGGCGACAAGCGCCGTGGCCGTTGTTTTCCGGCCCATTCCCGCTTTGGCAAAGAAGGTAGTTGCAGTCATCGGGCGATCCTGCCGTCGTTGCATGCTGCCGTAACACACGCTTCCATCGACAAGAGCGCGGGCTTGTAGCCATAGCCGCCAATGATGTTGGTGAGCTTTGCCGAATTGGTCGCAAGCCGATGCCAGCCGTTCGCCTCTGCCATCTCGCGAGCATAGCTCTGATAGAAGCACATGCCGGCGAGGACGGTCCCGCCTGCCGCCTCGATCTGCGACGAGAGCCCCAGCCGATCGCCGTCCGCCTTGACCGGCGGACTGGTCACGACCAGCAGCGGTATCGTCGCGTGGCGTCCTTCCAGCAACGCGGCAACCCGTTGCAACTCCAACAGGCTCAATTGCGGCGCGGAAAACACGACGAGATCGACGCGGTCGATCCCGTCCGAATATCTCTTCTGAAAAGCGCGGATCTCAGCTTCGCCGACACGATGAGTTGCTATCGTTGCATTGTGTGGGAGCACATCGCTTTCGCGCTGCGCCTCGGGGGTGATGCCGATGATGTGAAACAGTGCGACCGAGCCGTAGCTCGCAAGGGCTGCGCCGAAATGCTTCATCTCGTCCGAGGTCGGAATGCGATCGATGCCGGCCAGCGCGGGAACTTGCCAGTAATCCCCCGCGATCCGCCCGATGATGCCGCCCAACGCGCCCCATTCGTCGAGGGCGCCGGGCGTATATGTCACTTCGACCAGCAACGAGGCGCGGCGATGTTCCGCAAGGTGGTAGCCGTAGCGCGGGGTGCGGCCGGTCAGCGCCGCCGCCAGGGCGGAAGGTCCGCCTTCGAAATTGGAGCGCGCGCCGCACACGCTGTTGCAATAGATCACCACCCCGGTATCCCCATAGGCCACGTGCTCGCCGAGGAGCGGCGCCATGATGGTCTGGTAGTTGATGCAGGTGTTCGTCATCAGAATGCCGATCGCCTCGAACGCGCTTATGGCCCGGCGTTCGAGCTCGAGCATCCAGGGTTGCTGCTTCAACCGATGCGCGGCGGCGAAGTCGGTGCCGCGCGGGTCGGTGATGGCGGGAATGCGCACCCGCCGCTGATCCCAAGGGAGCGACGCTATGCGCTCGAGCCACTCCACGCCCGCGATGCCGAGCGACTCGGTATCGGCCATGATGTGGGCCTGGGATACCGGCACGAAGTCGGCGGCGCCGAGATAGTCTCCGACCTTGACCTGATGCTCGATCGCCCACTGCGCTGCCGGGCCAAGCTCGCCCGCCCGCATCGCCCGCTCTTGGTCACTCAGCCGCATTGCGGAGCACTCAGCTTGCGTCCATAGGCCGCAACAGCTTGCATTGAAATCGACCGTAGCATCACGATGAGGGAACGCTGGTCAAGGGAGGAGTACGATGGGATTCATGCGCGATCTGAGCATAAGCGCGCTTTTCGTCCTGGTCATGAGCGGCGCGCCCGCGGCTGCCCAGTATCCGAGCAAGCCGATCACCATCATCGTGCCGTTTGCGGCCGGAGGACCAACCGACGTGGTCGCGCGCCTGGTGGGCGACCACATGTCGCGTACGTTGGGCCAGACCATCATCGTCGAGAATGTCGGCGGCGCCGGGGGCACGATCGGCATGACGCGGGCCGCGCAGGCAAATCCCGACGGCTACACCATCGCGATCGGCAATACCGGAACGCAGGCGGCGGCACCGGCGCTCTACCCCAATCTGAAATACGATCCTGCAAAGAGCTTCGCGCAGATCGGCATCGCCAACTTTACGCCGCAGGCGATCGTCGCCAAGAAATCGACCCGGGCTTCCAGTCTGAAGGAATTTATCGAGTACCTGAAAGCCAATTCGGAGAAACTGACCTACGGCCACGCTGGCGTCGGGTCGATTGCCCACGTATCGGGGCTGTTGTTCAATACTCAGTTCGGTTTGAAACCGACGCTCGTGCCCTATCGCGGCACGGGCCCGGCTCTTCAGGCGCTCGTCGCCGGGCAGCTCGACTACATGATCGACCAGTCGCTCAACGTCATTCCGCAAGTCAAGGCAGGCACCATCAAGGCGTATGCGATCGCCGCGCCGGAACGGCTGTCGGCTCTGCCCGACGTCCCGACCACCGGCGAGGCCGGAGTTGATTTCGTGTTCAGGGCATGGAACGCGATGGTGGCGCCGAAAGGGACACCGAAGGAGACCGTCAGCAGGCTCGCGGGTGCCTTGAGCAAGGCGCTCGACGATCCCAATGTGCAAAACCGCTATGTCGAGCTCGGCAGCTCGGCGCCCACGCTCGACGAGCGCGGCCCGGCGGCCCTGCAGAAACTGGTCGAAAGCGAGGTTGCGCGCATCACTCCGGTGATCAAGGCCGCCGGCGTGACCGCAGATTGAGCGGCGGCGGTCCCATTTCGAGCGAGACACCTGCGGGCGGGTCAGCGGTACTGCGTCAGGCACGCCGCCATCGCGAGGACTTAGGCTACCGCGGCCCAGCTCACCCGCGCGGTGGGTTGTAGATTTCGATGCTCGAGGGCACGGTGCTCCGCCCGGTACGCCGGCGATGATCAAGTTTGAGTGACGTGACTGTGATGCGGATAACGCCTTGGACGCAGCCGACGATCAGTGAATACGATCTCGGAATAATTATCTCCCTGCGCGCTCTAGCTCGCTGAAGGCGCATCTGTCGTCACCAGGAGGATCACTGTCATGGTCAAGTTCAGACTCGCTCTCGCATTAGCGATTACCACAATTGCCGCCGCAACGGGCTGGATTGAAAGCTCTGTTGCGCAGTCCAACCCGAACCTGGATTGCTCATACTATCGCGGGGAGAGCACGTGCTAGCGGTCGGGTCGGCGGCAAATGAATCTGCGCAGCATTGGGGCTGACGAAGGCTACGCCGGTAGTGAGGCACGTGATCTCGCGTCCATTGTAGAGAACGCGCCCGCTCGACGGCTTGAGCAAGCCTGCGGCGAGGCGCAACAGCGTTGTCTTGCCACCGCCGGAGGGGCCTACGACGGTGGTGATCTGTCCGCGCGGGGCGCGGATAGTGACCCCAGGCCGAATCAAGCGCAATGGGGAGCCGCACGTGTCATTTTTCGACTGACAGTCTTAGGCCACTTTTTCCGGCCCAATGCTCAACGGATAACAGCGTAAGGATCGAGGACGCGCTCGCCCGGCTCGCTGGTATTAGGATAGGGAGCGGGACCTGATTGAGGTGGCTGCCTGGGCCGCTGAGTGGGGCCAAGCTACCGTCCCTAAACGGAGTGCTTGCGCCATTTGATCCATTAGCTCACAGAATCTGCGGTTCAGTCTCTCCACGACATCGCAGTACATCACTTGTAGCCGGTCGCCATAGTGATTGCATTGGACCGGCTGAGTATCAGGAGCGTTCAGCAGCCCGATGCGCCGCAGCATCATATCCTGTCCGTCAACCGTCCCAACCGAGCATATTACGATCCCGCGTCGGGCCCCCGATAAGTTTGCGAGTCGAGTCGCTACCGCCGCCCCGCCAGCCGCCAGTTGCAGCGCCGGACGGCCGTTAGCCCGATGCTCCGGATGGAGGGTCCACCGGCCAAGCTCAACCGCATTTTTGCGCTCGGCTTCAAGCGTGCGGAGCAGAATTGCGAACGGTCGTTCACCGAGAATGGTCTCGGTAACGCAGGGAAGGCTATTTGCCAAGTGATAGACGCGCAAGCAACCGACCAACATCGCACCGCGATATGCAAGGATATGATGGGAATAAAGATCAACGGGGTCGTCATCGCAATGATTTCCGTCATCGGTTTTGAATGCTGGTCTGCGACCATTGTCGAACAGTACAAGTCCACGCAGCGCTCTGGCCTCCTTGAGCCAGACCGGCAACTGGATACTCTTGCCACCGCAGGGCTCTACCGGCGGTGGATACAAGTGCCAGTCCAAAGTCGGCCGTGAGATACGCGGTGTGACCACGCGCTGGGCGCAGCGGCAGTGCCTTTCAGCCAGTCGCACACAATCGTCCAAATATTCCGCGTAAGCATCGAGGATCGCGGCGCCGGCAGCGGCAAGCACCGGTATGCTCCCGGGCATCTCGCGACAAACCTCGGCCATCGCCCACGCATTGGTCTTCGTATGGGCCTGATCGAGCTGAATGTGAGAAGTGACAAAGCTGAGACACGACACAATGTCCGGACCCAGTATTTCGGCGCATCGTGTTATGAATAGCTCGCCGAACCGCAGTGGCAGCATTTCAATTTCGTATTCGATCGCCACTTGGGCGTATGGAGTCGCGCCCGCGAGATTGTCCTCATGAACTCTGCAATAGCGCGCCACTCCGGCGCTGGCTGCCTGCTTGAGGAGGACGTCGGGATCGACCCAAGGCTGATAACACCGGTTCCACAGCTCGGCTAGCGCCCGCACGTCCGCGATCATCATCAGATGATGACCTCGTTCTGCCCCGGCGTGCGCTTCCAGGACGCGCGAGATGGTCGTCAGACGCAAGCCAGCACACCTCTCAGCGGCTCGCAGAATCCAACCTTCAACCGGCTCCGTCATCCGCACGCCCAGCGAACAGAAGTAGAGCAGAAATGAATGCAAAAACTGAGCCTCGCCTCGCGACAAAAGCGTCCTCACCCCCCTGCTGGTCGCGAGCCTTTCACGGGCAGGGGCAATATTTTCCTCGTATTCATCGAGAGCCGCCGATCGCCTTATTCGCCTGGTGCGGTAGATATTTCGATGCATTGCGCTGATTCCCAACAATGAACGATGATTGCCCCGTTGTGCGGCGCGGATCAGGGCCGGCCGTCCAGGGGATTGTTCTCGGTCCAGGGAATCGCCTGTTCGACGCGGGCAAAGTAATCGGCAAGCAGTTTCTCTGCTTGCGCTCGGGTGACGTTCGCAGCTCCGCAATTGACTGCCGCCATCGCAATCTCTGCAGCCATCAAGGCGCGCGCGGTACTAGCGGCATATTCGATGATGGTCATAGGTCCAGCTGCTGTTGATTGATATTTTCTTCTCAATCGAGCTCGGTAACCCAGCGCTGCGCGCGTGCCTCGTCTCCAACTCTTGGCCGGAGCTGCGCGGCGCCTGTCCGTTGACGAGACAGGCCCACCGTCATTTTTATTCCCGAAGGCATGCAGGTCGTGAAACCTCGCTATCGCGATCAAATCTCACCTTCCATGGTGACCCATTCGATCACCTTAGCGTGAAGGAAAGTCTCTATTCGTAGTGATTCCGGCGGCGGGCAGCGCGGGAATAAAATCGCGCCAAGCTCGATCGAGTCTCAGCGATCCGGGCTTCGGCGCTCAGGAGAAACCTCATGCGAACAGCAGCGGCCGCTTCATTCTTTGCGCTGATCATCGGCGCGACATTGCTCACCGAGCAGGAGTTGCTGGCCCACGATTGCAGCGGCAGCGTGCCTTTCACTTCGGGGCATTCCTCGAGCAGATCCGGCATGAAGGGTTGGGTCAGTTTGCATCGGCCGGACGGGGAGGTTGTCCGTATCAAGGTCGAGCAGATCGTCTTTGTGATGAGCGCTGCGAAAACCGGCGCCAACAGCTTGGCGCTGTCGCGAATACAATTGCTCAACGGCTTTGTTGATGTGCGTGAGGACGTCGATGGCGTAATGCTCGTCATCAGCAACGATGATGGGCTAATGTAGCAAAGATCTGGCAAACCTATCCTCTCGCGCGAAATCCATGCGGCACAAATGCGAGGGCGCAAGCGCCCTCGCATTGCCGTGAATAGTCCTGTGCGTCAGCCCCCTAGCTCGGTGGAAGCGCGCCGCCCTCGAGGGGCGTCGGAGGATTTGTGGGAAGCGCTTGGGCAGCAGCGATGTTGATGCCGCCCAGCAGTACCACGACTGCGAGCAAGCTGGTGATGATTCTCATAGAGTCTCCTTTGAGCTTAGGTGTTGCGTAGTTGCCGAAGCTAAAGTGGCTTCTGCCCATGAAGATCGCGAACCGGCAGGATTTATTCCCAACCGCGGTTCGAGAGCTCTCCGGAGAATGAAAGCAACACGAAGCGCTCAATATCCCGCGCAAGGGTCGACCTGCCGTTCACGTCACCTTCAAATAAATGTCAATAGAGCCGCGTCGCTGAAAAATGCGGGAATAAAGCTCGCGCATCTGCGATCTTTCCGAGGCAAGCCAAACGCGCTGCGAAGGACGGTATGAATTCACATCGCGATGACGGCGTCAGCCGGCGCAAAATCCTGGAATGCATGACCTGGGCGGGCACGGGTGTACTGTGGACCGTCACAGGCGGGGTGCCGCATTCCCTCGGTATCATCGGCGAGGCGCAAGCGGCGCCCGCAAGCGGACTCAGCTTTCTGCAGATCAGTGACAGCCATATGGGCTTCGACAAGCCCGCCAACCCTAACTCCATCGGCACGCTGGAGGAAGCGATCAACAAGGTCGGCACATTGCCGGTAAAGCCCGCCTTTCTCATTCACACCGGCGATGTCACCCATCTCTCCAAGCCGTCAGAGTTCGACGACGCCGACCGCATCATCGCCCAGGCACGTCTGGATGTGCACTACGTGCCGGGCGAGCACGACATTCTTGATGACGATGTAAAGCTTTACCGCGAGCACTACGGGCGCGGCACCAAAGGTTCCGGCTGGTACAGCTTCGACGCCAATGGCGTGCATTTCATCGGCTTGGTCAATGTCATGGATCTCAAGGCCGGCGGACTGGGAAACCTCGGCAACGAGCAGCTCGAATGGCTGGAGGATGATCTCAAGGGACGCTCGGCCTCGACCCCGATCGTGGTGTTCGCCCACATCCCGCTGTGGACCGTATATGCGCAATGGGGCTGGGGCACCGAGGACGGAGCGCGCGCTCTCGACTATCTCAAGCGTTTCGGCTCGGTGACCGTGCTCAACGGCCACATTCATCAGATCATGCAGAAGGTCGAGGGCAACGTGACCTTTCACACCGCCATGTCGACGGCATTCCCGCAGCCGGCGCCGGGAACGGCACCCGCGCCCGGGCCGCTGAAGGTCCCGGACCAGAAGCTGCGCTCGCTGCTCGGCGTCACCGACGTCACCTTCACGCGCGGGAAGGATCGGCTCGCGATCATCGATAAGCCGTTGCAGGGTTAGAGAGCAGCGAGGCGTTGCCCATGCGAATCGAAATGAAGCGCATCGCGTGCCTTTTCGCGCCGTTTGCCGCGGGCATTGTTGTGGCGGCGGCGATCAGCTTCCCCGTCATCTCCGCGCAACCGAAGAATACAAAGTTGGAGATCGACAATTTCGCCTTCTCGCCCCAGCGCATCATGGTGAAGACCGGTACTACCGTGACCTGGACCAACGAGGATGACACCCCGCACAAGGTCGCCTCGAGCACCAAGATGTTCACGTCGAAAGCGCTCGACACGAACGACAGCTTCGCTTTCACCTTCACCACGCCCGGTGTGTACGAATATTTCTGCTCGTTGCATCCGTACATGACGGGCACGATCGTCGTGGAGGGCACCAGCGGCAGCAGCGCGGCGCAGTGATGCTCGAATTCCTGTCCCGCAACTCGCGTAGACCGGATCGCGCCTGCGATCCGGTAGGCGCTCCCGAGATTGCTAAGAAGCAGCCGGGACTGCGGGAATCAGAAAGTGCGATCACGGAGCTCGCTGTCCCGAGTGCACCCGCACAGCGCGCAAGCGAGCTGGCGCGGGGCGCCGCTGGCGGAGACCATAGGGCTAGAGCTCAGCGTTTCCGCGAGGCCGCTCATCTCACTGATCTTGACAGCGCGGACCCGCATCGGCACCGCGCTGATGGATGAAATTATCTGCACCGAGACGGTTGGCGTTGTTTTGAAAACAGGAAATCTGAACTCCGCCCGTAAGGATCGTTTTGCACCCGACGCGACCAGCTGTGCGGACGCAGAATAAGTGTATGCATTGAATGGCGCAGGAGCCGGCTCAAAGTAGACCGCGCTCCGGTGCTGGTTTCGATCCGGATCGGGAGGAATGGGATTACTGCCATATGCAATCAATTGGTCTGGAGGCTGGGACACCAGTGTTGGGCGACCCCGAGTCGGGGATTGCGCCATCGCCAAGCCGGCCGAAGCCGTACCGAGAACGACCAGGACGAAGAGCACGAATTTCAATTTGCCGGACGTAATCCCTGCGCAGTCAGTTGCGTGGGAGGTCCCTGACCGGGGAAAGCCGGACAGTTTTATGAGCTCTCGCATTCTGCGTGGGAATTCCTCGTACTGGCGACGCTCAAAAGCCGTTTTGCAGGCGCGGCTGCAAAATCGCCGACTCCACTTTCGACGGACGATCATTCCGAACCTGCCGCCGCAGTTGTCACAGTGCTTCATGATGCTTTCCTCCCCCAAGGGTCGAGGGTTGCGAGAAGCTCATCCAGGCCGAAATCGGCGTGTTCCCGGCAGCAGTAGTACCGACGGTCTTTCACCTACACGACGCTCGCCGGAGGTGAAATATTCCCGGCGCATGGGAGATTTTGGGGATTAGGACACGCCGGCGGATGGAAGTATCGTGCCCATTCGCGCTTTGAACTATTTTATTGCTCTCATCTACACGCAGCTGTGAACACGCGCCTCTCTCGCGTGTGACCTGTCTCACATCCCCAGATCGAACGTGACGATCAAATCAATGCAGCCGCCCTTGTGCGGTCCGAAATGTCACGGAGAAAGCTATGTCGAACGCTCGATACTATGTGGTAGGAAATCATGAGATGTGGGTAGTACAGCTCAGGGGCGAGCATAATCGACACGCGAGCCGGAGCGTAGCCGAGTTTGCAATCGGCGCCGCACAAATCCTCGGCATGCGGGGCGAAACCGCCCATGTATGCGTGCTGGACGATGATGGCCGCTTGCAATGCAAATGGACCTACGATCCGGATCATCGTTCGTCGATCAATTCATGATCGCTAAATTTTGATCCTCGGTACCGTTTTCCATTGCTGGCGGTATACGGAGTCGCTGTTCGACAGGAATAAACCGTTCCTTGGCCTGATCTTGTCTCCGTGGCTCCTTATAGCGGACTCGTGCACGGAGGAATTTACCATGGCGCAAGACCATCACGATCGCGAAGACAGGCTAACCCGTCGCCTTGCCATCGCATCCATGCTGTTGGCCGGCCCCGGGGTTTTATGCGCAGTCTCACGCAATGGATTGAAGCAGCTCAGCCCGTTCAATCCGGCCGAAGCAGCGTCTACCGCGGCGCAGAGCAGCCCGACGATCCCCGTGATCGTACTAGATATCACATCGTTCTATTGGCAGACGGTTCTCAACGGAGCGCGTCGAGCTGGCGAAGAGTTGAAGATCAACATTGTCGAGCTGGGCGCGCAATCCGAATCAGACAGCGGTGGCCAGATCAGCATACTCGAGATCGCCGTTGCGGCTAACCCCGCGGCTGTCGTGATTGCCCCCAGGCATTTCGCTGCGCTGGGCAAGTCGATCAATAACGCCGCCAAGAAGACCAAAATCGTCGGAATCGATTCCGCCGCTGACGCCAATTCCGTCGGCTTTACCTCGATTCTGACGGGAGACGACCTGCAGGCGGGTCGAATGGCAGCGGATATTTTGGCCGAGCGAATCAAAAAGACATACGCCGATGCGGAAGGGGACGTGGCTCTGATCACCGCGTCACCTGGAGTGGCCGCGCTTGATCATCGTGCCAGGGGATTCAGGGAGCAGCTCGCTGCGAGATATGGGGCCTTGGATATCGTGGCCGAAAAGGTCGCCGACGGTGAGGCAGCGACCGGGCGCAGACTTATGGAGGGTATCATCAGTGAATATTCGGAGCTGCGCGGCGTGTTCGCCTCGGATCTCGCCATGGCCCGCGGGGCAGCGCAGGCCATCGCCGAAAAGAAGACGAACAAGACGGGAGATACAATCAACCTTGTGGGCTTCGACTGGGACGATGAGCTCATCAAGGAGCTGAAAGACGGAACCATCGCCGCCCTTGTCGTGCGGGACCCATTCCGGTTGGGTTACGAGAGCGTCAAGACCGCGCTTGCCGCCTCAAAGGGTGAACAAGTGCCCGGCAGGATCGATATCTCCGCTAGCGTCATGACCAAGGCAAACATCAGCTCTGCACGATCGCAGGAGCTGTTGCACCCGACTATTGGGCACTAACGAGGCATCTTGGGCCTTCAGCCAGCGGGGCCTGTAGCACTCGTTCCCTCGAGGATGAGCCGGCCGTTACACTCGGAGATCAGCGAGGCTGTCCACCGCGTAGAACTCGACCGGCTGTGACAGCCCGCTTACCGATGCCCGTTGCAGCTTGCGATCCTTGACATCGAGGCCGGCCGCTTCGGCGGCGCGCCGCGATACGATCACCCGGCAATTGTATTTCTTGGTCAAGCTCTCCAGACGAGCACAAGTGCTCACCATCTCGCCGATGGCGGAAACGACCTGAGCCGTTGGGGGTCCCATGGCGCCGACAACCGCCTCACTGAAATGAATGCCAATTCCGATGCGCAACGGATGCGGCAACTCTCCCCGCAATCGGCCGTTGAGCCGATCGATGCGCGCCAGCATTTCACGCGCACCGTGCAAGGCATCGACGACGCCTGTGGCGGGCTCTTTGCTGTTGAGACCGTACAACGCCATCAGCCCGTCGCCGGTGAACTGGGCGTAATGGCCGTTGGTCGCATCCAGCGCCTTCGTCATCTCCTGGAAGAAGTCATTGAGTATGTACAAGAAGTCGTATGGCATCTTGGCCTCGCCCAGAGCGGTGGAACCGCGCAAATCCACGAACAGTACCGTTATCGGGCGCTCGCGCCCTTCGAGGCCACCGCGCACCTTGCCATCGACAGGACCCGCCCCGGCGCTCAAGGGAATCACAGAGACATTCGCAGTTGGACGGATCTGGCAAGCCAGGCGCATTTCGGGAGTCGCGCCAATTCGCATCAGGGCTCTGGCCTCCAATCCCGATGGTGCATGAAGCGAGTCCAGGCCCTTTGTCACCAAAACTCGACACGTGGTGCAACGCGCTCTGCCGCCGCAAACCGAAGCGTGAGGAATGCCGTTGTCACGCAACGTCTCAAGCACGGTCGCCCCGGGCAGCATCGGTATCTTGCGTCCGCTCGAGTGGCTCAGCACGGGCAGCTTACGACGCCGCTGCAGCCAGCCGCGCAAGCCTCGTCCGAGCAGAGGGGCGAACAGCAGGGCGAGGTATATGCTCGATCCGGTTTGCGCGATGTGCGTGATTTCCGCTCTCTTCTGCTCTGTCAGATTGGATGCCTCCAGCACTGATTTCGTGTGGTTTGCATCGTTCGCCTCGCGCAGCAGCTGATTGCCGGCCGAGATATAACCGCAAAGAGCCACCGTCGGGAGCAGCAGCGCGAAGCCGACAAACAAAGCTCGCCAACGGGGGTACCAGGGCTTAATGCGAAGCCAGAAGTGGAGACCGATGCAGGCATGGACCCAGACCGTCAGTACCGCCGCGACCTGCAAGAGCCCGAGCCAAGGCGATAGCTGCCACTGCACGGTGAGCACCGAAGCGTAGCTGCTTTTGACGTCAAGCAGCTCCTCCGCCACTCGCGTGCTCGTGACATGCAGCATCAGCAGCAGTGGGATGCAAAGCCCGAGGCCGAGCTGGCACGCTTCCCAGCGCGCGAGGCGCAGGGAGCGCCGCACGTAAATCGACCACAATGCGTTCAAGTAGTGAGTCAATACTGCACAGAACAAAATCGCAGTACCGATTGCGGTGCGCCAGAAATACATCAGAAGGTCGAGCGCCGCGCCGGCACGGTCCAAAGAGATAAGCAGGAAGCTGTGCGCCGTCAGATGGGAGAGCACGAACGCGACTAACACGAGGCCGCTGATCAGACGAGCGCGGCTTCTCGACGTCGACAAATCCCAACCCGGCATCGCTTTCTCCCGGCGAGGGGCGCCTTTATTCGACAAGAACCGATGCCATCCGCCTTTATTCCCGCTGCATGCAGGGCGAATGTTGCGCTTCGATCACCTTACCGTGAGGCCGCGAATGGAATCGAATACGCGCGAGTCTCCTAGGTGAGTTGATCTTCTCTAACCAATTCCCACGAGCATGGTGCCCTATGCCTAGAGGATATACCTCGCTCTGCACCCCCCGTGACTTCGACATCTCGCCTTATTTCCAAATCGTCAAACCCGGTCTCACGGACGATTTCGACTACAGGCTAGTGGACTGGATTGATCTGCCCAGGGCAGCCGTCAGTGAGCTCAAAGAAGAGCCGGCATGGCATGCTCACATAGAGGTGAAAACTCGGTCTATCCCGGCATGGGAATAGGCCCCGCAGAAACGCGGTCTCCTCCTGAGAAGGCGCTTTCAACCACAATAGGAGATCGCGATGAGCAAGATCGATACCGTCGAGAGACATGCTGGCAAGCGCGAGCAAATTCCGCCGCAACCGGCAGCAGGTTCTTCTCAGGGCGAGAGTTGTCAGGATCCAGCCGGAAATCGCACTCTTTATGTTCTGGGATTAGGTATTCTGGGCGCAATTTTAACAAACTCGCTCGTCTTCATTTATTTTACATCGTTTTACGCATCCGGCTGAAATAAAAAATCATTTGGGTGATCGAGTTAGCTGATGAATCTCGATTGCAAGTGCTCGCCGATCGGCGGCCCTGCTCTCCAGCCGATCATCTAGGTATTAACAGGAAAGCGTATCATGAACAGGATCGTCAGCACGGGGCTTGCGGCTATTCTCATCGGTGTCTTGGCGGTTGGGCAATCCGCAACGGCGACGGCCAAGGCACGTCGTTATTCCGCTCAACCATCGCGGAGTTATTCCTACTCCTCCGATCAGTCCTGGCGAAGCTATCCCTACTACAACGGCACGTACAAAGGGCGGCCTGTCAGCGAGTGGCTACGACCTGGCACTTGGTAGGAGCCCCAGCCATGATCCGCCTTGCCCTCGTAGCGCTCGCCGTTGCCGCAGCGGCAATGATTCCCACGTCTCCAAGCATCGCCGAAGCTCACCGTCCGTGGTGCGCGGACTACGGACATGGAGTCAATTGCGGCTTTAGTACTTACGAGCAATGCAAGATGACCGCGAGCGGTACCAACACGTGGTGCGTGCAGAACCAATGGTACTGGCAATACGGTCCAGGCGGGCGCTCGCGGCAACGCCAATAATGCGAGAGCGTGCCTACTCTTGAAAACGGCTTGCAGGAATAAATCTCGCACTATCCGAGTCAATGAGACAGGTATCATTCGCTGCGCACCTTCAACAACGGAGAGAGAGGAGGCAGAAAATGAACTTTTTCTGCAAGCTTCTCATCTGGACGTTTTGCACCTGCCTGGTGGTGTTCAGGACGCGAGCGAGAAAGGGACGCCACCCAATCACGCTTCAGCACGTCCTGGTAGCGACATTTGTGGTCTCATTCGTCAGCTTCGCCCACGCTCGCTGGAAGCCCGAGTACAGCAACATGCCAGCGGAAGTCAGGGCCTGGTACGCGCAAGCGCAAACCATGCCCAGCTCCCGGCCTCGCAAAGAAAAGGGTTACATCGGGTGCTGCAACCACGGCGACGTCGTGACCGCCCAATTTGAGGTGAGAAAGACTCCAACCGGCTACGTTGAAGAGTGGTACTACAAGACGGCTGAAATGGCCGAATACAAGGAAATTCCCGACGACATAATTCATTGGGGAGAAGCAGCTCCGTACGGACTTCCGACACTGTTCGTCTACAACGGTGAAGAAATCTGCTTCTGGCCACCTAACGGAGCAATCTGATGACACACATAATGGCAGTCATCAGAGCGCGCCATTTACCTCCCAGCCTGCTCGTCGAGTGCGCCGGCAAGTGCACGAACAGATTCCCAATTGCGGACGGCCATGCGTTTCCCGTGCTTTTTCCTGGTGCCGAGCGCCCGGTGATGGGTTTCTTTTGTAGCCCGTATTGTTACCTCGCCCTTGTGCGCCCGGAGAACTGTGGGACTGCATGATGACGAAGGGGGAAAATCGCTGCGCTGACTGCGGCGGCAAGTTTGGCCTGGTAGTACACCGTCACGCGACGCTCAAATTCTGCCGAAAAGCGTGCAAGGACAACTTCCTCGCCAAGCTCCCGCGAGACCAGGACCGGATGAAGGCGTGGCTGGGCTTACCGAAAAAAGTCATTGATCCTGACAGTTCTCCCGTCCCGTGACCGGAAACAACGGAATCTATTACGCGCAAAACTAGGCGCACCAGAATGTACTGCTACCCCTAACGGGCACTCTAAAGACTCAGAATTCTTGGGCTTGAACGGCTACAAATTTCTTGTGTTGGTCAGGATAGGGCAGGCATTGCATCCAAAAGGTGGGGTGACCGACCTGGTTGTTTGCCGATCTCGGGTAAACCCGAGATCGGTTGCCGGTTCCACCCGGCTCGATGGCGTAACCCACCGTTAGCCGCCAAACCTGCTCGCACGATTGACGGTAGGTTACGCCGTACAAGTCGGCTGTTGCCAGCCGCCTTCTACGGCTAAGCCACCCTTGTATTAGCGTCCGTTCGAGCGGAATCCGCTTTAGTTGACGCGGATATCACCAGCCGCGCATATTTGTCGTAATCTTCTCGAATGAGGCGCGCAAACTGATCTTCGCTGCCGCCGACAGGCTCCTGCGCCGATTGCAAGAAAGCTTCATCTCGCTCGAAGGGTGTCGCCGCGAAATGCCGTTCTCGACCTATCTGCCGCAAGACATGGGGACCATCACGCTTGCTCCCTCGGGGCGGTTTATCGCGGGCTCGTATGCCGAGCTGACCCTGACCTATACCGCGGGAAGGTTCGGCATCGACGATACCGGAATGCTCAAGATCTCATGGCGCACAACCTCCGACATGAGCAAGCCGCAATTCCAAAAGCCCGCTGCAGCAAACTTCACCACGGTCGAAGCGAGCAACGGAGCGAGGCTCGAGGTCTGGTTCGACCGGCTCAACATCCGCCCGTTCGCCAACACGCTTCTCATTCGTGTCGGCCGAGGCTACCTGCGTGCCGGCGACAGGCTCACCATCCGAATGGGCGACCGGCGACAAGGCTCGCCCGGGTTTCGCCTGCAGACCAACTGCGAAGAACGATTTGAGCTCAAGACCGCGGTCGACGCCTTCGCCATCTATGAGTTTACGGAGTTGCCGATCCAACCGTGCCTGGATCTCGTGCCCGGACCGCCGGCGCGATGGAAAGCGATCTTGCCCTCGCTCGTCGGCGTTGGGGAGCCGTTCCGCCTGGCGATTCTCGCCGAGGATGTCTGGGGTAATCCAACCCAGGCGCAGGCAACACTAAGCCTCGTTTCCCAAGTGCCCATCGAGGGCCTGCCCCCCGCGGTCGAATTGCAGCCGCGCGACGGCCCGCTCGTGCTGGATAATCTCAGGGTGGATTCAGCGGGTGATGTTGAGTTGCAGGTCATGTCCGATGGCAAGAGAGTCGCCAGTGCCAACCCGCTGCGCGTCGCGAACGGCGCAAATCTCAAGCGATACTGGGGCGACCTGCATGGCCAAAGCGGCGAGACCATCGGCTCCGGCACGGCGGAGGCCTATTTTCGGTATGCCCGCGACAAAGCGTTCATCGATATGGTCGGCCATCAGGGGAACGACTTTCAGATCACCGACGCCTTCTGGAAACAGCTCAACCAGCTGACCGCGGAGCTCGACGAGCCCGGCCGCTTCGTTTGCCTCCCCGGCTATGAATGGTCGGGCAATACCGGAATGGGCGGTGATCGCAATATCTTCTTCCGGCGAGAAGGGCGGCCGATCCGGCGCTCGTCGCACATTCTGGTCGAAGGTCAAACATCGACGACCGCGATCTACACCGCGGCCGAGCTCTTCCGTGCGCTTGAGGGCGAGGATGCGGTGGTGATCGCCCACGTGGGCGGCCGCTACGCCGACATCAAGGCCGCTCACGACGGACGCATCGAACGCGCGGTTGAAGTGCATTCGACCTGGGGCACGTTCGAATGGCTGCTCCACGACGCTTTTGACCAGGGCTACCGCGTCGGGGTCGTCTGTCACAGCGATGATCATAAAGGCCGCCCGGGTGCCACCCGGCCAGGCGCTTCTACCTTCGGAGCGATCGGAGGACTGACCTGCTATCTCATGCCCGAGCTGACGCGCGACGCCGTGTTTGATGCGCTGCGGCGCAGGCACCATTACGGCACCACCGGCACTCGGCTGTTCCTGGACATCCACGCTTGGTTCGATGCGCCCGTCGCCGCTTTCCCCGAGGACCCGCAAATCGCGGAGGAGCGCCCAACGCGGGTCAGCGAAGCGCTCATGGGCGACATCATCCGGCCCGCAGGCGTACCGCTGCATCTTACCTGCGAGATCATCGGCACCGCGCCGGTCGAGCGCGTCGATGTCTTCCACGGCGCCGAGATCGCGCAGACGGTGCGCCCCTACGGCCCGGCCGACCTGGGCCGACGCATCCGCATTCTGTGGCAAGGCGCGGAATATCGCGGCCGTGGCCGCGAGACTCTCTGGCAAGGAAAGGTCGGGGTTGTGGACAACCGTATATCACGTTTTGAAGCGGTCAATTTCCTCAATCCCGAACGGCAGGTGCGTGAAACCGCGTCGGGTGCGGTGCTTGAATTCGACTCCGTCACCACCGGCAATCTTGCCGGCATTGATCTGTGGATGACAGAGGAACGCCGCGGCACGCTGCGGATCGAGACGAATATCGTTTCCGGCGAGGTGGACCTCGGTGCGCTTACCGAGCAGATCGTGGATTTCGACGGCGGCGGGCTCAACCGTCGCATCAGCGTCTATCGCCTGCCCGAGCAGGATTGGAGCAGGTACGTCAAGCTCGATCACAGCGTGCGCTTTGCCGGGGGAAAGGACCTTCCGGTCTATGTGAGAGTAACACAAAATGACGGTCATCAAGCCTGGTCGTCACCCATCTATCTGATCGATTGAGCACGGCTTTCGCCATCGATGAGGATCGCATCCATTGCCCACAGCCGAATTCACTGAGGTCAGACGTATCGCTGCTCGAGGCGATCTTCTCAGTGCTCGGGCCGGAAGCCTCGATCCATCAGCTCACGGGCAAGATCAAGGAAAGGGCGGGGAGCGGCTCCAACACGTCCTCCCCGCGCAACGTGTACCGCTGTCGCGACGGCAGCTATGTCGCGATGTCCGCTTCGACTGAGACCATGGCGCGGAGGGTGTTCCAGGCCATCGGCCGCCCGGACATGATCGAGGACCCGCGCTTTCGCTCGAACAGCGACCGGCTCAAGCATCGTGCCCTGGTCGACGAGGCGGTCGGAGCATGGTTTGCAACACGAACGCGCGAGGAAGCGCTGCAAGCGGTGCGGCAAGCGAACGTGACGGTCGGGCCTGTCTATTCCATCGCGGATGCGGTGCTCGATCCGCACTTTCGCGCGCGTGAGATCATCGTCGCTGCAAAGGACGGCGAGCTCGGCCGCATACCGATGCACAACATCGTTCCCCGCCTATCGCAGACACCAGGCGCATGGCGCCGGCCCGCGCCGCTGCTGGGCGAGCAGACCGACGCCATTCTCGCCGAGGTCGGCTTCACCCCTGAAGCGATCGCTCGGCTGCGCAAGCAAGGAGCGGCGGCGTGACCGCGCCAGGCGCCCCGGCCATACGATCGCTGCTCTATGTGCCGGCGAGCTCGGAGCGCTTCATTGCCAAAGCCCACGAGCGCGGCGCCGATGCGATCATTCTCGACCTCGAAGATGCGGTCGTGCCTGCGGAAAAAGCATCGGCTCGGGCGCGGCTTGCCCGCTCGGTCGCGAGCGTCGGCCAGGGCGGCGCACTCGTTTTCGTGCGCATCAATTCCGAACCGGAGCTTGCGCCGCTTGACGCCGAAGCAGCGTGCCGCGCCCGCGCATTCGGTCTTTTCGTCTCCAAAACACAGGACCCGCGCAAGCTGCAAGAGCTCGCGGGCCTGCTCGAGAGAATTGAGCACGCCGTCGGTCGCACCCCGATGGTGCTGGTCCCCATGATCGAGGATCCCGGGGCCGTGCTCGATGCCAGGATCATTGCTGCTGCCACGCCTCGGGTCTTCGCGCTGGCTACGGGCGGCGAGGACCTCGCAACCGCGCTGGATGCCGAGCCGACCCCCGAGGTTTTGCGCGTGCCGAAGCTGCTGGTGCACCTTGCCGCGAAAGCCGCAGGCGTGCGCTCGTTCGGCCTGTTGCGCACCGTTGCCGACTACGGCGAGCTGGAAGCGATTGAAAGAAGCGCGCAGGAAGCTCGTGCCTTCGGATTCGATGGCGCAAGCTGCGTGCACCCCAAGGTCGTGCCGATCCTCAATCGCGCTTTCTCTCCTTCGCCGGAGGCGCTCGACCATGCCCGCCGTCTGATTGCCGCCGCCGAGGAGGGCAAGGCCCGGGGCGAAGGCGCTTTTGCATTCGAGGGCCGCATGGTCGACGAGCCCGTGGTCAAGCGCGCCCGCGCCCTGCTCGACCGCGCACCTCGCGATCATGCACGCTCGTAGGGTGCGTTAGTGGTACTGCGTCACAAGTTACCCCTCGCCGTCATTCCGGGGCGCAGGAAAATCGGCCTTGCCGATTTGCCTGCGAGCCCGGAATCCATAACCCCAAGCAGTAATGTGTGCCACCGCAGCATAACCACTTTCATCACTGCACGGCCTGTGGTTATGGATTCCGGGCTACACCCCACGATGCTCTGGAGACGCGGCGTAACGCTGCCACGCATGCCGCATCCATTTACCATATTGTGGTCACCGGGATGTTGCGGGCAGTCGCCAAAAAAGCCAATGAAATCAGCCCACTAGAACCAAATACTCGCCGCCCGCACCGCATTTTTGTCATCGCATTTTGAACCCAGCTGCGCCCTCGCGCGACCAACAGACGGATCAGGGGGTTCGCCATGAACAAAACATGCCGTCTGGGCAGAGTCGCAGCTCTTGCCGCATTCCTTACTGCAACGGCCTTCGTGTCGGAGGCTTCCGCCAATCCGTTCAACTTCTTCGGTCAGCCGCTCTTCGGCTACGGGCCACCGACCGATAACGGGAACTACGCCCGAGCCGATCTGCAACGCCGCACGGTCGATTTCCGCAGCAACGAGGCGCCGGGCACGATCATCATCGATACGGCGAACACGTATCTCTACTTCATTCTCCCCGGGCAACAGGCGATCCGGTACGGGATCGGAGTAGGCCGTGAAGGCTTCACCTGGTCCGGCGTGAAGACCGTCGAGCGCAAGGCGGAGTGGCCGGACTGGACGCCGCCGCCCGAGATGATCGAGCGCTCACCCTATCTGCCGCGCTTTACCGCCGGCGGCGAAGGCAATCCGCTCGGCGCACGCGCCATGTATCTCAGCGGCTCCTTCTATCGCATTCACGGCACCAACGCGCCGTGGAGCATCGGCAGCCGCGCGACGTCAGGCTGCATCCGCATGGTCAACGACGACGTGATCGACCTCTATAACCGCGTCAAGGTCGGCACCAAGGTGATCGTGCTGCCCGCGACCGAGCAACGCACTGCCAGCGGCTTCCGCGGCTTCTTCTGAGCTTCTCACCGCGCTTTTACAGGGGCGGGTTTCAAACCCGCCCCTGCGCACGTTATCGGGAATGCTCATCCGCGCGGGAGCACGTGCGCCCATTTCGCGCGGATCGCGGCGTCGAGCTCCTTGCTCGATCGCGCCACAATCGGAAACGTGCCGCGCCGCGACCAGGGCTTGCAGGCATCGATCACGATGCGCGCATTGCGCGGATCGCTGCTGCCGTACGCCATCGGGTCGAGCACCGTGCTCCAGCAGCCGCGCAGGATCTCGATCCCTTCGCGCGGCTCCATGCGGGTGCACATTGCCCAGACCACCTGATCCATATCGGCGGGATCGATATCGTCATCGATCACAACCACCACGCGGTTGGCGTAGGCGCCGGCATGGCACTGCGAGGCGATCACGCCAGCCTGCTTGGAATGGCCGCCATAGAGCTGCCTGATGGAGACGGTCAGCCACAACCGGCTGCCTCCCGCCGGATGCGCCCAAACGCCCTTTACCTCCGGCACGCCCGCAGCTTCGAGCTGATTCCAGACGGCGCCGGAGCGATAGGTCCCGCGATAAAACGAATCATCGTCGGGTGGAACGCCGGGGATCGCGCCGAGCAGGATCGGCTCGCTGCGGTGCATGAAGGTCTCGATGCGAATCGCGGGCTCCTTCTTATGACCGCCCGCGTAGTAACCGGTCCATTCGCCGAGCGGACCTTCATCGAGCAGATCATCGGGGTGCACGAAGCCCTCGAACGCGATCTCCGCCTGGGCCGGAATGGGAAGCCCGGTTGCCGGCCCCTTGATCACTTCTACCGGTTCGCCGATGAGCCCTCCGGCAACATCGTACTCATTCTTGCGGTATGGGATTTCCAGACCCGCGACCATGAACAGCGCCGGATGCATCCCCGCTACGACGGCGATCGGGCAGGGTTTGCCCAGCTCGTGATAGCGACGCTTGATCAGATCGCCGTGCTTGCCTTTTGAGCACATCACGGTGGCAACGTTCGGGCCGTGCGACTGCACCCGATAGGCACCGTAATTGATCCAACCCGTGTCCGGATCCTGCATGATCACCATGCAGCCGGTGCCGATGTAGTAACCGCCGTCGTGCTCGTGCCAGCGCGGGGTGGGTATGGTCTCGATGTTCACGTCCTTTCCGGCGTAGACGTTCTCGAGCAGCGGACCTGAGGTGACGGTGACCGGGGGAATGCTGCGCGCATCCTTCATGTTTTTGCGCCAGAAGGAGACGAGCTCGATCGCCGAGCCGTCAATAGGCAAGCCGAGCGTGACATTGATGCGCCGCACCGAGGTGAGAATGTTCGCGAGAATGCGGTGCCCGCGCGGATAACCCGGAATTTCGTCGAACAGCACCGCCGGGTTGCCCATCTTGCGCATGTGGAGATCGACGATGCCGCCGATCTCGCGCTCCCGTTCGGCGCCCCTGACCTCCTGAACCTCTCCGGCCGCGCGCAGCGCTTCGAGCCAGCTGCGCAGGTCCTGTTTCGATTCCGACTGGACCTTGCGCACGTCCATTTTGGCTGCGCCGCGATTTGCTGCTCTCACATCGGCGATGGTTTGCATTGCGATTTTCCGTTCAGGATTTGTCTGAGCCGCCGCGGCGTGATGGGCAGCTGCGTTACGGCTCCGGGCAAGCCGATCGCCTCATCGATGGCGGAGGCGATCGCCGCTCCGACGCCGGTGATGCCGCTCTCGCCCGCTCCCTTGATGCCGAGCGGATTGAGCGGGCTGGCATAGTCCTCGCGCAAGATGACGTCGACCGGTGGCGCCTCCCGCGCGGTTGGCAGCAGATAGTCGGCGAAGGTCGTGGCCAGGGGATCGCCGCGCTCGTTGAACGTGAATTCCTCCAGCAACGCCCCGCCAAGGCCCTGCACGAAGCCGCCGACGATCTGGCCCTCGACCAGCGCGGGATTGATGGCGCGGCCGATGTCGTAGGCAATCACGTAACGCTCGACCTCGACCCCGCCGGTGTCGCGGTCGACCTTCACCACGGCGAGATGAATCCCGTAGGGGTAGACCTGGTGCCGGGTGCGAAACCAGCCCTCGGTCGAAAGCCCGGGCTCGCGATCCCCCAGCGTCTTCGACGTCGGCGCGAGATGCTTGGCAATCTCGGCGAGCGCGATCGAAGGACCGGCCGGCGCATCCTTCCGCATGACTTTGCCGTCGATGATATCGAGCGCATCCGCCGGCGCCTGCATCAGCTCGGCTGCCATGTCGAGCGCCTTCGCCCGCAGCTTCAGCGCCGCATTGTGGGTGGCGGATGCGGTCATCACGGTCGCGCGTGAGGCATGGGCGCCGATGCCGTAAGCGATCCGGTCGGTCTGCCCGTGGGTCACGCGCACGCGGCGATAGTCCACGCCGAGCCCGTCGGCGCAGACCTGCGCCATGACCGTTTCAAAGCCTTGCCCGAGGGAGGCGCCCCCGGTGATGAGCTCCACCATCCCCGCCTCGTCCACCTCGATGCGCACCCCGTCCGCGGGGCCTAGCCCGCTCTTTTCCACAAACATGGCAAAGCCCGCCCCCACCGCCTCGCCGGCCGCGCGGCGGCGTGCGAACTCGGCCTTGAGCGTTGGCCAGTCCAGCGCCTCCAGGAGCTTATCGAGCAGCCCGGCATAATCGCCGGAATCGTGCTCGATCTCCTCCCCAAGAGCTTCGAGCGGCCGGTGATACGGCATCTCGTCAACCGCGATGGCATTGCGTCGGCGTACCTCGTTCGCGTCCATGCCCAGCCTGCTGGCGATCGCGTCGATCAACCGCTCGCGCACGAACGTGGTCTCGTAACGGCCCGGAGCGCGGTAGGTCGCCGCCGGTGTCTTGTTGGTCAGACGAAAATGCCCGGTCGCGCGATAGGCCGGCACCCGATAAGGGCCGGGCAGGATGCCGGCCGTCATATGCGGCACGCGCGCGGCATGGGTGCGCAAATAGGCGCCCTGGTCATGGAAATAGCGATCGTCGATGGCGAGGATGCGCCCCTCATTGTCCACCGCGGCGCGAATCTGATGGATCTGCTGGCGCGAATGATTGGCGGCGATGAGATGCTCGCGCCGGTCCTCGATCCATTTCACCGGCCGGCCAAGGCGCATGGCGGCGACGCAGATCAGAACATCTTCGGGATAAAGCTCTCCCCGAATGCCGAACCCCCCGCCCACATGCGATTCGTGCACATGAATGGACGAAGGCGGCAGGCCAAGCATGCGCGACAGGAGCTCGCGGTTGCGGTGCGGGACTTTCGCCGCCCCGTGCAGCTCGAGGATGGCGCGGGAGGCGTCGTAACGCCCGATGCCGCCGCGCGATTCCAACGGAACGCCGGAGTGGCGGCCGATGGCAAGCTCGAGCGCGACGACGAGAGGGGCGGAGCGCAGCACCGCATCCACGTCGCCATAGCCCTGGCGGAAGACGGCTACTTCGGTGTTGCGATCAGCAGAGAACTCGCCCGGCGCCGCATCCGCGGCGAGAACAACGGGCAGCTCCTCGATCTCGATCGCAACGAGATCCGCAGCATCCTCCGCAGTGTAGGGATCATGCGCGAATACGGCGGCAACCGGCTCGCCGACGTAGCGCACCCGCTCGGTTGCAAGCACGGGCTGCCGATACGGCTCGAAGGCAGGGATCCGGCCATCGCGGAAATCAATCGGCGGCACCTCGGCAATATCGGCCGCGATCCACACCGCAACGACGCCCGGCACGGCACGTGCCGCATTAATGTCGATCCCTACGATCTTGCCATGCGCGTGGCTCGAGCGCGCGACCCGCATATGAAGCTGGTACGGGAAGGAAATGTCCCCGGCGAACCGCCCGCATCCCCTGACCAGCGGCGGATCCTCGAGCCGCAGCACCGACTGGCCGATCCATTTCGGGGCAGTCGTCATCCCTGTCATTTGCGCATGCTCATGCGCATCACGGCGCGGCGCGCTCCAAGGCACGGCGCGTTATCGTACGCGAGAGGTCGCGGCGATATTCGGCGCCGGTAATGATGTCGTCGAGCGGATCGACGGCCCTTGCCACCGCGTCGGCAGCCGCCTCGAAAGCGGCGGGGCCGGGCATTTGCCCAGCGAGCGCATTCTCCGCTTGCGCTATCCGACGCGGCTGCGGCTCCACGCTCCCAATCGCTACGCGCGGTTCAGTCATCAGCCCGTCCCTGATGCGGTAGGTTGCAACCGCCATGGCCAGCGCAAAGTCGCCGGCGCGGCGACTGAACTCGTAGAAACCGCAATGGGTGTCCGCCGGCAGCAGCGGCAGGCGCACTTCCGTGAGCAGCTCATCCTCCTTGAGCGCCGTGCTCATGATGCCTTGAAAGAACTCCTGCGCCGGGATCACGCGGGTGCCGGCCGTGCTCCGTGCCACCATCTCTCCATCAAGCGCCGCGACGACCAGGCACCATTCGGATGCCGGATCGGCATGGGCAACGCTGCCGCAGAAAGTCCCCCGGGTGCGTATGGGATAATGGGCGATGTGACGCACCACGGTTGCTAGCAGGCGGCCGAGCGGCCCCTCGACCACCGGCTTGTGAAAGGCGGCGTGACGAACACAGGCACCGATGCACAGCTTGCCGCCCTCGACGGCAAGGCGCTTGAGCGCCTCCACCCCGTTGATGTCGACCAGATGCGCGGGGCGCGCCAGGCGGAATGCCATGATTGGAACGAGGCTTTGCCCGCCAGCCAGCACGCGCCCATCTTCCACTGCCACTTCTGCCAGGGTTTCAACCGCCTCATCGATGGTTTTGGGGGCGTGATAGCGAAAGGGGGCAGGCTTCATTCTTCCTCTGGCAGTGCAGGGGCGATCGTCGTCCGGGCTGTGGGCGCTGTTTTTTTGATTGATGCACACCGACTGGTGTATGTAAAGGAGCAGGCCGCCTCCCACATTGCTCATCCCTATGAAACCTCCACCCTTTAGCTACCACGACCCCCGAACTGTCGCTGACACTGTCGAGCTGCTGGGCCGGCTGGAAAATGCCAAGCTGCTTGCCGGCGGACAGTCGCTGATGCCCATGCTCAACATGCGGTTCGTGCTGCCCGACCACATCATCGATCTCAATCGTGTGGAGGGGATCTCCTACATCCGCGCGAACAACGGTGCGCTTGAGATCGGCGCCATGACGCGGCAGCGCGATCTTGAGTTTTCCGACGTGGTGCGCGCACAATTCCCCATCATGCATGAGGCGCTGCTGCAGGTCGGACATCGCCAGACCCGCAACCGCGGCACAATCGGCGGCTCGCTCTGTCATCTCGATCCGGCGGCAGAGCTCGTGTCGCTGGCGACCGGCTATGATGCAACCGTGACCGTCGCCGGGCTGAACGGTCAGCGCGAGCTGCCGTTTGCCGAATTCCCGGTGGCGTACATGACACCGGCGATCGAGCCTAACGAGGTCGTCACCGCCGTTCGCTTTCCGCGCTGGGCACCCGATCACGCCTATGCCTTCATCGAGTTCTCGCGACGCCACGGCGACTTCGCCATCACCTCGGCTGCGGTCCTGATGGAGACCGATGCGCACGGCAAGATCGCGCGGGCATCCGTGACCATAGGCGGAATGGGCACTGCGCCGAGCCGCGCGCGGGAGGTCGAGCAGGCGCTCGCCGGGCAAGCGCCGAGCCCCGAGCTTTTCCGCGACGCCTGCGAGAGCTGCCGAAAGCTCGAAGCGATCGACGACATCCACGCGCCGGCAAGCTATCGCCAGCATCTCGCCGCAGTACTGTCCCGGCGCGCACTGGAGAAGGCACATGCGCGGCTTACGCAAGCGCGCGAGGGGCAGCGGAACTAGGAGAGAGCATGGGTGAGAAGCGCAAGATTGCGCTGACCGTCAACGGCAAGCGCTACGAGGAGGAAGTCGAGGTGCGCGTGACGCTTGCAGATTTCGTGCGCCACCAGCTTGGTCTCACCGGCACTCATCTGGGCTGCGAGCACGGCGTATGCGGCGCCTGCACCATTCTGCTCGACGGGCGCTCGGCGCGATCCTGCCTCATGTTGGCGGTACAAGCCGATGGCCACGACCTCCTCACCGTCGAAGGCATCGCGCCGTCGCCCGACGAGCTGCACCCCCTGCAACAAGCGTTCCACGAGCATCATGGGCTCCAGTGCGGGTTCTGCACTCCAGGCATTCTCACGACATTGATCGAATTCCTGCGCGACAATCCCGACCCGACGGAGCAGGAAGTGCGGATTGCCATCTCCGGCAATCTCTGCCGCTGCACCGGATATCAGAACATCGTCATCGCAACGCTTGCGGCGGCGAAGAAGCTGCAGGCTGGCGCGGGACAAAGTTCATAAGCCGGCAACCGGAATGACGGCGTTTTGCGACAAGAAGGTGATCGCCGAGCTCACGGCCAAGATGTTGCTCGAGGTCGAGGCGGTCCGCTTCATGGCGGAGAAGCCCTTCGTCTTCACCTCGGGTTGGGCAAGCCCGGTCTATACGGACTGCCGGCGGCTGATCTCGTTTCCGCGCGTGCGCCGCACCCTGATCGACTTCGCCGCCGGAACCATCCTGCGCGAAGCGGGGTTCGAGCAGTTCGACGCGGTGGCAGGCGGAGAGACTGCCGGGATCCCGTTCGCGGCGTGGATGGCCGATCGGCTCGAATTGCCGATGCTCTACGTGCGCAAGAAGGCCAAGGGCTTCGGGCGGAACGCGCAGATCGAGGGTCATATCATGGAAGGCCAACGCGTGCTGTTGGTGGAGGACATGACCACCGACGGCCGCAGCAAGGCGAATTTCTGCAGTGCGCTGCGCCAGGCCGGAGCCAAGGTGGATCACGTCCTTGTCTTTTTCTTCTACGACATCTTTCCCGACGCGCCGAAGATCCTGGAGGATCTCAACATCACGCTGCATTCGCTCGCGACCTGGTGGGATGTGCTCGCGGTCGCCAAGGCGAGCGGCAGGTTCAATGCTGCGAAGCTCGTCGAAGTGGAAAAATTCATGCACGATCCCGCGGGGTGGTCCAAGGCGCATGGCGGCGTTGCCGCCTTGGCAGCGGAATGAATTCGTTAGCGAGAGGTGCAAAGTGGCGACAGCGAAGCCGGAAGTAACCGTCGTCGGCGGAGGCAACGCGGCGTTTTGCGCGGCGCTCGCAGCCCAGGAGCAAGGGGCCTCGGTCGTCATGCTGGAAGCCGCGCCGGAGGAGGAAGCCGGCGGCAACAGCCGATTCACCGCGGGCTCGGTGCGGGTCGTCTACAACGGGGTCGAGGACATCAAGGCCTTGGTGCCCGATCTCACCGAGCAGGAGATCGCGACCACCGATTTCGGCACCTACACGGCGGATCAGTTTTTCGACGATATGGCGCGCGTCACCCAGAACCGCGCCGATCCGGATCTGGTCGAGCTTCTGGTCACCAGGAGCTTTGATACCTTCTGCTGGTTGCGCGACAAGGGCATCCGCCTCATTCCCATCTATGGCCGTCAAGCCTTCAAGATCGAAGGCAAGTTCAAGTTCTGGGGCGGGCTTACGGTCGAGGCAGTCGGCGGCGGGCCCGGCCTCATCAAGATGCTCACCGACGCCGCAACCAAGCGCGGCATCGAGATCCGCTACCGTACCCGCGCCCTCAAGCTTTTGTCCGACGGGGAGCGGGTGGACGGCGTGCGCATCCGTCAGGACGGCGTGGAAAGCGACCTGCCCAGCAAGTCGGTTGTGCTGGCCTGCGGCGGGTTTGAATCCAATTCGGAATGGCGCACGCGCTATCTCGGTCCGGGGTGGGATCTCGCCAAGGTGCGGGGCACCCGATTCAATACTGGCGACGGCATCCGCATGGCGATGGACATAGGCGCGAGCCCCTGCGGCAACTGGTCGGGCTGCCATGCCGTGCAATGGGAAATGAATGCACCCGAATTCGGCGATCTTGCCGTCGGCGATCAGTTTCAGAAGCACTCATACCCGTTCGCGATTCTGGTGAATGCGAACGGCAAGCGGTTTGTCGACGAAGGCGCCGACTTCCGCAATTACACCTATGCCAAATACGGCCGGGTGGTGCTGGAGCAGCCCGGCCAGTTCGCGTGGCAGATCTTCGACCAGAAGGTCAAGCACCTCCAGCGCGACGAATACAAGATAAGGCAGATCACCAAGGTCGTGGCGGACAACATCGAGGAATTCGCCCACAAGCTCGAAGGCGTGAACGCGCAGCAGCTCCTCGGGACCATCGTCGAATACAACGAAGCAGTGCGCACCGATATTCCGTTCAATCCCAACATCAAGGACGGCCGGCGCACCGAGGGACTTTCCGTCAACAAAAGCAACTGGGCAAACACCATCGATCAGCCGCCGTTCGAGGGTTACGCGGTGACCTGCGGGCTGACCTTCACCTTCGGCGGGCTGCGCGTCACCAACGATGCCGAGGTGCTCAACACGGACTACCAGCCCATCCGCGGCCTCTATGCCGCCGGCGAGCTGGTCGGCGGACTGTTTTATTTCAACTATCCCGGGGGCTCGGGGCTTACTTCGGGAGCGGTTTTTGGCCGCATCGCGGGACGCTCGGCGGCGCGTGCCGGCAAGAATTGAGCGCGGACCATGAATATCTCTCCAGCAACCAAGCCGCGCCCGGGCCACACCGCCGGGCTGAACCGTCTGACCGCGACCGAGGTCGCGCGCGCCATCGCGAGCGGCAAAACGAGCTGCGAAGCCGTGGTGCGCGATTGCCTCGACCGCATCGATGCGCGCGAGGGCGAGATCCACGCCTGGGCCAACATCGACCCGGAGCTCGCGCTCGCCCAAGCGCTGGCGCTTGATCGCGCCGGGGCGCAAGTAAAGAAGCTGCCGCTGGTCGGGGTGCCGATCGGGGTGAAGGACGTCATCGACACCGCCGACCTGCCCACTGAGATGGGCTCGCCCATCTATCGCGGCCACCGTCCATCGACGGACGCCGCCTGCGTGGCGCTCGTGCGCGCGGCCGGCGCAGTGATCCTGGGAAAGGCGGTGACCTGCGAGTTCGCCGGCATGACGCCCGGCCCGACCACCAACCCGCACAACCCCGCACATACGCCGGGAGGGTCGTCGAGCGGATCGGGCGCCGCAGTTGCGGACTTCATGGCGCCGATCGCGTTCGGCACCCAGACCGGAGGATCAGTGCTACGCCCCGCATCCTATTGCGGAGTGTTCGGCTTCAAGCCCAGTTTTGGCGCTTTCAATCGCAAGGGCGTCTATCCCGCGGCGGAAAGCCTGGACACGATCGGGCTCATCGCCCGCTCGCTCGAGGACATCGAGCTCGTGAGCGCCGTGCTCGAGCTGCGTCCGCCTGCGCCACTGCAGGTTTCCGAGCGCCCTCCGCGCATCGGGCTCTGCCGCACGCCATTGTGGCAATCGGCACAGCCGGAAACCGTCGCGGCCGTCGAGGATGCAGCCGAGAGGCTCGCCAAGGCCGGGGCACAGACCACAAGCGTGACATTGCCCGAGGGGTTCTCGAGGCTACGCTACGCTGCGCGGGAGACCATCAACAACTACGAGCGGGCGGCGGCCATGGCGCATGAATGGGCGCACCACCGCGAGCGCATCAGCGAGCGCTTGCACAAGCGCATCGAGCTCGGACGTGCCATGCCGCACGCGGAGTATGTTGCGGCCTTGCGGCTGGGCGAATCCTGCCGCGCGCAACTGACATCCATTTTCCAGGGGCTCGATATCCTGCTTGCGCCTTGCGTCAACGGCGAGGCGCCGCGGGGGCTGGGCGAGACCGGCGATCCGGGCTTCCAGACAATCTGGACCATCCTCCACACGCCATCGCTGAGCATGCCGACCCACCGCGGGCCGAACGGCCTGCCCGTGGGCATCCAGCTGGTTGCCAACCGGCACGAGGACCGCAAGCTCCTCGCCTGCGCGCAGTGGGTGTGGCAGTGCCTCGGCGCGCGCGAACTGGTGGGCTGCGCGGCGTAGGGGCACTGATCGAGATGACGGAAACATCCCTTGTGTGCTGGGACAATAGCTGTGGTCAGGCTTCGCGGAAGCCTTGGCACCGCCCTCCTGCGTGGCTACACCAGACCCTGATAGAATCACTCTGCGTGCCATCGCCCGCCGCGACCGGGCGGTGTAGTAACTCCCGGTGTACCAGGTACTGCTCGCGGCATCGCTGTCCCGCGATGCGAGTAGATTCACGCGGGCCCATGCGGGCGTAGACCGCGACTAATCCGTGCAGTGGCTCCGCGTCTGAGAACGGCAACGCTGAGAATCGCGCATGACCAAGCACGACCGGCAGATACTCTGGCGCACCTATGACAGCCTGCTGCCGTACCAAAAAACGGCCATGCGCCTGCTCGCGCTGATCGGCGATCAGGTTCCGCGAGGCACGTTCGTGCAGGCGCTCGCTGCCGCGCGCACGCGGGCGCCGGACGGAAAGGTGTGGAGCAACCGCAGCGCTGAGGCGCTGTTGCAGGCGCTACGTGCGCAGGGGCTGCTGGAGAGGGATCTCGCTCGTGTGGCATCGATCGGTCATCAGGTGGCGGTCGATGCCGCAGAGGGCGAGCAGGCGCCGCTGATCCTCAACGCGCTCGCGCGTGCGCTCCCGCGCAGCGACCGCGAACGGCCGGAAAATTTCTCTTGGTACTATCATCAGTATGAGCTCGCCGATGACCGCAACCTCTTCCGCAAGGTCCGGCTCGCGGCCTATGCCAATGCCGCCGATGAGTTCACGCGGCTGCGCCAGATCTTCGAACGGGACAGGGACGAGGATGGCCAGGCGATCCTCGCCTCGCATCTTGCCAAGCTGCCTGCCGATATCGCGTGGATGGAGCGGCGCGCGCCGGTCATCCGGGACGCGCTTCTCATGGGCATGGTAACCGCGCTGCTTGAAGGCGGGACCGTCAGGGCAGACACCGCCGCCGCGATTGCGCATTTCACCCAGTCGGGCGTTGCGTCCTCGCCAGCGCTGAACAAGGCGCTTGTGTGGTGCGATGTGCTGGCAGGAAGATTCGCGCTGGCGCGCGAGCGCATTACGGCGCTTCCGGCCGACGACACCATTGCAGCGACCGCGCTCGGCGCGACCATTCATTTTCTCACCGCGCGCAATTCCGATGCCGTCGCGGCCTTTCGCGAGGCGCTCAAGCAGCTGCGCAAGCTCACGAACAGAAGGAAAACCGTACTCCACGGCGCCGCAGGCATTTTTCATGTGCTGGCACTGCTGCGAGAGCACGACAGCAGACTGCACAGCGAGATTCGCAACCTGCTGGAGGCGGCACGCGGGCAAATCTCGTGGACAGGCCATCAGGCCCTCTGCGCTCTGTTCGAGCTGGCGTGCGGCCAAGACGAGAAGGCCGAGCAGGCGCTCGCGCAAGTCCAGCTCGGACAGACAGACAATCCGCTGGCCTTCGCCCTGGTCTCGCTTGCGCGGCTTCACATCGACAGCGAAGCGGCACGGAAGCACGCCCCCGTAGATGAAGCAGCGTTCGAGCGCATCGCTGCGCATCTGCCCGTGATAGGGCGCATCCATGCAGAGATTCTGGCGAAGATATCCCCGCAGCAGCAGCGCTGGTGCGGCCTGCTGCGCGGCATGGGGCTCCATGACGTCATCGCTTTTACCGACATCATCGGGTTGAAGCTGAAATGGGAACGAGCGTTCGACCGCCTGAGCGCGTTTCTGATGCCCGCCGCAGCGGGGCACGCGGCCGCGCCTCTGAGCGAGGTCCGCAAGCGGCTGGTCTTCCTGCTTGATCCGCGCACCTGCGAGATCGAGGCGCTGGAGCAGGCGAACAAGGGCGGCACATGGACACTTGGCCGTCCGGTAGCAATGAAGCGCCTCAGCACCCAAGATCCGAAGCTGGATTATCTGACTGCGGCAGATCGCCGGGTGCTCCAGACCATTCGCAAGTCCATGGAAGAGGTCTGGTACGGCTCCCTCGCATACGCATTCGATGACTGCAAGTCCGTGCTCGCCCTGATCGGGCATCCGCACGTCTTCGATGCCCGCGAGCGCGGCCGGCACATCGAGCTCGTCGCCTATCCTGCCGAGCTCGTCGTGTCGGAGACACCGCAGGGATACATTTTCACGCTCTCCCATCCGAGCGACGTACCCGCGGTGTTCATCGAGGAGGAAACACCTACGCGCTGGCGGGTGATTGAGGTATCGAAGAAGCTGGTGGAGCTTCAGGCCACGCTTGGAAAGAATGGCCTCGTCGTGCCGGCGCACATGCGCGAGCGCGTGATCCCGCTGATGCGCGCCGACAATCCAATGCTGCCGATTCGATCGGAGCTCGCCGACGTCGAACTGCCGGCGGCTGAAGGGGACGTCACGCCGGTGCTGCGGCTGCGGCGAGTGGACGAAGGCTTGCGCGTGTCGCTGCTGGTGCGTCCGCTCGGTCCCGAGGGCCCCTCTTATGTCCCCGGTCATGGCGGCCGCTCCGTGCTCGCCACTAGCAACGGCGCGCGTCAACGCGTCAATCGCGATCTTGCCGCAGAGACCGCCGCGGCGGAACAGCTCATTGCGTCTTGCCCCACGCTCCAGCCCTGGAGCGCGGGCTCGCACGAATGGTGGATCGATAACCTCGAAGCGTCGCTCGCGTTTCTCGAGGAGGCGCAAGCGGCGTCTTTGCCGGTGAGCTTCGAATGGCCGGATGGCGAGCCGCTCAAGGTGAGCTCTCCGGTCGGCGCCAAGCGTCTTTCCCTCAGGGTTGCCAGCCAACGCGACTGGTTCGAGATCAGCGGCCGCATTGCGGTGGACGAGGATCTCGTCATCGACATGCAGGACGTGCTCGCGCGGCTCGACAAGGCGCACGGTCGGTTCGTGCCCCTCGACAGCGGCCGGTTCCTCGCTCTCACGGCCGACCTCAAACGCCAGCTGCAGCAGCTCGATGCGGTGTCCGATGAGACCGGCCACTTACGCCGGCTGCGCGGGCCAGCCGCCATGGCCGTTGAGGAGCTCATCGCAGACGCCGGCAGCGTTGCCGCGGATTCACGCTGGCACGATCTCATCGCTAACATCCGTGCGGCCGGTGCCCACTGCGCTGTCGTGCCCTCAAACCTCCAGGCGGAGCTGCGCGATTATCAGCAGGAAGGCTTCGTTTGGCTCTCCCGCCTGGCTCGCCTTGAAATGGGCGCATGTCTTGCCGACGACATGGGGCTGGGAAAGACCGTGCAAGCGATCGCGCTGCTCCTCGAGCAGGCCGACCGCGGCGCAAGCCTGGTCATTGCACCGACCTCCGTCTGCCACAACTGGGAGAGCGAGCTTGCGCGCTTTGCGTCCACCCTCGCAGTCCGCCGGCTTGGTACCGCGGTAGACCGTCGCGCCTGTGTCGAGGGGGTCGGCCCCGGTGCCGTCTTGATCGCGAGCTATGGGCTGTTGCATCAGGATGAGACGCTGCTCGCGTCGCGGCCGTGGAACGTGATTGTTTTTGATGAAGCCCAGAACCTGAAGAACGTCGACACCAAGCGCGCGCAAGCAAGCCAAAAGCTCGAGGGCCGCGTGCGCTTGGCACTCAGCGGCACGCCGATCGAGAACTACCTTGAAGAGCTGTGGAGCCTGTTCAACACCATCAATCCGGGCCTGCTTGGTTCGCGCGAGCGCTTCGCACGGCGCTTCGCAGGCCCGATCGAGCGTGGCGATGCAAGCGCGCGCAATGCGCTACGCACCCTGATCCGGCCCTTCATCCTGCGCCGGACCAAGAGCGCGGTGCTCACTGAGTTGCCGCCGCGGACCGAGCTGACGATCGAGGTCACCCAAGGCGAGGAGGAGCGCGCCTTCTATGAGGCGCTGCGGCGACAGGCACTTGCCACTCTGGCCGCGCTCGACGGGCCAGCGGGCCAGCGCAAAATCCATATCCTCGCCGAGATCACCCGATTACGCCGCGCTTGCTGTCATCCCGGACTGATTGATCCGCGCGGCACGATTGAGAGCGCCAAGCTGCGCTTGTTTCTGGAGCTCGTCGACGAGTTGTTGCGCAACCGTCACAAGGCTCTGGTGTTCAGCCAGTTCATCGGTCATCTCGACAAGGTGCGCGAGGCGCTCGATGCCCGTGGCGTGCGTTACCAGTACCTCGACGGCGCCGTGCCGGCGCAGCAACGCGCTGCGCGTGTAGCGGCATTTCAGGCCGGCGACGGCGATCTCTTCCTCATCAGCTTGAAAGCTGGCGGCACCGGTCTCAATCTCACGGCAGCGGACTTCGTCATCCATCTCGATCCCTGGTGGAACCCGGCGGTCGAGGACCAGGCATCCGATCGGGCCCACCGCATCGGCCAGAGCCGGCCGGTCACGGTCTACCGTCTTGTCGTGGTGGACAGCATCGAAGAACGCATTCTCGATTTGCATCGATACAAGCGCGATCTTGCCGCCGACCTGCTCGCGGGTGCCGAGACCACCGCACGGCTCAGCGAGGACGAGCTGATTGCCCTGATCCGGCAGTAAGTCCGCGTCGGACTGGACTTGAAGAATGCCCTGCACTAGAGCGTGCGTGCTGCTGGATTCCAGGGGTCAGAAGCTGAATGGAATTCGACAACGCATTCGAGGTGCCACTGCCTCCGGCGGAGGCTTGGAAAGTGCTGCTCGACATCAAGACAGTCGCGCCTTGCATGCCGGGCGCGGAATTGAGCGAGGTGGTGAGCGCAGACACCTACAAGGGCAAGATCAACGTGCGGCTCGGCCCCGTTGCCCTCACCTTTGCCGGGCTCGTCAAGTTCGACGAGATCGACGAGGCGCATCACACCGCCCGCATCTCGGCCCAGGGCACCGATGCAAAGGGCCGCGGCGGAGCGAACGCGACGTCCGTGTTTCGCCTCGAGCCGGCCGGCAACGGCTCCAAAGTGCTGGTGCATACCAACCTGAACCTCTCGGGAGCAGTCGCGCAGTACGGCCGCGGCGTCGGCATCATCCAGGCCACATCCGCGCAGCTGATGAATCAATTCGCGAAGGCGCTGCGGGAAAAGCTCGCGCAGCGCAGCGCTCTGCCAGCCGCGCAGGCTGCTCACGCGTCCGGAGCTTCGCCGCTCCCGCAATCCTCTCCACCGCCTGCGAACCCGGCTGCGAGCGTCTCGACAGCCGCTGGGGCAGCAAAACCAATCGGAGGATTGACTCTCCTCGCCAAGGCGGTCTGGAACTGGTTTGTTGGCTTGTTCAAGCGCTCATCATCGTAATCAACGCTGCAAGGGCGCATGTTCCTGGTCGTTAGTCGGATTTGCTCCACAAGAACAGCCACCGCAGCAGGAGTACTGCAAGCCATAAAAACAGAATGACAAGCGCGAGGGCGGCAAGCGGCGCCGCCAGTGTGAGAACCGATACCAAGAGGGCACCGCCGAGCTCCGCGGTCGCGAGGACCAGGTTCCCGATCCCGCCTGTGAAAATAGTGGATTGCGCCCTGAGCATTGCTGTTACCCCCCTGGGTGATACCGGCGATGCCCCCCCGCCTGCGATAACGGCCGCGGTCCATTTCACCCTCGGCGGAAGGTCGGTCATAACCGCCGCGGATACGACGGTTCCTGCTACGAATGCGGCTGGCGTCGCCAAGGTGTCGAGTTCTGGTCTATTCCTGGGAAGGTAAGGATGCGGAGGCTGAAGCCCTTTACCATCGCGCGCTGACGATCTTAGAGAAGGCATTCGGCAAAGATCATCGCCCCTCGCCCGATTATCGCATCGTCTATTTTGCCACCCACGGGCTTGTGGCCGGCGACGTGAAGGGCTCGCCGAGCCATCCCTGGCGCTCACCATTCCGAGGGTGCCGAGCGAGCTGGACGATGGCCTGCTCACCGCGAGCGAGGTGGCACAGCTCAAGCTCAATGCCGACTGGGTAGTGCTGTCCGCCTGTAACACTATTGCCGGTGACAGGCCCGGGGCGGAAGCGCTCTCCGGCCTCGCACGTGCCTTCTTCTATGCCGGTGCCCGTGCATTGCTGCTGTCGCATTGGGCGGTGGATTCCGAGGCGGCGACCCGGGTTCGAATATCTCCATCAGCCATTCGCCACCAATCGCGATCAAACTCTCATGATGTGCATACACAAGCCAGTCGAATGAATGCGACGTCGAATATACCTCGCCGGGACCGTAGTATGGCTCGAAAATCGAGACGATCGATTTCACGGTCCGGAGAAAATTCATGGAATTGGAGCATATTTGAAATGCCTCGCCCTATAAGCGTGGATGGGTATAAGTTTTTCGACCTCAATCAGAGCTGCTTCGGCGAATCGCCATGGGTTTGAATAGTACGTGCCACCGAATTTGCCAGTCCCTTGGACCGTCACCGCGCCTTCTCGCGAGCGCGCAAATTCGTTTTCGCAATACCGGCGTGCAGCCGCATGAAACGCTGTCGCTTCATCCATGTCATGATCAGCCGCTTGGCGTGATCTGGCGCGAGATGAACTGGGCCATCTCTAGATCGTCGCCGGCACCTCGCGTGTTGAGGCCTTTGACGACGCCCATGCGATCTTGCACCTCGCGATTTTGGCTCATCTTCCACTTGCCTTTGAGCCGCGTGATGGCAAAGCGGAAACCTACAATGCCGCGCAACATGACCTCTATGTAGGTGTCGGGCGCATCTGACGGCGCCCACGGTTTGGCTTCGTTCCTCTCCTGCTGAGCAGTAAGCTCAGTTACGTGCCGGAGCAGCCAATCTTTTTCCTTCATCACTTCGGGACGACCATATGCGTGCACGGCCGCAAAATTCCATGTCGGCACGGCCTTTTCGATTACCGTAGGGTGGTCGGCCCGAGAAGTAAGACCGCTCTCTCCAAGAGTGCCGCAATAGGCTTGCGCCGTTGCGGCCCCAGAAGCAGCCGGGAGGGCTGCTGCTGCCAAATGCAAGAACCTAGGCGGAGAAGTGTCCTGGTGTTCTCACGCGGAACATCATGGCAGGGCGAGCCCCGCTTTCTGGATTACCTCGGCCCATTTTTTGACCTCCTGCGCCATTGCCGTGTTCTGAGCTTCCACTGTGCTTCCGCCGGGCGACATTCCGTATTTCACCAGCCATTCGCGAAATTCTGGGTCGGTGGCCGCTTCGATCATCGCGTGGTTGAGCAGCTTCAGCACATCGTCCGGAACGCCTCTTGGCGCAGCCAGGGCCTGCCAGGTTTTGACTACGAAGTCGGGGTAGCCGCTTTCCTTGATGGTTGGAACGAGCGGCAGCAGCGGACTTCGCCTTACCCCGGTTGTGGCGATGATCTTGATCCTGGTGTCGCCGGCAACCGGCTGAAAGCCGGCAAAATAGTCGACGCCGACGTCGACATCACCGCGGATCAAAGCAGTGATCAGGTCGGGCACCACCTTATAAGGAACGATGACCACGTCGATCCCGGTCCTCTGCTTAAAAAGGTGCGCGGTCAGGTTCTGCGTGCTGCCCGGATTGATCGCGCCGAACGTGAGTTTCCCCGGATCCTTGCGCGCCATCGCCACTACGTCCTGCACGCTGTTGAATGGCGAGCTCGCCCCGGTTGCGAACAAGAGCTCGTCCAGACTGGAAATGGTCGAAATCTGGGTGAAGTCATTCAGGATATCGAACGGCCTGGTTTTGAACAGCGACATGCTGATCGCCATGCCGCTGCCGCAGAAGAACAGCGAATAGCCGTCGCGCGGGTTCGCCAGTGCAACCTTGGCGGCGACGCCACCGCCGGCACCGGGGCGGTTCTCGAGCACGATCTGCTGACCCAGCCGCGGCGCGAGCTTTTGCGAATACAAGCGCAGGGTGACGTCGCCAAGGCCGCCCGCTCCATAGGGCACGTAGATCGTCACCGGCCTTCGCGGATATCCGGGTTCTGCGCACGCGGCCGCCACCGTCAACGCCGCGCTCGACGCGATGAGCGCGACTAGGATGAGCAGCTGCGATAGGTTCGATGGACGTGATCTGTTGCGTCGCCGTGGGGCTGGCGGTTCATGCTGGAGAGCCGGCATGTCTCGAAAAGCTCCCAGGACGATCAAAGATCAGCGCTATGCTAGCGCATCCACCCGCCCACACGATAGCGAGGGACCATGACGCTGATGCTCTCCAATGAGGACGTGGAAAAGCTCCTCACCATGGAGAATTGCATGGATGCGCTGGAATATGCTTACGGCGAGCTTGGACGCGATCAGGCCGTGATGGGCCCGGTCATCCGCGTGATCTCCCCGGTGACGGCCAGCGACGCACCACGGCCGGGGGGGCGGCAATTGTTCTACGCCTACGCCTCGATGGCGGCAGCGCTGCCGGGTTGGGACGTTGCAGCTAACCGGCAGGATTCCGACCTTCTCGACTACCAACCGACGGCGACTGGCGTGCGCCTCGTCCGAATTCCGGCCTCGCCGGGCGAGACATATTGCGGCTTCATCCTGCTGCACCGGGTATCGACCGGCGAGCTCCTTGCGGTCATCCAGGACGGCTTTATGCAAAAGACGAGGGTCGGTGGCCTGGCCGGCGTGGCGTCCAAGTATCTCGCCCGCAAAGACGCCGATATTCTGGCCGTGATTGGTTCCGGCTGGCAGGCGACGGCGCAGGTCGAGGCGCATTGCCGCGCACGGCCCTCGATCCGTGAGGTCCGCGTCTACAGCCCCAATGAAAAGCGCCGTGAGGCCTTTGCTATCGAGATGGCAAGCAAGGTCAAAGCCAAGGTGAAGGCCGTCGCCAGCGCCGAAGCGGCAGTGCGGGGCGCCGCCATTGTAGCCACCGCAACAAACTCGATTGAGCCGGTGCTGTTTGCGTCTTGGCTCGAGCCCGGAATGTTCATCACCTCTGTCAAGGAGCTGGAGCTCGAGGACGAGGTCTATGCCCGCTGTGATCTTCTCACCGCCAATCGGCGCGGACCGACTTGGTCGCGTTACGTGGTCGGTGGATCGCAGACCATCGTCGAGCAGGGGCGTGAAATATGGTACCGCTGGTCCCAGCAGCAATGGAAAGCGGTGCGGTTGCTAGGACGCGTCGTTGCCGGACGGGAGCCGGGGCGCAGCGACGACAACCAGATCATTGCGTTCATGAACCAGGGTGAGGGAATGCAGTTCGCTGCGGTCGGCCGCAAGCTCTACGACCTCGCCCGCGAGCGAGGCCTGGGCGTCAGCGCGCCGCTCGAATGGTTTCATCAGGGCAAGAAATACATCCCATAGACGATTGCCAAGAATCTGCAGCTCAACCCTGACGAAGGTCCGCAGCATGACGCTCATCTTGAACAACGACGAGATCACGCAGCTGCTGCCAATGGCGGACTGCCTCGACCAGCTGGACGCGGCGTATCGCGATCTCGGAGAAGGCAATGCAATCAGCCGGACACGAAGCGACATTTACGGACCCATCCACGACAACGGTCGATATGTGTTCAAGACCATGGATGGGATGGTGTCGCGGTTCGAGGCCGCAGCCGTGCGTCTCAACTCCGATGTAATCCGTTGGGGGGCTGGACCGGGAGGCATTCGAAAGGACAAGCAAAGGACGGCGCCGGGGGAGAAATTCGTCGGTCTCATCCTCCTGTTCAGCACCCGCAACGGCGAACCCCTGGCGATAATGCCGGACGGCGTAATCCAACGCCTGCGCGTGGCCTGCACCAATGCGTTGGGAGCAAAGTACATGGCTGCACCTGACGCTTCGGTTTACGCCCTTATCGGGTCCGGCTGGCAGGCAAGCACCCAGGCCACGGCGATGGCCCTGGTCCGCCCCCTCAAGGAGATTCGCATCTACAGTCCAACTCCAGCCAACCGCGAGGCGCTCGCGACCGACCTCAAGGAGCACCTCGGCATCAACGTTTGCGCCGTTGACGACGCGCGTACTGCCGTGCGCGGCGCCCATATCGTCGGAACCGCTACCAACAGCCTCACTCCCGTCTTGGACGCTGACTGGCTGGAGCCGAACGCTCACGTGACATGCGTGAAGGAATTGGAGTTGGATGATCGTATTCTCGAGCGTAGCGCGCAGGTTATCGTGCACACGCGATTGGGGCGGCCGGCCAATTACATCATGGGGAAAGGCGACGACCCGATCTACGACCACGATCCGAAAGAGGGCCTAGCAGAGGAGTTGCAGAAAATTCGCGGGGCACGCAAAAGCCGCCTCGATCTTGCGGACCGGCCGGATCTGGGCGAACTGGTCTCCGGACACGTGCAGCCACCTCCGCACGGCGGCATCACATGTTTCGTAAATGTGATTGGGCTTGGCCTGCAGTTCGCCGCCCTCGGGGCCCTTGCTCACCAGAAAGCAAAAGCTGGTGGCATCGGCCGGGAGATCCCCACCGATTGGCTGCTGGAGAACGAGCACCCTTGAGTACTCGTGCCCCACCCCTTTGGGCCGACGGCGCCGGGACGAGCGGCTACCGCCCGGGGCATGGTCCTATGTGGCGCAGCCATATTCAGGTTTGCCGATATTGCCAAGCAGTCAAAAATGCCGATGGTCTTCAGGCACTGGACGGGCGGCTGATCGCGACTGTAGGACGGCAAATTGCGGCGCCTGTTGCCATTTTGGCGTGCCGCCGTTTCCGTTTTGCTGGAGCCTCGATCCTTGACGCCGCCGTGACAATACCGTTACAGTTTCAGCGTCGGTAGAAGCGGTCAGCTGAACGTCGAGCAAGTAGCCGCGCTTCAGTCGGAGATTGCTGACAGGCGAATAGCCGTGCACGGCGATTTCGACCGGAGCCTGTCGTGCCGCTCATCCAGAAACCGACCCTGCAGGCAATCGGCGTGGCCGACTTGGATAGCGTCGTCGGGCACGCGACCCGAGTGTGCACCACTCGCTGAAACACTGAGAACCGCTGCAGGATGCAGTCGGAAGGAGCGAACTAATGATCATCGACACCCACCTCCATCCAACGAATCTCGTCGACGAGGCGTGGCGGCATGACGGCAAGCCGTTCACCGGCGAGCGCATGCTCAAGCTCATGGATGGCCCCTACATGATCAACGGCAAGCCACGCCGTATCGACATGGGCCTCATCCAACCGCCGCCGGGAAATACGGCGTGGCGCGAAGGCAATCGGACGGGCCGCGAAGGCATTCGCGACTATATGTCCTACATCGTCGAGCTCGTTCAGAAATATCCCGACCGGTTCATCGGGAATTTCACCTACAATCCCCGCTTTGGGCCCGAGAATGGTGCAGCGGAGCTTGAATTCCACGTCAAGGAATACGGCTTCAAGATGCTCAAGCTGCATGCCAACATGCACTCATATCGGCCCGATCGCGCGCTCGACTGGTTGCGGCCGGCGATGCGCAAGTGCGACGAACTCGGCGTCGTGGTGCTCATTCACACCGGCGACGGGCCCTACAGCATCCCGACCCAGTTCTATCCGATCATTCGCGAGTTTCCGAACGTCAACTTCATTATCGGGCACTTCGGCATTCAGACCGGCGGTGTGTACTGCTTCGAGGCATTCTGGATGGCGATGGACGCGCCAAACGTCTATGTCGAGTCCGGCTGGTGTCTGCAATCGCGCATTGTCGAGTTTGCCAAGGAACTGCCGCGCCACAAGCTCGTGTTCGGCACCGATTCGCCGCCCAACGAGCCCGGCATGTGGCTGCGCGAACTTGAAGTCCTGTGCAGTCCGCCGCCGCAAGGCATGAACCTCGATGAGGACACGCTCGAAGACTTCATGGGTAATAACGTCGCAAAGCTGCTCGGGATCAAGTCGACGAAGCCGCCGAAGACAGTGGAAGAGGCGAAGGCGCGCCTAAGCGGCAAGCAACCGGAAGTGGTGGCCTGAAAAACAAGGAAAGCGGAAGATGTTCGTCGCAACCGAGCCGATTTGCGGCTGGCCGGCGTCTTCCGCAGCTCCTTGATCAATGAATGGAGGCGACCGCTGGGTCCGATGCGCGACAATTGAAGGGAGGGAGACATGAGTGTATCGACCCTGAGCAATGCCGCTGCCGGCAAAGCTGCTTCGGCAAAGGGCAGTCCCATCGACGAGATGTTGCCTGTCCCGCAGCTGTTCGTGCTCGGCCTGCAACACGTGCTGGCCATGTACGCCGGCGCAGCCGCGGTGCCGCTGATCGTCGGCGGCGCCGTGCACCTTCCCAAGGACCAGATCGCGACCCTGGTCAGCGCCGACCTTCTGGTCTGCGGCATCGTCACCATCATCCAGTGCGTCGGCATTCTTAACATTGGTATTCGGCTGCCGATGGTCATGGGCGTGGCATTCACCGCCGTGCCGACGATCATTGCCACCGGCTCCAATCCGAATCTCGGGCTGCCGGCCGTCTTCGGCGCCGTCATCGTGTCCGGCGTGTTCACATTTATCGCGGCGCCGTTCTTCGGCCGCTGGGTGCGATTCTTTCCGCCGGTGGTGACGGGCACGGTCATGCTGATTATCGGTCTTTCGCTCATGCGCGTCGCCGTCAATTGGGCGGCGGGCGGACAACCGATGATCCATGGCCCGAACGGCATGGTACCCAATCCCAACTACGGCCTGCCGGAGAACCTCGTTATTGCCGCCATCGTGCTCGTGTCGATTCTGATCATGACGCGCTACCTGAAAGGTTTCCTGGGCAACCTCGCCGTGTTGCTCGGAATTGGCATCGGCTTCGTCATCTCGATTGTGCTCGGCCGCGTCGACTTCGCCGGAGTCGCGGCGGCCGGCTGGCTGACGATCGTCGAGCCGTTCCGCTTCGGCCTGCCGACATTCGACTTCTGGTCCTCAGCCGCGCTCTGCGCGGTCATGGTCGTGATGATGATCGAGTCGACCGGGCAGTTCCTCGCGGTCGCCGACATGGGAGGACGCGAGGTCACCGAGCACGACTTTGCACGCGGCTTGCGCGCCGACGGTGTCGGCAACATCATCGGCGGCATCTTCAATACGTTCACCTACACGACCTTCGCCCAGAATGTCGGGCTGGTTCAGATCACTGGCGTGCTCAGCCGCTGGGCGGTTGCCGCGGGCGGCGTGATCCTGATTCTGCTGGGCTGCTTTCCCAAGCTTGCCTTCATCACGGCGTCGATCCCGAGCTATGTGATCGGCGGCGCGGCGATCGTGATGTTCGGCATGGTCTCGGCCACCGGTATCAAGATTTTCAGCAAGGCGGACTTCGTCAACAACCGCTACAATCTCTATATCGTGGCGGTCAGCGTGGCCCTGGCGCTGACGCCGCTGGTGGCTGATCAGTTTTTTGCCAAGCTGCCGAGCCAACTGCACCTCCTGTTCCAGAGCAGCGTGCTGCTTGGAACATTATCGGCGGTGCTGCTCAATGTGCTGTTTAACGGGATGCCGGCGCGCACTGAGCTGACTCCGCAAATCGCACTTGCCGAATAAGTCCAGGGAGGCAAACATCGGCCGCGGGTCGGTTTGAAGCGGCCTTGCCTCCCCTGGAGTGAAGGGAAAGACCCGCGGCGAGAGGAACGATGAGGCGCTTTGAGTATCATGAACCCCGAACTCTTGACGAGGCGGTGGTTCTTCTGAGCGAGTTCGGCGGCGGCGCCAGCGTGCTTGCCGGCGGCACCGATCTCCTTGTGGAGATAAAGGAGCACCTGCGGCGGCCGGATCATCTGGTGAATATCAAAAAGATTGCCGGGATGGATCAGCTCAGCTTCGACTCATCGAGCGGCCTGCAATTCGGCTCGCTCGTCACGGCGCGGGAGATCGAGGTTTGCCCGGCGGTCCACCGGCATTATCGCGGCCTCGTTCAAGCCACAAACGAACTCGGCTCCATTCAGGTGCGCAATCGCGCGACGATTGCCGGAAACATCTGCCGCGCCTCGCCGTCCGCGGATACGCTGCCGCCGCTCATCGCCGACGGAGCACGGCTGACGGTCTATGGACCGGACGGCCGGCGTTGCATCGCGCTCGAAGATTTCTTCGTTGGCCCGGGAAAGACAGTGCTTAGGGCTGATGAAATCGTGACCGCGATCGAGGTCCTGGCCCCGCTGCCGCGTTCGGCCAGCATCTACATCAAACACGGGCGGCGCAAGGCGATGGAGTTGGCGACCGTGGGCGTCGCAGTATCGTTGAGTGTTGGCGACGGCGACGTCTGTGACAGAATCCGCATCGTTCTGGGCGCGGTGGCGCCGAGGCCGATCCGGGCGAAACGCGCCGAGGAGATTTTGCAAGGCCAGGTTCTTGAACGCCGGCTGATCGAGGCCGCGGCCCAGGCCGCCATGGATGAAACGCGGCCGATCAGCAATATCCGCGGTAGCGCCGCGTACCGCCGCGACATGACGCGCGTATTGACGGAGCGCGCAATCGTGCAGGCAAGAGAGACTATTCAGTGAAGCATTCGGTTCCGGTCACGATCAATGGCGAAGCCCAGGAGCTGTCGGTCGAGCCGTACCGCAGCCTGCTCGATGCGCTGCGCAACGAGATGGGTCTGACCGGGACAAAGAAGGGCTGCGACGTCGGCGATTGCGGCGCCTGCACGGTCCTGATGAACGGCAAGCCGGTGAATTCCTGCCTGGTACTGGCCGTCGAGGCAAAGGATGCCGACATTGTCACCATCGAAGGCATCCAATCGGCACCCGACCGGCTGCACCCGCTGCAGGAAAACATGATGAAATACGGCGGCTCGCAATGCGGCTTTTGTACTCCCGGCATCATCGTAATGGCCAAGGCTCTGCTTGACGAACACCCCGATCCGACCGAGGAGGAAATCCGCTTCGGCATTGCCGGCAACATCTGCCGGTGCACCGGCTACACCAAGATCGTCGAGGCTATCCAGGCGACGGCGAGGGAGCTTGCGGTGAGCAGAAAGGACTTGGCGCCATGAATATGGCCGTCGTTGGCAAGAGCGTCAAACGCCTGGACACGGTTGGCAAGGTCACCGGCACCGCCATATATGCGGGCGACGTCAGCCTGCCCGGCATGCTGCACGCCAAGATCAAACGCAGCACGCTTGCGCACGCCACGATCAAGCGGATCGACGCCGGCAAGGCCTTGAAACTGCCCGGCGTCAAAGCAGTACTGACCCATGAGAACGTTCCGCGCGTGCTGCATTACGGTTCGCCGCACCCGCGATCCGCATCGGTCACGAGAGATCAATACATTCTCGACAGCAAGGTCCGCTATTGGGGCGAAGGCGTTGCCGCTGTCGCGGCGACCAGCGAAGAGATCGCCGAGGAAGCGCGCGATCTGATCGAAGTCGAATACGAAGCGCTGCCGGCGCTGCTGACGGTCGAGGAAGCTCTGCGTCCCAGTGCGCCGCTGATCCACGACACCGGGCCGGGCGGCAATCTCGTCCTCGAGCCCGTCATCGTCAGCCGCGGCGATGTCAGTCGCGGCTTCGCCGAGGCCGATCTGATCATCGAGGGTGATTTCAAGCTTGGCCGACCCGTGCCGGCCTATATGGAGCCCAATGTCTGCCTCTGCCAATGGGACGGCATCGGCAAACTAACGGTCTGGATTTCCACGCAGACGCCATTCATGGTGCGCGGCATTCTTGCCGAGGTGCTTGGCTTGCCGCTGCACAACGTTCGCGTCCTCGTCAACCATATGGGCGGCGGCTTCGGCGCAAAACAGGACCTCTTTCAAAACGAATTCCTCTGCGCTCTTTTGGCCAAACAGGCGAAGCGGCCAGTGCGCATGGAGTTGAGCCGCAAGGAGACGTTTCTGAGCGGCCGATCGCGCCATTCCGGCCGCGTCTGGCTCAAGCAGGGTTTCAAAAAGGACGGCACCATTACCGCACGCCAGGCGCGCGTGACGTTCGACAGCGGCGCCTACGGCTCTCATGGCCCCGGTGTCACCGCCGTCGGCACGGCAGCGCTGACCTCGCTGTACCGCTGCGAGAACGTGCATCTCGAAGGCCGCTGCGTCTACACAAACACGCCGATCGCCGGCGCTTTTCGCGGTTATGGCGTCGTCCAGACCTATTACGCCCTCGACATTCAGATGGACGAAGCCGCCGAGCGGCTCTGCATCGATCCGGCGCAATTGAAGCTGCGCAACGCCGTTCGCGAAGGCGACCTGGCGCCGTCTGGTCATCCCATCACCGGGCATGGTCTCGAGGACTGCATCCGGCGCGGCATGGATGAAGTTGGCTGGCCGCAGTGCCGCCGGCAAGCCGCGGCGCCGGCTGCCGCCCAAGCGCAGCAGGAGAATATCGACCGCAGGTTACGTTATGGCTGGGGCATCGGCTGCGAAATGCACGGCAGCAGCGCCTATCCGGGCATCAAGGAGCAGGGCAACGCCATCATCAAAATGAACGAAGACGGCACCGTCACGCTTTTGACCGGCGCCACCGGGCTCGGCACCGGCACCCACACGGCCTTGGCCCAGATCGTAGCCGAGGAAATGGGCGTAAAATTCGAAGATGTAGCCGTCGTCCACGGCGATACCGACGTGGTGCCGTGGGATATCGGAGCGTTTGCCAGCCATACGACGTTCATGGTCGGCCGCGCGGCGCAAATGGCCGCCGTGGAGGTCAAAAAGCAATTATTGGAGCGTGCCGCCGAGCGGCTCGAGGCAGCGGCCGACGACCTGGAAATCGCCGGCGGGATGATCTCGGTGAAGGGCGTGCCGAACATGGCAATAGGCGTGCGTGAGGCGATCGCGCCGCGTCTCGGCATGCCGGCCGCGCACCTTGTGGGAACCGCGACCTACCATCCGACCAAGTCGTACTCGTTCGCCGCGCATTTCGTGCAGGTCAAGGTTGATACGCAGACCGGCCAGATCGAGGTGGTGCAGGTCGTGCCGGTGCACGAAATCGGACGCGTCATCCACCCTGTGGCTGCGGCCGGCCAGATAGAAGGCGGCATACAACAGGGCATCGGCCATACGCTCACCGAGGACTACGTCATCGATCCGACGGACGGGCGCCCGCTGAACTCAAGTTTTGTCGATTACAAGGTGCCGCTGTCGCTGGACATGCCACCGATCCGGACCTTGATCCTGGAGACGGCGCCCTCCGCGGGCGGTCCGTTCGGCGCCAAGGGCGTCGCTGAGGATCCGATCATCGCCATCGGTCCAGCGATCACCAACGCCGTGTACGATGCGATCGGCGTGCGCTTTCGGCATTATCCGATCACGCCCGAGCAGGTGCTCATAGCACTACGGGATTGCGGTCAATCGGCGGCGCGCGATGATCTGGCGGCCTGAACGAGTGGAGGTATGACAAACGTGGCGGAGCAATCTGTGTCGCGGCCGGTCCCGGTCACCATCCTGTCGGGATTTCTCGGCTCGGGAAAAACAACGCTGCTCAATTACATCCTGACGGAGCGGCACGGTCACCGGATTGCGGTGATCGAAAACGAGTTCGGCGAAATCAACATCGATTCGGCGCTTGTGCTGACCTCGGAGGAAGAGATCTTCGAGATGACGAACGGCTGCATCTGCTGCGTCGGTAGTGTGCGCACCGATCTCATTCGCATTCTCGGCCAGCTCATGAACCGGCGGGAAAAGTTCGATCACATCCTGGTTGAGACCAGCGGGCTGGCGGACCCAAATCCGGTTGCCGCCACCTTCTTCATCGATGACGAAATCGCGAGGCAGGTCAGCCTTGACGGCATCGTGACGCTGGTTGACGCCAAGCATATCGGCCAACACCTCGACGATCCCAAGCTCGCCGGCGCCGACAATCAAGCCGTCGACCAGATCATGGCCGCCGACCGAATCATCATCAACAAGATCGACCTGGTCGATGATGGCGAGATCGGCAGCCTTGAGGGCCGCATCAGGGGCCTCAATGCCACCGCAGCGGTGTTTCGCTCGAGCTACGCCAAGGTCGAGCTCGAGAAAATACTCGGCATCGGCGCTTTCGATCTATCGCGGACCATGGCGAGCGACGAGCATTTTCTCGACGATCACGATCACCAGCACGATCCTTCGCTGCAATCGGTTTCGTTCGTATTCGAAGGTGCGTTCGACAAGGCGCGGCTCGAAGCCTACCTGAACGGATTGCTCGAACGTCGCGGCGAAGACATCTTCAGGCTGAAGGGGATTCTGGCGGCGGACAATGAGCCGCGCCGCCTGGTGCTGCAGGGTGTGCACCGCCTGTTCGAGATGCGGCCGGCCAATCCCTGGGGAGCGGAGATGCCGAAAAGCCGGCTGGTGTTCATCGGACGCGGTCTGCAGCGTGCCGAACTGGAAAGCGGCCTGCGCGCCTGTCTCGCGGCCTGAGCCGGTTCCGGCACGCCGGCGAAAGTTCACTGCGCCGGCTCGCCCGCGGCGCACCACGCATTCATGGGGAGCTGCTCGAGCTCGGATCCGGCATCGGTGGTGCGATGCCAACTCATTCTTGGCAGCACGCAAATGATCGCGTGCCAGAACGCGGTCAGAACGCGGGCTGTCGAATTGCGCCAGTCGCGTTTTTTCGTAACGTGGAGAGTCCGCGCGACATGCTGCGACGCTTCTGCCTCTGGCAGGGTCGTTGAGATGTAGCGTGGGTGCGGAGAGATCGAGTCCGCAACTCGTTACAACCCTGGAGGAAAGCACAGGACATGACCCCCAATGAAGTGATCAAGCTGATCGATCGCCAGGAGGTGATCGATCTCGCGCTCGCACTCGGTAACATCGACAGCCCAACGGGCAGCGAGGGGCCGGCGGGCCAGTACGTGTACGACTGGTTGAGCCAGAATGCCTTCAAGCCGCGGAAGTACGCCCTGACCGCCGAGCGGTTCAACGTGGCCGCCTGGCTGCACGGCGAGGGGGGTGGCTATAACCTCATCTTCAACAGCCATCTGGATACCACGCTACGGCCAGACGCAATCTGGTCGGCGCGCGACCCGCAGGATCCGCTGTATCACTCGGCCTGGGTGCAGGGAGACGAGCTCCACGGCGACGGCCTGGTCAACGACAAGGGTCCGATGGCGGCGTTCCTGATAGCGGCGAAGGCGATCAAGAAGGCGGGCTATCCTTTACGGGGCGACCTGATCGTGAGCGCGGCGGCGGGCGAAATCTCGCGCGAGCCCGTAGAGGAGTTCCAGGGCTGGCAGTACCTGAGCAAGGACCTCGGGGCGCGGTTCATGGTGACGCACGGGGCGGTGGCGGACTTCTGCCTCATCGCCGAGGGGACCGGCTTCGGCATTGTATGGATTGAGCCGGGCAAGGCCCACTTCAAGGTAAGCGTCTATTCGGACCAGCCGCGCTACTATTCGCCGTATCTGCCGCGGCCTACCGGGATTGCGGATGCGCCGAACGCGATCATCCGCGCCACGGCAGTGATCCAGGCATTCGAAGAGTGGGCGTACGAATACCAGCAGCGCAATACCTACAAGGGCGTCAGCGGCACTGTAGTGCCCAAAGCCAGCATCAACGCGATGCGGTCGGGCTATCCGTTCAACCTGAGCAGCACCCCGCAGGTATGCAGTTTCTACGTGGACACCCGCATCCTGCCGGGAGCGAGCCCGCTTGACGTGCGGGACGAGTTGCGGGAGCTGCTGCGGAAGGTGGGGGTGCCCGGCGAGGTGGAGCTGTTCGTATATCGCCCGGGTTTCGAGGCGAAGGGCATCGAGCCGCTCGTGGACGCGGTACGGCGATGTCACTCCCAGGTGTTCCCGACGCCGCCGCAGGCGGTGAGCCCGGCCGTCTCGAGCATGTGGCGCGATGCCAACGCCTTTAACGAGTTGGGTATCCCGGCGCTTAGCTACGGGCCGCGCTCGGCCAGCCACGCCTCCAGCAAGAGCTTCAAGATCGATGACCTGGTGAACGCGTCGATCGTTTACGCGCGGATTGCGATGGAGCTATGCAACCAGGATCGGCCGCGGGGCCTGCCGCTAGGCTGCCACGTTAATGCAAGCATCGCAGCGGAGATTCAGCGGCAGGCAGCGGCAGCGCAATTGAAATAGTTGGAAAGCTGGCTACTTCGCGCGCGGAAGTCGGAATCGAATTCTCCGGCGGATACGCCTTTGCCCCCGCGTCCATGGGGCTTATGTGGCCCGTCGCGTGGAACCCGGCGAGCTACTTTCGCATCAGGCCGGCAGCCTCGACCGCAGCGCGATAGATCGGTAAGTCCGCCCGGATCGCATCGGCGAGTTCTTCCGGTGTGCTGCCCACCGCATCAACGCCGAGGTCGGACATGTGCTTGGCGACCTCGGGATCATGACAGATGGCCGCTATCGCCCGGGCGAGACGATCGATGATCGCCCGCCGGGTGCCGGACGGCGCAAAGTAGGCGTTCCATGCGGTCATGACAAAGCCGGGCACGGTTTCCGCCACGGTTGGAACATCGGGAAATTGCCGCAAGCGCTTTGCCGTCGAGACGGCCAGCAGGCGGACATTGCTCGAAGCGACCGGTCCGATGATGTCGGAGATGTTGCCGAAGAACAGTTGAATCGTGCCATTGATCAGCGCCAGGATCGCCGGCGGCGCTGCCGTGTAAGGCACGCCCACCAGGTTGAGACCTTCGCGTGCGGCAAAGGCGGCTGGGGTCAGATCACTGCTCGAGCCGCGACCGACCGAGCCGTAGTTGATTTTGCCCGGATTGGCGCGCGCATAGTCGATGAACTCACGGAGCGAATGCACCGGTAGGTCGCGGTTGACAGCAAACGCCATGCTGTTGCTTGCCAGCATGCTTATCGGTGTCAAATCCCTTACCGGATGATAGGAGAGTTTCTGCATCAGGGGAACGACAGAAAACTGTGCACCACCCGCCTCATAGAGCGTGTACCCGTCCGCGGGCGCACGTACGGCCAATTCCGTGCCGATCGCGCCGTTGGCGCCCGGATGAGTTTCGACGATGAACTGCTGGCCGAACATGGTGCTGAGCCGATCGGCGGTAATTCGCGCAAGCACATCGGAGATGCCGCCCGGACCATAAGGCACGACGACCTTTATGAAATGGGCCGGCCATTCCTGCGCCTGAGCGATGCTAGCCGGGGCACCAAGCCCAGCCGCCAACAGAAAATGCAATGCGAGCGTTGTTGACAGCGCGCGGGAACACGGCCACAGCAACGCCCGTTCGCACCCCATCATGAAATGGCAAGGCATCCCTGCGGTCTCATCTTCGGCCCTCTTGTCTTGGTACCGGCATTGAAGAGCCGATGCGCCCTAGTGCCATTCCGGCGAAGGCTTGGGCTGCATCATAAAATCGGCTTCGCTTGATAGAAGCAAGCCGAATTCTTGAACGCCCGCTTCGCGTGGCTGTGGCGCGAGCAGCTCTGCAAAGCCGCACCCCTGCGTGTCAACATGCCGTCTATGTGGCGCGCCGTTCACGTGCGGTCTCACGAACGGAGACAACACTCGTCCAAGATCCCAACCGCTCGATCAGCTCGTCGGTCGAGACAACGTCGCCGAAATCATTATAGAAATTCATCAACGTCGCATTGTGCTCCATGCCGGTATCGGTCGCGGTTGCATCGCTCACAATAGTCGTTCGGAAATCCAACAGCATCGCATCGCGTGCCGTGCTCTCGCAGCACGTATTGGAGGTCGTCCCTGCGATCCAGACAGCGATAATTCCCCGTCCCCGCAGCACAGCTTCCAGGTTCGATGATTCCGGGAATGAACAACCGCATTGTGAGCGTGGTAATTGAGTTCGTCATGGCAGGGCCGAGCCCCACCACGCTTGCGCTCCTATATCGGTAAGCCCACGTTGATGGTGCGGCTCTCCTGTGGAAAAGTCGAACAACGAGGAAAGCGTGAGTTACCAGTTGCTCATCGGGCATGGCTGACGGATAGTGTTTCTCAAGCTTGCAGCGATGGCTTGGCCATCACGACGGTTCGGCGGACCACGCGCGAGGTGCGCCGATGAGCAGGGGTTCCCGAGTTGGATACGGCCGGGAGATAGGCCCCCGGTGCAGAGGTCCGAAATCGCCCGCTAATGTGGAACTGTTGCAGGCTTTGAAGGACCGCTCGGGGCGACCCGGCGGTCCTTCGACCTTTCCAGGCATACTCAATGGGACAGCCGGCTAGTCACGCTCGGCGTGGCTGCAAGGAGAACATCCCTGGGAAAACAAAAACTATCTGCGCCTGCCGGTGCGTGAACAAGTGGAGGTTGCCGCGCTTTTGGGCGATGTGGCGCAGGCGCCCAGCGGTGAGCGGCATTATATATGGCAGCGCCATGGCGGGCATCTCGGCGAGGGGCATGTCTGGCGCACCTTGGAGGTGATCATCACGAAAGGCCCCGCGCACCTGCGCAAGCTCAAGGATGCCGAAAAGGAGGCTCCGCAATTCAAAAGCGACAAGACTGATCATATCGCCATGCACAAAGGCACAGCGCTCAAACGCGTTCGCGGATGATCAGCTCAGTTCTCAACTTTTCGGTTTACTGGATGAAAGTGCATCTACGGGCACATCAAGACGGGGGCGTGTCCGAGAATACTTCAAAGTGGCGGGTGGGATGGTCCTGGGTGGGGCGGTTCGTTGCAGCATTTGTTGCCATCTCCGCTGCACGTCACGATGTCGCTCCAGCGGAATTTGAAGCGTATTGGGCACGGGCAAGCTCCTTATCGGGTCAAGTAAAACGCGTGAAGGCCCGGATCGTTCCACAATTCCTTGGGGATCGCGCCGTCATCACCGTCACGCGATCTGCGAGGTAAATAGCCTCGTCCACACTGTGGGTGACAAACACCACGGTCTTTCGCGTTTGGATTGGTCACCCTCCATGACCTTTTTTCGCCGGATGAGAGTAGATTGCCGGGCTAAACCGACGCGGACCCTTGGCAAGTGGTGGAACTTTTTCTCTTGCGTTCGGTTACAAGCACAGCGAATGTCATCGTCCAGCGCGGAGCGATTGAATGTCCAGTACACACGGCTTGATGAGAGACACGGTTCGCGACACCGTTAAAGACGCCAAGGATGCAGCGCGGGAGAGCGGCAAAGCCATGTCCGATGCAAGCGGCAACATCCAGGCTGATCTCGAATCCCTGCGTAATGATGTCAGGCGGCTCACCGACCAGATCTCCGACATCGTCACCTCCAAAGGAACTGCGGCTTGGAATCGCGCGCGATCCAACATCGAGGGGGTGGTGTCCGATGCCACCGCCAAAGGGCAGAAAGCTGTGAACGCGGCGCGTGAGGTCGGCGACAATATGACCGATGCGATCGACGAATCCCTGAGAAAACGGCCCTACACCACCCTTGCACTGGCGGTCGGAATCGGATTCCTGTTCGGCGCAATGTGGCGGCGATAAAGACTTGACCGCGACAGGGAAGGCTACACAGTAGTTGACTATACTCGGGTGCTAGCGCAGCCGCCGCTTTCGTCGGCCTGTCCAGCCGGCGAGCCTCAGCAGGATGCAGCGGCAGCGGCAGCGCTAACGCCGGCGCCCAGCCATGCCGCCAGCCATCCCGATCAGGATTCCTACGCTTACGGCAACGGCGAGAATGAGCAGCGGGCGGTGCTCGACCTCGCTCGTCATCCGGTGCAGTGCGTCGTGGCTGATCTTGGCGCCGTACTTGGCGGCTTGATCGCCGAGACGCGCGGCCTCCTCACCGGCCAAGCGCCGTCCGTTACGAAAGCGATCGACGATTTCTGTCACGGCCGAAGCGATGGCATCACCGACGTGATCGCCGGCCGCAGACATGCCAGTCGAAGTGCGCCGACCGGCCGCTCGCCCGATTCGTTCAAGCTCCTTCTCAAGTGCACGCACGCGGCCCTCTATAGCGGAGACGTTGCTTGCAAATGTAGATGAACGAGGGTGAAACATGGAATCTCCCTCCAGGAGGCTGATGAAGCAAAATCAGTGTGGGCCTCGACCCCCCGTTGTCAGCTGGCTCACGGTGTTGGGCCAACACCCGACGCGCGTTGGACGGCTGAGCAGAAAACTCCAACGCCAGAGAAATTGTTCCCGCCGGTTCAAAGCTTGCTAAGCAGAAGCAAGATTAAAAGGACAACGATAAAGACCGAGGCCTCCGATTCTCTCGGAGGAAGGGCGTCACCCACCGACGCGTCATAGCTAGTAACGGGCGTGATGCGGCACGGAACACAAAACCTGTGTTAGCGGTTGCCATGGGGTCAAAACCGGCAGTCATGAGATTCCGGCCACACGGTTCTGAACGGTCAATGTGGTTGCGCTGCAATCCACCGGCGGCCTGTTACCCAGACGACGATCGGGCAGAATTGCTGGCCGAGGAGTGCTCCGCGCCTTCGGCTTTGAGGGCGGGCGCTCGCCGTCCTCGTGACCACCGTATCCTGCAATCAATCCAGGGGTTCAAGATGTATTTGTTTTGATCTATGCTGGCAGCCTGCTTGATGACGGCGTGGTTGTTGCTGATCGTTTCGAATCGCACAATCACACTTTGATTTCGGGAGATTCTACGAATCGCTTCCGGCTATCCTCAGGTCAACATGGCACATAGCGATCAAGAGACCAAGATCGTGCCGCCTGCGGAAGAACCGGCGGAGATGCCTCTGCCCTCCGATCCGAAAGTGATATTCCTCGGTGGCCTATTCGTTCTTGCGCTGCTGGCGACAGCCTACGTCGCGAGCGATATCGTGTTGCCGTTTGTTTTTGCCTTCACTCTGAGCCTCATGCTACAGCCGGCCTTACGCCTATTGGAACGATTGTACCTACCGCGGATGCTCGCGGCGTTGCTCCTGATCCTTGCTCTATTCGGAACGATCGTCGGCTTGGGCACGGCCATTTCAGGCCCCGCGAGCACTTGGGCGGCTAAGCTTCCTGAGGGCATTCCTCGACTTCAGGAACGGCTAAATTTCATGCGACGGCCCATCGATACGCTGCAACGATTTTTGCAGCAGGTGGAAGATTTTGGAGCAACGCGCCCATCGTCAAATGCGGCTACCTCCGCGTCAGGCACGACCCTTTTGACGAAGCTGCTCACGGGGACCCGGAACTTTGCGACAGGGTTCTTCACGACCGTGCTGTTTCTTTTTTTCTTCCTCGTATCCGGCGATATCTTCCTGCACCGTCTCGTCGAGATATTGCCGCGCTTCGGCGGCAAGCGACAGGTCGTCGAAATCTCGCGACAGATCGAAAGCGACATCTCCGCCTATCTGGTGACGATCACGATCATGAACGCGGCCGTAGGTATCGCCATGGCACTGGTGGTATGGCTCACGGGGGTGGGCGACCCGGTGTTCTGGGGAACGGTGGCCTTTCTGCTGAACTATGTGCCGATTCTTGGTACCGTCTTGGGCGGGTTGATCTTTCTTCTCGCCGGGCTGTTGACTATCGACCCGCTCTGGCAAGCGCTGCTGCCCGCTGGGCTTTACTTTGCAATTCATGTGATCGAGGGCGAGACTGTCACGCCGATGCTTCTCGCTAGACGGTTCACCCTCAATCCCGTTCTCGTCATCGTGTCCCTCGTCTTCTGGTTCTGGATGTGGGGCATTCCCGGCGTGATCCTTTCGGTGCCAATGCTGGCCGTTGCTAAGATCATTTGCGACCGTGTTAATCCGCTGGCCGCAATTGGCCACTTTCTCGGGGGGTGAGGGCGGGCCGTACCATTTTGAAATGAATCCGCGAAGTTGGGTTAGCACTTCGCGTTCGTGCCATGCCCGCGCGCGTCGATTGCGGCGAGCACTTTCGGCGGCGACATCGGCAGTTCGGTCAGCCGCCGGCCGGTCGCACGCTCGATCGCGTTGGCGATGGCCGCCATCGGCGGGCAAATGTTGACTTCGGCGGCACCTTTGGCGCCGTACGGATGACCGGGATTCGGCACCTCGACCATGACCGGCTCGATCATCGGCAGGTCGGATGCCACCGGAATCCGATAGTCGAGGAAGCCTGGATTTTCCATGAGCCCGCGCGAGTTGTAGATGTACTCCTCATTGAGCGCCCAGCCGATGCCTTGCGTCACGCCGCCTTGGATTTGCCCCTCGACATAGCTCGGGTGAATGGCGCGTCCGACGTCCTGAGCGGCGACGAAACGCAAAATCTTCACCTTGCCGGTCTCCGGATCAACCTCGACGTCGCAGAACTGGGTGGCGAAGCCGGGCGCCACCGCGCTGGGGTTCACCGCCGCCGCGGCGACGATCGGCCCGCCGGTCTGCGCCCACTTGGCGGCCATATCCCTGAGCGACAGCGGCTTGAAGTTGCCGACGTTGCTGCTCGCCGGCTTGGCGCAGCCATCCTCCCAGACCACGGCCTCCGGGTCGACGTCCCACATCTTGGCCGCCCGCACGCACAGCTCCTCGATTATCTTCTTGGTGGTGTCGACCACGGCCATGCCGGTGGCGAAGGTGACGCGCGAGCCGCCGGTGAGATGCGCATAGCCGACCGACGCGGTGTCGGCGACGATCGGGCGCACCCGGTCATAGTCGATCCCCAGCGTCTCGGCCGCCATGATCGCCATCGAGGCGCGCGAGCCGCCGATGTCGGGGCTGCCGGTCGCGACGACGACCGTACCGTCCTCGTTGACGTGCATGCTGGCGCTCGATTCGCCGCCGCCGTTGAACCAATAGCCGGAGGCGACGCCGCGCCCCTGGTTCTTGCCGAGCGGCGCCCGATAGCGCGGATGGTTGAGCAGCGCCTCGATGGTCTCGGCATATCCGTTGTGCCCAAGCTTGGCGCCGGAGAGCATCTGGGTCCCTTTCTTGGCGGCGTTCTTGAGCCGCAGCTTCAGCGGGTCCATGCCGATCTTCTGCGCCAGAACGTCGAGTACGCTCTCCACCGCGAAGGCGCCCATCGGCGAGCCCGGCGCGCGATATGCCGCGACCTTCGGGCGGTTGCAAACCACGTCGTAACCGATCGCGTGCGCATTCGGGATGTCGTAAGGAGCAAACGCGCACATGCACGTGCTCATAAACGGCGAGCCCGGAAATGCGCCGGCCTGCAACTTGAAGAGCCCGTCGGCGGCGACAATCCTGCCGTCGCGCTTGACGCCGATCTTCACGGTCATTGACGCACCGGAAGTCGGGCCGGTCGCCCGGAACACGTCCTCCCGGCTCATCACGAGCTTCACCGGATGGCCGGATTTGCGCGCGAGCATGACGGCCACCGGCTCGACGTAGATCACGGTCTTGCCGCCGAACGCGCCGCCGATCTCCGCCGGATAGACGCGCAGGTCGCCGAGCTTCATGCCGAGCAGCTGCGCGGTGTAGGCGCGGACGACGAAGTGCCCCTGGCTCGAGCTCCAGAGCTCGCCCTGCCCGTCGGCGTCGCAGCGGGCCACGCAACCTTGCGGCTCGATATAAGCCTGATGCACGGGCGCGGTCTTGAACGACATCTCGACGATCTCGTCGGCCGCCGCAAAACCGGCCGCAAGATCGCCCAGCTTGAATTCAACCCGCTTCGAGATGTTGGAGGGCTTCGGCGGCGGCTCGACCCCGCGGGTGATCAAGTCGGGAAACAGGAGCGGCGCCTCTGGCTTCATCGCCTCATCGACGTCGATGACATGCGGCAGCACCTCGTAGTCGACCGCGATCAGCGACAGCGCCTCATCGGCGATCGCCTTGCTGGTCGCCGCCACCGCGGCCACGGCATGGCCCTCATAGAGCGCCTTCTCGCGCGCCATGATGTTACGCGTCATATGCCAGAAATTCTGTGCGACGCGTTCCGGGCCGACATACTCGAACTTCTGCTCCGGGAAGTCCCCGGAGGTCACTACGGCCTTGACGCCGGACAGCGCGGCCGCCTTCGAGGTATCGATCGAGCGAATGCGCGCATGGGCGTGGGGCGAGCGCAGGATGCGGCCGACCAGCATGCCCGGCATCGCCAAGTCCGCGCCGTACTGCGCGAGCCCCGTTACTTTCGGCACGCCGTCCGGACGAACCGGCCGGGTCCCGACCCATCTGAATTGCTTTACCGTTTCACGCGAAGTGATGTCGTCCACAGCTGTAGCTCGCCTGATTGCCGCGTTGCGCTTGGCTTTGCGAGAGAGTTGCGCGGGCGGCGCGCAAATGCAAGCGCGTCAGCAATCGGGTTGGCTATGCGCTCGCGGCCGTCGCGAGATCGCGCTTCGGCCTGGACCGCCAACCAATGCTGGACTAGCGTCCCGTCCGGTCAGTTTGGAGACGCCAAGACCATGCTCGATTATGCTGCCCCGTCGACTGTCGAGGAGGCCGTACGTATTTTGGCCGAAGCCCCCGGCACCGCGAAGGTCCTGTCCGGCGGGACCGATCTGCTGGTTCAGCTCCGCTCCGGCCGGGCCAAGCCGGGCCTGATCGTCGATCTCAAAAAGATCCCCGGCATCTCCGGCATTCGCGAGCGGGACGGCGGCTTTGTCATCGGCGCCTCGACGCCCGGCGCCGTGATCGGCGAATGCGAAGCCCTGCATCGGGCCTGGCCCGGGGTGGTCGAGGCCGCCAATCTGATCGGCTCGATCCAGGTGCAGGGTCGGGCATCGCTTGCCGGTAATCTCTGCAACGCGTCGCCGGCGGCTGACAGCGTGCCGGCGCTGATCGCCGCGCATGCGACCTGCGTGGTCGCCGGCCCAAAGGGGCGGCGAGAGGTTCCCGTGGAAAGTATCGCCACGGGTCCGGGGCGCACCTCCTTGAGCCCGGGCGAGCTCATCGTCGAGTTTCACCTGCCGAAACGTCCGCCGCGCTCCGCCGACGCCTATCTCCGTTTCATTCCGCGAACCGAGATGGACATTGCCGTGGTTGGTACGGCGGTCAGCCTGACGCTCGACGCCGGCGGTGCTTGCGCCGATGCGCGGGTCGTGCTGGGCGCCGTGGCGCCGACAGCGATCCTGGTTCCCGAGGCTGCCGCCGCGTTGGTTGGGCGCAAGCTCGACGAGACGGCGCTCGCCAGGCTCGACCAGGCGGCGCGGCGCGCCTGCACGCCGATCGACGACAAGCGCGGGACGATCGAATACCGGACCAAAGTTGCCGGCGTGTTGGCACGCCGGACGGCGACGATCGCCTATGAGCGCGCGGGGGAGCGTCAATGAGCAAGCATCACGTATCGAGCATCATTAACGGCGAGCCCACGGAGTTTCTTTGTGAGCCGCAACTCACGCTGCTCGACGTCCTGCGTGACGAGCTGCATCTGACTGGCAGCAAGGAGGGGTGTAGCTCGGGCGACTGTGGCGCGTGCAGCGTGACGGTCGACGGCCGTCTGGTCTGCTCGTGCCTGATGCTTGCGGTCGAGGCAGAAGGCCACAAGATCGAGACGATCGAGGGCATGGCGCGCGGGCACGATCTGCATCCGCTGCAGCGAAAATTCTTGGAACATGCGGCGCTGCAGTGCGGCTTCTGCACGCCGGGCCTGCTGGTCGCTGCCAAGGCGCTGCTGGACCGTAATCCTAATCCGACGGAGACCGAGGCGCGCTACTGGCTCGCCGGCAACCTCTGCCGGTGCACCGGGTACGACAAGGTCATCCGTGCCGTCCTCGATGCCGCCGCCGAGCTGCGAGCCGAGTGAGCTCGCGACCGCAGCGGGCGCCGCAAAATGACGATAAAAGGAGGAACACGGCTGAAACGAGCGACCGAGCTGATCGGCTACGGTGCGGCACCCCAGCAGCCGCTCGCTAGGCGAAGATCTCCTTGGCCGTGATGACGTATTTGAAGCTGTCAGGATCAAGCGAATCGAGCCGTTCGCCGGCCAGCTCCGCCTGCGGATACATAAGGAAGCCGACCTTCTGGCCCGAAGAGCCAGGCAAATCGATGTCGGCGGCAAAGTTGTAGGGGAGCCAATTCATCTCCCAGGCGCCAAACAGCGTTTTGCGCGCGGCCACCACCTTGGGATCATCGAGCGCAAGCCGGCCCGGCGGCTCTTCCAGCACGACCTTGCGGACGTCGGCCGGATCCACAGGAACCCAGCCGAATCCGCTGAGAAATACCTCGGCCCGGCAATGCTGCGCCTTGCTCACGACATCGCTGCTTGCGCCGAGGCTCTTGTAGCCGAACCTGGAGGGCGCGACGCGGATGCCATAGACATCTCGCGCGGGCAGACCAATGGCACGCGCCAGCCCGACATAGAGCGCATTCAAGTCGGCGCATTTGCCGCCGAGATCGCCGCTCTTGAGCAGCGAGGCAATGTCGCCGATGCCGCAGCCGCGCGTCTTCGGATCGCGGAACGTGTTGTCAACGATCCACTCATAGATGCGACGCGCCTTCTCAACATCGCTGAACGCCCAACCCACGATACGCTCCGCGGTTGCTTTGACGATGCCGTCCGTCGGCGCCAGATCCGTCGACGCGGTATAGAGCCTGCGATCGGCGTCAGAGAGTGCGGGGATATCGCCTCGCTGCGAGAGATCAACGGCGCGATCCCGCGTCACAACCCGGCTGACCACTTCGGCTGTTAGAAGGGATTGGCCGTCCGCCCAGTCGAGATGCAGCATCTGCGCCCCGTATTTCACATCGCGCAGGAGCACCGCCGATTTGGCGTTGGTCTTCCATTCGATGCTGAGCGGCTCCACCCAGGCCGGGTCGGCAACCGCGGGCAAGGGCAACCACGCCTGCGCTCTGCCGGACGGCTTGACGATCTCAACCCGCGTGGCGATCTCGAACTTTCGCCAGGCATCCGGCTTGGGCGCGAACTGCGTGTCGGCAAAAACGTCGCGCGGCAAGGCCGCAACAGCCGCCACCACTGCGCCGCTGCACAAGAATTCTCGTCTCAACATATCGAGCACTCCTTATCATTATGCGTGGAATTGAATGCTTGCCCGAGCAGCTGCGCGAGCATGCTCAACACATCAGGCCGCATCCAGTCGACGTCACCCTCGGCGATCAATCGGGGGTGCAAGGTGCGATCCAACACTACAGTCGAGGGCAGCGTATGGATGTTCCAAGCTGCTGTGACGGAGCGATCGTGATCGAGCAGGATTGGAAAAGGTAAGGGATCGTTCGCGAAGAAACGGCGCACGGCGCCGTTGGCTTCCGCGACGCTGATGGGAAGGATTGCGAACGGTCGGCCATCGAACCGAGCGTACAGCTGCCTGAGGCTTGCCATCTCGGCGCGGCAAGGCTCGCACCAAGTGGCAAAGAAATGGACGAGGACGACCCGATCGCGAAATCGCGCAAGCTCCTGTGCGGGGCCGTCCAGAGCAGGCAGCAAGAACCATGAGTGGACAGGAGCATCGATGGCAACAAACCTCGTGCTTCCGAGCGGCTCGCGGTCATCAGCGGCGCTATGCGCAGCGAGCAGGGACAGCCCGATAACGGGTATGAGCATCAGAGCGTCACGCAAAGCAGGGACGAACGGCATCCGTTTCAACCGTAAATCGTTGACTGGAAGCACCGACTACCGAATGGGCTTCTCTGCTGTCATGCTTGCTCGGGAATTGTACAGCCTGCTGGCACGGTTCGCTACCCTTGCGACCCTCATGTCAGATCCCTTGGGATTGATGCGTTGACAAACTCTCGCGGCCACCGCCTCAATGCCGGCATTGCACGTTTTGAGCCGCTGCCGCTGGAACGATGCGATAACCCGCGGGTTCCGCTCCGGCGACAGGTAGTGGATCGCGCTGCTCGGTGTCGAGCTGCTCCTTACGCTATATCCACGCATTGGACAACTTGCTTCGTCCTTGCTGCGCTGCCAAGGGGCACATCCATATGTCCATTGGGTCAAAAGCGCCGGTCAGGGGTTATCCAGGGTCCCTAATCGCTACATCCGCAGCACCCCTGTAAGCGGACCTCGCTTAGCCGCGCCGCCGGAGCTCTTGAGTGCACAGGAGCCGACATCACCAGCCGTAGTCAAAACGTGAGGCCAAATAGAAGTCGTGCTTGGTGCCGCTCGAAGTTGGTGAGATCGAGCCAGCCCGGATCCTCGACGACCGATCGGCCTGCGACTTGGATACTCCAGCCGATGGCAATCCAAGAACGCTGGGAAAGGTTGGCATAGACAGTCGGCCCAAGAAATAGCGCGTGACCCGAAAGTGTATCTAGGCCCAGCCCTTCATATCTCCGCAAATAGCGTGCCTCGCCGCCAACAAAGATGCTTGGTCGTATTTGAAGCATCAACACTGTCGCGAACCCAAGGGTGGATTCGTGGGTAGTGACGCCGGTCTCGCGTGAGCGGGAAGTCTCAGGTTCATACAGTGCGTTGAAGGCAGCGACCACACGATTCGGTATAAGTTCTTTGTCTAGCGCGAGTGCTAATCCTATCCCGTACTGGTCAGCGGGCTCTCCGGTGGTCTCGTCGATCCGTGCCCAACGCGGTTCAGCACCGACTAAAAGGCCAAAACCTCCATGCTCACGCTCGAGTAGCCGGTAGCGGAGATCGAGTGACAGAGCTTGCCATCCGCCGCGCCGACGATCATCTAAGCTGCGCTCGCCGCTAATATCGTGATAAATGGACGTATCGCTCACTTCCATACGAAAGTTCTGAACGGGATTAAACTCCGGGGAGAGCGTCTGAGAGAGACCGGCGTATGAACCATCGCGCTTGCCGAATCGCCCGTCCGTTTGCCCCTCTATTTCCTTCTCCCCTACATCGCCAGTGTCAGTACCGATTGTAAACGCGAACAGGTGTTCGGTATCTATCTTGCCGGCGTGAGCCGGCAATGGAGCGCATAGGAACAAGGCTAAGACGGCAACCGTGGACGACTTCGCGGACATTGCGTCGATCGCCTTCCGCACCTGCGGATCATGCAAAAGATACCAGAGTCTCGGGACAGGGCTGTGACCTTTTTGTGACTTCAAACTAAGTAGCGGCTGACGCTAAGCTTGCCGCCATGAGCTTGAGAGAATGGGCGCGATCCATCAAACGGGAAATTCACGCCGTTTACCTAGCTACTCGCGACCCGCGCGTTCCATGGTACGCCAAGGCGCTGGGAATCTGCGTGACTGCTTACGCACTCTCGCCCATTGATCTCATTCCGGACTTCATCCCGATCTTGGGCTATTTGGATGATCTGATAATCGTACCCTTAGGCGTGTGGCTTGTAGTCATGATGATCCCAGCAAATGTCATGACTGAATACCGCGTCATCGCTGCGACGGCAGCGGAGCGACCCGTTAGTAAGGTCAGTGCAGTTGCTATTGTTACCTTGTGGGTCATTCTAGCAGCGGCGATTGCGTGGCTCGCGCTGGAATATTGGCGTGCGCGATGAGGCGTCATCCAAGGTCCACTGTGGTGAACGACGTGTCCGCTGTTTGCGTTTTTGTTTTCATTCCTCACTCCCCTCTAACGTGATCGTGCGTTGACCCGTCAAGTGCTCTTCATCGCGATTGACGCACTCAAAGCGCCGCTTCGCTTCGGCCACCCCCGCGGGCGACGGCTTCGAGTCGCCCGAGATAAAGCGACCAACGTTGTGCATGGATTGTCGATGCTGTGTCCGGCAACTGGCTGTGCCGCAAATGCAGCCGAGTGCCGCCGTCCTTTTCTTCGAGATCGAACTCGACCAGAGATGCGCCCGGCGGCAGCGTCGCGAGCGTAGGATCGTGCGAATCCCACCCCCAGGTGAAGGCCACCCGGCGGAATGGCGTCACCTCAGTGTAGACCCCGCGCGCGATGTTTCCTCGGCTGACCTCAACCTGAAAAATGCCGCCCGGGCGTGGATCAAGCCTGTGAAACCGACCATCCACTGTTCCATCAATTCGGGCTCGATCAGGAATCCGAACACCGTCTCGGATGGGGCGTCGATGAAAATCTCGCGCTCGATGACGCTTCCTTCGCCGTTCATCGGCGCCGATCCTTGCGTGCCGCCGCTTCGGCGGCGTCCTTGAGTTGCGCGAGACGGTCGTCCCAGAATGCTCCCAGTTGCGCGCGGAGGCGTGCTAGCGCCTGTCGGTTGGCCCGGTAGAGCCGGCGCGTGCCCTCACGCCGGAGCGTCACGAGACCGCTTTCGCGCAAAATCGCGAGATGCTGAGACACGGCCGGCCGGGTCATTGTGAATACTGCCGCGATCTCTCCGGCGGTGCGCTCCTCGCGCCATACCAGCACCAGGACGTGCCGCCGGGTGCGGTCGGCGAGGGCACGCAACATGGCATCCATGGGAATAAACGTTAGAGAACTCTTACGTAAGAATCAACTTATAAATTTAGGCCGAGCATGCTGGCCCCTTTGCTCGCGGGGTACGGACTGTCAGAGCCTACGGTCCTAGCAAAACAAGCCGCACCGCGGAACTGCCAACGAGGTGATCGTAGCAAGGCGGTTTGCGGCGAATGTCTCTTATGGGTCAAAACCAGCGGTAATCAGTGAGTTCGCATCAGGTCTGCTTTGCCTCGGTCAGCCGACGTTGGCGCTGCCCGTCGGCACTTCGCGTTGGTGCCAGCAGCAGACTCATGCACTGCGGCAAACGTCATACTATTCGACGATCTCGTCGGCGATCACGAGCAGCGTTGGAGGCACTATGAGGCCGAGCGCTTTGGCCGTTCTGGCATTGATGATCAGTTCGAATCTGGTCGGCCGTTGGATGGGCAGGTCGGAGGGTTTCGCGCCCTTGAGGATGCGGTCTACATAAACCGCCAGATCGCTGAATAGGCCGGACGCCTTTATGCCGTAGGACATCAGCGCACCCTCCTCGACCGATTCGCGATTGTTGGCGGCCAAAGGCAGCTGGCGCTCTGCCGCGAATGCCACGATGCGGCCCCGCTGCACATAGATGATAGGACTACCCTCCGTGACCAGCGCGTCTGCGCGCTCGCGCAGAATGGTTGCGAAGGCCTCGTCGAACTGCTCGGAGCGGTCGACCGGAGCAAACACCAGGGGAATATCGACGGCAGCGGTGCTGCGGCGATACGATTCCCAGACCTCACTGCTTGCGATGCAGGCCACCCGCGCAACGGCGGGGGCCAGCTCCCTTAGGAACTGAAGTCGCTTCCCTATGAATTCTCCGCCGGTCGAGATCATCACGCCCGTGAGATTACCGCCGGGCCGGGCGAGGCTAGGCACAACGCCTTCGGCAACGGGATCGGCGTCGAACAAGAGGACAGTCGGGATTATTCGCGTCGCCTGTAGTGCGGCTTCGCGCAGCCACCGCGATCCGCCCATTGCGACCACATCGACGCCGCGAGTGATGAGTTCGGCGAAAATTGCTGGCGCACGTTGTGGGTCACCCTCCGCCGACCGGCGCTCGATCAGGACGGTCTGACCCTCGATCCATCCGAGATCGTGCAAACCATGCACAAAAGCCCGTGCAAGCGGGGAAATGGGATTTGTTCCTGCCATCTCGGCGGGAGGAATGACGGCGTGGATGAACGCAACAACCGGGCGCCGTCCTGCCGGCTGCGCGCGCGCCGCGAGCGGCCACACTGCCGCTGCCCCAAACAGCGTGGATGTGAATTCTCGCCGGCCGACGTGGATTGCCATGTGACCCTCCCCTGGGGGGTCGTGTCCATGCAATGGAGGGCACGATATCACGGCTTGATCACGCGGTCTGCGGCTACTTTCACGGTCGTAAGGTGCTTATGTTCGAGGATGGTCCGCTTCCCTTCCACTCGAACGTAGCGCTGTAGCCAAACGGGGGCGGAGGTGCGTCTTGCCACTACGGAACCGCCTCGACGTCGAACAGGTCATTCGCCCTCATCACTGCGTCCCATCGACCGCGGGGGTCGAGCGTCGAATTCATATGTCCGAGCCTAGGCAAAGAAGCCGCGGGGACTGTGTATTTGAAGCCCGGTCCACCTTTGCGCGGGCGTATGATTACAACCGCGATTGCGCCCCCAGGAGCCTTCTCCGATTCGATGGTCAGCGTGCGCTGGCCTACGGACGCATAGGTGGCAATCGCGATGCCGTCGGCGAAGCAGGCGCACGGTGACTTGTCGCTATCGTAGTAGGTGATGGCCAACTGGCGTGGCTGCGCATTCAAACGCTCTACGGCGTCCAGTCCGATTTTGATGCCGAGCGGGATGAAGGCCCCGAAACCGCCATGCACCCGCGAGCCCAGCGCAATCCATTCGTCTGGTGTTTCGGCGAGACACGCGGATGGGGCAACAAAGCAGATCAGTAATGCCGCAACGATAGTCTGTTTCATTGGTAGCTCCCGCGCGCGCTTGTTTAGGGGGGGACCTTACCGTCCAGGACTCTTCGTCAATGCGGACATGCCCGTTCAGCCGCCCAACGCCAAAAGCTGACTCATGTAGTGCAGCAAACTGTCGGACTATTCGATCACCTCAACCGCCGCGAACGCGATTCGATTTCATCGGGACCCGCTCTACGCGCGTCCCGTGGGCAGAGGGCTGCGGTCGGCAAGCTCCATCTGGCGATAGGCGAGTTTCTTCATCAGCTCCGCGCGCACGGCGCGACGGTCGGTGTCATCGAACAGATTGTCCATCTCGTGTGGATCGTTTTCCAGATCGTAGAGCTCTCCGTAAGGATCACCCGCGGCGATGGTCATGCGCCAGCGCTGGGTCACGAGCGAGCGCAGCCGCGCTCCCGCAGGAAGCCCGAACACCGCGCGCTGCTGGTCGTCCTCGATCACCAGTGAGTCGCGCGCGAGCGTCGGGCTCGAGGCCTCCAGCACCGGGAGGAGGCTCACGCCCTGGATGCCATTATAGGGCTGCACCTTCGCGCGATCGAGAATGGTCGAGGCAATATCGAGGGTGCCGGCGAGCACGTCGGTGCGCCGTGCTGCGCCGCCGCCAGGCTCTGCCCAGATGAACGGCACATGGGTGATCCCCTCAAAATGCGCTGGGCCTTTCAGAAGGAGCCGGTGGTCGCCGAGAAAATCGCCGTGATCCGTCGTGAAAATGACGATGGTGTCGTTCGCCAACCCGCAGGCGGCGAGCCGAGCCAGCACGCGGCCGATGGCATCGTCGATCATCGCGATCATGCCGCAGCTCAGTGCCATCGCCTCGCGCGCCTCGCGCTCGTTCACGGCGAAGGCGGCCTGTCCGGCTGTATCCGCCTTGCCAGTCTCGCGCTGCGCGATCGCCCAGGCCACTGACCGCGCCGGCGGCCGATTGCCAGGCGCAAAACTGGGCGGCATTGCCATGTCCCCCGGCGCGTACATCGACCAGTAATGCCCCGGCGGCGTGAACGGATGGTGCGGGTCGGGAAACGACGTCATCAGGAAGAACGGCTTGGCGCGGTTTCCCGCGGCGTAGAGGTCGAGCCATTCGCAGCTTCTGTCGGCGATGTAAGCCGTGGGATAAAGCTCCTCCGGGATCGGGGTTCGGAACGCCTGCGGACATGCGTAATCGTGGGGCAGTTGGTTGGTCCGCTCGCGCAGTGCATCGGCGTCCCGTCGGCGCGATTTCAGCCAGACGTAATAGTGTCCGCCCACGTGATCCCCGTGTGCGGTGCAGAGATCGACGTGCTCGAAGCCATAGTACGGAAGCGGTATCGGGAACGCGCGGCCGGCCTGCCAGCGTTTCGGATGCTCCTGGTCATACGCTTCCTCGGGGGCAGTCGGCTTGCGCGCTTCCGCGAATGTGGGGTCGAGCACGGCATCATCCGCGCGCGGGGGCGCCCGCGCGAGAATGGGCGGCTGGCCGGTGAAATTCTGCAAATGGCTCTTGCCGATGAGCGCGGTCGCATAGCCGGATGCGCGCAGCGCGTCGACGAAGGTGTTGGCATCAAGCGCCAGCGGAATGCCGTTGCTGCGCACCCCGTGCAGCGACGGCATGCGCCCGGTCATGAGGGTGGCCCGGTTTGGCATGCATACCGGCGTCGCCACATAGAAGCGCTCGAACCGCGTGCCGCGCGCCGCGATGGAATCGATGTGCGGCGTCCGCAGCACGGGATGGCCATAACAGCCGAGGTAGTCGACGCGGTGCTGATCGCTGATGAAGAAGAGAAAGTTCGGCCGTTTCATGCGTGGGTTATTCTCTTGTCTTCCGGGGCCGCGAGCGCTCGGATCGGCGCTTCGCGCCGTCCGAGGGCGAGCGGAGCCCGGAATCCATAACCACAGGCCGTGCAGTGATGAAAGTGGTTACGCTGCGGTGGCACACATTACTGCTTGGGGTTATGGATTCCGGGCTCGCAGGCAAATCGGCA